>SDBV01006778.1_pt1 | contig 15776 bp, 31 predicted proteins | sample 2277081 | NCBI WGS metagenome assembly SDBV01 (sample SAMN10402039, study PRJNA504765) | marine sediment metagenome | isolation source: marine sediment core GS10_PC15, 223 cmbsf | place: Arctic Ocean: Southern Knipovich Ridge | collected 2010
GTGTAAACTTTGGTGATTGTCTTCGTAATTATCATTCTCCTACCCTCCTATGTGCCTTTATCGGGCACTGGCCAAGATGGCTTTATAACTATTCCCTTGCCGTCACATACTTTACATGATTCAGATACATGGTCAGATGACCAAGTTCTATTACCGTCTTCGTCAGTGTTGCCAGGACTATCAAAGAAACCTCCACCAACTAACCCGCAACCACCACAAATAGGACATTTCTGCCATTCCATATTATCCCTCCTTCTTAAATACCTTTTCAATGCCACTATTGCTATCACCATTGCCACACCAAGAGCCACTACGTCAAAAGCTAATTCAGGTAATGAGGTTACTACTGCGGGCCTACCTGAGACATACATATAAATCACCATCCAGGTCATACCCGCAAGGAATAGGATAAATGTTACCAAACTCATCATAACTAGTTTCATCATCTACCTCCTTTAATGTTTAGTAGGTGTTTCATTTGAATACCTCTTTAAACCAATTAGTTACAATCTTCTCTATGTTTAATTTAATATCCTCGGGGCTACCACCATACTGCCGTTTCATTGTGTCCTTTAAGGATGGAAGGTCAATCCCACCAACATATCTAGTAGACTCATCCTCATCACCTTGCGAGCGGGAACTGTTCCAGTAATAACTACCTACGCAAATCTTATTTATATATAGAAGTTCCCCCGTTTGATACTGCCCCATTGCTTTTCTCCACTGGAAATTCAACTTAACCATTATCTACCTCCATAAGAATATACCCATACCCGTATCCATAGCCCGTGTCATGGCTCTCAAGGGCTGTGGTGGGTGCTGCAGCATAGAGCATGACCGCAATACTCACTACTAGAATTATTGGTAAGATTATCCTTTTCATTCCACTCCTTCTTCTAAAGCGTTGATAATAGTTTTGATAACTGTTGCTTCTATCGTATTAAGTTTTGCTACGAGTCTAGTTTTCCCAGCAGTCCGCTTCTTCTGTGTCGCCAGTTCACCTTTGAGATAACCAATGACTGACTTCAACGATGCCTTAAAACCCTCATCCCAACCAATTGCCTTCATTGACTCCATTTCATCCTGCCATGATATTTTATAGGGATTTTTCATAACTCCTCCTTTATTCCAAGAGATATTTCTACATCATCCGCAGCCCTATCCCACCCTGTTTTCCTAAGTATCTCCACCACTTCCTGTATCCCAAGTTTCTTACCAGCGTAATTCCCCGCTGAGTACGCCTGTGTGCTTTCCTCTAACATCCCTGCCTTAAAGGCTGTATCCCAAGTAAGTTCAGCTTGGTGTTTGGCTATTTCCCTGTCTATAAACTCAACAGTCGCCGTATGGGGAAAGCTCTCGCTGTAAACGCCTAATATACCCTCATCACTCATCACAGTATCTTTCCAGTTCATATTATTCCTCCTAGTATTCTTCTTGATAGGGAGTTATATTCAGGAAATCAGTCCCCTCATTGTCATAGACAAACGTCCACTGCATATTCTTTGGATGAAGTTTTTTATTTGCAGGGACTTTAGCATCCACTATTTTCAACTTCTGGCTGTCCATAGCAAGATACAAAGAAGCTACTTTAAGCGTTTGCTCTTTGCCGAATGCGGTATCTCTACCCAAAGGCTTCTGCAACCCCACAACCGCAACACTATTCAGCCCTTGCAGTTTGTGGTCAACCTTTTTCACTAATGCCCCTATCTTAAAAAATGACTCCCCCTCATCTGGTACGTCTATATAATCAATGAGATATATCGTGTTCTTATCCTTTATGTGGTCGTGGTAATTCTCGTCAACGGGGTAGATGAACTTGGGGATTACTGCCAGGTCAATGCCCATAGCCTTAAACCTATCATACATCATCTCCTGCCCACCCTCCACACAACTCAATAATTTAATTTTTATCCTATCTATGTTGGGCATATTAAGTTTAGCTGTTCTGTATAAAAACCCCGTCTTGCCTGATGACTTCGACCCGGCAACTACAATGGTTGTGTCAGGATAAATAAAGACAAGCTTCCTTAAATCAAATGGTAATACTATGGGGAAGTCAGTATGGCGTAACTTGGTAAAGTCCAACGGAGCAACCCCATTGTCTACCACCCTGTACCATCCATCCCTCCTACCCACTGATTCACAAATCTCGGCTTTGCATAACTCAAGAATTATACCCCTGAGTCTATTATCCTCTCTAGGTGTGAGCACCCTCTCCAACCCCAAGACATTCTTATAATGGAACTCGCCAGTGGCCACCGTTTTCATCCACGTTTCCACAGCGTATTGTGTGATTACAATCTCTTCTTCCATTTACTCTCCTAACAATCCTAACAATCCTAACAATCCTAACAATCCCAACCCAGCTAACAATTACTAACAGAAACTAACAATACTAACAATACTAACAATACTAACATGAGACTGAAAACATCCATTTTCGGTGGTATTTGCCATTTAAAACCATTTTTCATTTGACACCTTACCTATATATATTAATATTAGTACTAGTATTAGTATTAATATTAGTATTAATATTAGTACTAGTATTAATATTAGTATTAGTACCCATCCCCTCATCCCTCTACAGTATAATTTGTACGTTTCTTATAAGAATGTGTATGTGAACTCTTTTTAAGAAGTTCCACTTGGTGCTGTAAGTAAGCCATACGCCCTAAGAGATAAAAGTCTTGAACAGGTGCCGGAGGAGTATGCTCTATTGGAGAACGTTCCCTCGGCTCGGAGTATAAGCCTTCTCCCTGCCACCAGAGTTCATGTTGCCTGAAAGTCTCGGAGCATGGGTAATCATAAAGTGTCTCAGCCATTCTTAGCCTCCTTTAGTATGGGATAGATTGCCCAGAATAGAGCCAGGGCAGGGTCTTTATCTTCATTGCAAGTCTCACCATTCCCATCAATAATAATACAAGCCCAGCCACTAGAAGTGTTCCCTAGGTTAATATCTCGCCCACCCTCTAGTACCTTCGGCACAGCATACTTGAATAGGTTGTTGAGGTCTATAGATGGTCTTGTGAAATGCCAGTGACCATTTATCCCATGAGTTTCCTCACTCTCCCCCCAACAGATACCTTTAATTCTTATGCACTCGCAATCAGGGTAATAATGTAACCCACACTTCTCCCAGAACTCTTTTACCTGTGCTTCTGTCGGCATATTCTCCTCCTTTAAGTTGCCCTGCTGGGGCTGGGCTGGCACAGCCGATAAACAGCTCACCACCATTAAGCTTTCCTTACCCCAGCAGGGTGTCGTTGTTGCCTGAGCCTACTCACCGACTTACAGAGTCCCCGTATCATTCCAGTACGATAGGCAACTGGCACGGACAGTTACTAGCCTACCACTCTTCACTGCCCTCGGCTCAGGCTCTCTGCCAGCTAGTAGTCCGTATCAGGTGCTACCATCAATATTGTGCCCTGTTGCCCTATGGCTTTCGGGTAGCTGGCAGACTTGCTGGCTCCTTTTCACCCATGAATTCTCAGTAGGGGCACCTACATTACAACTTCATGGTAACCAGCGATTTTCAGTTGTCCTCCTTTCTAATTGATTTTGGGCAGGACTTCGCTGTTGATGTAGACATCCAGGGAGTAGTAGTGGTCGAGTGCATGGATGAGATTCTGACTTATTTCATCCAGCACACTGATGTAGACATCCAGGGAGTTGTCAGGTTGGGGTGCCTCAGGCGTACATAATTCCCTGTCTGTTGGTTTGCGTCTGAATCTTTTGTCCAGCGTTACCTGTAATCCATTCGCCATCGCCATCAACTGCACACTCAGGTCTAGTATGGTTGCCTCTTTGGTTGTTTGTTCTGACTGCATTTACCTTTCCTCCTTTCTAACTAATTTCGCCCTTCATATATTTCAAAAAATCATTTGCATACCGCTTCATATCTTCAACCCCTATCTTTCCGTGACAGGCGAGGTCTTTAGCGTAGCTTATTGCCATTGACCTTCTCTTCTCTTCTGCGGGGCTGATACCTGCCCATTTAACTTCAGGGGGTTCAACAGGCGCTATTGTAGTGGGTATGACTGCCCCCCCTACCTTAACTAGCTCAGGTAACTCGCTGGCAACAGTAGATATATCAGTTACCTCTATGTCTTCCACAAACGGGAAGGCTTCACCTTGCTTTATAAAGTCCTTCATCTTGAAGTGGATTGCTACACCCACTCCCAAGAGAGGCCATTTATCCTTGAGCGCACCCTCTCGCCCATACTTTACCTTTAAGACCTCACCCGTTCCTAATGTTACCTTTTTGAAGGCTTTACCCTGATAGTCATCATCCTCTACGCTGGTGATTAAACCTATGATGTCTTTAGCCATTATTCATCCTCCTTTCTTGAGAAAACACCCAATTGAGTGATTTGGACTATAACCTGGTCTTTTGGTAAGCCTGCGAGCCAAAGAAGAGCACACTTCTCCATTGCATTCTCTGGCTCAAGAGCTATTTCCCACCCAAAGTCATAAGAAGTTAGTTTAGTTTTCATTACTTTTCCCCCTTTTTAATCTTTTCCCACTCAAGGCATTCAGCATTACTTACTAGAAGACAGACGTGCATATTACCAGGTCTATTCTCAGCTAACTTACAGCAATCAAGGTTCTCTTCTGCGTTCCCCTTGGTTACTATCTCAGGGCATTTATCCATTACTTTCCCTCCAGCGGTGCGGGATAGCGTAGTTGAAGTTGCGCCACTAGCGAGTCGCTTTCAGCTAATACAACCTCCATATTCCAACCCGTAGCATCAACAGTGCATTCCCAGTATTTCTCGTGTTTAGCTGTTTCTTTGATATTTATCCTGTACCTAAAACTTTTTTCAACCATTCTTCACCTCCGCTATTATCATTGCAGTTAGTTTACTGAAGTCTGTGTCCTCTGGATATTTCGCTGCATATTCGAGCCACCCCTTGATAGTCTTGTGAAGTTCATCCGTGTAATATGGTTGTGTCGTATATACGTACCTTTCTGCCATCTTTCTTTTCTCGTCTATAATTCGTTGTATGTTCTTACTTGCTAACGATACCATGTTCTACCTCCTCCATAAATACCTTTAGGCGTTTTCCTTCATACACTTCTATGGACTCGTATAAGATTCCGTGCAAACGGGTCTTTTAATCAATCCCATTCACCTATTACCCCCTTCTTTAATTCCTCTACTTCTGACTCTGGGATAAGTAAGATATAGAGGTTTTCCTTGGTCTTGACCAGAGGCCATAAAAGCACAATCGTGGTCTCGTCTTTAGGCTTACCACCCACAACGTATTTAGAAAGTTTTATCATTACTTATACCTCCACAATATTTCCTTCTTTGAGTTCCTTTAACTGCTCGCCACACCAATAACACGGGGCGGTAACTCCAGGGAAAAGACGATGGGTTTCACCACATTCGCAGACAATCCACACTTTTTCCGCAGGTATCATATCTTGTGTTTCTTCATTCATTACCTCTCCTCCCTTATAGATTTAGTTAATCTCATTTAATGAGCTCCTTATGCTTGTTATAAGTCTCCCTCCAGCATCTCTTACAGTGTGCCTTGGGGTAGATATTTTTTACGGACTCTCATTTCTTCCCCTCACCAGGGATGAACACCCAGTAACCCCTTTGCATCCCCCTCTTGAATAATTCGGGGATTATCTCTGATACATCGGCCTTAAATAAAGGTTCTTTTTCCCCTGTTAATGCCTCAAGCATTGCATCAGCCCCAGCTTCAACTAACTTACCCTCCTCACTATTCATGTAAGTTACATTAAAGCCATCAAGAACCTTGCGCAAAGTAATCTCCCAATTCTCAGGTCTATAATTCATTTACTCAAATCCTTATTCTTGATATAGGTAGCTCTCCAGCATCTCTTACAGTCAGGGCATTTATCACAGGCATATACACCTATAGTATGATATTTTGGACAGTTATCCTTTATTCTTACTGGTGCCGGTGTTGTCATTGGTACTCTCCCTTTGATTTAAGTATTTACCAACCGTGGTACGGTTCTGAATGTCTTAGGTAGGTTCTCTACGACTTGGTGCAACTTGCCTATTTCCTTTGTAATTGTCACCATGTCTTTTAATCCGGTGTCCCTGATTCGTTGTTTAACCATCCCGTGCAGCGCATTTGCAGGGGTGGCGAAATAACCCGCAATCTCCCAATCCTCGTATTCTGTCTTGTCAGCCTTTCGAGTCCGCTTAACCTTTTTAAGCAGTATGACGTTGAGTGAATCTGATTCTATCTTCCACTGTTTCCCTAATTCCATTCAGTTTTCCTCCTTTACCCACTTATCTCCGACCCATATCTTATTATGTTCGTGCATATAAAACTCAATCCAGAGTTGTTCCATTGAGGTGGATTCAGGCAAGGTATCATTTAACCACCAGTTGAATTTCTGTAATAGGACTGAGAGCCAGTTTCCGGGTCTGTCATTACCCCACCAGTATTCGATAATCATATTCTGTAACTGGGATTGAGTGGGGTTAAGAAGTCTATGTACCTCTTTAAACATTGCCCTTTGTTTCTTCATAGGTTTGAGAGGCTGAAGACCATTCTCCCTGAGATATTTAGCATAGGCGGATTTGAGTCCGATGTCCCCAACCAAGATGGTGCCATGCTTCCTTAATAAATTACGAAACTCTCTAATGGTTTCTTGCTTACTCATCACTTACCCCTATGACTTCTTACCCCATTTTTAATAGCCCAGTTCATCCAGGCATTACGACTGGGTTGGCGACTTCTTTCAATAGCCTGTGCAATCTCGGGCAGTTGTGACTTTTTTACTCTTATTGATAGTATTACTGTATCTCTTTCTTTCATGGTATTACCAGTTTAAGTGTTGGTAATATCCTTGTCAAGTCCCCCTTGAGACTAGACGAAAAATACTTTTCTAAAATAGTTTCCCAGTAGAAAAAAGCCCCCAGGCCGTAACCCAGGGGAGCCAGTGGATTATACTACTGGTGATGATTAGTAGTAATGTATTAAGTTCTTGTTAGAACGCCCAGATATGGCTCTCAGTGCCTCGTAGTATGGAATTAACGCACTATCTGTTAAGTTTCATTTAATTAACTTCTCCAGCTTGTAGACTATCTCCTCTGTGGCTTCGTAGATTTCATCATCAAGTACATACCTCGACTTTGCTCTCGTCTCCAGCCTGCCTATTAGTAAATGAATAGCCTCGTGTTTTGCGCTCATTTTTATATCTCTGAATGGCTTATCTGTGGCTGGGCATTCGCTATCAAAGCGAACGGTCGCTACCATGCTGGTTTGGTCTATCGATATACTAGCATAGCCACTGTCTAAAGGTTCAAATTTAAAATAGATTTTGTAGCCAGTAAGCCCCATGAGTTGTTGGTATTTCTTGAATTCTCGTTGGAACTCTGCAAAGTCTTTGTTCAATTCTTACCTCCTTTACTGATTAGGCACGCATCCCCTTGTTGGATATCTCGTAAGTCTATACATTTCCCCGTACTGAATTTCGTACAGATTACCGTAAGCCTCATGTGATGTGGTTTGCGCTTCGTTCCATTTGTGTACCACTTACAGATTTCCTGGTTGGGGCAGTTCATACAGCACCTATCACCATCAGAGCTATTCCACAGACAGCCCGCACAGCCCTTACCCAGTGGTCTCTTTTCCAAGTCTGCTTCTTAGAGCCTTCATAACTGGGGGCGTTTATATATAAGGTATAACTTAAAATGGAATCTGAGAGTATCCACATACCGATTAAGCCTATAGCGTAATTCATTCTAACTATACCTTAATATAGTACGGCTCTAACCCTACTATTTGTTTATTCCTAACCTTGAGAACCAAGAAGCCAAGTTCAACGGGGTCGTACTCCATTATCTCAGCATAGCCAGAGATGTTTTTCCCGAATAATCTCAGGAACGAACCTGCGTTCCCATACCAACGGGAGTCAGGATGGATATAGTCTTCATTCTGTTTACACTGCGTATAGCTCTGTTTAATTTTAGAGCCATCATCCACCATGATAAGTTCTGATTCAGGTCTGCAAACTAAGAGTTTATGGGTGTGGTGCTTAATCATAATAGCACAATCGCCAGCCTTGAATCTGAGCTGCCTCTTGAGGATTAACTGCATGTTGACACGCCTTCTCTTGGGGTCGTCAGCGGTGGAGGTGATGTTCTTAAACCCGTGTGTCACATACTCCTTGAACATCACATTTCCTTTTTTGTCCTGGACTATAATCTTGGCTGTCCATGTCCCATACTCTATCCCAAGTTGTTCGCACATCTCTGCTGTTAAATTTCCAAACCTCCACAACTTTCGGAGGTGATTAGAGTCAAGCATGGTGAGCAACATATGTTTAATGGGCTGGCGTATCTTGATGGCTTCCTTCAACTGCGCCAACGGTAACGGGGATGATTCCCCTGTCTTCGGGTCTCTAAGATTGTCTGGGCTATAGCGTTTGTCATCAACCATGATAGCCTCAAAGGGGTCGCCCCCATCCACCCCGTAGTTGTTAGAGCAACCATCGTATTCTGAGTTCATCATATTACAGAGTATGTCCCAGCCTTTTCTATAACTGAGCACCGAGCCATCATGCAAGTCTCCGAAGTGAAAGATGTTGTGGTCATTCGGTAGTTTTACTGGTATTAGTTTCATTTCTCCCCCTTTATCTTGGTCTACACCCGCTTGCTCTACACGCAAAGCAATACTTAACTTCGTCTTCTATAAGTGGCGCACCGCAGCGACACCTACCTTCCAACAAATGCTTTCTCCTCCTTTCCCTGTCCTTTAATATAAGAATATTCCGGTGTGATTGCCTGTAATGGCTCCCCCGAATATTATTCTTGTAAGAACACCAAGCACAGAGGATATATCCAGGGGTAGCCTTTTCTTTAACACAATCCACGCATAATCCTTTCTGCTTTAATCTGGCTTTCCGTTGCCTAGATGACTGGTTTTTCTGCTCCCTATGCTCGATGTAAAACTGCCTAGCGTATTCCAGCCTTTTCTCCCTGTGCTTAAAGTAAGACCGCAGATTGGATTCTCTCCGTTTTTCTATATCCTTATAAGGCATAATCAAACCATACCATTAAACTTGACTCTCTGTCAACCCCTATGATATAATTATTAAATGAATAGATATGAGTAAAGAATGTTCACTAGTAAAGAGGTTGGGTATCCTTGATAAAGATGACTCAAAGTTAACTGATTGGGAACGTAGTATCTGTAATCGGCATTGCCCACTGATTGTCTGTGTTTATGACCGACCAAGTGCTAAGATACACCCTGTTGATGAAGAGATGTTAGATAAGGTTAAGATACCTAAGAAGGGGTCACTTTAGTAGCTCCTCCAAGTATTTTTCTGCTTCAGTCCATTCTTCAATATCTTCATAGTGGTGTTGCATAAGTTTTAATAGTATATTCTCTAGTCTAACACATTTTGCTTCTATCTGTAAGAGCCTTCTATTTTCCCTCAGCTCTTCGTCTGTCATCTGCCCGAAAAATAGTTTATTACTGCGACTACACTCGCCCCTATGCCTGTTCCTATCATACCCGCCGTTCCTATAATCCTGTTACTCTTCTTTTCTACCGTATGAATACGCTCATCGTGTAAGGCGACTGTTAAACAAATGTCATAGACTTGCCATGAGTTGAATTCCAATAACTTACGGTTGGTCATCTTTTTAATTTTAGCTTCAAAGTCTAATTTGTTTAAAATTTCAAGCGGCATAACCTACTCCTAAATCACAATCGTAACATAATGACTAACCTATGTCTATTTCCTGAAGTAATAAATTATAACGAAGCTCAGTTGTTCTAGTTTTCTCATCTTTATAAAGTTCAGTCCACGGCGTACCACTAGGCAGCGGGAGGAACTTCACATTAATCGGGTCACCGTGTATATCGAATATCTTAACAGGCCATGTAGCATCTCTTCCATTATCCAGTGCTAATTTTATAGACTCGTACTTACTGCTTAGAACATCTTTAGTCTGTACACCCTGCGCTACTCTTACGGTACATGCGATTATATCCTTTCTGGGTGGATATAATATAGCGGTAAGGTTATACCCTATCAAAGAGGGTGTCTTTTGGCTATCGTCTGTGTTGGTGACGAAGTTGAGCTGTAACATGGTATCCACTGGATTAAGGGGTAAGTAGCCAGTAGCGATACGAGTATCCGAGTTCCCCTTAAAGTCACCTACCGCTGTCCACGTGCTGTTGTTTAACGTATTGTAATGAGCCTCGAAATAAATATCCGTATCGAAATCATGCCCTAACTCTAATTCTAACTTCGTGTAGGCTTTTAGGGTTAATCTGAAATCACCATGTAGTCTTGGTGTGTGGAAATAACTCCCTGAGTCAAAGTCTCGGTTGGCATCGTCTTTTACATCCCCGTAATTGTCTGGTAAGGGAATGTAGGCTAAGGGTTGGTCAGAGTTAGTAGAACCCATATAAATTCTTTTCTGCCCTATAGCTGTAGTCCATATCTCGTCACAGTTTGTCATTATAACAGTACGTTGAGGATGCCATCTCCAGTCGGTACTACCGCCTACAGATTCGTATCTCGAAGCCAAGAGTTCTACATTTATCCCGTTCCCACCCACAACGGAGAATAGCCACTGTTCATCCCCTGTTACGGCTTGTATATCTCTGGTATATTCTGGTAGGTCAGATGAGGATAGAGACGGATGCAGCCATGTTTTTACACTGCCGTCTATCTCTCTTAAGTGAGAACCACTTACTAGATAAACCTTTCCATCCCAGAAGTAAGAGGCTTTGCCAGCGTCACTCCGCTCAAGGTTCTCAAACTCGGAGGCTAAATCATCCTGCACATTCCCTGAACTATCAAGATAGTAGGGCTTGTCTTCTTTCATCGGATATAACGTACCCCCACCTTGAACAAGTTTAGTAATGTCGTGTAATGAACTACCGACATTTGTAACAGTGCTCCATGCCGAGCCGTTCTCTGACGGGTCTATGGTTGAACGTATCTCATAGTTGCTTGTTGAGCCATACATGGTAGGAGACGCCTTGTGCAGAGTCTTCATAAACTTCATCTTGCTATTACCGAGATTGGTTTCCGTGAAAGCTATAGCAGAATTAACAGTATTAACCTGATAGTAGGGATGTGCCATATTAAGGGCGAGGTACATTTTGGCATCAGTGAATGGCTCTAAGGCAGTTATATCATTAGAGAAGCGTCTGACCTCATCCAGTAATGTACCGTTAGCAGCTATGTTACAGAGCATATTCCCGTGTGTTGCGTACCTTATTCCATTATAGTTGGAGAACTTGTGAACACCTGAATTAGTAGCGTGGCAATCTATCTTTACAGCGTTAATAGCACCGTCCCTTGAGCCGGCAAACACATTCTTTAACTTTAAGCTTATAGCATTGACAGCAGTGGGTGTGAAGGGTTTTGTTTCCCATGCATCCCGTGTGAAGTTCCCCTGATAGACATTGAACCAACTTGCACCATTGTGAGCATTAACACTAACTTGGTAAACATCATTAGGGGCATCAGTGCTGCAATAATAGTTTATTTGGTCTGCATATCCTGAAAGCCTATACTCTAGTGCACCACTCCAAACTGAAGCATCAATTGAGGCAACAGCACTATCTGTCGTAAGACCATTCATGGAATTTAACGGGTTAGTCCATGCGCTAGATGGGTCTTGGTAATTTACTGGTAACTGCCATATATTAGTAGTTGCAGGCCAGTTCAAAGAGCTGTCTTTATAAGCACCAATGGCTTCCCCTCGGTTTCTCAAGTCCATGTTTTTAGATTTATAGTACCGCTCAGAGTCGGAAGGGTCATAGGTTTTAAGCCCCATACCCGCTCTCCATGAGTACTGAGCCAGGGGGATTTCTACTTCAGGGTCTTGATATGTCTGAGCAGGAGTGCCTGTGAAGAACTGGTCAGCCAGATGCTTGCGGTCAAAGACAGCGTACGCAGGCGTACCATCGGATTTCTGAGCTAATATAAGTCCGACTACATCACCGTTTGTATTGGTGACCCCTATATCGTGTTTAGTTTTTACGTAATTGTCTGACATGCTTAACTATCCTCTGATAAGTTGTCTCCGTGTCTTTATAACATAGACAGGAATAAGCTAAGATTTTAGAACACCATACCTGTCGCCTCCGAGCATCCCCCATTATAGGGAGCATCCAGTTAAGCCACATTATAAAGGCATATAATCTGCATCCGCCTGCTGTTTTACATATATTACAATTCTTCATTTCTCGTACCATAAATCAAAAGATGCCGATATAGCACCACCCCCTGCCACAGCAGTTGCTCTCATAGCAATATCGGATTTCTCGGTAACCTTTAACGGAAGGTCAAATGAACGTGTAATTACTCCAGCGATAATATGATATTTCTGCTTCAATTGGAATAACTCACCGAACGGTCTGATATAAAGTTCAAATTGTGTTGTCTTATTTGCGATTCCTGTTGAGGCGTAGAGACCTGTTATAAAAGCGTTGTGGTTAGCAGGCACTGTCCATAGCCCCATTAAGGTCTGATTGAGTCCAGCCGTAATCAAGTTGTAGACATTAGTAGGAACTCCCGTGACGATTGCCCCCGTTCCTGCATAAACAGTGTCCCAATTCTTTTCATGTGAGCCTGCACCAGTGACAACCATTCTGGGAATTCTTATAAATGTGTTTACTGTAGCAACCCCAGTCTGTCCATTGGTATTGACACTTTCCTCTACTTCATTGAAATTCCCGTCTAACCCTAAAAGTTTCACAACTCTAGCCCCTGTGCCCGCAATCGTATCACTTATATTGACACAGGAAACATTAAGGGATTCGGCAACGGGTATATAGGAATAAAGGGCGCTGCCTTCCCATATATCCTCTTCGGTAGCAGGCACAGTACCATTAAAGCCGAACTTATGGAGAGGGAAATGGTCAGGGATATTGTCTTCGACAATATCATAGAGGTAGGGGAAGGATGATACACGGGGTTTGCCGCTTATATTAGGCCAGTAGTATACTTGCCCGTCAGTGTTTATCAGTCTAATGGAGTAGGGCATTTAGAACCCCCTGAACTTAATAGTCGTAGAGGGCTTGGACATCCTCGCTCTAGGTAAGAGTCTTAAGTACTCACCATACGCTTCTGCGGAGTCGTTCTTATAACGGGATACATCCTCACTGGATACGGGCTGTCCGACAGATTGATACAGTTTATACTTGGCATACGCCGTTAGGAGACTTAGTTGAGACTCCCCACTAAGAGGGATGGTATTAGCGGGGCCGCTTAAAGTATTGATAGGGGCTGTGCCGATTATCCTGACCTTATGCCCACTGGCAAAGAGTCCAGGCATACGCAAAGTCCTGCCCTCATTGATTTGAGACCAGTTCCATACCCTATCGTAATCCTCTGCTGTGATAGTTGTCTGAGTGGTATTTATAAGAACTTGCCTCACCTCTCCACCTAACATATGAGCAGGCAGGGCGTACTCGTACAGTACACTGTTGGTGGTGATTGTGGTGTTGTCATCAACTTCTCTATAGAGAATAGGGTAGAGTTCTCTAAGGGTATCGTTAATTGCATCCCGCTTCTTAGTGTAAGAGTAACGGTGTATTTGAATATCAGCTACATTAGTATCCGAACTTAAAGCTGCACCGAAGATATTACACGTTCCGTTAGCTGTGTAGTAAAATCTTACCTTGCGGTTTTTATCTTCGTTGTTCTTATTCTCTATATAAAGAAAGCGGTCTTGGAAAGCCTTATCTTCACCGTCATCATGTTCATTGAGGTCAGTAGCGACAACGAGATTATCAGCAGCGATATTAGTAGAAACAGCTACCCTGATAAAGTCACCTATCGACTTTGAAAGTCTTTCGTTAAGCGCAAGTTCAGTTGTCGTACCCACTTTGCTTCCCCTTCACGCTGCTTATTTTTAAGCGATTGTGGCCCCCTAGCATCTCTACTCTGGTGGTCTAACCGCTTCATAATCTGTTTAATTTCTAGTTCATTCATTTCTTTGGATGACCCTTTTTACCTTTGTACGGTTTCTTTCCTTTATTTTTATGCGGCATTATATTACCCTCCCTTTACCTGCTTCCCATTTTCAGTTATTACACGTAGTGGGTCAAAATCGCCATAGGCTATGCCTGCTCTGAATCTCTTTAACATAATTTACACTCCAAATAAATGTCGTTCGTTATCATACCTATTATTAACAATTTCTTGAGTAATAATACCACTCCCCACTTCTTCAAGAGCCATACCACCAGAGAGGTTTTCAGTAGTGCCGTCTGACCTAGCTCCTAGAACAAATGCTACTGTGCTTGCTGTTGATACTTGGACACTTCCTGTTAAGAGATTTTTATCCCTATACAAAACACCTACAGCTCCAGAAGTGGCGAAGGTGTAGACATAGCGATGCCATTCTGTGTCACCAATGTTACCACTTTTTTTACCAGCAAAAACTCCATTGTAAATGCCAGCAAGAATTTGGCCTATAGATGAAACTGTAATAGCAAATCTATCCGTAGAGTCTAAAGTATTCCCTATGATGCCATACGGAGTATTCAGGGTATTAACTCTTAGCCAAAAGCCAACATTAAAGTCAACACCCACACCTAACTCAGGCAGTGCAGCTTGAGTAACCCTATCATCTGCACCATCAAAACTTAGGTAGTCAAGCCCCTGACCTGTTCTAGCCCAAGTAGCACCAGTTATTGTGCCATTATTACCATAAGGCGAGTTATCTAAAATAGTCCCACCAGAAAAGGGTCGGCCTGCGAGATGTAATACAGTTCCTATCTCAGGAGGATAAAATAATAACTTATTATCTTCTGATAACTTCATTATACTCCCTAGTTTATTTGGTAAAGACACCTAACATACGAAGAGTTCTTCATCCTGCCTAAACCTACATCTGCATGATTTGTCCTGTACGACATTCTGATTTCAAAGGGGATAGAGTTAAAGCCTGCTTGTGGGAGTAAGTACCCACTGAATGTTTTATCTGTCCATGCTGTCGTCATATTGTGGTTTTCGTCAGGAGTTACTACAACCCATGCTGCTGCTAAGGGGTCTAGGTTTCGTCCTTCCCATCTGGTATTGCACAACGTAGTAGCGTTAGCCTGATAAGAAGCTGTTAGACCTACCTCTAACTCTTTTATCGCACCCCGTCCGCCTGGGTATGCGTGGTCGATAACATTGAATGCCCCTGCATTGGTCGGAACAGCAGTATTGGCTGTGCCCGCATTAAATACCTGCGAGTACACCACTCCGTTTATGGTAGCCAAACCTTTGACGAATGGGTGGGTAACGAATTCCAGTGTTTTGTCTACTACTATCCTTGCCATATTCTTTCTCCTTAAGGTTTCTTTGAGTCGTAATGGGGAGTGGTAAATTTTCTATGCATACTAAGGGGGATTTTCCCCATGAAAATAACAAAGGGGGAATATCTCTGTGTGAGAATCCCCCCGCAGTCGCATTTATCATGCACTCTTTCTGAGTGTATCGAGCGCACTTCTTCTATGAGTTTATTACAACTCTCACACACATAGTTGTAGGTTGCCATATTACCCCAATTGATAACCAGATGTATTAGTGCCTGAAGCTATCCTTGAAAAGTAATACTTAACTCCGTCACTATGTAGACGAGCATGGAAACCAGTATTAGTTGCATCTGTGCAGTTTATAATTTTAGAGGTTAGCCCTAATCTGGACACAACCACATTGGTATCTCCATGAATATAGAAAGCAACAGTGTTAGCGTTGTAAAAATCCCATTCATGCCCGTTACATGCGTTCACAGGTGGGAGAAAGAAGTGAACGGC
>SDBV01006779.1_pt1 | contig 15774 bp, 26 predicted proteins | sample 2277081 | NCBI WGS metagenome assembly SDBV01 (sample SAMN10402039, study PRJNA504765) | marine sediment metagenome | isolation source: marine sediment core GS10_PC15, 223 cmbsf | place: Arctic Ocean: Southern Knipovich Ridge | collected 2010
CCAGGAGGCTAGACGACGCGAACGTGTAGCCAGCGGGGGGCGTCATCAGGCCCGGGCTCGCCGGGGTGTAGAGCAGCAGGGCGTTGCTGGCGCCGATGAACGCGTGGACGTTAGTGGCACCTTCCGCGGCGCTGTTGTAGATTGCATCCATGACCAGGATCTGCTTCAGCTCGAAGAGAGCAGCGAGCGAGTCCTTCATGGCGACGGCTGGACCACTGGTCTGACCGCGGTCGATGCGACCGATGATGTCCGGGTGGTCGAGCAGCGCGTCATAGACTGCGCGGCCCAGGACGATGCGGTCCGGACGGAAGCCGGTCAGCACCTGGACGGCCCGGATGGCAGCGCGCACGTCCTCGATCGGGGTCGAGCTGGCGACGTCCCAGCGGAGGAACTGCGTGCCCGTCACGCCACTGGCGACACCGGCGCGCTCCGTGGTCCACTTGCCGGTCACGAAGTGGTTCGCGGCGAAGTTGCGCTCCTTGCGAATGAGCATCTTGACTACCAGGAACTCCGTGGCCTCACGGTCCAGAGACAGCGGGCTGTCGGCGTTCGCACGGACCTGATCGGCGATGTCCTTCGCGAGGGCCCAGACCTTCGCGCTGTAGGTATCGGTCGACAGCGTGTAGTTCGCAGCCGCGGCGCGGGCACCCGGTGCCAGCTCTTCGGCCTCGTCGCGGTTGAACATGCCGCGATCGTAGGTGAAGTAGGAGTCGCTCTGCTTGGAGACGGGCAGGATCGGATAGGCCTTGTCAGCGACGAATGTGTCGGCCGACTGCAGGAAGGCGATGGAGATTTCGGTGAGAGGGCGATCGACATGGACGTCCGAGCGCGACGGTTGGTTCATTGGCATGTTATTATGCTCCTAAGGGGATCGGACTAGGTCGCCCCGTCTTGGGTGACCTGGGTGAGAACGCGGATGATTTCGCCCGCTGCACCAGCGGCATCGAGCGCGAAACCAGCGATCCAACCGCCAGCTCCTGAAACGTGAGTGATAGCTCGACCTGTTGAATCGGTCGTGACTTTGTCTCCGACGGAGACGGCAGCACCGGCCTCCACCTTGATGATGCCCAGGGGTAGCGCCATGGCGATGGCGTCCAGGTCAGCGGTGGACGCCGAAGCGGACACACCATTGATCGGACCGGGGACTACGGCGACGACGGGGTCGACACCGGCGGTAGTCTGACTGAGAACGTGGTCGTTGCCCGTGGTGATGTTGAGCATCTCGATCGCTATGTCGACGAGACCCATCGTCTCGACGAACGTCAGCGTGATGACCGCGTTTGCGTCACCGAGGTCGACGTCGACCGTGGACACGCATGCGACTGCGTCTGCGCCATACGTGGGTGCTAGCATGGCGCGGAGCTGAGTTTGCATCTCCGCACCGGTCGGATCAAAGGCGAACGTCGCCGAGTGGCCATTGATGACCAGCCGGAACGTGCCAGCCGAGGCAGGGGTGCCGTCGGCAGTGATAACGTCAACCTGCGGCGTGCCCGCAACGCGGGCCGTGTAGGTGTCGTCAGCCAGATCGACCTTGCCGTCGGCCTGAATCTGCAGGAAACGGTAGAGCGAGATAGCCTCTCCGGCTATCAGCGTCACCGTCTGAACGAGATTGGATACACTCATTAGGCCACGTCTTGGTGAACACTGAGAAGGACTCGGATGTAGACACCAGCGGCACCGCCGGTGTCCAGGGCTCGGCCCTGGATGTAGGTGCTTGCGCCGCCTACGAGGTCGATGCAGCGCCCGACGCTGTCGGACATGACCTGCGTGCCGCGGGTTACCGCAGCACCGCACTCGACGATCGCGATCCCAGCCGGGAGAATCATCGTGAACGACTTGCCGTCTGCCGTGCCGAGGTTGTCGGCGGAGACGCCGTCAGCGGCGACCGTGGTCGCGCCTGTGTGGTCGAGCTTGCCGTCAGCGGCGACGGTGACGAAGCGATTGCGGGTGACCGCGGAGCCCGCGATGAGAGTTACGCCGTTGAGTTGGTTTTGGGTGGACATGTTAGTTGACCTCCGGAGCAGCCTGCAGCTCGGCGTAGAGTTCGAGGCCTTCCTTGGACTCGATAGCCAGGACGTAGGCGGCGGACTTGGTGAGTTCGGGCTGGCCCCTCAGAATCTCGTCCCGGATGGCGTCGATCTTGTCGAAGGTGCTCTTGGTGATCGGATCAGGGGCAATGGCGGTGCCGACTTCTGTGAACGCACCCTCCAGCTCCTTGTTCTTCGCGACGAGCGCAGCATGGGCCGCTTCGCGCGTGGACTCGTCTTCGATGGAGTCGAGTGCCTTCAGCATCTCGGCCTTCATCTCGTCGGTGCCCGGCAGGTTTTTGTAGTCGCCGGTCGCGACTCGCTTCTCCAGCTCGGCCTTCTTGGCCTCGAACTTGAACTTCTTCTTCTCATCCTCGTCCTTGTCGGCCTTCTTCTTGTCGTGCTTGGCCTTCTCCAGCAGCGCCGCCAGGACGCCCGTCGGGTCGTCGCTCTTGCGGATCTCCTTGCCTTCGAACTCGCCGACAACCGGGTCGGCCTCGTTGGCCTTCGTGATCACGGCGTCCTTCGTGTCGGACTCCAGGAAGCTCTTGGCGTCGTCGCCTTCGAGCGTGGCATAGTGGGCCTTCTGGACGTCGGTCATCTTCGCGACCAACTCAGACTTGTCGGCGCGGGCGGCGGTCTCGTCGAGCTGCTTCTGGATCTCTTCTAGCTTCTTGTTGAACTCTTCTTCGTTCATGGTGTTTTCCTCTGTGGGATTGGTCGCATCCGCGACGGGGGTTGAGTCGCCCTGCTTCGAGAAGAAGCCGACGCGGTGTGTGTGGCCGTTGGTGTGCCCGACGATCAGCTCGCCGTTCATTCCGTGGATCCAAGGGTGAGAGTGGTGTTGGTCGTCGTTATTGCCGTTGAAGCTAGACTCGCCTTTCGTATCGTCGGAGATGTAGGAGAGCGTGTGGGTGTGACCGTCCATGGGGTCGAGCAGAGCGTGCTTCTTCTCCAGGTCTGCTCGCTTCATGATCGCTACTCGTGCGCCCTCGCCCTGGGCGGGGTTGTCCACTGCAGAGATTTCTCTGATAGAGAACTTCTTCATACGGTTGTATTTCACTCGCCGACCTCTTCGTTCTCTATGTAGTGTCCGCCTATGCTGAAGCCCTTATATGTGCCGTCTTTGAACTTCTCCAAGACTTCAGGGCTTGGCTTCAGAGCAACCAGCAAGCCGGTGCGCTCGGTAGTGATCCCCAGGGACTTAGCGATATCGGTAGTCAGTGGGAAAGCGAACACTACCTGTCCGTCCTGAACAGGGTCCCGGTTCGCATCCTTGGCGTGCATGTCGCCAGACACCCGGGAGTTCTGCATGAAGTCCATGGCGGCCTCTACCATGGCGTCCTCCGGTATGAAATCTCCCTGCAAATCTACGAAGGGCTCACCCTTCTCCATGCACACAATCGCGAAGCCTAGTGCGAGTCCCAGAGACTCGTCGACCTTGATGAACTGCACGTCTGTTTGGAACTTCTTCACCTGGAATCTCCTCTCTTGGAAGCACGCTCCCTGGTGAAACGATCCGTTTGTGCTGCGGACATCCTGGCCTTGGTTTCCGGGGACACCTTCCTGCCGCGACTGGCATCTCCGATCTTTGCCTTATGCTCATCGGAAAGCTTTCTGCCCTTGCGGTCAGCCCGGCGGGATTCCGACCAGGGACGCCCCTTCAGGGCCGCGGACAGCTTGGCCCGGGTTTCGTCGGTGGGCTTGAGGCCCGTGCGGGCCGCGGACATCTTGGCCCGGGTCTCAGGAGATGCTCTTCCAGGCCCGCGAGCACGCAGAGCCACGTTGTAGTCTCCGAACATCGAGATCAGAAAATCCTCTTGAGCGTCGAGCTGCTTCTGGCTTGCGGCTCTGGAGGCCACGACGACCGACCACTGCTCTGCCGGGTATTTTCGAAGAGCGCGAGCCATAGGGTATTCGGCCCCACGGTGAGCTGCGTCGTAGACATGCTCGCCCCAGCGGGACTTCAGCGACCTAGTCGTCTGACCCACGTAGGACTTACCGCTGGGGCTGGTCGCTAGGTAGATGATTCCGTGTGGCTCTGTCATGCTTGAGCCCCATGCTACCGGAGGCAGGGGGCCATGGTCAAGGGGTAGACTCGAAATTCTGAAGATTTCTCCCCAGACCATCGAAAATGTGCTAGGAGCTGGCCATCTCGGCCTGCAGAGCCACTGCAAGCTGGCAGAAGGAGTCGGCGGTCGGCCACTTTCCCTCGTTGAACTTGTCGTCGATCATCCCCCACTGGGCGTGGGAGAGTTCGATCGGTTCACCGTCTTCACACTTCCGCATCACTTGGATGATGGGCCAGATGTCCAGCAGGTCGGACATCTTCGCGGCGTCCCTGCGCAGGATGACCTCCAGAAGGTCACAGTAGGTGACTGGCTTATCGCCGCCGTGAATGTCGGGGAAGATGTCGGTGGTGGCTTCGTTTTTCATGCTGTAGGTGCCGTATGGAACGGAACGTAGTAGACGCCGTCCGTGATGTTGTTGGCGTCGTCTTGAATGTATTCCTTCTTCCACCCTACGATCGCGCCAGGGGTGGTGAGGGCGCTCGCATCCACCAAGGACAGACTCGCATCGGAAGCATGCGAATATCCGACGAGGCGGACGAACTCCTCGGATTGGTCCGCCTGGACCAGCAACATAACAGGCACCGCTGCGTTGGAAATGCCTTGATCAAGGTGGAGCAGTCCTCCTCTAGGAATGTTAGTGCCAACGACCAAATTGGCATTCTGCAACACCATAAAGGAACCTGCGGACAGTCCCGTCCAGCTCCACGTGTTCGTGTTGATCTGGGAGACTGTGAAGCCGTCAGTGGCTCCGTTATCGAATCGTAGTGCCGACGCTCCGCGGGTGTGCAGTCGTGCGAGCGGTGCGACGATACCCACGCCGATGTTGCCTACGTTCTTGAGGTCGAAACCTCCGAGATCCCAGTTGGCTGTAAGAGGAACGGTGCCGTTGGCCAGGAGGTCGCCCGTGCCGGCTCCCACCAGGGAGTATGCTCTTGGAAGTGTCATGAACGGTTCCTCGTCATGGTGACGCGGTAACTGATCACGGACCCGCCGGAGATGCCTGTCGGGATCAGCCTGATACCGATAACATTCGCCGCGAAGTCGATCGTCACCGGAGCGGTGGCATCGATGGACGACACGGGTGGAGTGTCCCAGGTCTCTGGTGAGTTGCTGGTCCGGACCGCGACGGCGAATGTTCCGCCGGTCGGGGTAGCTACTGAGGTTCCGTCAGCCAAGTAGAACGCCACGCCCAGGAAGCAGTGAGGATGGATGGACCCATCGTGAAGGTCGGTGGCCTGGAACGTGTCGGCCACGACGATTAGGGGGGTGTTCAGGGTGGCGACCTGAGGGGTAGCGGTCTCGGTATAGTCGGAAATTGTGCTCATCAGGTTACCATGGTATTGGGAGTTGGGGGTAAAGACAAGGGAATAGTTAGACTTTCACCCGGATCTGGACGGTCTTGCGGCAGCGGCAGTTGATGACATCAGCCGCGGGGGCGGATGCGTCGCCGGGCCTCATGAGCTGGTTGCCCAGGCCGGACGTGAAGGGTTCACCCACTGGGCGCTTCTGCAGGTGCATGAACCGGTGGCTTCCGCGGACCCGCTCGTTCTTGGCAGTGTGCCACGTCTGGAAGACGTCGTCCCGTTCGAGCGTGCCGTCCTCGAAGGCCTGGGCGAACATGCTGTCGCTGCCCTCATGGACGGAGCGGAGCGCCTCGGTGCGGGCGATGGTCGTAGCCCGATGGGCGATCATTCGTGCGCGATACTTCTCGACCATGCGAGTGATGCGCTCGTCGGGCAGGGCCTCGCCCAGCGCGGCAGCCCGGCGGACTGCGAGGTCATCGCCCTTGTTGCGGAGCCTGTTGCTCAGGGCGTCTCTGGAGGCTCCGCGTAGCGCGCGCTCGTAGCTGTTGACCGCCGCGTTCTGGTTGGGGGTCAAGCCCAGGGAGTCAATCAGGTTCTTCGCCTGCTTGCGGGGGTTGTCTCCGGCGCGGATACCCTCGATGATCGCGGCGCGAGTGGTCTGCTTCTGCGTCTCGGTGAACCCCTGCACGAGGCTTAGCCGGTTGCGCTGCATGGCGTTGATCGCGTTCTGGTTGGTGATGTCGTAGTTGATGACTACCTCACCAAGCTCCACGCCGATCTGCTCGGCAGTGAAGTTCGCGGCGGCCAGCCATGCGGCACCAGACGCGGTGTATATGTTCGGGGCGTTGCGCAGCACGAGCGCGAGCGCCTCCTCGGTGCGGCCAGACTCAATCAGCTCGATCAGCTCGGCTTCGCTCAGCTCACGCCTCATGGAGCCGATCAGGTGCATGAAGCTCACGCGGATCTTGCGCTCGTGCTCAGAAACTAGGAGGTCGAGGTCGATCACATCTCCCTCCACGTAATGGATCCGTCGATGTCAGCGTTAGCGGAAAGTGGTCGGACTGCCAGGTATATCTCGTCTCGGGTCCCATCAATAGCTGCGCCGAGTCGAATCGAGTTTTGGACAACCCGGGTTACAGACCCGGTGCTGGCACTCGCCTTTACAAAGCCGCCGAACAGACTGGTTCCGCTAGATATGGTAGTCAGCGATGGGTTGGAGCCTTCGCCAACCCCTGTTTGGACGTTGCTGTTTGTTTCGTCCGCAAACGTCATCGGGGTGCCAAGGACCGCATTCAGAATGACCATCCACTCAAAGTCATCATTGGTTGCGTTGATCATTGACATCTCTTCTAGGAGTATCGTGGCTCCCAGGGCGGTGGTCTTCAGCCGGATTCCTGCAATGGCATAGATAAAGTTCGCGGTATTGCAGTCAATGTGGGTGCCGCCGGTAGATTTGTATCGCAATATGCCTTGATCGACATCCATGCCGCCTTCTGACACTGCCGTCGTGCAGATGCACTCCATGGATGATGCTGACGTGCTGCCGGCTGCCACCAACTGGAACCTGCACGGCAGATTCGGCGTGCTCATGTAGACCACAGTGAGAACGTTGGCGTTTCGGAACTGATGGACGTAGTGTATCTCCCCGTGGGCAAACACACCCATCCTTGCAGTGCCCACACCAAGCCATTCGAAGTCAATCACGAAGATCTGGGTCTTGGACCAGTCCAGCGTGATACCGCTCACACCAGACCCGTCCATTACATCCAGGTTCCAGTTGGCTTGCACAACACGCGTGTCCACTGTCGACCCGCTCACTCCTGAACGCAGAACTACTCCGGTGACCGACGCGACGCTTTCGAAGAACAGACCATTGTCGTCGTCGAAGTATCCGATACGCGTGGTAGCGGCACCAGTCTTGATGAGGATTCCGGTCATCATTACCAACTGGGACTTGCCAGGCTGGTAGTTGAACCGCATGAATGTCTGGCGCGTGAACGTCCCGCCTGTCGCTCCAGCGTCGTAGGAGATCACGGTCGATGCTGTCAGCACACTGTGGGCTGACGTGATATCAGCGAGACCGGTCGTCTCATCCCAGAACATCGGCTGGTTGTCGAAGATCTGCTTGGAGTCGAAGATAGTGCGCGGCTGCGTCACACGTTGGCGGCCGAAGGCATCGAACACAAGTCCCGTGTCAACAGGTAGCGGTCGTTCTATAGTGACGTCGGCATTCTCATACTGGACGTTGGCGTTGACGTTCAGGTCGCCGTGCGTTGGTTGCACCACCTCAAGACCGCCGGGTGGGCCGGTGACAACATCCAGCGGGTTTGCTGCGTTGATGAGGTTGCCGTCCTCATCTACCAGGGTTGTGCGTGTGCTGCGCTTGGCCATCAGACGGCTCTTACATCTCTGAGAGTATACGTGGCGCTTGCCGGATCTCGATCTATCTCGGCATCGTCGCTCACCTGAAAAAGTTGGCCCTCGATCGTGACTCGGTCGCCGGGCTTCGGGGCAACAGAACCGCCACCAATGGAGTTGCCGAGCAGAACTATGACCAATACACCGTTCTCGGTGACGGTGCCCGCTGCGTCAGCTATGCGCTGGGAGTCCAGGAACCCTCGGCATGGATAGTCGGTGGATACAATATCACGGCCCGAGGTGATGCCGCCAGAGCGCGCGCCCTCGACGCGAGAGTGCAGGGTCGCGGCTACGAGTGCGTTGGTCCCTCCCAAGCTGTCTTGGATGAGGCGGGGCATGTTCGAGATTCCGAAATTTGAAAATATGGACTTGCTCATGGTTTCTTGAAGACGCAGAAGCCGATCGCGCCGTCTTCGCTCTCGATCGTGGTTAGCTCGAACTGTGACGTGACATCTTCCAAGTCTGTTTCTGTGTGGGGGTAGTCGACCCTGAATCGGTCATTGCCGTCCTGGTCTGTCCACATCGTCAACACCAAATCGATTGAGATCACAGGGGCTGGCTCCGGAGGAAGTCGTCGCTGTCGAACGCGGTAGTGTCTGTGATTCCTGTGGCTGTGCCGCCCAAACTGTCGTGGTCCCGGTCGTTGTAGCACGCCAGAAGATCGTGGGCAGTCGTGGGCAGCCGGTTGCCAGACTTCTGGCTGAAGAACTCTACCTTGGCTGTTCCAGCGCGAGCACTCCTTACGTTGCTGCCAGTGCCTTCACCTTCGTCGGCGTTGTTGTCCTCTGATACTGCACCAGCAAGCCAGAAGGTCGCGTTGGCAATGTCGTCAGGAGTCGTCCCGTCGGTGACGCTTGTGCCGTCACAGCTCGCGCCGTCACGAGGCCACTCGCGTGGCTGGCTGGAACTGGTCTTGGTCCCAGAGAACTCCTGGCTGCGGTCGACCCACGAGCTGGCGCTGACCAGGGTCCGCTTCTTATCGTCATCAGAAGACAGAGCTAGGAACGCGGTCGACTTCGCGCCGATCCGGACGTTGTGGTAGCTGGTCGCGTCCGCGACAGGGTCGGACGTGAGCGAGTAGACCGTGAACGTGTCTGCTCCTATGGTAACCGTGGCAGTCATGCCCATCAGTCCTTGCTCCCACGAAGGAAGCCGTCCATGTATGCGTCCTGGATCATACAGTGGATCAGGAGTTCCGGGGTTGCCCTGATCTTGTCATCACAGAGCCTGGACATCTCAGACAACTGATACTTGATCTCGTCGGATATCAGCGAGGTGAAATCCTCCAATCCACCGGGCTCCCAGTCACGAGCTTTCTCGATAAGGCTGTCCAGATGCCGGGAGACGAATGTTGCGTCGGTGTATGTCATGGTTGGTTCTCGCCTGACCCCTGAGGGGGAAGGCGTCGCGCGAGATTGTGACGCCTGTTTCGGTTGTGATTATGCGTCGGAGCTTGTCCTAGGTTCTGCTGGTCCTGCTTCTCCGGGCCTGCCTGTGGCTTTCTTCTTGCCCTCGGCGGGTCCAGGCTGGCCGGGTGTTGGATTCTTGGTGGCTGCTGCCTGTGCCTCGGCCTGATCCAGCGGCAGGCGCTCCAGCTCCAGGGCGAGGGCCTCGTCCTGCTCTTCCTGATCGGGCATGCCGAGCAGGCGGCGGACCGCATTGATGGCCGGGTCGTTGACCGGGACCGGGGCGCCCGCGAGTGCCATGTCCTTGAGGCCGTTGACGATCTCTCCGACCTCTCGGAACTGAGCCTTGCTCAGTCGGAAGGTCGGCATGTATTTGATGTCCCACCCGTTCAGGTCGAACATCCAGCGGAGGAAGTCCCTCTCCATGCATCGCGCGACTTCATTCAGCGCGGCGTCGATGACGACTCCGAACTGCTGTGACTTGTCCTGGCTCAGTGCGTGGCTGCCGCGGGAATCACTTCCCAGCATGAGCTGCTCAACGCCGAGGAGTCGTGCGATGCTACGCTCGATCCTCTCGATGGCCTTGGACATTTCCTCTTGCGAGGTGGTCTCACCTTTCAGTAGTTCGATGCCCCAGTGAGGATTGGCGGATGGTGCGTTATTTTCGCCTGTCCCCTTGTAGACAGCAGAGTCTAGAACGATACCCGTGTCAATACCCTTCAAGGCTTTCTCGATGAAATCCTCAATGGGCTTGCGGATGGCTGCGGCCTCTCCCTTGGTGATCTTCTTCTGGGCGACCATCTGTGCCAGGACACCCAGCGGGGCTTTGCCCACCGGGGTTCCGCGCAGGTCACGCTCGAAGCCCCACCCTTCCAGAATCTCGTATCGGACGAGCCGGGCGTGGAGCTTGATGATGTGGCGGAAGATGCCCAGACCCTCTGGACTGTCGTGGAGCGTGTCGTCCACGCAGTAGATCAGCTTGCCGCGGGGGAGGTATTCCTCCTTCTGCGTCTGCGGGCTGCGCTGCAGGACGCCTTCCAGGTCGCCGTTCTTCTTCTGGTCCCAGCGGACGATGGTCGCCTGTGCTCTCTTCGCGACCTTCTTCATCCCAGTCAGGCCCTTGTGCTCACCACTGGTGATTCGCTTGGCGATCATCTCCTGGATGCTGAAGCCGTGGAAGCGGTGCATCAGCGCGTCTCGGATGATGGAGTGCCACGGCGTCTCCATGTCGTGCATCACGAACTTGATCTGCTTCGCGATCTTCTCGGCCTTCTCGTCGCCCTCCATCTCGTCGGACACCTGAACTTCCCACTCCACGCCGGAAGCGATGTTCAGGAAGAAGCGCACGCCCGCGGAGACGATCGAGTTGTTCGCTATCAGGTTCGAGTAGCTGAGATACTTCTCGGTGCCCGTGAGGCGAGAGTCCTTCTCTTGCTCCACGATGAAGCCGCCGAAGATAGCCACTCCCGGGGCTCCGATAGTCTCCTCTGGGGAGAAGGTCTTGGAGTCCACGTCATGTATCCGGCGGCCTTCGTCTACGTCCAGCTGCTTCTCGATCTCTTGCATACGGTCTGGTAGGTGCAGGCTGCGCTCTCGTGATTTCAAGGGGTGTGGTGATGTGCGGGAGCCCGGCGGACACCTGGGAACCATGGTATCGCGGGTTGGGGGTCGGAGTCAAGGACCTAGACCAAATTCCTGCCAGATTGGTTCCCGTGTGGTAGAATTCGACATGATCGCACTCTTCATCTTCCTCTTCACTATCGCCGGGTTCGCCCTGGGCTACCTGATCGGAAGGGTCATCCGGGAGCTGTTCGACCGGTGATCCACATCATCCGGTGGGAGTGGCGGCCGAAGACCAGGGTCTGGGTCCTCCAGATCGCCTGGGGAGACTACGTGACCTGGATCGAGGACGAGACATGAGCCTACAGGAGGAGAACGACCGGCTGCGCCTGGAGCTGGCGCGGTGCCGGTGGATTTTGATTCAGCTGCCCACGGATGTGCTGATCGCGTTTCAGCGGCTGTGGGACATGACGAAGGACGAGGTGAAGAAATCATGACCGTCCTCCTGATTCTGCTCTACCTCGCTATCGGGCTACGCCTCACCCGCTTCCTACACAGAGGCAGAGACGTGAGAGTGGACCTGCCCCCGTCGTTGGCAGTGGTGGTCGGGTGGCCGTTCTTCGCATTCTTCATGGCCCTTGGCGGCTTGGGCTTGGGTGTTGCCTGGATCAACCTGCAGGTCGAGAGGTTCACACGATGAAGCCGCTACATGAGAGGATACAGGACGTGATCGCCGCGCGGGGCATGGGCTACCACGATGTCGAGGAGCCTGAAGGATTGCTGACGATCGACGACGCGCGGGACTGCTTACGGTGCGGCGATTCGCCAGCTCTGGTCAAGCACTTCGACGAAGATGTCGAACAGTGGCGTCACATCGAGTGCCTGGAGTGTCACATCTCCATGCCGCGGGAGCGGTCCTACGTGTGGATCCAGTTCATCGGCACCATCTTCCACAAGGCGGACACCACCGACAAGCTGGTGAGGGCGTGGAACGGATGATCTGTCTTATCGTCCTGAACTGTATCTGTCTGGCGGGGGCTGTCCTGGTGCTCACCGGGCAGCTAACGGGCTCGGGGATTCTGATCCTCGGTGCGCTCTGCCTCATCACCACCATGTTGGCGGCGATCCTACACATGATCTGGTTTGCTGAGGACGAATGAAGCGGCCACCCACAATGATGGAGGCGCTGCTTCTGTTCTGGGATGCCGGGGTCTATCAGGTCTCGCCCGGGGCGCTGGGCTCGGTGATGAAGGTGGGGGCCTTCATCGAGAGCGAGGTGGGCCCACTGCCGAGCGGATGCACCTGGGTCGACGGCTGGATCGTATTGACCGCGAGGCCGTCGTGAGCTACGCACGTGATCCGAATGGAGAGGTTGTGAGCTACTACTGGGTTCACTACTGGGGCTGCACTCTCCCAGAGAATGATCCGTTGCGCAAGCTGTGGGAGGGCTTTGGAAGCAAGGACTGGATCACTGGACCCTTCCTGCACCGCGACTGGGCCGTCTCCGACGCAGCGATGCTTCCTCGCTACGCCCGGATCATCAGAAGCAAGACGCGGCCGAAGGTGTGATCATCTACTCGTGGACGCGGCCCGACGGTGAAAAGTGCTACGTGGGGAAAACCAAGGGGACTCTCGCGAAGCGGCGTGGCGAGCACCTCTCCGATGCCCGGCGTGGCTCCGACCTTTACTTCCACAAGGCTCTGCGCAAGTATGAAGGCACCTGGGCGGTCCTGCAAGAGTGCGACACCCCGGAGCAGCTCGCGGCATACGAGCGATTCTACATCGCCGTGACCGGGAGCTTCGTGGACTGGGGGAAGGGCTACAACCTGACGACGGGTGATGAGGGTGGCGAGTTGAGCGAGGAGACCCGGAAGAAGATGAGCGACGCCAGGCGCGGGAAGAAGTTCAGCGAGGAGCACTGCAAGTCGATAGGCGACGCTCAGCGCGGCGTGCGGTTGAAGCCACTTTTCTGCGTCACACCCGACTGTGGCGAGACCCGGGAGAGCGAGTTCTACGGTCATTCCCGTAGTGAGTGCAAGGAATGCAAGAAGCGAGGGCTGCGCGAGGCCTACGCCAAGCGGAAGAAGTTAGCCGATTAGGGTTGGGGCGCAGACGGTGGATTCTCCCATGTCGTCGCAGAGGTTCGTGAACGCGCGGCTTGCAGAATCCACCTGATCTTTCCACTTGCCGCCGGGGAACAGCCCCAGCTCCGCGACGAACTCGGAATTCCAGTGCCCACGGAGGATGTGCAGGTTGCCCGCCTCGCACTGGGCAGCCAGCGGCCGCGCGCGGTCTTCTTTGCTTCCTGACTCCGTGGAGAACTTGAAGTCGTAGCCCAGCAGCTCCCGGGCGATGTAGGCCTTCTGAGCCTTGCCCGCCTGACCGGGGTCCTGCGGGATGTCCTGCTGGACGTTGTGCCCGTCCATCTCCGCGCAGCTCTTTAGCATGGACTGGACCTCGCCAGCGGACCAGCGGCCGCGAACCACGTCGAGGATGTAGATCTTCCCCTGGGACATGCCCATCAGGAGGCCGACCGAGTAGGCGCCGGACCCGTCCTTGGTCGCCGCGAGGTCCCAGCCGCGGACCTTGACGATGTCCTGCGGGATCGTGTCGACGTATACGAGGTCCTCGCGATTGAACATGCCGCCGGATCTTGGTATAGGCCGTTGCTGTAATTGGCAGCTTTCTGCATACTCCCCACCGCTCGCGCGGAAGGATGCCTTCAGCTCATCGACCGAATTCTCGCTGAACCGCTCTGGCCAGAGCAGCTGGTTCTCTTCTGTGCGGGGGTCTTGGCAGTAGAGTAGGGGGTCTGACTCATCTCCTGGGACGAAGTAGGGAATAGGCTCTCCGTCCTCCTTAATTCTCTTCATGCGAGCGCAGCCCCACGGAGACGGGACCCTGGTCCAGCTCTTGAACTTCTGCTCGGACTCCATCGGCAGAATAAGATGAACCCAGTTCTGCTTCTCTACTAGGTCCTCAATGATCATGCCCGATAGGTCTTCCGTGTGCAGACGCTGCATTATCACCACGTAAATCGGGTGGTTCTGATCGCTGAACCGAGTAGGGACGGTCTCGCCAAACCAGTTGCGACATGTTGCCCGTTCGATATCTGATTCTGCGGTCTTGGTTGAGTGGGGGTCATCAATTATGAACCGCGTGCCTCGCCAGCCGGTTAGTCCACCACCTACACCTGTCGACTTGCGCCAGCCGGTCTGCTCGTTACGAAAATTCTCTTTGCCATCCTGGTCCTTGCGGTTTTGGATTTTCCAGTGACTCATATACCACTCAGACCGCTGGATCTCACGGGCATGTCCAAGGTCACGGGTGGGCAGGTCGCCGTTGTAGCCCGCGGATATGTATTGCTCGTGGGGTCGACCCTTCGGGCCCCATTCCCAAAGTGGCCAGAACACGTTCACGCACATGCTCTTGGTGCAGCCGGGTGGGATATTGACCAACAATTTCTCAATCTCGCCATCGGTCACCGCTTCGAGGTGCCTGCACAGTGTCTCGACTGCCCAGCCTCCTACGAATGGAGTGGCTGGATGTAGAACCTTCCATGCGCACCTGATGAACCCTATCAAGCTCTCGGTGCAGTTGATCCTCTCGATCTCATGAAGCGCGGCTTGAGGATTGGTGAAGCTATCTTCGATGGCCCGTTCGAAGTCTGACTGAATCTCGTCCTGGTTCATCGCTTCTTCGCCTCATGGCGGGCGCGACGAAGCGCACTCCACGGCTTGCCCTTGCCCTTCTTGGCAGCGCTCATCTTGGCGCGAGTCTCCGCCGATCTGGTGATTCCCTTGTTTTGTCCCTTGCGACACTTGCCGGTGAGGGCCCTATTCAGGGCCGCAGCGGTGTTCGGATGCATCTTGCGCCCAAGCATGGCCTCACGGTGCTTGCGTATCTGCTCCGGCTTCCTTGGGATGCCGCTGCGGTTCTTGGACATTAGGGCTCGCGACTCTGCGGTGTGTTTGCCATTTCCTCCACCCTCCTTGCAGTTGTAGCCGTTCAGGATGGTGTCGAGCGCCAGTATGAAGTGGCTCTCCATGAGGTTGAGCATGTCCAGCGAGTCACACTCCCACACGCTCTCAGTCTTCCACTCGCTACGCACCGGGTGGGCACGCATGGCGTTCATGAGAGCAGGCTGCTCGGTGCAGCCGTTTCGGGCACGCTGCCACTCCTTGTCGACGCGGTTACGCCACCTAGACTCTACCGTCTGTCCGACGTAGCGTCGCCCGCTTGGGCTAGTGAGGCAGTAAATGATCATTCGTATAGGTCTGGCTCTTCGTCCAGGAAGATGAGCGATGTATTAGCGGACAGGTCGATGACGTCGTACCAGTTCCTGTCGCAGTAGGCGTCGGGCTCGCTGCAGTAGCAGTCTGAGCTGCCGCAGTCAAAGGGGCTGCGCTGCTTCCCGCGGCCGCGTCGCTTGGGGTCGGGCTCCTCGTCGTGGAACTCCTTCCACTGGCGGACGCGCTGGTTGACCTTGAGCTCGGTGCGCTGGCGTCGCTCGGCCCTATTCACAGAGGAGGCCCTCGACTGCCGTTTCGATGATCTTGTGGATTTGGGTGATGATCTCCTCGTCGATGCCCGCGGCGTAGCGGATGATGGTCACGCCCTGCTCGTATTCGACGGACGGCGCGGATGTGATCTCCCAGTCGTGGTCTGTGTCGCCCAGGCAGATGCGGATGGACATTCGGAGGTTGCTCGCATCGGTCACTGGGTGAACTCCACGGTGTCGTCGGGGCCGAGCTGGATCGTCAGGACGACGCGGTGGTCGCCGGGGTCGCGGCCCGACTCGAACTCGACCTTGCTGACCATGAGCGTGTCGACGAGGTCCTCGCCCTCGAACATGACCTGCGGCCAGCCTTGCTCGCTGCACATTATGATGTCGAGGTGGCGCGCGCGGAGGGTGAGCTTGACCTCGGGGAGGGAGGCGATCTCGGACCGGACCGCGGTCGCGACGAGCGGGAGTTCGAGGTTCTTG
>SDBV01006780.1_pt1 | contig 15774 bp, 12 predicted proteins | sample 2277081 | NCBI WGS metagenome assembly SDBV01 (sample SAMN10402039, study PRJNA504765) | marine sediment metagenome | isolation source: marine sediment core GS10_PC15, 223 cmbsf | place: Arctic Ocean: Southern Knipovich Ridge | collected 2010
AGGTTGGTAAACATGACATTGTTGATGATAGCTGCAGGTTCCTGGTCGGACATGCCAATGCATGATGTGTCAAACAAACCGATGAGTCCATCCGAAGACACATTGCCGAATAAAACACCTGATTGTTCCTCGAAGGTTTTCTTGACATCCTCCCTGAACATCATACCGGCCGTTACACTGTTATTCAGGTAAACAGTGTATTCTCCCAGGGGTTTCTGGGTCAGGAAGTGGTAAAAACTTATGGTTTCATCCAGCTCAACTTTGGAGATTGACAATTCGTCCGCAATCATCTGGTTGAGGTCCTCCGGAATATAGCCAAGCTCCTCCTGTATATCAAGGAGAATATCCATCAGACGATACCTGTCGTTTTTGTACTTCTTAATAATTTTGTTGACTGTCGTTTTCATTTAGGGGTGATTATAAGTTATTTGTTACTTTTTTGGCTTCCTTTCTATTCTTTTTGTATTTATTCACGAAATAGATCAGGTTGACAAGTTCATTCTCAATGTTGAAGTTGTTAATCGTGACTTCTTCAGTGCTCTTGAACTTAACCGCGGTAAAATTCAGGATCCCCTTTATTTCGGATCTTTTCAGGCTTTCAATTGTCTGTTGAGCTGCATTATCCGGCACCGCCAAAATAGCCACACTTATGTTGTTTTCCTTTACATATTCATGAAGGTCCTCTATGGGCTTTATGGGTACTTCACCGGTCTTTTTAATTTTCTTAACATCAATGTCAAATCCAGCCACAATTTTTATCCCATCCTTGTGAAATCCATTGTATGACATAAGTGCCTCACCTATCCTGCCTGCTCCAATAACTATCACCCGGTTTACCTCATTGCTGCCCAGTATCTCATTTATCTTAACCAGAACGTCATCAATGCTGTAGCCTCCTTTCTGGCTGCCTGATATACCAAAGAGCCCAAAATCTTTTCTGACAAGGGATGCTGAAATTCCAAGTGGGTCTGCAATATTATCGGAAAAGACCCTGACCAGTCCCAGTGACTTAAATCTGTTCAACAGATGCTTGTAGCTCAGAAGGCGGTTAATGCGATTTTGTATAGTCATAAATTATGAATTGAGCTGTTATGGCTGTAACAACAAAATGAAATCTAATAACATATATTGATCAAGAATGAGCGAAATTAAAATTTTCCAAGCACAAAAAAAATGCTTTTTATTGTATTTACCAAGGCTGGTAGTTATTTAGACGGAGTAAAAATTATATTGAGTCTTAACTTGCTGAAAATAAGGATTTATGGATATCTTTAGATCAGGGAGGAGAAGCGTGGTATTACCGGTTTATATTGTTCAGGATAGAACAAAAAGAGTTACATTTATTATCACGATCAATTGTTAGTTCTCCTATGCTGGTGATTCGGGTAATAGTAATAAATTAAAGTATGGGATTAAATCTTATAAAACTACTGAGGGTTTACCTGTTTCTTGTGGCTGCCCATTCTTTTTGTGTCGGAGTGGGACTGAGTGCCTTACCCATTGAATATTTTGGATTTTTCGGTTTTGAAGGATACCAGGGGGATTTTTTCAAGATACAGGCTGGGGTATTTCATTTTGTTGTGTGCGGAGCATACATACCAGCTGCCATTAATCCGGCAAAAAACAGATCCCTGATCCTTTTCTCAATCTTTGCCAAATTTACCGCTACGGTTTTCCTGCTGTTATATGCACTGTTTGCAGAGATGATCTGGATGGTTCTGGCATCAGGGATATTTGACTTTCTGATGGGACTGATCCTTATCTGGTTTTACAGAAAGATCTTCAATAAAAGGATGCTGAGAGGAGTATGAGATGACTATTTTTACCTCATCGGTGATTGATTTCCATTCTCAGAGGTATGAATCTGCTCGTTGATAAATTCAAAGTCTCTTGTAAGATCTGATTCCAGGGAATTGAAGAAAGTATCCTCGAGATCTGTAATGACCTCTTTCAGACTACCTACATTTTGAATTGATGGGAATCTGTCTGGCAACTGGACAATGCGGGCACTGTCTGAATCGAAAAATTCGAAAGACTCCTCAATTTCATCTATGCTAAGCTGAATTGCAATATTCACTGCTGTAAACAATTGTTCCCTGGTTTCCTGAGCTTCCGGATCAATGAGCAATTCCGATAGTATGATCTTTTCAAAATCTGACAGGAAGCTGACGACTTCGCTGGCAGAAAATCCTGATTTATATCTTCTGAGGGCAATAGCCTGGATATATTTCCGGATAAGGATTCGGTCACCAACCTTTATACTTGTAGCTATAAGTTGGTATAACATGGTAAGGTACCACTTCAGGACAAGCTTTTCCAGGTCCCGGTAATGTTCATATCTCACCTGGTTGCTACCGTTATACACATGATCAACCATTTTCGTGATGATGAAATCCCGGTGGCGCATCATGACCTCATAGGCTCTGATATTAAACCGGGTGGTAATGCGGTTCATGGCAGTTTCATTCTTCACGGTCCAGTCCACATAATGATTCTTCATATTCTCAATCATGAACAGCAGTCTGCGAATAATATCGTTTCTTGGAGTGGTTTTCCAGTCCAGGTTTTCGTTTGTCTTCCGGGCATCCACAACCAGCTTTTTGTCGATGTATTTCATCATCCAGGGGCGTTCAAAGGGTTTTTCGCCCAGCAGGTTACCCAGTGCTGTTCTCGCGATAACACCCGGAGTAGCAATGATCTTGGGCATTCTGATTGCCCTTTTGGGCCTTCCGTAAAAATATTTTGTTGCTGCTTCGTACAGCTCATTGTGTGTTACCGTTCCACTGGGACTGGAAACATAAGTTGCCAGTTGGGGTAGGTTGTCAGACCGGTCCAGGATGGACACAATCATCTTAACAAGGTCGGTGATATGAATATAGGTGATGCTTGTTTCACCTTTACCGCCAATTATCCTTGAATTCCACTTTTCAGAGAGCCATGTGGAAAGGAAAACAAAGAGAGGGGGGTACTCGCACCAATCACTGTATACAGCTGCAAATCTCAGGATAGTGCAGGGGAACATGGTGGAATAATTTCGAATCATCTCCTCGGCTTTGCGTTTGCTCCGGGCGTAGGGGTAGGTGGCGTCAGGTGGACTCTGCTCGTTGAGAATCTGCTCAGGATTCGAATTAAATTTGCTTGCAGCCAGGGAACTGGAAAAGATAAATCGTTTAATATTCAGGTACTGGGCAAGTTTAAGGACATTGCGTGTGCCATCCACATTGGTATGTTCATATTGTGGATGGTCAACCATCGTGAAATCATAATATCCGGCCAGGTGCAATATAAAATCTGCACCACCGTACTGGTTTATACTTTCAACTACATCCTGCAGGTTTGAAAAATCCCCTATGTCAGCCTGGGTCCATCTTATGTTCTCATGTTTAGGAATTCCTGATTCGCGTTGCGAGCGTCTCGCAATACAAAACATACGATATCTGTTGACATTGTGCTCAACAAAATGTCTTCCAATGAAACCAGAAGCGCCGGTAATGATAATACCCGGAAGCGAGTTGTCCATTACAAATATCCCTCTGTTCCCCTGATCTCTCCTCTTCTCCGATATATATTAAACAGATCGGATCCCTTCTTAATCTCCGAATGGCTGCAACCAACCCGGTTGCAGATTCCAATGCAGTTGCAGAAATTTCCGTGTTTGTCACAGAATAGTGTAATCATATCTGCACCGCAATCGCATGGAGCATAGACAGGAAGAGGAACGTTGCAATCCGGACATAGCAATTCAATAATCTCGCCTTCAGAAAGATCAATGTCGATGGTGTACTTAGACTTGTCTCCACAGATGGGACTCAGAGCCATTAAACCTTCATCTTTTCCTTTCTTAACCTTTAACAGAATGCCTTTATAGCCCCTGACATTTACCTTGTTATTGATCAGGTCGTGCCCGTTGGGACAGTAACACTGTTTGATGACCATGTCTTCATCAATGGTCTGATCGCCTTTCTTTTTTTTCTTGACGCTTGGGATTCTCCACATTCCCTTTGAGTTAAACCTTGTCATAATGATGTACTGATTAATATTCTCCTGATGAATTCATCCACATAGTTGCTGACCTGTGAGAGAATATCCGGATAATGAGAATTCAGATCCTTGCTGAGCACAGCTCCGAATTCCAGGTCTTCTAAAATTTCTATGCCGATAATCAGGATCTCATCCGTGATATTAAAACCGAGGGTATTTCCGATTTCAAGTGACATATGGAATGACACATCATGCCGGCATGACAGGTGCAGGGTTTCCCGGTAGTTTTCTACTGTAAATAGGTGGACCCGTCCCGGGACACCCTCAGCTGTCTTAATAGTATCGATAAAAACGACACCCTTATAACCGTTCATATATTCAAGAAGTTCCAGTCCCCCGACAAAAATATTCTCAAAGTCAATACTCACAGTCTTCAAGATATCCTGAAGATCTTCCGTGAGTTTGAACGGTATACCGACATCCTGCTGGATATCATTGCCTACACCGAGGACAAGGATCCTGTTTGAACGGTCTTTCATTCAATCGTTTATTTATCCCTGCTGACGGACCGGATGACTTCGCCAGCTTTGTTCCTGAAATTTACTACCAGTGGCATCTTGCCTCTCTGGTGATGGGTTGCGCATGAGAAACAGGGATCATATGCCCTGAAGGCCATCTCAACCATATTAAGGATGCCATCATCAACCTTTACTCCTTTTTTGATGAGACCTTCCGCAGCTTTCTTGAGGGACATGCAAATAGCAGCATTATTATTGGTCGTGCCGACAATAATGTTGACTTTGGTCACGATTCCCTTCTCATCGGTCCAGTAATGGTGTGTCAACGTTCCCCTCTGGGCCTCAACGATCCCCACACCCTCATTGGGTACATTGTCAAGCGGAACACGCAGTTCGGTACCGATAATATCGGGATCTTCGGCGAGCTCAAGACAATGCTCGGATGAATAAAGCAATTCGATCAGCCTTGCCCAGTGCATGGCAAGTGTAGCGTGGACAGGCTTTCCTCCCAGTGTCTTATACATTTTATCGTATTCGATCTGAGCCAGGGGGGTTGCCATGCCATCCGCAGCATTCAACCTTGAAAGCGGGGTTGCATGATACACACCAGAATCCTGTCCCTCTACAAATCCTTTCCAACCGATCTTTTTCAGGAAGGGGAATTTAAGGTATGTCCATGGTTCCACACGCTCTTCCACATATTCCATGTAATCATTCGGGGCATACTTGCAGTGTTCATCACCTTTTGTATCGACCACACGAACCTTTCCATCGTAGAAATTCACCTTGTTGTTATCATCTACCATTCCCATGGAATGAATATTCAGGGAATAAGGGCCGTTGACAATGATGTCAACATAATCCTTATTTCCGAGCACAACATCTCCAAATAGCTGCAGTGAGAACTTTGAAAACTCAATAAAACCCTTGGCTTTTTCCACGATATCATCGCGTTGCTCCGCTGTGAGTCCCTTGCGAACACCGCCAGGTATATTCAAGACCACGTGGGTCTGGTGTCCGCCAAGCAGGGCCTGTATCTCCTGGGCAATTCTCCGTTGCTTTATAACTTCCGTACCGACCTCTATACCCACTTTTGCAATCACACCGAGAATGTTTCTCTCAGCGGCTGGTGCTGTCGGTCCCACTACAAAATCTGGCGCCGCAAGTGCATAGAAGTGAGCAATATGGCTATGAACGAAGTGTGCCATGTAGAATAGTTCACGAAGTTTAACCGCTGTAGGAGGAGGGGTTACACCGTATACAGCATCTGCAGCCTTGCCGGAGGCCATATGATGGCAGCCGGGACATACCCCGCAAATTTTGGTAACGATTTGTGCAAGTTCCTCAACAGGTCTGCCTTCGCAAAATTTCTCAAATCCTCTTAGTTCGGGGACCTGAAAATAAACATTATCCACGTCTCCTTCATCGGTCAGGAAGATCTCTATCTTCCCGTGGCCTTCAAGCCTGGTTATTGGATCAATTGTTATTCTGTTCATAGCATTTTCCTCCTGAGTATTGAACCGGGCAGGCTGAAACGGTAGAAAGTCCCCGCCGGATCATCAATATTATCTACTATCTTCTGGATTTCCTCTTCTTCATTCGAGTCGATCATAGTGCCGATGGCGGACATCATTTTGGCGCCCGGATCAGTGCAATCAACAGGAGGACCATAGCATCCACGGCAGGGGGCATTGCCCTCGATACAACGAAAGCCACATCCCCCACGAGTTGCCGGTCCCATACAAATAACGCCCTGCTCCAGGAAACAGGTTTCGCCGTCGTCAATAATATCAATGGGCCTTTTGAACTCCTTGATGGTTTTGTTCTCGGTTTTTTTCCGGGTACACTCATCGCACTGTGTCTTCTCCAGTGCACCAACAACTGATCCTTTTGGCGGCAATTCTGCTCCCGTAACGATGGCCATGAACACCTCGACAAGACGTTCTGTCTGAGGCGGGCATCCCGGCAGGTAATAGTCCACATCCACAACCTGGTCAAGCGTCCTGACGTCATTGTAGAACTCGGGGAGGGTCAATTCACCCTCCTTGACCTTGGTTACAGTCTGTGGTCGTATTTTATCCGGATTTTGTGTAGATTCAGTGGTTTCATAAATCCTTTCAAAAATACCTTCCCGGTCGGAGAAATTCCCTAGTCCGGGAATACCTCCCATATGGGCACAGGATCCGTAAGCGACAAGGATCTTCGTTTTTTTGCGCAGCAGGTGGGCAATATGTTCATTCTCGCTGTTCCTGATTGCCCCGTTGTAGAGGGTCAGGTCAATTTCCTGGTCGGCCATGGCCTCTACATCTTTGTATTTTGTATCCAGGGCTAACGGCCAGAAAACCAGGTCAGCTGCGGCTACTACATCAAAAAGCGCTTCGTGCACATCCAGCACAGATACGCAGCATCCCCCGCAGGCAGATCCCCAGTAGACAGCCATTTTGATCTTTGGTTTCTCTTTTGCTTCCATAAGATATTGGGAATTAAATTATGCTAATGTTTCTATTGTTTCTTTTATTTTACAAGGTCCCAGAGCAGTTATCGTTTCAGTCATTTCATTGGCGAGTTCAGCAAATTGCTTTCCCTCGCTGGCACTGACCCAGGCAAGTCTGAGCCGGTCTTTGTGAATACCCATCTGCTGAAGATATTTTTGCAGAAGGTGGTAGCGCCTCAGGCATTTATAGTTTCCTTCATGGTAATGGCAATCGCCCGGATGGCAGCCACAGATCAAAACCCCGTCAGCACCCTCCTCGAATGCAGACAGTACAAAGGTCGGATCCACCCTTCCGGAGCACATTACCCGGATGACCCTGACATTGGGTGCATATTTCATCCTGGATGTGCCCGCAAGGTCTGCGCCGGTATAGGAACACCAGTTGCACAGGAAAGAAACGATAGTTGGTTGAAATTCCATGATATAAGTATTTATTCTGAATGAACAGGTTTAAACTTCAGTCATTTCGGTTGTTAAAAGACCCTTGATTTGCGACAGGATCTGTTGGTCGGTGAAATGCCTTGCACGGATTGCTCCGGTCGGGCAAGCCGAACCACAGGTTCCACATCCTTTACACTGGACCTCATTAACCACCGAGACGGATTTCTCTTCGTCATAGCTGATTGCTGTGTAAGGACATACTTTTACACAGGTCTGGCAGCCGCAGCAGATATCCTCGTTGACCACTGCAGTGGTTACCTCGACCTCGACAGTGCCCTGTGTGATGGTAGCCAGAACGCGAGCGGTGGCCGCCCTGGCCTGGGCTACGGAATCAGTGATGTCCTTGGGTCCCTGGCAACTTCCGATAATGTAAACCCCGTCGGTTGTCGTTGCCACCGGATCAAGTTTAGGATGTCTCTCGATAAAGAAATCATTACCGCATTTGCTGACACCCACATGATGGGCTACCTCTTTTGCATCCTCCCGGGCTTCCATTCCCACGAGGAGGACCACCATGTCGGCCGGTACCTCGATATTGGTATTGGACAGCCTTTCCTTAAATTCGATCAGCATTTCACAGCAATCCTCCGGATCAGACTTGGTGATCTGGGGAATTCCCTCCCTCTGGTCAAAATTAAGGAACATCACACCTCGTTTTGCTGTTTCAGCATAAAGCTCCTCGCATCCCTTTCCGAAACTCCTCATATCGGCATATATCTGATAAACATGGGAGTTGGGGAGTGCTGACCGGACCTGGTTGGAAAATTTCAATCCCAGCATGCAACAGGTTCGTGAGCAATACTCATGGTAATCGTTGTTTCGGCTTCCGACACAATGGATAATGGCAATGGTTCTTGGTTCCTTGCCGGACTGAGTTACGATCTTACCCTCCTTAAGCATCTTCTCGAATTCGATCGAAGTAACCACGTTGGGCAGCTTTCCATAACCGTGCAGGTCGACTGAGCTGGGATCGAAAGGTTTCAGTCCCGTGGCAACAATAATATTGCCAAACTCGATCTCCTTACTTTTACCGTTGGCCTTGATATCCGCATTGAAGTTGCCGATATATCCGAATATTTCCTCAATTCCGGCCTCTTTGAATACCTCAATGTTCGGATGGTTCTCAACTCTTTTGATTTTAGGATCGAGGATCTGCCTTGCCGGGATCATGTATGGGAAAGTCAGGTCAACATTGGCGGTATGGCCGCCCAGATGTGCCTCCTTTTCCAAAAGGAACACCTTCTTTCCGGAATCTGCAATTTCAAGTGCAGCGGTTAATCCACTAATTCCTCCACCAATAATCAGTGATGCAGGATTGACATCAACGGAACGCTTGTCAAGGGCTTCGTGGTATGCAACCCTGGCGACAGCACCTGTTACCAGTGCTTTTGCCTTTTTGGTGGCTTCCTCCCTGTCTTCGTGTACCCAGGAAACCTGTTCACGGATATTGGCCATTTCAAACATATAGGGATTTAGTCCCGCGTTCTGCAAAGCCTTCCTGAAAGTCAGTTCATGTATCCGTGGTGAACAGGCTGAGACCACCACGCGGTTGAGATTATGCTCCTTGATATCCTTAATGATCAACTCCTGACCAGGATCGGAACACATGTATTTGTAGTTCTTGGAGACTACCACATTGGGCAGTTTGCCAACCTCTTCGGCCACACCCTCAACATCCACCATTTTGGCGATGTTGGTGCCGCACCAGCATACATATACGCCTATTCTTTTTTCTTCCATGACGAATGAATTTAGGTAGTCGGAGCTAACTGGGTTTTATATTGCTTCTGTAACGCTGCCTTTTTAAGGTTCGCAAAATAGAGTCCCAGTGGCCTGTACGCCAGGTGTGACCATTTCGAGAAAGCAACGAACGTAGTAACCATCGGAACCTCAACGGCCAGGTGGAGCGTGTAGGACACGTAGGTAGCCTGTGGCATACCGGCCAGCCTGAAAATATGTATCAGGATTCCGGTAAATGCGATCAGGAACAGAAGAATCGGAAATATAAAATCAGAATGATGTGAAAACTTAAAGATCGTCTTCTGTCGTTTTATTCTGTTCCAAAGGAAATACACGCTGCTGATCACGATCCCTGCAGTGATATAGTAGCCCAGCAACCTTTGCGGGTGCCACCATGGGTGGACCACATCGGTCTGAAACCATTCAAGGAAGAATATGATAAAAATGAACATCATCATATAGGAACTCATCAGGAACCAGTGCAGGAACCAGTACATTCTCTTCTCCTCGCATTTTGCAAAGCGTGCCTGGGTACCGAAATGAAAAATGGCTTCCCATACCTTTACGAAGTAGAGGTATACCGGGACCCTCACGGATTTATCCTTGATGATCACCCGTATGAACATATTCAGCATGTTGGTTACAAGGAAAAACGCAAGTGTCAGCAGCAGGATATGGTCGATAGACTCAATCAGGTGCGCCGGTGCAAAAGCATTGATTTCCACCAGTCCCTCGCTATTCACAGGAATACTGAAATCTGCGAACGCAAAGAATGCAGCACAGACACCAAGGAAAAGCAGGATCATTACTGCAAGGTGTGCCTTAAGTGACCGGTAAAGCACTCCCGAGAGTCCGGTCCAGTCATAAGCCGCAGTCAGCCACCTGCGCAGGGTCATCATCATTTCCGCCGGATTAGCGTCCCTGGGACAGGTATCAGTACATTCTCCGCAATAGTAACACAACCATGGGTCAACATAACCCTTCAGCTGTTCTTTCAGTCCCATTTGCATGGCACGAATCCCCTTCCGGGGGAAGAGGAAACCGTTTTCTGTCAGTGGACAGATTGCTGAACAATTTCCGCAATGGAAACATTCGTTCCAGTCAGACTTGCCGTACTTAGACAGCTTTTTACTAAAGTCAGGATCTATTCTTACACTCATGATTCAACCTCCATCTTTAAGGGTGAAATCTGACGGGCATTCTCAATGATCTTTTCGGGTGGCAGATCCTTGATTCCCAGTCTTATCTTTCCTCTGAGTATAGTCTGAAGCACGCGGGAAGCAGCTGCAGAAGCCTGTGCTACCGTGTCAGGGATGTCTTTTGGTCCCTGGCAGGCACCGGCGATGGTGATACCACCACTGAAGGTGGAGGTTGGTTCTGTAAGGTAATTGTTCTCAGTAAACCACCCTTCTTCTCCCTGTTCGATACCAAGCATGCTGGCGACACCGCCTGCATCCTCTCTAGCTTCGAGTCCGACGCTAAGCACAACCATATCTACCTTAGTTTCAAGAATGCGCTCTTCGTAGATATCTTCACTGCGAACCATCAGCTGTCCATCTTTTTCTTCGACCCTGGCAGTTCTTCCGCGGATCATATGGACACCTTCTTCCTTGATTCTTTCCGAGAACTCTTCGTAACCCTTGCCAAAGGCCCGCATGTCGATATAGAATTCATAGACCTCGGCATTGGGTATTTTCTCCTTAACCAGGTGTGCCAGTTTCAGCGAATACATGCAGCATACCCGGGAGCAGTACTTGTTGTAATTATGGTCACGGCTTCCAATGCAATGGATAATAGCCACAGATTTGGGTTCACCTGCTTCTTCTGTGAAGATCCAGTTCCCTTTTTTGTCCTGTTCCCTGAACTTGATGAGTCCACCGGTAGGGCCGGCTGCATTCACCAGTCTCTCAAATTCGAGGGATGTTACGACATTGGGAAGTGTTCCGTAGTTGTATTGTTCAGCCCGTTTTGGATCAAAGGTCTGGAATCCGGTGGCAACGATAATATTTCCTACGTCGATGTCTACGGTTTCATCCTTTTCATCCAGGTTGATACAGTTTTCAACAGGACAGAATTTAACACATACTCCGCATTTCCCATTTTTTACATACGTACAGCTGTCGGCATCGATCAGGTACTTGTTCGGGACTGCCTGCGGGAAGGGGATGTAGATTGATTTTCTCAGGGTTGTGCCATTGTCAAACTCACTTGGAGCCTTGGCCGGGCATTTCTCAGTGCAGATGCCGCAACCAATACAGGTTGCAAGATTGACCCGGCGGGCTTTTTTGAGAACCTTTACCTGGAAATTGCCGGGGCTTCCGTTTACTCCGTCAACCTCGCAATAGGTCATCAGTTCAATGTTTGGGTGCTGGCCAATTTCGACCATTTTAGGGGTTAGGATACAGGCGGCACAGTCCAGTGTTGGAAAGGTCTTGTCGAACATGGCCATATGTCCCCCTATGGTCCCGGTTCGTTCTAGTAGATAGACCTTTTTACCAGCATTGGCAATCTCAAGGGCTGCCTGAATGCCGGCGATTCCACCTCCGATAACAAGGGTGTCAGGGTTGACATCCACCTCATCGGGGATAGCCGCTAATTCGAAAGGAACATCCAGAACGGCGCAGGCCAGTATGGCCTCTGCCAAAGGTGTATCCTTTTGCCGGGTAGCATTGTACTCAGTGAAACTCACATTTGTGACTTGAGAAGGATCCAGTCCTGCAGCAGCAAGTGCTTTTGCAAACATTGGTTGAATAAAACCGGGACTGTTTCCGGCCAGGACGATCCGATTGATCTCCCTGGTGCTTATCACTCCGGCCATTTTCTGGTGGTCGAGGAGATCGAGATCCCCTGCCTTCCAGATATGGCTTACCTCCTCCATGCCTTCAGCAAAAGCATACAGCTCATTCAGTTGGATTGAATCGGGATGCCCATTCAAATTCTTACAGAAGTAGACACCCGTTTTAACTGCATTGCTCATGTTGTTACAGGTTTTTGTGAAGTTGGAAAGATGTTGTGAAATGAGAAAGAACGATATGAAAATTAATGTTACACTTTTCACAATAAAGATAAATTATTTCATATTTATCGCAAATGAAATCTATGTATTGTAGGACACAATATTTTATATGGAATTAGATTGAATTAATATAATTATATTTGTGTTTTACAACATCTTAATAAATGATCTCTGCAAACAGAAACATACGCCGTCTGTTACGCTACAGGAACTCGCTCTGTAAGATGCAGGAGCTAGGATTTGAAACTGTGTACTCCTATAACCTGGGACGCGAAACTGGGGTATCTCCCGAGCAGGTCAGGAAGGATTTCAGTCAGTTTGGAATCAAGGGGAACAAGAAGGGGGGATATAATATTAATGAACTTTTAATCACAATAAGAGAGATATTCCGCAAAGATGAATTGCAGAAAGTGATCGTGGTCGGGGTGGGAAATATTGGGAATGCCATACTTCAATACAAAGGTTTTCAGAAGAATATGATAGAGATCGTTGCCTCTTTTGATATAGATCCGACCAAATACAAGAAGAAAAAACTCCCTGTCCCGGTTTATTCACTCGATAAACTCCCAAAATTTGTTGTAGAACATAAAATTAATACCGCTATTATGACTGTCCCGGAGAGGGTGGCTCAGGATGTCGCTGATTTGCTAATTGAGGCTGGTATTAAAGGCATTATGAATTTTGCTCCAACTGTTCTAAAAGTTCCTCCTCATATTCATATTGTCAACATCTGCATTGGCCACGAACTCGAATCCCTTATCTACCACAGCCTGCAGATGGGGAATAATGGTAGAGGGAAAGGCAGCTAAATATTCCGGGCTGTAGTTTCAGACACAGAATCCCATGAAGGTAAGAGGACCTAGATTCTTACTCCCAATATTGTAATATCATCCACCTGTTCACAATTTGATTCTCTCATCCATTCGTTCAGGTTTTTCTGGAGCAATATTTTTTGCTGTTCAAGCGATTCAGGGTGAATATCACAAAGAAGTTGTCGGAGTTTTTTGATCATGAACTTCTTGTCTGACGGTCCTCCGAACTGATCCTGATATCCGTCTGAAAAAGTATAAATTATATCTCCTGGTTCAAGTATTATAGAATGCCGGGTAAAAGGATTTTTAAGTTTGGATGAGATTCCTATCGGCATATTATCAGGTTTGATGATTTGTAATTCCTTGTCCCGGAAATAATACAGAGGCAGGTTTGCGCCTGAGAATTCAAGATTTCTGCTCTCTTTATCAAGGATATAAATGGCCATATCCATACCGTCCTGGCTTTCTCCCTGAACACCTTTTTGTCTGAGTGAATGAACAATTTGTGAGCGAAGCTGATTAAGTATCTCGTCAGTATGAATATGTTCGTCCTTACTGGTGATCTCATTCAGAAATGACATTCCCATCATGCTCATCATTGCCCCCGGCACACCATGGCCGGTACAATCTGCTGTGACACATATGATCTTTCCATTCTTACCGATCATCCAGTAAAAATCCCCACTCACTATATCTCTGGGCAGGTAAAGGATGAATCGTTCAGGAAAAAGGTCGTCAAGATAATCACCAGGTGGAAGCAGGGCTTCCTGTATCCTCTGGGCATAGGATATACTGGCCATGATATCAGTATTTTTTTCTTCAATGACATCTTTCTGTTCACGGATCTCTGCTGTCCGTTCCCGTATGATGGCTCGCAATCCTCTGGTATATAGTACCACGATTAGCCAGAAAGTTCCAATGCCAAGCAGGATGAAGGATATAATTGCCGGCGAAGTCCTGTACCACGGAGGTTTTATAACAAAAGAGTAGCTTGTCCACTCACTCTCATGATCGTAAAGATTCTTTGCCCTGACATGGAATGTATAGTTATGTTCCTGAAGGTTAGTATACTCCTTGCGGTTCTCAGTGGACCATTCATGCCAGTCCTCATCGAATCCTTCGAGATAATGACTGAATAACACTGGAGTGCCGTCTTCATTATTGGGAGCGGAAAAGTCAAATGTTATGGAATTAAATTGATAATCAATTATAGGTACTTTCTGAGGATCCTGATGTACAACAGGAATTCCTTTCCCGTCAGTAAATGTGCCATTGTGAATTACAGAATCCCCAAGTATGCTTATCCTTCTGATAAGTGCATTGTAGTCCAGTTTATAATCGAGTGAGATATTCCTGTCATATCTGAACAATCCATCAGGTCCCCCCAACCAGGACACCCCATCCGGATCATGTTGAATGCTGTGAATAACTCCTTTAGAAAAACCAAGAAATGGTTCACGTATCCAGGTATAGCTGCTATCAGAAGAAAGCTTGAAATAGCCTGTCTCGTATTCCCTGGATTCGTTCAGGTGTGTTACAAGCCAGAGGTTGCCTTTGTGATCAATTGAAATCCGGTGGATGCTTCTTGCCGGACTGCAGAAATCATTTCCAAACATTGTTTCCCGGTAAAACCTCTCTGTGTTTTCGTCAAACCGGAAGAGCCCTTCACCGGTACCGAACAAAAGTTCTCCATTAAATTTATCAATAATGACATCCCCTATGGGAAGACCATTGGATGTATCATAACGTACAACTTCTGGTTGAAGTCCACTAACCGGGTCCTGAAATTTTACTTTGTATGCAATTCCTTCTTCAATTGTTCCAATCCATGCCATTCCCTTATCATCTTCGTAGACCATTCGACAGTTTGCCTCGATTTCAGCAAGGCCAGTTTCCTCGATCCATTGTCCATCCTTTCTGAGAATGGATTCTACTCCGTCATAGTTTGCAATAATCAGACGCTCGGGGAATACTTTTGACTGAATCATTGTCCACGGACCGCTTTCGTGAATAAACTGGGTTCTCAATGTTCTGTCAACCTGGAATATACCATTGTTTTCCGCTACAAGGAGAAGTTCCTCTTCCTGAGTCTTGAACTTTGTTAGTCCCCAGCATTCATTTTCTATTTCATCTAATTTTCTGAATCCGGGGCGGGAATAGAGATGGTTGTAAATTATATCAGGTATATCACTGCTGGTCTGGTATACATCCAGATAAAATATACCCAGGAGAGTTGCTACAAAAAGCTTCCTGTTGTACCGAATAATCCCTTCAACAGATTCCTTAATTCCAGAATTATACCCAAAACTGGTAACCGATGAACCGGCAGGAGACATGGAAATTCCATTGCTAAGAGCCATCCATAGATTCCCCCTTGAATCAAGATGTAAATTGTATACAACCTCATCCTGCAGTCCAGAAGTAAAATTGATAAAATCGAACTGATCCATTGTCTGGTTGTATATTATGACTCCTTTGCCTTCCGAACCGATTGCGAATTGATTTCCGGATATTCTAATGGCGCAACTGATTGAGTTTTCGTAAAGGAAATTGTCAATCTCATTGAAATGTCTGACCAACTTTGTTATATTCTGGTTCTCACCGCATACGAGATGGTAGAGTCCGTGGGTTTTTGTGAAAATAAGGATGTCCTTTTCCTCGAATGGGATCATACCCCGGATTGGTCTATCAATGAATTTTTCGCCTCCTGCAACTTTTTGAAGGGAATCATTTTCAATGACCATTAATCCCTGGCTTTCCTCTCTGACATAT
>SDBV01006781.1_pt1 | contig 15769 bp, 6 predicted proteins | sample 2277081 | NCBI WGS metagenome assembly SDBV01 (sample SAMN10402039, study PRJNA504765) | marine sediment metagenome | isolation source: marine sediment core GS10_PC15, 223 cmbsf | place: Arctic Ocean: Southern Knipovich Ridge | collected 2010
TTGCAGGACTGGCAGTTAAAAAATGGCAGAGTAGAATGCACAAATCCTGTTCAACCCAAGCGAACCCTTCACATGCTCAACAGGTACCTTTCCAGCCGCCCGGGTTCATTTAAGATGGTGGTCAATACCGGTATAATCAAAAAATCCGAAGACGCAGTATGGTCCGGTTTTCTCTTTGGAGCCGGTCCGGAATCAGTGGATTTCAGGAGACGGTCCCTGGTTCATGGATCATTTGGCCGGGGAGGCGGTTTGATTGCAGCAGTCAGTGAAAAAGGTGAATTGCTGATCATTGATAATGAGACAGGAAAGGAGATGCAAAAAGTTCAGGTACCTCTTCAACCGGGAGTAAAAATTCCTGGTTCATTTTTACTCACTCTGGAGCTCTTTCCCAGGGGTGAACAATACAATATGGTTGTAACGGTTGCTGATCCTGAGACCAAGGAGCAGATCTCACAAATTGATACACTTATTAGAAGGGATGGGAATTTTGGAGGAAATATGGCCCTGATTTGCAACGGGGGCAGTTTCTGGTTTGACAACTGGAATATGGAAGGTTCCAAGATTCGTGTAGCAGAAAATCAGAAACTCGGTCCCGTGATCGGGACACAATACACCCTGAGTGACGGAACCCTGAAACTTACAGCTCAGCTTCCACCGTTGAGTGAGTCAGATGAACAGGAAGTAGAAATGCAAATCATGGATGCCGGAAGCGGAAAATGGAGTACTCTTGTCACCAGTCAGCTAAAAGTTCCCGGATACATTGCATGTTTTAAAATACCTGATTGGAATCATGAAATACGCCACGATTACAGGATAATGTATCCCGTTACCGATGCAGATGGTACACAGAAACCATATTATTATTATGGTGTAATTGTACAGGACCCCAGAAACCGGGATGAAATAATTGTCGCTGCTTTTACAGGCAATAGCAATAGTCATGGAAACATCAACGGGAAAGAATTCGATTTTGCAGGCAAGCTCTGGTTTCCACATGAAGATATCACTTCATATGTTGCCAAGCACCAGCCTGATCTGTTATTTTATTCCGGTGACAATGTCTACGAAGGCAGACCTACTCCACCGGATTTAAGTTCCGACCTTAACACGGGACTCGATTACCTGTATAAATGGTACATGTTTCTGTGGGCTCATGGTGAACTAACCAGGAACATACCCGCTGTTTCAATCCCGGATGACCACGATGTGTATCATGGTAACATATGGGGAGCATCCGGAGCAAAAGCACCTACAAAACCAGCAGGAGGCTTATACCCGGATTATTATAAGGGATTCCAGGGACACTGGAAGCAGGACCAGGGAGGATATAAACTTTCTGCCGAACTGGTTAACATGATTCAGCAAACCCAGGTTAGCCATCTTCCTGATCCGTTTGATCCGGCGCCGGTGAAACAGGGGATCGGTGTCTATTACTGTAATATTAATTACGGTAGGATCAGCTGGGCAGTATTGGAGGACAGAAAATTCAAATCTCCTCCCTCAAAGATTCTTTCCCAATACCAGGTTATAAATGGTTTCAGCCAGATAAAGGGAATCGATGGAAGAAGACTTGATTCCCCGGATGCATCATTACTCGGGGAAAGACAATTGTCATTTCTGAGAGACTGGTCTGCCGATTGGCGAAGTGTTGACATGAAAGTTGCACTCAGCCAAACCATTTTTGCTAATCTGTCTACCTATCCCGATACATTCCAGACCGACGCCCAGACTCCAAGGCTGCCTGTTTTGCCGCAGGGGGTAATACCAAGGGATTACAGCAAGGCGAAGGATATGGATTCAAATGGGTGGCCACAAACTGGCAGGAACAAGGCCCTTAATGAAATACGGAAAGGATTTGCTGTAATGATCGGAGGTGACCAGCACCTGGGATCAGTTATTCACCATGGAGTAGATGATTGGGAGGATGCCGGCTATTCATTCTGTGTACCTTCAATCGCAAATCTTTGGCCACGAAGATGGTTTCCTCCTGATCCCGGAGAAAACTACCAGGAAGGAATGCCTCGATATACTGGAAGGTATTTGGACGGATTCGGCAACAGGATTACCGTACATGCTGTCTCCAATCCATCTATCTCTGAACAGGAACCAGTCCTGCTGCATGACAGGGCCCCTGGATATGGAATCATTCGACTTAATAAAAAGACCCAGGAAGTAACTTTTGAATGCTGGCCAAGGCATAGCGATCCTGAAGCATACAATGCAGAACAATATCCAGGCTGGCCTGTAACACTCCAGATGCAGGATAATTATGCAAGAAAAGCTGCAGGATGGCTTCCTCCAATTATCGTAAGTGGACTTGAACGCCCTCCTGTTATCCAGATCCTAAATGAAATAACCGGCGAAATTATTTACACCCTTCGTATTTCTTCTAACAATTACCAGGCAAGGGTATTTGAAAACGGCAATTACTCAATTATTGTTGGTGAACCCGGAACACCCCTGATGAAAAAAATTTCCGGTCTTGTAAGCTCAGATTCCAGAGATCAGGAAGCCCTTTCAGTAATCTTCCAGTAAGAGTATATATCTTTTCAATCATTTGCCTCATCCAAAAGGGTGAGGCATTTTTTTTGGATAAATATTTTATGCATTATTTCATTATACCCCCCCCCTATTTATTTAACATGTTAGTAATTATTTATATTTATTTAATTTATACCCCCTATTTATAGCTCCTAACTTAAATATTTATATACTTTTGTAACGAATATGTAATTTTTGTTCTACCTAATTCATTTACGTTATGAAAAGATTTACTTACCTGTCAATAATTGTATCATCAATACTCCTGGTCCCGCTGTCTTATATTCATGCCCAGGATGAAGAAAAGGAGTCTCCAATAAGTATCGGTGCTGACCTTGTCAGCCGGTATGTATGGAGGGGTACAGACTTAGGAGCTTCTCCAAGTATTCAACCCTATATCGAAGCTGGGTTTGGCGGATTTGCCATAGGTGCATGGGGTGCCTATACCATGAACCGGCCGGGAGTACAGGAAATGGACCTCTATGCCAGCTATACTTATAATGACCTGGTTACAGTAGGAATTACTGATTATTTCTTCCCGGATGAAATTGGAGGATATAACTATTTTGATTATGGAAATGATTCATCGGGACATGTTTTTGAGGCGATGGCTAGTTTTAACGGACTGGAAGACTTGCCTCTTTCGGCGATGATAGGCTATAACTTCTATGGTGACAATTCATTTTATATCGAATTAGGCTATGGCTTTTCAATGTTTGATATTTTCCTAGGTGCAGGTAATGGCATTTACACAGTTGAAGACCCGGGCCAAAGTGACAAGTTCGGAATCGTCAATATTGGAATATCTGCCAGTAAGGAAATATCTATTACAGATAATTATGGCATTCCCATCTCAGCAGCACTTATTACAAATCCAAATGCCAAACAAATCCATCTTGTGTTTGGTATATCTTTTTAGACCGGCAATATTTGCAAAAGAAGGCGTTGAAAATCATTCAACGCCTTCTTTATTTACAAACCTAACAATAGATTCTCTGTTTTACCATTTGCCGGATTTTGCTGTGCTAGGTTGAGGGAAATTTTTCAATGGGTCTGTATACTTTGTAATTTCTTCCTCGGGAAGGGCATAGTCTGTAAGTTCACCATTCAGAAATTTGTCATAACCAACAAGGTCCATCATACCATGACCACTCAGGTTAAATACAATCACTTTCTCTTTGCCCTCTTCTTTTGCTTTTTTAGCTTCCTGAATAGTAGCTGCCACAGCATGGCTTGTTTCAGGTGCCACTAAAATTCCTTCAGTTTTTGCAAACAGAATGGCGGATTCATAACATTCAAGCTGGTGGATTGATCTTGGATTCAGAAGTCCTTCTACCGCTGCTGCACTTACCAGGGGAGACATACCATGATACCTTAGTCCCCCGGCATGAATTGGCGGTGGAATAAATTCATGTCCCAGTGAATACATTGGAAGCAGAGGGGTCATACAGGCCACATCTCCATGATCGTAAGAAAATGGTGCACGAGTTAATGTGGGACAAGAGGCCGGTTCTACCGGAATGATATCAATATCGGCACCGTGAATCTTATCGGCCACAAAAGGAAATGCAATTCCGGCGAAATTACTTCCTCCTCCTGCACAGCCTATAATAGTATCCGGTGTTCTTTCTCCGAATATTTCAAGTTGCTTCTTAACCTCCTGACCAATAATTGTCTGGTGAAGTATAACATGGTTCAAAACCGACCCAAGACTGTAACGACTTTCACCGCTGGGGTCAGTTACGGCAGCTTCTATGGCTTCCGAAATGGCTATACCCAGGCTTCCCGGAGTATCCGGATATTTAGCCAGAATATCTTGTCCTGCTTTTGTTTCCGGGCTGGGACTGGCTACGCATTCAGCACCATAGGCTGCCATTAGCATTTTCCTGAAAGGTTTCTGGTCAAAACTTACCCGAACCATATAAACCTTACACTCAATTCCAACCAGGGAACAAGCAAAAGCCAGGGCGGAACCCCACTGTCCCGCACCTGTTTCTGTTGTCAGCTTCTTAATTCCGAATTCCTTATTGTACCATGCCTGTGCTACTGCAGTATTGGGTTTATGGCTGCCGGCCGGCGAGACGGATTCATTTTTATAATAGATCCTGGCCGGAGTCCCAAGTGCCTTCTCAAGGTGATATGCCCTGTGCAGCGGAGTCGGGCGCCATCGATACAGCATCTCAAGAACACCTTCAGGAATATCGATCCAGCGTTCGGTACTTACTTCCTGCTCAATCAGGTTCATCGGAAATACGGGTGCAAGCATTTCGGGTCCGATAGGATTTCCATCCGGTCCCAGAGGCGGCTGTGGCGGAGTTGGCAGATCTGCTGCCAGGTTATACCATTGCCTTGGCATGTCTTTTTCAGACAGGAAAACTTTGTGATCTTTACTCATAGTTAATTGGTTTTTAGATACAAAAAGGGCATGCTGTAAACAACATGCCCTTTAATTATTAATTATGCTTTAGCACACATTGACTACAACAATCGCCCGAAGCTATGCCAGCGCCAGACAGGAAAAGTTGTATTTGCAGTACAATGCATTGGTTTCAAATTACGATACAAAATAGTAATTAAATCATTAATGTCAACATATGAGGTAGAATTTTTCAGGATGCCGTATCTTTATAAGTAAATCCTTAAAACAATAGTCATGAGAAAGCTGGTGTATCCCCTCCTAATTATAATGCTGCTTGCTTGTGACCCGACCGTTCTATTCCTGGAGCCTCAACCAGAGGGTAAAAAAGATCTTAAAAGTTTTCCTGCAAAAGCCATGGGAACATATATGGAACTCGATGACAGTTCAATTCATATTATTACCGGCAGCTTTGTACTTGAGAGGTATGAGGAAACTATTGCAGACATTGCCGATGATATACTTGAGGATGAAGATATTGAACTGATCGGAGAGAACCTGCACCTCAAGGAAATGGATCTGACATTTCCAGTTACCTTGAAAAATGATTCTATATTCGGGCATGTAGTGATCTACGATACATTAATAAATCTGCTGAAAGGCAGTAAACTCAGAAAACTTGGTAAAGATTATTTTCTCAACCGATCAAGCGATAGTCTGTGGATTGTATTTAAATTAAACTTTGAGAAATCAGGGTATGCCTACCTCTGCGATATAGATCATGAAACTGAGATTGAGATATTTGAAAAGTACAGCAATGTTGATACAGAAAAAAATGACCAGGGCAATCCAATGAATTATTTTCTTTCTCCAACAAGAAAGGAGCTGAAAACTTTATTAAAGCTGGAGACTTTTACTGATTCAACTGTATATATCCGGCTATCTCAGGACTTCCTAAGATAATCATCTATTGCTGCGGCTGCCTCCCGGCCTGAATAAATAGCCGTTACCACAAGGCTGGCACCATTTCTTGCATCACCCGCAGCAAATACTTTCTCATGACTGGTGGCAAATTTAGTGTCAGTGACAATGTTTTTACGGGCATTTACATTCAGCTTCAGAGTATCAATTATTCCTTCCTGGACCGGATGAACAAATCCCATGGAGAGAAGTACCAAATCGGCATCATATACCTTTTCTGTTCCGGGAATTTCCTTCATTTGCATCTGTCCCTTAACATTCTTTACCCACTCCACTTCAATAAGTTCAAGTCCGGTAATATGTTGCATATCTCCCAGGAATCTCCTTGTAGACAGGCTCCATTTCCTCTCACATCCCTCCTCATGAGAGGTTGAAGTCTTTAGCTTTTGGTTATTGTGTGGCCAGTTTGCATTTTCTTTTCCGTCAAGTTCCCGGGGACGGGGCAGTATTTCTATCTGGGTAATTGATTTTGCACCCTGCCGTACCGCGGTCCCTACGCAATCAGATCCGGTATCACCCCCGCCAAGCACGATGACATTCTTATCCTTTGCATTTATCTGGTAATCATATGGAATTTCCAGTCCCCGGTTAACCTTATTTTGCTGCTTCAGGTAATCCATTGCAAAGTGGATTCCATCCGTATCCCGTCCTTCGACTGTAAGATCGCGGGGTTTTTCAGATCCTATCGCTATACAAACTGCATCGTATGAATCAATAAGCTCATTAATATCCAGGTTTCTGCCAATCTCCTTGCCGGTCTGTATCTCAATCCCTTCGGAAAGCAAGATATTCAGCCTACGGTCAACAAGGTCTTTATTCAACTTGAAATCCGGAATACCGTAACGTAATAGTCCCCCGGCAGCATCTTCCTTTTCAAATACTGTTACCAGGTGTCCTGCCTTGTTCAGCTGATCAGCACATGCGAGTCCCGCGGGACCCGAACCAATTACGGCTACCTTCATGCCGGTTCGCTTCGAAGGTGGATTTGGTTTTATATACCCTTCCCGGAAAGCCATCTCGGTTATGGCCGCTTCATTCTCGCGAATGGTTACAGGAGATTTATCAATGGTCAGCACACAGGCATCTTCGCAGGGGGCAGGACATATTCTGCCGGTAAATTCCGGGAAGTTATTGGTGCTGTGCAATACATCACTGGCTTTCTTCCACTCTCCCTTGTAAAGCAGTTCATTAAACTCGGGTATTATATTTATCACCGGACAAGCCCAGTGGCAGAATGGTATCCCACAATCCATACAGCGGGATGCCTGCAGTTTCCTGTCCTCCGAATTCAGTGTTTGTTCAACTTCACCAAAATCACGAACCCGGTCCTGCATCGGTCTGTTCCCGGCTTCTTTTCTTTCTATTTTCAAAAACCCCTTCGGATCTATCATCTCATTAATATTTGCAATTTCTAATATACCCCCAGGATTTTACCGTCCTGGTTCTCCACATCGGTCTCAACTTCTTCGATCTTCCTTTTCAGGGCCTCCAGTTTTTCTTCTTCGAGTACCCGCTTATATTCATATGGAATTATCTTAATGAACCTGGGAATATAAGTCTCCCAGTTTTCCAGGACATCCTTTGCCCTGGGACTACCGGTGTACCTTTTGTGTTGCTGAATTAATCCCTGGAGTTCCCGTATATCATTCATATCCTCGACAAGGGAAATCTCAACCATCCCCATATTGCAGTAGTAATCGAAATCGCCCTCGAGATCGAGTACATAAGCTATTCCACCGCTCATTCCGGCTGCAAAATTCCTGCCTGTCTTGCCCAGTACAACAGTCCTGCCCCCGGTCATATATTCGCAGCAATGATCACCGGTACCCTCTACAACTGCGGTTGCCCCTGAATTCCTGACACAAAACCGTTCCCCGGCATTACCATTTACATAGATCTCTCCACTTGTGGCTCCATAAAGTACTGTATTACCGGTAATTACATTCTCTTCAGGTTTAAATCTTGAACCCTGCGGGGTAACAACGATAATTTTTCCGCCTGAGAGTCCTTTTCCCAGGTAATCATTTGTATCCCCCTCCAAACGGAACGTTACACCCCTTGTGAGAAAGGCCCCGAAACTTTGCCCTGCTGACCCCTTGAAGCCAACATGTATGGTATTCTCGGGAAGTCCTTCAAGACCGTACAGGGTAGAAATGCGACCGGAAAGCATCGCCCCGGTAGTCCTGTCTGTATTTTTAATCGTGTAGTTCAGAACAACTTTTTCCTTATTGTCAAGGGCAGGAGCAGATTTTTCAATCAATTCGAGATCCAGCACCTTGCCCGGCAAGTCGCGTTTGGTGGTTGTAAAACGCCTGTCATATTGAAGGGCTTCCTTAGAAATATGAATAAGGGGTGAGATATCTACTGTAGAAGCTTTCCAATGATCCGATGCTTGTTTAATTTCAAGAAGATCAACCCGCCCCACCAGGTCATCAAAGTGTTTGAATCCAAGTTCAGCCATTAATTCACGGACTTCCATTGCCAGGAAAGTGAAATAATTGACAAGGTAATCTGCCTTACCTGTATATCTTTTCCGGAGTTGCTCATCCTGGGTAGCGATCCCGACCGGACAGGTATTTAGATGGCATTTGCGCATCATAATGCAGCCAAGGGAAATGAGTGCAGCTGTAGCAAATCCGAATTCTTCTGCACCCAGTAAGGCGGCCAGGATGATGTCAAGTCCTGTTTTCATCTGTCCGTCTGTCTGCAGGATTACATTACGTCTCAGGTTATTCATGACAAGAGTCTGCTGGGTTTCGGATAGACCGATCTCAACTGGTAATCCCGCGTGTTTGATGGAACTTGAGGGACTTGCACCGGTGCCTCCTTCTGAGCCACTGATTGTAATAATATCAGCCCCGGCCTTTGCAACTCCGGCAGCTATGGTTCCAACTCCGGAAGCCGACACCAGTTTAACACTGACTTTGGCTTTAGGATTTACATTCTTCAGATCAAATATCAACTGTGCAAGGTCTTCAATCGAATATATATCATGGTGTGGAGGTGGCGAGATAAGGGTTATGCCCGGAATTGAATACCGTGTTTTTGCAATTATCTTATCCACCTTATGCCCGGGCAGTTGTCCCCCTTCACCCGGTTTTGCACCCTGGGCAACCTTTATCTGTATCTCATCTGCATTGACCAGATAATAGTTTGTCACACCGAACCTGCCAGAAGCGATCTGCTTGATGGAACTACGAACACTGGAACCATCTTCCCGAGGAATGAATCGTTCCGGATCTTCTCCTCCCTCACCTGTATTACTTCGTCCTCCTATCCTGTTCATTGCCTCAGCAAGGGCCTCATGGGCCTCTTTCGAAATTGATCCGTAAGACATGGCTCCGGTGACAAATCTTTTAAATAATGCCTCCACAGGTTCAACCTCATCAATGTTGATAGGTTTCTTTTTTAGCCGGAAAAATCCACGAAGGAATGTTGGCTTCTGGTTCTGTTCATTAACGAGACCTGAGAATATTTTAAACCGCTCATAATCATTGGTTTTTACTGCCCATTGCAGATGTGTTATGGTTTCCGGGTTCCAGGCATGGTGCTCCCCTTTCATTCTGAAATGATAAGTCCCGGAACTTTGAACCGGGTTATCCTCACCAATTGAATGAAATGCCTCAGAATGAGGGATGCTTGCTTCTGTAGCGATCTCTTCAATTCCAAGTCCATCAATCCTGCTGACAGTACCCTCGAAATATTTATCCACAACCGCCTGGCTAAGTCCCACAGCTTCAAAAATCTGGGCGGAGCGATATGACCTGAGGGTTGAGATACCCATCTTTGACAGGATCTTCAGGAGTCCCTTGTTGATAGCCTTTATATAATTTTCTTCTGCTCTCAGGTAATCGAGCTGTATGACCTTTTCCATGACAAGCTGCTCAATTACAGCAAATGCCAAATATGGATTGATAACCGATGCACCATATCCAAATAGAAGGGCAAAATGATGAACCTCTCTTGCTTCACCTGTCTCAACCACGATATCAATCTGCATCCTTTTCCTTGTATTTATCAGATGGTGATGCACTGAGGAAACCGCAAGAAGAGAAGGCACAGGAGCCATTTCAGGGCTAATTCCACGGTCTGTCAGAATGATGTAATTCTTACCCTCATCGACAGCCTGTTCAGCCTGCCGGCATATATCGTCAACTGCTTTTGCCAGGGCTCCGGATCCTTCGTTTACAGGAAAATGCATGGGAATAGTCGATGCAGAGAATCCCTTATATCTCAGATTGGCAATAACCTGAAAATAGGTATTGTTTACCACGGGACTGTGAAGCTTGATCATCTTGCTGTGCTCTGGTCCCTCATGAAGCAGGTTATCCTGCAGTGAACCGATATAACCTGTAAGGGACATAACCAATTCCTCCCGTATAGGATCAATTGCCGGATTTGTTACCTGGGCGAAAAGTTGCCTGAAATAGTTGAAAAGCCTTTGTGGTTTGTCTGACAGAACAGCAAGAGGAGTATCGTTCCCCATACTGCCAACTGGTTCCTGTCCCTTTTCAGCCATTCCAGAAATAATGAATTCAACATCTTCCTTTGAATAACCGAATGCTTTAAGGTGACGATTGTAATCATCCCCTAAATCAGGTGAAACAATCCTTCCTACTTCGATATCATTAAGATTAATCCTGTTCTGGCTGAGCCACTCCCTGTAGGGATTATGTGTTGCAAGTTCCGATTTCAGTTCAGGATCATAGTGTATCTTTCCCTCTTTGGTATCAATAATGAGCATCTTGCCAGGTTTCAACCTGCCCTTCTCAATTATCTCCTGGGGCGGAAAGTACTTTACTCCCACCTCGGATCCCATGACTACGATGTCTGTATCTGTGATTACATACCGTGAAGGTCGGAGTCCGTTGCGGTCCAGCGTCCCACCAATATAACGGCCATCAGAAAAAATAAGTGAGGCCGGTCCGTCCCATGGCTCAATGAAGGTAGAATGATATTCATAAAAAGATCGCAGATCTTCTGATATTGGATTCTTTGTATTCCAGGATTCCGGAATCAGGCAGGAAACTGCATGGGGAAGTGATTTACCTGTCAGGTACATAAACTCCAGCACATTGTCCAGGCTGGCCGAATCCGATTTCTCAGGTTCGATTATCGGGAATATTTTATTCAGGTCCTCATCAAGGTAATGTGAATGGAGTAGAGATTCACGGGCCTCCATCCAGTAACGATTGCCTTTGATGGTATTGATCTCACCGTTATGAGCAAGCAACCGGAAAGGCTGAGCCAGATCCCATGATGGAAAAGTATTTGTAGAAAACCTGGAGTGTACAAGGGCAATGGCAGAGGTAAGCCTTTTGTCCTTAAGATCCAGGTAGTATTCACCAAGTTGCCCGGAGGTTAGCATACCCTTGTAGATTAGGACACGAGTCGAGAGGCTTGGAATATAAAATATATCCTTACCCGAAATATTTGAATCCCTGATTGCGTTCTCCACCCTCTTTCGGGCGACATACAGCCTGCGTTCAAATTCAAGCTGTTCCAGGTCAGCTTCGAGGAGGACCTGCTTCATTCCGGGCTCTGCTTGCCTGGCCAGATCTCCAATAGTAGTGTCGTCTCTCGGAACTTCTCTGTAGTCAATTATGGAAATCCCATGCTCAGCCATAATATCCTCAAAGATTTTCAGGCAATCTTCTTCCTGCTTTTTCTCCTTGGGAAGGAAAATAATGCCCGTACCAAACTGTCCCTCAGGAGGAACATTATATCCTTGTATCAGGTAGAAATCTCTTGGTATCTGGATCATTATACCTGCTCCATCACCGGTTTTACTGTCTGCCCCTTCAGCACCCCGATGGGTCATATTTTCGAGTACTTCAAGTCCCATGCTAATAATCTCATGTGACTTCTTACCACGAATATGGGTTACGAATCCAATTCCGCAATTATCATGCTCATACTCGGGTCTGTAAAGTCCCTCTTCCCGTGGTCTGATCTTCATATAATACTCTCCTCTATTTCCTTGCCTTCTCCCAAAAAGAAACCGCTCCCAGTTTGTTCTGAGAACGGTTTCCTGCTATTTTTTTGTATAGTTAAAGAAAAACCATTCTCACCAGATTTGTGCCTTTTTTAAAAGATATTCTGTAAGTCCTGGAAACTCCTTTGTATACATCAATAAGCGCATGCCGCAAATATATTTATATTTCTCTTATAAATCAAAAGCCAAATCCTGCTTCTATTGATAATTTTTATCAAACCCATAGATATTATTACCAGATCATCACAAATGCCTGGCATAATACTTATAGATATTGTTCATACATTTAATGCTATCTTTAGTCTTAGACATCTTAAAACCTTAACTATGAAACTATTCATCTCTGTTCTATACTTCAGTATATTAAGTCTTTTTATTTTCTATCCGGCCCAGGGACAGGTGGATGCAAGAATGTTCCGTTCACCTGACATTTCCAGAACGCATATAGCCTTTATCTATGCAGGGGATATTTGGGTTGTTGAAAAAGAAGGTGGATTGGCTCACAGCCTAAGCTCTCCACTGGGAGAGGAGATTTCTCCCTGCTTCTCACCCGATGGAACAAAAATTGCATATACGGCCAGTTATGATGGTAACCCTGAAGTCTATGTAATATCCAGCCTTGGAGGACTTCCTGAACGGATCACATATCATCCCATGCGGGAGAGGGTGGTGGACTGGTACCCGGACAGCAAGCATTTGCTGATTAACTCATCCCGCGAAAGCGGCAGGCAGCGATACGGACAATTCTACAAAATATCTGCCCGGGGTGGACTGGCTGAAAAGCTTCCCGTGCCATACGGTGAATATGGAACACTGTCAGGTAATATGCAAGAACTGGCTTATACACATGAAAGAGGCGCCAGTCGTAATTGGAAAAGATATGAGGGAGGCTATGCAGCGGATATTTGGATCTTCGACCTGAACTCTAAAGATGCCAGGAGAGTAACAGATCATCCTGCTACCGATGCGAATCCTATGTGGAATGGAGACAAGATTTATTTCCTTTCAGACAGGGGAGTCGAAAAACGTCAGAATATTTGGGTATATAGTACCGGAGATGAATCCTTCAGGCAGGTTACCGCTTTTAGTGATTTTGATATATATGGTCCCTCTCTGGGACCCCAGGATATGGTTTTTCAGGCCGGAGATAGGCTCTATCGTATGGATCTTGATACGGAAACTCCTGTTGAAGTAGACATAACTATATCTACTGACCTGGCTTCAATCCATCCGAGACTCACAAATGTTTCCAAGTACATCCAAAGCTTTCAAATTGGGCCGGATGGAAAAAGAGCACTCATCGAAGCACGAGGTGACGTATTTACTGTTCCGGCCGAACATGGACCGATTCGAAATCTTACTCAGACCTCCGGCATTGCAGAAAGATATCCAGCCTGGTCACCAGATGGCAAACATGTAGCTTACTGGTCGGACAGGTCTGGTGAATATGAGCTTTGTATCCAAAACGGTGACGGTTCAGGAGATGAGAAGCAGCTCACTAAACTTGGCCCCGGATTCAGGTACAACCTTTTCTGGTCACCCAATAGCGAGATGCTGGCATTCATAGACAATAAACAGAATATCAATATTTTCAAAATTGAAGAGAAAAAGCTTATCAAGGTTGATTTTTGTCCCATGCTTAGCCACTCCAACATGCAAAATTTTGTACTATCCTGGTCAGAGAATTCAGAATGGCTGACTTACCCAAAAGAAGTTGCCAACCGCCATCTGGCAATATTCCTGTATAATGTTAATGAAGCGACTATTAAACAGGTTACATCGGGATATTATTCCGATTTCTCCCCTTCCTTCGATCCTGATGGTAAATACCTGTATTTTCTTACGAATCGCTCATTCAGTGCCCTTTACTCTGATCTTGACGGGACCTGGGTTTACCCGAACTCTACCCAGATTGCTGCAGCATCACTGCGAGCTGATGTACCTTCCCTGCTGGCAGAAAGAAATGACGAGGTAGCAGTTAAAAAGGATACAAATAAAAGTTTGGATAATGAGAAAAAGGAGGAATTCAAGTCCCTTATCATTGAGACTGACAATCTCGAATCAAGGATTGTAATCCTACCTGTGAAGGCTGGTAATTATAATAACCTTGTGGCGGTTAAAGGACAGGTATTGTATACTCACTATTCCAGGAGCGGATCCGAAGAAAGGACCTCATCGATCCGTACATGGATACATAAAGACCGTGAAGAAAAGACAATCATTAGTGATGCAGGAGGATGGGAATTGTCAGCCGACGGGGAAAAAATACTTGTTTCCAACAAGGGTTACGGTATCATTGATGTTAAACCCGAGCAGAAAATCAAAACCAGGCTAAGAACAGGTGAAATGGAGGCCATGGTAAATCCCAGGGCGGAATGGCATCAGATTCTTGCCGATGTATGGAGGAAATACCGGGATTATTTTTATGATGAGAATATGCACGGTCTTGACTGGAAAGCTATTAAGGACCAATATGATCCACTAATTGAACAAGCTTTAACGCGCTGGGATGTAACCGTAATACTCAAGGAAATGATTGGTGAACTGAATGCTTCGCATACATATATTTCCGGCCCTTCTCCCGAGAGACCTCCTTCTCAGCAGTTTGGAATGCTGGGGGTAAACTGGAAACTTGAAAATGGGACCTTCCGGATTGATCGGATTATTGATGGTGGTGCCTGGGATTCAGAATTGCGTTCACCCCTGAGTGTTACCGGGGTGGAAATCAAGGAAGGTGATTATGTATTGGCTGTAAACGGAATACCTCTTGATGCGGGGAAAGAGCCATGGGCAAGTTTTCAGGGACTGGCGAACCGGGCTGTAGAACTCACCATTAATGACAAGCCATCTTTTAAGGGGTCGAGCAAGCTTATCATCAAAACTATGGCAAACGAGACCCGACTTCGAAACCTGGAATGGATGGAAAAAAACAGGCTGTACGTAGAGAAGAAATCCGGTGGACGTATCGGATATATCTATATGCCTAATACAGGGGGACAGGGACAAACTCAGCTAGTTAAGCAGCTATATGCACAAATGGATAAAGATGCAATCATTATTGATGAGCGTTTTAATAGCGGGGGACAATTATCAGACCGCTTCCTTGAATTCCTGATGCGGCCACGAATCGGTTATATATATTCCAGGAATGGGAATATTGCGGATTGGCCCGATCGGGCTAATTTTGGACCTAAAGCAATGTTGATCAACGGATGGAGTGCTTCCGGGGGAGATGCTCTGCCCTTTGGTTTCAAGATCCTGGAAGCCGGTCCGATTGTAGGGACCCGGACCGGAGGGGCATTGATCGGTCCCGCAATGGGCCATAGTAATATAGATAATGGGGGACACACAGTTCCCAGTGGTCGTATAATGGGTAAAGATGGACAGTGGTTCTCAGAGGGACATGGAGTGGACCCTGATTACCTGGTTATTGCTGATCCCTCTAAACTCGCTAAAGGTGAAGATCCACAGATGGACAAAGCGATAGAACTTCTGCTGGAAGAGCTCAAAAAGAACCCGCCGGAGGAAATGAACAGGCCTGCTTTTGAAGAAAGGTAGTATTTGCATATGGAACAACGAGATTACCTGATGCGGCAGATCGAGCAGCTTGGCCAGGTCCTGGCCAAAGCCCTCGCAGGCCTGCTTAATCTGAAGCAAGTCCCTGATGCCAGCCTTAGCATAGATGAAATCAGGCAGATCTACGGTGAGGAGCTGGACATTACTCTTGACCTGGTTTTGGTTACCCCAAAAGAGGAAATCATTTCTGTCCTTATGTCCCGCGTAAAGTTCATAGACCACCATCTTGATACCATGGCTGAGTTACTTTCAGAAACTGCTGAGCTCTACGATATATCGGACGAGACCGGTACGGCAAAGGATCTTAGAAAAAAGGCATT
>SDBV01006782.1_pt1 | contig 15769 bp, 15 predicted proteins | sample 2277081 | NCBI WGS metagenome assembly SDBV01 (sample SAMN10402039, study PRJNA504765) | marine sediment metagenome | isolation source: marine sediment core GS10_PC15, 223 cmbsf | place: Arctic Ocean: Southern Knipovich Ridge | collected 2010
TGGTATCAAGGGTAATAAAGCTGGAGAGGGCGTGCTATGATTGTTACCATTACCCTTAATCCTTGTTTAGATAGAACTATTACCGTCTATGGACTATTAGTAGATGAGACCAACCGATGGACCAGCTCACGTCTCTACGCTGGAGGCAAAGGCATAGATGTGTCACGGGCTATTCATGAGATGGGTGGCAGAACTATGGCTTACGGATTCATAGGCGGTCCCGATGGCAGAGCTGTGGAAATATTACTTGATGAAGAAGGAGTGCCATTCAGCTTCACCCCTATTGAGCAGGAAACACGCACCAATATTATTATTACTGATACTAAAACTTTCAAGCAAACTAGGATTGATGCCCCCGGCCCTCGTATCTCCAAAAAAGAGATGGAGAGGTTCGTCAGGAAAGTGAGACAGATTTACCCCCGCCCAGATTTAGTAGTGGCTGGTGGCAGTTTGCCACCAGGTGTTCCGGTTAATATTTACTATGACTTGATTTTGGAAGCTAAAGATTTCGGGGCAAGAACTATCCTAGACACTGAGGGTCGGTGGTTAGCGGAGGGTCTAAAAGCTAAGCCCTATCTCATAAAACCTAATGTTCACGAGGCTGAGGAGCTACTTAAGACAGAACTCTCCACCGAAGAGGCAATCATCAAAGCGGCTCTTAACCTGGTTGGTATGGGCATTGAAATAGCCGTCATCTCTAGAGGAAAGGATGGTATTATTGCCGCCACTAAGGAAAAGATTGTTAAGGCAGTTGCGCCCCCGGTGAAGTTGCGAAGTGCTGTAGGTGCTGGCGATTGCACTATAGCTGGACTTGCTTTGAAGCCAGCATATAATGAACCACTGGTAGAAAGCTGCCGATTAGCGGTAGCTATGGGCACTGCCGCAGTACTAACTCCAGGCTCCGAATTATGCCATAAAGCTGATGTAGAAAAACTGCTGCCACAAATCCAGGTCTGGGAAATGCCAACCAAACAAAAGGCTAAAGTATTCTCTATTGTCAGTAGTAGTGTTTAGTCCAAACCTGGCCGACTCCCTGGTTGACAAAAGACATAGAGTATCATGTGAATAAGCCGTCTCCAAAGGGTATTTATCTTACCTTTGACCACCATAAGCTAAGGCGCCGTGCTAGGCCTCCCCTTCCTTGTTTACGCATCTGTTCTCTTGTCTCGCTACCTGTCTTCTCCATTAAGCGTACATAGATGGCATCGGCTATTTCTTTGTCTACCGCAAACTGCGTTTGGCTAACTTGAAAGACATAGGAAGGGAAGCTCTGAACAAGGCTTATCGGTGCTCCGGGAAGAACGCCCATTACCATCAGTTTCTGAAGTTTGTTAGATTCTGGTGCATAGATATAAGCTACCTTACCCTTTCGTCCGGGAGCTAGCTGTGAAAGTGGAGAAACAAGTTTTTGTGCCTGCGTTTCTTCTCGCTGGCAGCATTTTCCTGGTGGTATCGGCTTGCCGTGGGGGCAGACCTTAGGATGCCCTAATAAAATACAGATACTTTCGTCCAACCCTCGGTCAAGTAAATGCTCGAATTTACATGCTTTCTCATGGATGAGCGTATCCTTGGTGCCCAGAACGTCAGTCAGTAGACGCTCAGCTAGTCGGTGTCTCCTGACCACATTTGTTGCCTCAGGTTGTCCCTTGCTGGTTAACGTAACCTGGTCGCCAGAGACAGAGATATAGCCGGCGTTGAGTAATTGCTCTATAGTCCTCTTCTCAGGCACTCCCAAATCGTCTAAGGTAAAGGGACCTTCTTTTCCTTCCTCAGTGCCGCGCCACAGTGTCTCCAGAATCTCTTCAGCTTTTTCCTCTAATTCCATTATCTCCCTTCCTCCAGGCCTTGAAGGCCTTTATTATTCCTGGTTCTATAGGCACCTCGTAGCCGCAGTTAGGACATTTCACCATGTGGCAAGCCCCTGCCAGTAGACACCCCTGGCAGGTGTCCTTACCATCCTCCTCCCGAAATTGGCAGCCACAGAGAGGGCATTTCATAGTGACACCCCCAGGTTAACGAGTATTAGATTTAGGATGAATCCCACCAAAAAGGCAAACGGGAAGATAAACAGGGCGATGGCTAGCGCCGTCTTCTTTCCCCGCTCCTTCCACATCACCGAGAATTGAGCAATGCAGGGGATGAATAAAGTAAGAGTAACCGCTGCCACCACCAATGGTACGCCGATTAAGATCCCAGAGCTGTTGAGGTCATATAGCCCGGCAGCACCGAAATCCCGCCTGAAGAAGCCGTAGAGAAAGGCGACAGCAGTTTCCGAAGGTAGCCCAATGAATTCAACCACAGGCTCAAGCCCCCTGGTGATAAAGCCGAGTACCCCGGTAAGTTCTCCCAACCAGAGTAAAACGCTGGCTACAATAAAAATAGGCATAACCTCAAGAAAATACCATTGCAACCGGGTATAGGTTTTGACCAGCACATTGGATATTTTGGGTAATCTGAGCGGCGGTACCTCCATGTAGAAGCTAGCTTTATCTCCAGGGATAATTTTAGCTGCCAGGAAGCCGACAAGTAAAAACACCAGACCTATCACCCCACCCCAGATGAGGAGCGCTGTTACGCTACCTGACAAAATAGCAAAAATAACCCCCAATTGTGCTGAGCAGGGAATGGCTAAAGCCAAGAGAAAGGTGGTGATGACCCTCTCCCGCCTCGTCTCCTGGGTTCTGGTAACAATAGTGGCCATGGTGGAACAGCCGAACCCCAGCACCATAGGTATCACTGCTCTACCAGTAAGCCCAATCACCTTAAATATTCGATCAATGAGCATAGCCAGCCGTGGGAGATAGCCACTGTCTTCAATTATGGAGAAAACGATAAAGAAGGTGCCCACGATGGGCAGGATTATGGCAAAGGTATAGGTAAGTCCCAGGGTGATAACCCCATATTGGCCAACGAATAAATCTTGAAGGACTTTGAAGGGAATGATGCTGGTAACCAAGTCGGTAGCCCAGGGGTTAATCCATTCCCCAAAAACAGTACCTTCAATTAAGTCAACCAAAGTTCCCGCACCCAAAACTCCAACAAACTGATACAGACCGAAGTAAAGAACTATGAAGAGGATGATGGAGCCGGTTATGGGATTCATCATGGCACGACTCAGCCTCTCAGTAAACCCTTTACTGGGCTTTTCCCTTAAGGTTACCGTTGTCCCCAGGATGTGCCTCACCGCTTGCTGCCGCCTCAAGGAGATAATGTAGCTCAGTGGTTGGCTATAGTTAGTTTGAGCTTTAGCAACTATCTCTTGAATGGATAAATAGCGTGAACCTTCCTGATTTCTAACCTGTTTTTCTATCTGGGGGTCCCCTTGAAGAAGGAGCAACGCGATAGCCCTTTTGGAGATAGAGTAATCGCCCCTGATCAGGTCTCCAATCTTGGCTAGTGCTGACTCCAAGAACTTATCATACTTGAGCTCCAGCGCATTGTCTTCTAACATATTGTACCAATTCCCCTCGCAACGCCTCCATACCGCGTCCGGTAGTAGCCACGGTGGCAACTACCGGGATGCCAAGTTCTTCCTCAAGCCTCTTGACATTCACTTCTATTCCTACCGCTTCAGTTTCATCCATCATGTTGAGTTCCAGGATAAGGGGAAGACCGGCTTCAATGAGTTGGAGAGTGAGGGGTAACATCCTCTCTAGATTCTTGGCATCCACCACTTGTAGGATTACTTCAGGTTTCTCTTCAAGCAGTATTGTCATGGTTACCCGTTCTTCTTCAGTAATAGGTAGTAGAGAGTACATCCCTGGAGTATCCACCACTTCAAATTCCTCGCCTTTGATCTTTGCTTTACCTCTTGACACATCTACCGTTGTGCCTGGGTAGTTAGAAACAGTAACGTAAGCTCCGGTGAGATTATTAAAGACCACACTTTTCCCTACATTCGGACTGCCAACGATGCTTACCTTTTTACTAAGGTTACTGTCTTTTATAGACAGCCCTCCTCCATGACAGCTGCTACTGCGCCTGCCAAAGCTAAAGATATTTAATATTTTCCGCCACATACTCTTTTTCATGACTCCTTTTAGTCATTGACTATTTTGTTTCTACCACGGTTTCACTTTCTTTCACTTTTACGATGGGGCGGAAGTAGAACCATAGAACCACAGCCAGATAGACGGGGTAGGCGATCACCTCCACCAGTGATGGGTTGCCATTATAGCCAAGGATAGCCTTCAGGAATAGTCCAAAGGTTGATTTTTCGGAAAGGATATGGTTGATGTCCCAGACAGGGTCCACCAAAGGCGGGATAATCCCGGCCTCAATGAATTCGTGAATCCCGAAAGCCAGCAAGCCGGCAGCAAAGAAAATAAGCACTACACTTGTCGCGTTGAAGAAAGTCCTCAGATTAAGCCTGGATGAGCCTTTATATATGCTATAGCCTATTCCTATGGCTATAACCAGTCCCAGAAAGCCACCCACGGTAAACAAGAGTGGTGATTCAGCTACTCTGGTGGCAGCAAAGAGGAAGAGCACTGTCTCAATCCCTTCCCGTACCACTACCACGAAGGCTAATAAGACCAGACTCAAGGATGAGCCACTGGTAAGCACGGATTGTATCTGAGCATGCAAATGAGCTTTGATATCCACTGCCTGCTTTCGCATCCAGAATATCATCCAGGTGAGAACACCGACCGCAATAAACATAGCGACGCCTTCAAATATCTCTTCAGCTCGACCAGTGAACTCTCCAGCCACAAGATAGACGACAGCGCCAGCAATTAAGCTGACTAACACCGCCAATGAAGTCCCGAGCCAGACAGGTTTGAAGCCCTGGCGATTACCGGTTCTGGCTAGATAAGCCAGGATAATCCCGATAATGAGGGCGGCTTCCAGTCCCTCCCTTAGTGTGATTAAAAATGAACCCCACATTAGTTTTTCCCCCTTTCTATTATTTAATACAAATGCTTCTTATTTGCAATAAGCATATTAAAAAATTATTACCTCTCTTGGCGACAATTAGAACAATAACCTCGAACTTCAGCATTAACAATCTCAAAGTCCTTGGCTTCAGCAACATTCCTCTTTAAATATCGTGCTAACGGGGAGTGAAACTCAATAACCTTCCCGCAGCCAAGACATACCAGATGATGATGTTCAGATGGTGGTTTCAATTCATAATGATGATGGGCTTCATCAAAATGGAGCTCCTCTATTAAACCTTGCTTTTTAAATAGCCGTAACGTTCGATAAACAGTGGACAGGCTTAGACGAGGGTATTTTTCCCGGGCTTGGCGATAGACCTCATCGGCATCCATATGCCCTTGTCCATGGCGAAGCACTTCTAAAATTAAAACCCGCTGATTAGTAACCCTTGTTTCTCCGGTTACTTTCAGCATCTTATGATTATTTTCTTGCAGGTTAGCTTGATTAATCATTGCCTATTATTGCTAATGCCTATTATTTGCAATTAGTATAACACACAAATATACCGTTGTCAACCCCTTCTCGTTCACTTTCTTCTCATTCATATGATTAGTGACACATATCCTCCCTTTCCTGAATACTCTTCCCACTACTCTAAGAATTTAAGTGGCGTAAAATATTATGCATCTTTAGTTTTGGCTTTAGGTAGCGGTAGCCACCGGGAGAACCTGCCCCACTCTCCCCTCTCCCATACCACCAGCAGCTGAGGAGCAATACATATTGAGCTGTAAGTCCCGGTAATGATGCCAATCAACAGCACCACAGCGAAGTTTTGAATTGACGCTCCAATAAAGAGCAGCAAAGCTAATACTACTATTAGCGTGGTTACGCTGGTATTCAAGGAACGGCTCAGAGTCTCCACAAGGCTGTTATTAACTACCACCTCGAAGTTGGGGCTTACCCCTTTTGTTAAATTCTCTCGTATCCTGTCAAAAACAACCACGGTATCATTCACACTATAGCCAATGACAGCCAGGATGCCAATAATGAACATTAAATTGATTTCCCAGTTTAGTATACCGCCAAGGATAGAGAAAGTCCCTAAGGTTACCAGTATATCGTGTATCAAGGCTATTATGGCGCAGGCACCATAGCGGAAGGGTTTTGGCATCCGGCGGAATGCCCAGGTAACATAAAGAAGTATGCCAATTGCTGCTACCGCTACAGCAATACCGGCATTCCGTGCTGTCTCTGTAGCCACAATGGGTGACACCGAATGGAACTCCGTCTCCTCAAGGCTACCAAACCTGGCAACCAAGCCATCCTCTAGATCTGTCTTTTCCTCCACGCCCAATTCACGGGTACGGATAAGGTAATCACCTTCCCCAGTACGTTGAACAATGGCATTGGTATAACCTAAACTGGCTAACTCCTGCCTCAATTGACCCTGGTCTACTTCATCAGCAAAATTCACTGTCGTCATAGAGCCACTGCTAAATTCAATCCCTGCTGTAAGACCAAAGGTCACCAGGGAAATAATACCAATGAGAATAATTACCCCTGAAATAAGAAAGAACCAGAATCTTTTGCTTGTAATATTAAACATCATTTCATTCCTGAATATACATTAAACAGTGAAGTCTTCCGGGCTAAACGGCTGCCCACAAATAGCCGAAGTAATGTCCGAGTAACCACAATAGCAGTAAACATACTTACCGCCACACCAATAAATAGGGTTAAGGCAAAGCCTTTTACTGGGGCACTTTGGACAATACTGCTGCCCAACCAATACAAAATGATACAGACAATAAAGGTAGTGACATTACTGTCCCTGATAGCTGACCAGGCGCGATTAAAGCCAACCTCAATAGCGGCCCCTAATGTTCGCCCTGCCCTTAATTCTTCTTTCATTCGCTCAAATATAAGCACATTGGCATCTACAGCCATACCTATGGATAAGACAAGACCACCAATACCAGCCAGAGTGAGGGTCACCGGTATCAACTTGAATATTGCCATTACCAGTGCTCCATAGAAGATTAAAGCCAGACTGGCTAGCACTCCAGGTATACGATAATAACTAATCATAAATAGCATCACCAATGCTATACCTATGAGTCCTGCCAGAGCACTCTTATTAATAAAATCAGCCCCCAGTGTGGCTGATACCATTTGCTCATAGAGAGGCGGCTTCAGTAGAGGCATAGGTAAACTACCAGATTCAAGCAGGTTAGATAAGAGTTCAACCTCAGCCCTGTTAAAATTGCCGGTAATAACTGCTTCACCTTGATACGACGGCTGTAAAATCTGGGGATATGAAAGGCGTGTTTCATCCAGGAAAATACCTAAAGACCGCTGGGGAGAGCCGCGGTCTCCTGAGTTAAAAAGGTGCTCGGCAACCTGGTTAAATATTTCTCCCCCTTCACTATTCCACTTAATAGCAACCTGAAATTCAACACCAGTAGGCGTAGTAATAACATTAGGCAGAACCTCTTCTAAATAGCTACCGGTAAGTTGAGTACCATCATCTCCCCGGGCTGGAATCCATGATAAAAGTGCCATCGGGTCTGGCTCTGTTTGCGCCTCTATTATTTGTTCCAGTTCCTCTATAGTAATAGGATTACCTGCCTTATCAGTAAATCTGAGATTACCTGCTTCATCCTTGGTCAAAAAGGCTACAGAATTATCGTTTTCATCGGCAAATATGCGAGTATCTTCCTCTTCTTTATCAAAAAAGCCTGAAGCAGCATCCTCAAGATAGTCACTGAGATAAACAGGATTGCCGTCCTCATCCAGCTCCACCTCTCTAAATTCAAGGAAACCAGTCTGTTCCACCAGCGCTTTAGCCCCTTCAATATCAGTAAATCCAGGGAGCTGCACTAGAATACGCTCATTCCCCTGTTTCTGAATAATAGGCTCGGTGACGCCATATTTATCAATGCGGTTTTTGATAGTGATCACTGCCCTGTCCATATCTCTTGCCTTATCCTCTTCAGAGGCACCCTCAGGGAATTGAGCCTGATACACTAAATGGCTGCCGCCGACAAGGTCAAGACCCAGGTGTATCCCCTGCCGACCGAACCTTTCCCCTTCAATCGGTAACAGTGTCCATAGGGACAAGGCGAAAATGATTAATACTATTATCAAAACCAGAGTATTTTTTTTAGGCATATTTAGTCTCTTCTGTTCCGGTTAACAGGTGCTTACGGATGTAGGCTAAAGCTTCCTGCTTTGTGGTTATTTCCCCAGAGGCTTGTACCTCACGTATTGCCTCCAGAATCTGTCCAATTTCAGGCCCCGGGATCATATCAAAGATATCCATTAGGTCATGCCCATCAACCAGTTTAGGTGGAGTAACCAAACTCTCTGGCTCAAAACGCTGAGCTAATACATACTCTGCCATTTGAGCATGCTCTTGCCATTGAGCTAGATTTAGGTCCGGACCTCTGGTAGCTAAGTGATCAGCCAAGTTCAAGAATAGTATATCAATGCCAGCCTCTCCGGTATCACGAAAGTAGCGGTAAATAGCCCTATGTGAGGGGAGTTCATTATGGCTCATCTGTCCTGGTCGGAGGTGATGCCTCACCATAGTTCCCACCAGCTTCACTTCTTTAACGCTAAACCTTAACCTTTCCAGAATATTAACTACTATAGCTGCTCCCTCATTAGCATGCCCGAAAAAACGCATCCGACCATCAGCATCAATAGCTTTAGTTTGAGGTTTGGCAATATCATGGAGAAGTGCCGCCAGTTTGAGCAGTAATCTTCTAGTGCTGCCGCTATTAACCTCCGAGTCAAAATGCTGAGCCAGCACTGTTGACCATGGTACAGCAGCCAAGACCTCGTCATTGGCGTATTCCCATGTCCCCCGCCTGAGTAAAAAATCAATAGCAGCTACTGTTTCTAGAGAATGGTCAAAAACATCCCAAAAATGCTCATTAGGCTGTTTCGCCCCTTTTGTCTGAGCCATCTCTGGAATCATAACCGTGACTAAGCCCAGTTCATCAAGATAGCGCAAAAATTGCCCATTTGGAGGAACAGCTAACAGCCGAAGTAATTCTTCTCTTATCCGTTCACCGGCTATATTGGGTATAAGGTAAGAATAGCGTCGAATCAGAGCCTCGGTCTCATTATCAATACTAAAGCCAAGCTCTGCCGCCAAGCGCACCGCCCGAAGTAAACGTACCGGATCCGATTCAAAGACTGTCTCAGTAACAGCCCGAATCGAACCCCGTTGAAGGTCACTCCAGCCACCAAAAGGGTCGATGAGCATGGGGAGTCTAAGGGAGGGTTGGGATTGACAAACAATATTCTTAAGGTCAACTGCTATGGCATCTATAGTAAAATCCCGCTGAGCTAAGTCATGCTTGATGCTGCCCTTGAGTGTAGTAAAGTCGAACTTCCATTGATCTTCATCAGCCAGGACTACCCTGCCTATTTTATTTACCTTATCCAGTACGACATACTTACTGCCAAGAGCAGTAGCTACTTTGGGGGCAATCTCCAGCGCGTCTCCGTCGACAGCAATATCAATATCATCGGTTTCTCTACCCAGCAGTACATCACGCACAAATCCCCCCACAAGATATGACTGTATATCCTGCTCGACCAGAAAATTGCTTACCTTGCCCAATGGGAATAGCGCTCTTGGCTCAATGAATGACTTTAACTTATCCGTCACTTACTTCCATAACAAAACCTATTATCAATAAGCTAAACTATACTCTCAAGGCAGGAATTTATCAAGATTTGAAGGGAAAATCGGTTTTTGCTTTCATTGATAGGGTTAGATATAATTACTTCATAGTCATATGAAAAATAAACAAGCTGCGCCAATATCTTCGTCTAAATTGCTTGATAAAGGCTTGGTTGAGGTATTTACCGGCGGCGGAAAGGGTAAAACCTCTGCCGCCCTGGGAATAGTGCTGCGTGCTCTAGGGTATAACCTCCGAGTTCATATTATCTACTTTATGAAGAGTAGCTACCCTTATGGTGAGCGAGAAATCCTGTCCCGGTTTCCTAACCTCAGTCTCAGTAGCTTCGGTCAGGATTGCTTTTGTGACCCAGATAATGTTAAACCTGAGGATAAAGAACAAGCTAAGATGGGACTAGTCAAAGCTCGCGAGGTTACATGCAATGGTAAGTATGATGTAGTGGTGCTTGATGAGATAAATGTGGCTATTGCTTGGAAGCTTTTGGAGATAGACGAGGTAATTGAGCTAATAAATAACAAGCCTAAGAATGTAGAGCTTATACTTACGGGAAGGTATGCAGATGCTAAACTTATTAATGCGGCAGATTTAGTTACGGAAATGGTGAGTGTTAAGCACCCTTATGACAAGGGTGTACCAGCTCGAGAAGGAATAGATTATTAGATTTGTTTTCTCTTCATTGAGCGCTTACCGTCATCAAGGCAATACTGGAGTTCATATTCGTCTTTTTTCTGCTTAGCTTCAGCAGGCTTATAGTGCAATAGTAAAATTACATAGTGGAGTATTAAGATTGTATGATGTAGTTATTGTCGGAGCAGGACCGGCAGGGAGCTATGTGGCTTATAAGCTGGCTATGACAGGGTATAGAGTAGTAGTGCTGGAACGGAAGGAAAGGTTGGGAGAGTCAGTTTGCTGCACCGGGATTATCGGCCAAGAATGTGTCAACCTTTTTAAGGTTGATAATAGCGTTATTTTGAGGCAAGCAAATAGTGCCAGATTATTTTCGCCTTCTGGGAGGGAGATCAGGGTGTGGCGGGAAGAAACCCAGGGCTATATTATAGACCGAGCCGCTTTTAACATGGCTATGGCTGGTAGAGCACAAGGTAGCGGGGCAGAATATGTATTAAACAGCTTTGTCACCAATATAGAGGTTGAAGATGACAGGGTTAAAATTGAGGCAACTCGTCAGGGAGAAAGGTTTAACTTCGAGTCAAGAGCAGTAGTTATTGCCACTGGCTTTGGCTCAAGACTTACTGAGAATTTAGGTAAGGTTGGTGATTTTATTATGGGAGCCCAGGCTGAGGTGGAAACAATCGGAGTAGATGAGGTAGAGGTCTATTTTGGTGGGGAGATAGCTCCCGGTTTTTTTGCCTGGTTGGTACCAACCTCACCAGGAAAAGCTTGGGCAGGACTACTGTCACGTCATAGCCCTGGGCTTTATCTAAAGAAGTTGATGTCATCTCTACTGGTTCAGGGGAAAATAGTTTCGTCTGAAGTCGAGCTGAGCTATGACGGAGTCCCACTAAAACCCTTAACCAGAACCTATGGTAACCGGATGCTGGTGGTGGGGGAGGCAGCAGGTCAGGTGAAGCCAACCACTGGTGGTGGCATCTACTATGGTTTACTGGGTGCGGATATAGCGGCTGACACTTTACAACCGGCACTGGAAACCAATGCCCTATCAGCCAGGAGTTTGGCTAAGTATGAACGCAGGTGGAAAGCAAAGCTGGGACGTGAGCTGAGGATAGGTTACTGGGCTCGAAAATTTTATGAGCGTTTAAGTGACCGGCAGATTGACAGGATATTTGGCATAATAAAATCCAGTGGCATTGATGAAGTTTTGCTTAAAGCCGATGATTTATCCTTTGACCGGCATAGTGAGGTTGTACTCAGGTTGATGGGGCACAAGGCGATGTCTAAGGCTATCAAGATGATGAAGATTCCTTTCCTCAGGGTGGGAACATGGGCAAAGTTAAAGTAATCTCGTCCGATGTAGAAGGGGCACTAGTAACCCCGGACTTTAACCTGCTATTCTGAGTTTGGGGATTTATCATTTGAGGGTAAACCATAGAGAAGGTTAGCTTAAATGGAGAATCAAAATCTGGACATCCTTGCTGACCGAGTAGCTGACTTAATCATCGTTGCCAGTAAGGTGGTGGTCTTCACCGGTGCCGGTGTCAGCACTGAGTCCGGGATTCCTGATTTTCGCAGTCCCGGTGGAATCTGGGACAGGTTTGACCCGGATGATTTCACCTTTCAGAAGTTCGTTAGAGACCCTGAATCCAGAAGAAAGTTTTGGCAAATGCTCAGTGAAGGACTTCTAACCACCAAGGCTAAGCCAAATCCAGCTCACTATGCTGTTGCTGAGTTGGATAGATTGGGCAAGCTGGATTGTGTGATTACCCAGAATGTGGATAATCTCCACCAGAAAGCGGGGGTACCTGATGCTAAGGTATTTGAGCTTCATGGCAATATGCAATGGGCGGTGTGCCTGAGTTGTGGTAAGCGTTATCCCTTTGAACAGATTAAAGCTAAGCATGATTCTGGGGAGGAGATTCCGGACTGTGAGTTCTGCCATGGTCTGCTGAAACCGGACGTTGTTTTCTTTGGTGAATCGTTACCAGTAGAGGTGTTACAGGAAGCGACCTCTCGCTCATCTAGCTCTGACCTATTTATCGTGATTGGCTCGACGCTAATTGTTACTCCTGCTGCCTATATGCCTGTGTATGCCGTAAACTCCGGAGCCAAATTAGTTATTATTAATCTGAGCTCCACTCCCATGGACGGGCAGGCTACTGCCCTGATTATGACTAAAGCTGGAAAAGTAATGCCGCGGATAATACAACGGGTGAGAGAAAAAATGGGCAGTTGAATTTATTGAAGGTATTTTGCTACAATTTGGTGGTGATTATTGATTTTCATACCCATGTATTTCCACTCCAGCTAAAGGAAAACCGCAGTAAGTATATTGATAGTGACCCCTTTATGCTTAAATGATGCAACAGCCTAAAGAAAAACTGGAATAGCAATTCTACCTTTTTATTTGACCATCAAATGGGGAAGGACTCTATTATGCTAGCAGTTGAGCTTAATCGTATATGCAAGTCATATAACGATACCCTGGTGGTCAATAATGTTTCCTTCACCGTGGCGCAGGGTGAGATATTTGGCTTAATCGGTCCTAATGGTGCCGGTAAGACGACAACTATTAGAATGATGATGGACATCACCAAGCCCGACTCAGGAGAGGTAAGCATCCTGGGGGAAGCTCTGAATGAAGATGCCAAAAACAGGATTGGCTATCTGCCTGAGGAAAGGGGACTTTACAAGAAAATAACCGTTCTTCAGTCCCTCATTTATCTGGCTTCATTAAAGGGTATCGAAACCCGTTTGGCAAAAAGTAGAGCTGAAGAGCTACTTAAGCGGGTAGATATGCTGCCTCACAAGGAAAAGAAGATAGAGGAGCTGAGTCGTGGTATGGGTCAGCTTATCCAGTTTCTGGTTACTATCATCCATGATCCTCAGTTACTCATTCTGGATGAGCCCTTCGCCGGGCTAGACCCGGTTAATACCAAGCTACTTAAAGAGATGATCCTTGAGCTGAGAGGTCAGGGCAAGGCAATTATCCTCAGCACCCATAGGATGAATGAAATTGAGGCGCTTTGCGACCGAATACTGATGATAAATAAAGGGCGCACCGTTCTCTACGGGGAGCTGGCTGAAATTAAATCTAGGTACAGGAATAATTCTGTATTCCTTAAGTTTGACGGTATGCTGGGTGAGCTAGAGGGAGTGGTGGGAAAGAAAGACCACGGAGAGTATGTTGAGCTATTTCTGGATAGAGAAACCCTGCCCCAGAAGATTTTGAAGCAACTAGTGAACCGTGGAGTCGAGATTAATCAATTTGAGGTATCTACTCCCTCTCTGAATGAAATATTCCTTCAGGTTGTGGAGAAGGGCTAATGAATAAGACGATTCTGATACTGAAACACGAGTTTAGGCAAACAATAAAAAGGAAGGGGTTTATCATACTGACCCTTGCCTTCCCGGTACTTACCCTTATCGCCATGGGGGTATTTGGCTTGATCCAGAGAATAGAAATACCACCTGCCCCTGGTGAAGAAGTAGCCATTGGCTATATAGATAAGGTGGGTGGATTTGATTACTATACCAGCCAACCGGGTGGTATTACCCTTACCGCTTACCCCACACAGGAAGAGGCTACCAGCGCCCTGCTGGCGGAAGATATTAGCGAGTATTTTATTATTCCCTCGAATTACGTGTCCACGGGTATAGTTACCAGATATACCCTGGAGCGAGAGCTAGAACCGCCAACAGAAACACAATGGGCAATAAAGAATTTTCTATTGAGTAACCTTCTAGAGGGACGAACCAGCCCAGAGGTAACGGAGCGGGTCAAAACACCAATAAATTTAGGCACCGTAAGACTGGATGAAACCGGTCAGGTGGCTGCCGAACAGGGTGGGGTCGGGGCTTTTATTATCCCCTTCCTGTTCAGCATTCTGCTAATTATGGCTATCTTTAGCTCATCCGGCTATCTGCTTCAGGGACTGAGTGAGGAGAAAGAGAACCGTATAATGGAAATATTACTCTCATCTGTGTCTACACGGCAACTACTCACGGGGAAGGTACTTGGTCTTGGTGCCGCCGGACTGGTACAGATACTGATCTGGCTATTGTCTATGGTGTTTCTGGTAAGGCTGGCTTCAACTAACATAGGCGGTGCACTCAGCACGCTCCAGATACCTGACAACTTCCTGGTCTTAGGTATAGTCTATTTTATTCTTGGCTACCTGTTCTTTGCCGTACTTATGGCTGGTGTCGGTGCTATCGGCGCTACTACTAGAGAAAGTCAGCAACTGTCAGTGATTTTTATTTTCCCCGCAATCTTACCTATCTATGTGTTTATCCTCACACAATTCAACCCCAACCAAGTCATCACTCAAGTTCTTACCCTGATTCCCTTCACTGCCCCGATAACGGTATTCATGAGGCTTGGCACATCTGAGATTCATACTTGGGAGCTAATAGTAAGCATAACCCTACTAGTAGCGTCCATCATCGGGTCTATGGTGCTGGCAGCCAAGATATTCCGAACCTTCCTCCTGATGTATGGCAAGAGACCCAGACTAAGAGAAATCATCAGGTCTTTACGGGAGGCCTAACCACCCGGTCAGGCTATTATCTTTGAACCGATGGGTTGAAGTCGTTTGAGGAATTCTGCTATAATCTGGTGATGATTATTGATTTTCATACTCATGTATTTCCACCCCAGATAAAGAAAAAACGCAGTAAGTATATTGATAGTGACCCCTGTTTTGCCATCCTGTACTCCAAATCTGATGCCAAGCTGGCTACTTGCGATGAACTCATTTCCAGTATGGATAAAGCTGGGATTGATGTTTCAGTTATTGTCAATATCGGTTGGACCACCCATGAACTGTGTGTTGAAACCAATGACTACATCTTAGAGTCAATATCCCGTTACCCCCAACGACTAATAGGTTTCTGCAGTGTCCAACCAAACTCCTATGAAGCAGCCATAGATGAGATTGAGCGCTGTGCCCAAGGTGGAATGAAGGGGGTTGGCGAGATGAGACCCGATATGCAATTATTCGACCTCATGGATGATGAATTGATGAAGCCTTTTATCGAGGTAATGAATAAATATAAGCTGCTTTTCCTCATTCATGCTTCTGAACCGGTAGGTCATAACTACCCGGGCAAGGGAAGCATTACACCGGATATGCTCTATCCCTTTATTACGAACTTCCCTGATTTAACTATAGTTTGTGCCCATTGGGGGGGTGGTTTACCCTTCTATGCTTTAATGCCTGAGGTAAAACAGGCTATGAGTAATGTCTTTTTTGATACTGCGGCTTCGCCCTTCCTATATAGTCCACAGGTATATAACCAGGTTATCCAGCTTGTCAATTTCTGGCCCAACATGGAACTGGACGAATACATCAATTTAGTTGCACGGGTCTCCGGGAGAATGGTCCTACTCGATATCTCCGCCACCGGGGAGGAGAACATCATTGAGTTTCCTGACGCCGGAAAAATGAACGACCTGGAATATCGCCGTCGCCAGCTCGAACAACTCCAGAATGCGGTGGTGGATTTGGAGGACCTCGGAGGCGGCATCTCTATTACGG
>SDBV01006783.1_pt1 | contig 15769 bp, 12 predicted proteins | sample 2277081 | NCBI WGS metagenome assembly SDBV01 (sample SAMN10402039, study PRJNA504765) | marine sediment metagenome | isolation source: marine sediment core GS10_PC15, 223 cmbsf | place: Arctic Ocean: Southern Knipovich Ridge | collected 2010
GCGTTTTTCAGCGGCCACATTATTTGCCGAGATTCCGACTGCCAGATTTGAGCCGAACGACGACGATTGTGCCAGGTGTAAAAAAAAGCTAAAAATTTTAAAGACCCATACAAAGACAGCAGCGACGTTAGAAATTGGGTTGGTTAGAGTCCATGAGACAATTAAGCAGTGTGCCAGTTGCTATGAAATTTATCGTTCCGATGAACCACGAAAGCTGGTACCGCATGGATGCAGGTCTGGATTTAATGTTCTGGTATATGTCGGCATGGCGCTGTTTGTTGAGTGTAAGAACGAAAAACAGATTAAAGCAGAACTTAAAAGCTGTAATATTCCGATTTCAATTCGACAGATTGGATATTTAGCCAAGAAATTTATTGTTTATCTGGCACTTGCTCATAAAGAAAGCCGTGGCAAGATAAAAGATTTGCTTTTATCAAGAGGTGGCTACATTTTACATTTGGATGGCACCTGTGAAGGGGACAGTCCACATCTGATGAGTGCTCTTGACGGAATCGCACAGATCGTTTTAGACAATATCAAGATACCTTCAGAGAAAGCAGATAAGATCATTCCTTTCCTCAGACGGATCAAACACTGCTACGGTATACCGCTTGCCCTGGTTCATGATATGGGCGCCGGTATATTATCAGCAGTTAAAGAAGTTTTTCCCGGGGTTTTAGATTATATCTGTCATTATCATTTTCTGCGAGATATTGGCAATGATCTCTTTGGAATTGAATATGCAAGGATTAGAAATGAGTTAGCAAAATACAGTATTCGCCCATCTCTACGAAAAATTGTCAAAGCCTTAGAAGAAAGGATGGAGACGCAGCCAGAGATGTCCAATAGTTTGGATTGTTACTTAAAGGATGAAGGCAAAAGCGGGGATGTTTTTTCCAGTGTTCTGGCGTATATTCTATCCAATTGGATTTTGGATGCCAATAGTGAGTTAGATGGATATGGTTTTCCGTTTGATCGCTCTCATCTTATTTTCTATAAAAGGTTGAAGACTGCAAGAAGTATCGTGGAGAATTTATCAACCAAGAAGAAAAAGGATAAATATATTATCAAATTGAATCGTGTGCTAGCGCGGGCTATAAATGACAGAAATCTAAAAACAATTGTCAGCAGAATGGAGGAAAAGGTGCAGATATTTGATCAACTGCGCGATGCGATGCGTATAGCTGTTCCAGATGGTAAAAAGGGATTAAATGATAATGGTGAAAATGTTGACATGAAAACAATTCAAGAAGCCGTCACAATTTTTCGTAACTCAGATAAAATCAAAGCCGCTGTTAAAAGCAATGTAGATTACAAGAAGATGGTCAAGCAGATTGATAAATATTGGGAGAAACTCTTTGCCGATCCAATCATGGTTACAACTGCAAATGGAGAAAAGATTTTAGTTCAACCGCAGCGGACCAATAACATTCTGGAACGCTTTTTCAGGGATATAAAAAGGATGTATAGAAGTAAAGCTGGAACCCAATCGTTAAATAAAGTGATAAAGGCCATGCTTGCTGATACACCTTTAGTGAAGAATTTATCTAATCCGGAATATGTGGAAATCATTCTTAACGGCCACAATACTCTTGAGGACCGATTTGCTGAAATCGATGAAAAACTTGTAAGGCAAGAAATGAAAAAAAGTGAAGGTCATCAAGGTATATCTGCAAGGATGAAAAAAGTATTGCGAAAACCTAATTTGCCATCTTTGTTAGCTAAAATGTCGAAAGCAGCAGCGACAGTGTGAAATCCAACGGAGTTTTGCCATCATAGCCCAAAGCAGGCGATTGTTGTGCGATCCTATTAACACAAGCTTCTTTGCAGTTCCAAAACCTGTGGTATCAGCCAAGTAATTTGATCGTGATCACCACGAGCAAGGCGAGGGGATAAAATAGCTGGCCTTGTTGAACAGAGCCAGCGCATAACGACGCTCCCTGGTTCTAAAGTCGATATGCAGGAATGATGAGGGGAGATCCATGTGGGTGATAGATCGATGGCATAGGAGAGTCTCGCTTCGGAGGCAAGATCTACCGGCGCGACAAAATTATTATTCATCAAGGACATTTGTTAGCATTTTCGAGTAGGGATCGAGAGTGGGCATGGATGAAATTTTAAAGGAGATTTGGTCCAAGGCAAGAAAACAGCACCTCTTCTCTGAACTACCTCCTCCAAAGTCTGTCGAAGGGGAACGCTGGTAGGCCTGGATATTAAAGGGAAGAAGATCTCTATATCGAGGCAGTTTGTGGCCGAGATGTCTCAATACTTGACCCGAAAAGTATTCTGGGGAGAATCAAATTCGAAAAAGCCTGTGAATGTGTCTCTCTAAACACCAAATTGACGTGGAAACCTTGTTACTAATGTGGACCTCTATTTACTCCAGCACATGGATGTTCTTTTTTGCACACATTCCCTTGAGAATCTTTGGCCAAACGGTGACGCTTACCTCTCCAAGATGTGCCTTCCTAAGTAAATACATATAAGTCCGGGATTGGCCAATACCGCCACCAATACTGAGGGGAATTTCATCGTTCAAAATAGCTTGGTGGTATGGCATCTCCAGAAAATGAAGTTGGCTGGTGATTTCCAGTTGCTTTCTGAGGGTCTTTTTCGTAACTCGGATACCCATGGACGTCAGCTCATGTCGACGCCTCGTCACGGGATTCCAGACAAGAATGTCCCCATTCAGACCGTGCATCAGTCGGCCATCAGCTGAGGTGGTCTCGGTCACCCAATCGTCATAGTCCGCCGCCCTCATCTCGTGAGGGTATCCGTCCTCCAGAGTCCAGCCGATGCCATAGATAAAGACTGCGGGATACTCCTGTAGAATCTCTGTTTCACGGGCCTTTCTTGGCATGTCCGGGAACCTGTCAAGAATATCTTCGGCATGGAGAAAGGTGAGTTCATCGGGGAATTCGGGATACTGGACCGTCCTCAACTTAGGGAAGTTCTCGTTAAGGTACTCCTCGGTACCTTTAATGACCTTCCAGATTTTTTTGACCGTTTCAGTCAGATACTCAAGGGTTCTCTGATCCTCGGTGATTGTTTTCTCCCAATCCCATTGGTCCACGTAGCAACTATGATCATGGTCCAGAAAGTAGTCCTTACGGACAGCACGCATGTCGGTGCATATGCCCTCCCCAACCTTGCAATTGAACTGACTGAGCGCGACACGTTTCCACTTGGTTGCAGCCTGCACGATTTGAGCATCGACGGGGTTCTTGTCGTAGTCGTTTGTGATATGAAAGTCGATCGGACACCGAGAGCCATCTCGGTCCAAGGAGTCGTTTACACCACTATCAGCATCCACAATGAGTGGAACCCTCACCATCATGAGGTTGAGCTCTTTGCAAAGGTTCTCTTCGATGTAGTTCTTGGCCGCAAAGATGGCCTCCTGCGTTTCCCTCACATCCAGAAATGATCTGTAGTCATTTGGTAAGATTTTCTCCAGCTCATCATAGCTGCCGATACCAGGCCCAGCTAGGTCTGCTTTTTTGTCTGCTTCTTGCATTGTCTCCTCCTTAAGATTTTTATTTAGGTTCCCACCTGAAGTGGATTTACAAGACTCTTAAGAGTCGCAATCGCACTGAGAGCTGCTAAATAACTCGTTTTAGGGTTGTCTGGCGAAGGGAGTCCTGCAACCTTGAAAGTGGCTTCGCCAAAATCGCCTTTTGCCGTAATCTCATGGATGTTCCGCGCTTCTGAAGGATCGACGATAACAACGACCCGGGTCTTTTCGGGTCCGATACCCGCCAAGCTCAAGGCCACTGTCACGTTCAGATTTTTTGGAAATTCCCTGGCTGCCTCATCGGCAAAACCCTCATAGATTTGAGTCGGGGAAGCTATTGACTTCAAGTCAATCTTGTTTTTCAGGATGTAGGGCGCACCTTCAAGGGCCTCCGGAGGCTTAATATTTCTGATGGATACCTCGGCCAGATTACCGGCATTTGCCGATTTGATGGCATCCAACCCTCCGATAGCCCCGGAAGGAACTATGAGCCTTACTCCATTGTCCCGGGCAAGCTGGAGAAGCTTCTTGAGTAGAAAGGCATTCACCAGAGCGCCGATACTTAGGATCATCAAGTCCTTTTTGGCCTTGAGGAACGTCGGTGCATACCTTCTGACCACTTCTTGATCCGCGGCTTCAATAACCATGTCAGGTGCATAATCCAGGAGCCTTTCGGGTTCTTCCACAATAGGAAAGTCGCCCCTGCCTGCAATCTCTCCCAGTTCTTCCTGAGGGCGAACCTCTGCGACAGCTACGACTTCAACGCCGAAGATCTGTTCGTTCAGAATGGCTTTTACAATTACGCTTCCAATGGCACCGCAACCGACCAATGCTACTCGCATAATGCCTCCTACTTGAATTGAGTTTCGCCCTCTCCTTAGCTTCTGCCTTTGAGTGTTGCGATCTCTTCAGTCAGTTTTCTCACGTGGGCTCGCAATTCATCCTCCGTAGCCCTGTCTGGAAATTCTGTCTTGGAATACTTCACTACCTGCTCACTCTCCTTCTTAACCTTCGGGAACCCTGTCACGAAAGGTGTGAAGTACCCCTCTCCCACATCCAGCCGGATCACATCCCACCGGGAATCTTTTCCTACAGGGTCAATGTAGCACTTCCTTTTGACTATTTCCCTGAGGTCGATCTCAGCGTACACAATACCCTCGTCATCCAGAAGAGGCCCAGCAACATACTCGCCAAGGGGGTTGATGACTCCACTTCCACCAATAAAACCCCAATGTGCGTTTCGCATTCCTGCATGGCCCTCTTTATCATATTTTTCTCTCAGCTCGGGCGGAAGCCAGGGCGCTGCGAGAACGACAAAGCAGGCCGCCTCAATCGCATAGGCCCGACTCATGTAATCATCGATTGGGGCGTTGGAACGGCCAGGAGGCGCAAATCCGGGCCATCCCGCCCAACAAGCACAGTGGATCTGTTCACCCTGGGACATCATGGCATACTTGAATAGGGGCTGGACGTGCTCATAGCAGATAAGCCCTCCAATCCTTCCGATCCGTGTCTCGACCACATGAAACAGATCTTCTGCATTCCCTCGTGCATGGAGGACCCGTTCCCTGTGGGAAGGCGTCAGCTTCCGATGATGGGAGATCACATTTCCGTCCGGCCCCAGGAAGACGAGGGAGTTGTAAAGGACTCCTTGGTAGGTGTCCACCACCTCGTTGCAGCCCATACACACGTAGGCTCCCACTTTCTTTGCGGCCTTCCCCAACTCTTTTGTCTCTTCCCCCGGTATCTCGATTGAGTTCAGAATCATTTCGGTGAGAAGATCAGACCATTCGCCTTCAATCTGCATATCCATTGACCAATTGGGAAAAAGGGGAATGAAGCCCTCGGGGAAGACGATCAGCTCAGCTCCTTCCCCACCAGCCTCTTCGATCAGAGTGCAGGCCTTCTCCACAGTTGCCTTTTTGTTCATCGGCAGAACAGGCATATGCTGTACTGCTGCCACTTTTACTTTCCCTGTGCGAATCATATCAAACCTCCTTATTTCTTATATCCATAAAAACATGCCTCGATTAAGCCCTACCTACAGGTTCATTGATCATTGCAAGAGCTATGTCTTCAATGGTTCGAAGAATTGCTTTTCCGCAGCACACTTCGGGCATACCCATTCTTTCGGTAGACTGTCAAAGGATGTTCCCGGAGTAACCCCTCTTTCATAGTCTCCCACTTCAGGATCATAGATATAACCACACGGACTCTGGTACTTGGGGAGAGTTTCGGCCTCCATAGGAACACTTCGGACCTTGCTCGGGTCCCATGGGGGAGTATCGGGGACCGTTCGTGCGCCGCCCTCTTCAGCCTTACTGATTTTGCAAAGTAAACAGCCCAGATAGTAGGTTCCGGTGCTCTGTGAACAATGATCAAGATCCAGGGAGGTCAGAACATTGACATTGGACTCCCACAATCCAAAGAGGCTTGGCTCCGCCGGTTCCTTTTCCGGAAACCACCAACCGAAGTCAGGGTTGACTACATCCGGCAAGATGTTCTCCGTCACACGGGCGCGCTGCTTGATTTTGCCCCGCTTGGTTTCAATCCAGACCATATCTCCATCCTGGATGTCATGCCTCTTTGCTGTTTCAGGATGCATTTCCACAAGCGGTTCAGGGTGCATACGTCGCATTCCCCTGACCTGCCGATGGGAAGAGTGCAAAAAGGTCTTAGAACGCCTGCTGATCATCACATAGGGGTATTCCCTTGCCACCTCGGGAGTTCTGAACGGACTCTCGGCTGGCTCTTCGAAATAGGGTAACGGGTCGTACCCGAGGTTTTCGAAGACACTGGAGCGCAACTCCACTTTTCCTGTGGGAGTACGAAAGCTACCCGTCTCTTCGTAGTGCTTGTGCTTTAGAGGCTCGGTCATCCAGAATTTTGTACTCGAGAACTCCTCCCAAGATACACCAAGGGGTTTCAACCGATGGTCGTAACAGGCTTCCAGGTTCTCCCACGGCCAGTATTCGGCCTGGCCAAGGCGTATACCCAGATTGCGGAAGATATCGTAATCATCCTTTAGATCAAATTCGCCCGGCATGGATTTTGGGAGTACACGCTGTCCGGTTATAAGCGAGTTGGCATGCTCCAGGAAGCTGAATGCAGGCTTCTCTATCCACATGGTCGTTGGAAGGACATAGTCCGCCAGGACGCCCGAGGGCGTCATCCAGTGATTGTGAACGACTAAGAGGTCAAGGGCCTTCAACGCCTCATACACCTTGCGTGTCTCTGCGACGGTCAGAAGGGGATTGGCCGCTACAACAAAGAGTGCCCTGATTTTGTAAGGCTCGCCAGTGCGGGCTGCGTGAAAGATCGCGGCGAGTGGAGCACTGCGTACGACCGAAGCACGGATATATTTACGGGCCTCCTCCTCAAACTGGTAGTATCCATGCCAGGTCATCACCTTGAATCTATCCGATCCTAAGGCCTTTTTGACCTGTTCTTCGGGCAGCATCTCGGACAGCTCCAACTCCGTGAGTTTGACCTGTTGAGAGAAAGGATAGATGATTTGATTTCCGCCTCGTACCTCCAGGTTCCCTGTGATCGCCCTCAAGATACAACGTGCGCGTTCAATCTCCGCCGCGTTCAATCCGCAATAGGCCGTCGGACTTCCCCAAAGGATGTGACCGGGTTTGATGCTCCCGTACATCCTGGCTGACTCGATGACCTTGTCCTTCGGGACACCTGTGATCTCGGAAACACGCTCAGGGGGATACTCCTGAGCCCGTTTTCGAAGATCTTCAAATCCTATCGTCCATTTTTCCACAAACTCTTTATCGTACAGCTCTTCATTGATGATGACGTTTATCCAACCCAGTCCCAAGGCGCCATCCGTGCCTGGCCTCGGCTGCAGCCATATATCCGCCTGAACCGCCACCTCGGTCCTCCTAGGATCGATCACTATGAGATGAGGAATGCTCCGGCCCCGGGCCCATTTAATGGGGTTGGTCTTTGGTGCTTGATTTGCCCATAGGACGAGAAGTTTCGTATGCTCAGGATCGGGTGGACCGTAATGCGCCACTCCGCCGTAGGTCACCACATTCATCCACGCTTCAAGTCCCCCGCAGATCCGAGCATCAACACTATCAAGATTGGGACTTCCAAGGAGATTGAAGAACCGGGCTATGTCCCACTGTTCGTTATAAAGCCCGAATATCCCGCTCAGGCATTCGGCTCCGTAAGACTCTCTTAGGGATCCCAGCTTGTCTGCAATCTCATCAAAGGCCTGATCCCAGGAGACTCTTTCCCATTTATTCTCGCCACGTTCACCAGCTCTTTTAAGAGGATATTTCAATCTCTTTGGATGGTAGACGTGCTCGATGATGTTATGACCCATTTTTGGGCACTGCTCTATCCCGAACCATGCCTGAAAGGGGGACTCTGGAAAACTTCCGACTCGAATGAGTCGTCCGTCTTCTACATAGCATTTGATATGACACTGATCATGATCGCACCATTTGCATAAACCGATTTTTTCCTCTACTGCCATTCTTCCTTCTCCTTTTTATATTTATTCTTTTTTGTTCGCCTCTTCGGAAAACATTCAAGTGGCCTACGAATTCGGTCATCGATAGGGTTTTTCTAAGCACCAAGATAGGCTTCTTTCACCTTAGGGTTTTCTATCAAATTCTCGGGAGTGCCCTGCAAGGTGATTTTTCCCAATTCCAATACAACCGCTTCATGGCTTACTTGAAGGGCTTTTTTCGCGTTCTGCTCAACGAGCAGAACAGTTACTCCCCTATTAGGTAGACTGCGGACTACCCTGAATATTTCTGCAATGGCGGCAGGCGCCAGACCCATGGACGGTTCATCCAGAAGCAGCATTTTCGGACCCTGCATTAGGGCGCGACCTATGGCCAACATCTGTGCTTCTCCCCCGCTCAGTGTTTTGGCTCTCTGCTTTTGCCTCTTCCTCAATATGGGAAACATTCGATGAACCTCCTCGAGGTCTTTGTTGATTCCGACACGGTCATTTCTTTGGTAAGCGCCCATTTTGAGGTTCTCTAAGACGCTGAAGTCCGGAAATATTCTTCTCCCCTCTGGAACCAGAGCCATTCCCATAGAAACCCGCTCATGGGGCGGCCTCTTGGTGATATCCTCATTGTCGAGTTTTATGCTTCCACCATTCGTAGGGATTAGGCCCATAACCGCCCCAAGAAGTGTTGTCTTGCCCGCCCCGTTTGCGCCTAGAACGGATAGGATTTTCCCCTTTGCCAACTGTAGCGAAACACCTCTAAGAGCCTGGACCTTGCCGTAGAATATTTCCACGTTATTCAGTTCAAGCAATGCTTCCCTCCTCACCCAAGTAGGCTTCTATAACCAGAGGATCATTTTGAACCTCTTGCGGTGGACCATCGGCGATCTTCTTGCCATACTCCAGAACAATGATTCGATCGCAGATTTCCATGGCCACTTCCATATTGTGTTCTATCAAGATTATGGTCTTTCCCTCCTCCCGAAGTCTTCTTACAAGAGTCATTTGAGAAGATATCTCCTTATGAGATAGCCCTGAAAAGGACTCGTCCAGAAGTATTAAATCTGGAGAAATGGCTAAGGCCCTGGCGATTTCAAGCCTCCTGAGAAGACCGAGAGGTAGATTCTTTGCCGACTCATTTTCATAAGAAATGAGATCTACTTGACCAAGAATATCTCTTGCTCGTTGAATATGGTTTTCCTTTCTAAATAGTTTCCAACAGGTCAGGACGTTCCTACAGTATTTCGCCCCCAGGCCTGTAAGAACATTCTTTATCACTGAAAAATCCTGAAAAGGCCGGACTATTTGAAACGTCCTTCCTATACCGAGGTTTGCAACCTGGTTAGGATTCATGCCCTGAATATATTGTCTCTTAAAGATAATTTTCCCTACAGTTGGCCGCAAAACGCACGAAATTAAACTGAAAAGTGTTGTCTTACCAGCCCCATTTGGGCCGATAATTCCGACGATCTCTTCCTTTCTTACCGATAGACTAACCTGGTCCAGGGCAGCGATCCCTCCAAAATTCTTACTTAGACCTTCCACCTCCAAAAGAGCCATCATAAACTCCTCGTCGGCCTAAACCATCTATTCCAGACAGAGTAAATTTTTCCCCAAACAAAACTTCCATCACCCAAAAGCCCCTTTGGTTCAAATCGCATCATGAAGACAAGCAACAATCCATAGATCGAGTCCCGATATTCCTGTGCAAAGCGTGACAGCTCAGGCAGAATAGTTAGAAATGCCGCACCGAATATGGCACCCCGTATGGTCCCAATTCCTCCAAACACAAGCATGGCAAGAATGTAGATGGAAGGAAGAAAACCAAAATCATATGGCGTGATATATGTCATGAAGTGGGCATACAAGACGCCTGCCGCTCCGCAGTAAGCAGCACCAATGGTAAATGCAAAGATTTTGAATCGGCGGGTGTCGATTCCCGTGACAGATGTTGCAAGTTCGTCCTCTCTAATGCTTTCCCATGCCAGCCCGGCCCATGAATTGATCAGTCGATAATTGACAGCGATGCTCAAAAGGACGAACAGGAAAACCATAATCGAATACAGTGGTTTTGACATCGGATTCCCGAATAACACGGGGGAAGGGATGCCGCCGATGCCTACAGGACCGCCAAAATAGGGAAGATAGATCAACAGGGACTCAAAGACGAAAACCATGCCTATGGTCGTCACAGCCAAGAAATCCTCTTTGACCCGAAGAGCGGGTAATCCGGTAATCAACCCCATGATCGCGGAAAGGAGAATTGCAATCGGGCATGTGATCCAGAAAGAAAGGCCAAGACGAGTCGTCAGAAGCGCGGAGGTGTAGGCCCCGGTTCCCATGTAAACACCTATCCCTAAATTGAACTGGCCGGCGTACCCTGTGATAATATTTAATCCAAGCGTAGCAATAATCCACGCACCAACAAAAATCAGTATGGTCAGAGAGTACTCACTGAAAATCATCACATCACTCTTTTCCTAAAATCCCGTAAGGTCTGCACAGGATTAGAACGATAAGAAAGAGCATGGCAATGCCTTGCCTGGACAGGGGTAAATTCGTATACGTGAGCATGAAAGTTTCGGTAATCCCTAGGAAGAGAGAAGCCAATACGGTTCCGAACAAGCTGCCAAATCCTCCTATTACGATGATAGCCAATGTCTTATAGGAGTAAACATCTCCCATGGCGGGATAGATGGCATTATAGAGGATTCCTACCAATACGCCTCCCACACCTGATATGGCTGACCCAATAAAGAATACCGCCTGAATTGTTCTATTCAGGTTAACGCCAACGATCTTTGATGCCATCTGGTCCTGTGATATGGCTCGAATTGCGTAACCTATCTTGGTCTTGTTCATAATTATCCACAGGACAAGAAATATGGCCACCGTTGAAGCCAGAATTAAGAGGTCCGCACCTGAAACACTCAGTCCCGCAAAACTTACCCTCCCACCTAAATCTACTGGCAACTGTTTCTCGTGGGGCCCGGCTAGGATGCGGACTAAATCGGACAAAAACACAAACAGGCCAATACTGGCAATTAGGGCAACGATCCTGGGAAGCGGGATCATGGGCCTATAAATAAATCTTTCAATCAAGATACCAAAGATGCCAGAAAGCAACATGGCCCCGAACATGGCAACAACGACGTTATGTGTTATAGTCCAAAAAAGCAGGCCAAGATAAGCCCCGACTACGTACACCCCAGCATTGGCGATGTGAAGAATCCGAAGAACGCCATAGATCATGGTTACGCCAATTGTAATGAGGGCATAGATAGAGCTGACGACAAGGCTATTTATGATCTGTTGAAGGATTACCATCGATACTCCTTCTTAGAGTAATTCCATTTAAGGAGGGGGAAGTTCTTAAAAGACCAGTCCCTCACCCCTCCTATCGATCAAGAACATGGCTGACCAACTACTTGTAGTATTGATACCAAGGTCTAGGGTCAATCAGAGACAAAGCGTCGGCGAACTCTAGGAGATTGAAAATCTTCTCCCCATCGTCATATTCACCGATTGCGATGGGTAGAATTGGTTCCCTGATGTCGGTATACCTCACAGTTGACCCAGATAGATTCTTAAACTTTTTGGTCTCGCTCAATGCCTTACGAATTCCCTCCGAGGTGGCCCCCCCTCGCTTGATGGCGTCAAAAAGAAGCCGAGCAGCATCGTAGGTTAACCCTGCCTCATGGCTGACGATCTGAGTTCCAAATTCAGCGGCCCATGATTTTACGAATTTATTCGTAATGGGATTATCGATGCCCCTGATAAACTCCAGCGTGCCTATTGCTCCATTCCCCTTTTTGCCGACCGAATTGAACCAGTCCATTTCGGTCATGTCACATCCCCCGTATAACTGAGCTTTAGGAAACAGCCCCAAGTCGTATCCTTGGATCGCTACAGCGGCCAAGGAAGGACCAAATCCTGAGATAAAAACCGCATCAGGTTTTAAATCTTTTGCTGCCGTGAGGTAGGAGCGAAACTCCTTTTCGCCAGGCGAAAAGAACTTTTTGTAGACAATTTTGCCTGCGAGATGTTCTAGCCCTTTTACCATCCCATTTCCAATGCCCCTTCCGTACTCCTCATCCTGGATAAATAGGGCAAAGGTTTTATAGCCTCTATTTTGTACGGCATGATGGGCCATGACCCAGCCTTGAACATCGGCCACACTTGCCCATCTGAAAATGTATTCTTTACCTTTCACGACGCCTACGGCATTAGAATAGGCGACCACCATGGGGATTTTTTTGGAGTTTACAACAGGTGCCGCTGCAATGCTGGTGAGACTGAGTGATCCGCCGATAATGGCGACGACCTTGTCCAGCTCTATCATCTTTCGAGCGACGGAAACGGCCTCTTTTCTGTCTGCTCGATCATCATAGATGTATAGCTTAACCTTCCTCCCATTTATTCCACCAGCCTCATTGATTTGGCGGGTAGCGAATTCAGCCCCAAGTCGGGCATCCACGCCAAGGCCAGAAAGACGGCCCGTTAAGGGTCCGAAGAACCCAATTCTGATAGGGTCATTTTTGGCTACACTATCCTGAAACGTGATACCGATGATCAAGAAAACTCCCAACCATACCACCATCAATTTCTTTCCTTTTGTTTTCATTTTGGCTCTCCTTTTTAGTTTATTTCTACCATAAATAACGCTTAATGCGTTCCTCGGTTACCTCAGCAACAACCCTAATTATTAGATGACAAAGAGACAATTGACTTTTCCTGTAATTTTCACCCCCTTTTATGAGCTAACCCAATGTTATACGGATAGAGTCGAAACCATCCCCTCAAATACCTCAAACTGTTCTTTATCATCGAAGAGGCAGAAGACCTTTCTCAATACGCTATCGCCAGGTCTCCTCCATTCGGCTATTGAGGTCAAAAGAAGTGGCACGCTATTTTCTACTGAAAATCCCAGGTATGTCGCAAGGTTTGGCATGCCGACAGACTCTAATTCGATCTCTGTGCACCGTTGCAGAGCGTTTTGGATGGCTGCTCTAAGAAGATTCTTCTTTTCTCCTTCAGACTTAGAGATCTCCCCCCTTGAGGGAAAAAGCGCAACATGTACAATAAATGACGATAACAATCCGCCTCCAGTGGTAACTATTGCTTCTCCCAGCGGTATCGGTACGTTCCTTTTGGCTATGGCAAGGGTTGATTTACCAGCTTTTTTAGTCACCCGTTTCATGAGGCCAGAGTCCCAATCCAAGGACCTGCTGTTAGGTAAGATAATGGCATCGGCATAAAAATCTGTAAGATCTTCACACATCGTCTCAAGAATGAGCCCATTTCCCAGCCGAGTCATACATTACACTCTCTTATTTGCAGCAACTGACTTCATGTGTTCTGCCGGCTTTTCTTCTTAAACTTTTTTTTTAATACCTTTAGAGCGATCTGCGGCGCAATAGAAGCGTCTTCGCCATATGCGTCAGCTCCCATTGCCCTAGCGCTCAGAGCATCCACACTGCCACCCCCTACCATAATGGAGATTTGTTCTCTCATCCCTGCGTTTTCAAATGCTCTGATTATATTGCCCATGATTAGTTTACTGATTGTGATTAATCCAGACATGGCCACAATGTTTGCTTTATGTTCCAGACAGGCCTCCACAAAGTGCGAAGGTGGGACGTCTGCCCCCAAGTCAACCACATGAAACCCATTTCCTTCCAGCATCATGATCACAATATCCTTACCCAGTGAGTGCACATCACCCTGTACGGTGCCCATGATCACAACGCCTTTTAATGTCTTCATATCGTTGATGAGTAGCGGTTTCAGAATGCTCAATCCTGCCCGAACCGCTCCCACCGAAATCATGATCTCCGGCAGGGAGATAGTGTAATCCCTGAGTTGTTCACCTAAAATATCAAGGGCCGGTGCCATCCCGTCATTCAAGATGGACCAGGGCTCCAAGCCTTGTCCCAGGCCCTTTTCGACCAAGCTCTTTGTTTTGGGAGCATTGCCGGTTTGAACCGCACCAGAGATTTCCTCCAAGATTGGCATATAAAGTCTCACCTTAGATTGTTCCGAGCTAAACCTAAGCCCCTTTTTACTTATCGATCCTCTCTTGCTTGGGCTGCGTTTGGATTTTGAAAGACTCCATGAAATGGCACGGCCCGGAAAGCGCCAAAGTATGACACATGGCATTAGTCTTGAGGCCTCTAGGCCTGCTGTTGTGGCATATTCTAACGCCAATAAGAGTGTAATACCTGGAGGCCAACGAATTTTCCATGCAAATACAGTTCACTACCTCCCATGCCGGGCCATAAGTTTGGTGTTAGGTAAACATGGATATGACCAATTTTGCGCGCTGCAATTCCTCTTTATACATCAGGTACTGACAGCGAATTCTCCGCCTAGGATTTTTTCCATCTTTCATAAGACCGTTAGCAAACTCGATTGTGTCCAGAATCTCTTTCAGAGTCATACAATTCTTCATCGAAAAAGAAGCGAGCCGGATAATTCTTGTATTCCACGCCCATAGTTCACATAGTCTGCACGTCTTTGCCTCCTTTTCTGGATAGATACGGTTATAAACTTAAAATCGTCAGGCACATTTTACCAATTATTAAGTTTTCACCCCCTTTTTTTTGGTAGGAATAACTCTTTAAACATTTCATGCCCTTGTCGTTGATTCTTAAACCCCTTTTCTTCATCGAAACTTGATTTTTCAGAAGCAGTGGAGTGGAAGCAAAGGACTGTGCTAAATGAGTGATAGCACGGGAAGTTATGGAAATTCAAATGAGATACGGGAGGAGGGTGCGTGGGCAGTTTCGAATAAACGGAATGGATATGAAAGTCTTTTCTTAACATAACCTCTGCTCATTCCAGGTGATCTTCAGAAAGTTTAAAAAAACGTGATACTACCCGGTTACAGCTCTTAATGTTGTGCTCAAGGGATAGCTGTGAAGCTGTTAGAGTCTGACCCTCGCGAATTGCGACCAGAATCTGCTTATGGTCTTGCAAAGAAGTTTTCCAATCATCTGATGACGATAAACCGATTGATTGAAAGATCCTTGTAGGTTTTCGAACAATCATATACATCGAAAATAGTCTCTTATTATTTGCCATTTTCACAATCGTTTCATGAAATTCAAGGTTTGCCCTAGTTACCTCCCTTAAGTTTTCATTCTGAATGTGCTTTTCAGCACGGATAATTATCTGCTCCAAAAGAGTAAGGTCTGCTTGATCAAGCGGGACAAGTTGCGAGCAAGCAAATCCTTCCATCATTCCAAGCATCGCATAAAGCTCTTTCGCGTCTCTTTGGCTCAATTTCGGTACGTACGCACCTCTCCTAGGAAACAAGTTAACTAATCCTTCGAACTCGAGAATCTTTAACGCTTGACGAATTGGGGTTCGGCTCACTTCGAGCATGCAAGCCAGTTGGTCCTCTTTTAGTTTTTCCCCTGGTGCAAATTTTCCTGAGACAATGGTTTCCCGGAGGGTGTCGGCTATTTCATCAGCCAGAAGTTTATGTCCATTAGGACGGAGACATAAATTTACCCGGTTCTCGTTTTGCTGAGCTGTCTTAATTTGCTCATCCTCCCATCTTTTGTGGTAAGTTAAACGTCCTAGTGTTTTTGCCCAAGTTCCTTACGACTAGCCAACTCGAGCCCGTGTCATGTCAAATAAATTGGTGCCGATTTTTTTGGAGAAGGAGATCAGAGCCGCTATACTTATCTCCACTATTTAGTGTAAATATCTTTAATTATTGAATTTATTTGATACTGGATACAATATACAAAATTTTGAATTTTTGTCAACAC
>SDBV01006784.1_pt1 | contig 15769 bp, 17 predicted proteins | sample 2277081 | NCBI WGS metagenome assembly SDBV01 (sample SAMN10402039, study PRJNA504765) | marine sediment metagenome | isolation source: marine sediment core GS10_PC15, 223 cmbsf | place: Arctic Ocean: Southern Knipovich Ridge | collected 2010
GGTCTTGCCACGACCTTCTACGAAGAATGGATCGTCGCCAGGTTTGTAGAGTAGGGCGACGCCACGGCATGCTGCGAACTCCTTCCATTCGAAGTCGTAAGCGACCTCGGCTGGGATTTCGAAGTCGTCATCCAGAGTCATCGTAGTCACCACGTGCCGTACCACAGATCCCAAAGTCTGACAGCTTCAGCATCTCGTTCGTGGTTGCGAAAGTCAAAGGAAACAGAGTCGATGGTCCGCTTCTTGTCAGCTGCGTTGACTTCGTGCAAAACGAATCCGCATCGGGCGCTCCACCATCTGAGCGCACCCACCACCTCTACGGTGAGCCTGGTGTCGTTGTCCCAACGTCTAGGATCCATGCGCTCCGCAACCACCCTGTCTACGCCACTAGCAGCCAGCATGATTGCGAACGAATCCATGAACGCCAGGTGCTCTGCCTGACCGTGTTGTTCTACATCGGAGCCACGACCCAAAGTCCAGCCACAGACCTTGCCAGGGTCAACGGCCAGCACCAGGGCAGTGCGTCTGTTCATTCTCCGAACATCAGTTTGACGTAGCCCTCGCTGTCGCCACTGGTGCCTTTGGAGGGTCGCCCCTTGGTTGACAGAACCGTGTCTGGCTTGGTGAGTAGCCGAGCCGGGAAGTCTTCCGCTTCCGAATCAATGAGGTCCTCGAACTTGATGGTCTGGAGGCATGACTTACACTCCAAGCCCAGCAAGGCACTGGGCACCTTCGTAGACATCACAAAGTGGGCCTTGTTGGCACCACAAGCTTCGCAGTGGATGATGAAAGTGAAAGCCGGATTCATGGTCCGTTCGAAGACCCTCCAAGCTGACACAAATGGGTATGCCCATACCTTGGGCATGAGGTGTACGATTCTGGTCATTTCGTTGCCTTCTTCCATAGTCCTTCCTGAGTCTTGTACGACAGAGGCTGAGTAGTGTCACGGTAGCTCAAAGTCCATGTCGTGTTGGGATGCGCTCCTTCCTTGGTGAGTCTGGCCATGTCGGTGTTGTAGAACTTCAGTGAGCCGTTCGTCCAACGCTGCCAATTATAGTTGGCACCGTCCATGAGTTCAATCAGGGCTGGGCTGTCAGCGCACCAATCTGTCATGTCACCTTCGGACCAAAGACACGACGGAGCGAACATCGGATCGATGGTCTGGCAAACCCCTCTGGCCTCGCACCCAGACCGAAGTGCCTTACCGACCCACGGTAGCGCCGCCACCGTCAGGTCTGCCATTCGCCGAGCCACGTAATTGACTTCCCACTGCATCCGGTTGCAGATCCTGCGACGAACCGTGCCTATCAACGCCAGCAAGTTGTACGTCGCGGTGATGGAAGTCTGGGTGCCTTCCGGCACAACGTAGCGGGCATCCTGATACGGAACGCCAGCATCAATCGCAGCCTTGTAGAACCTCTGTAGGTGGTCCATGGATTCCACGTAACGATCCACTGCTTCGGGAGCCATCAGCTTGAAGCTGGCCGCGCTAGGCAACCCGGAGGACCGGGCCACATTGGAACAGCTCTGCGCCGCCCAGCCGGCGTGGAAGCGTTTGGTCCAGGCGCCTTCCGCCAGGTACTCGATGAGGCCGGAGGCGAAACTGCCGGCAATGCCGATCGCCGAGGCAACCCGCGCGGCGTCCAGTCCAAGCGCCACGGAAACGCCGGCGGCGGCGCCCAGCGCGCCGATTACCGCGGTCGGGTGGAAACCGGCACGATGCACCGCCGTCGGCGCGACCAGCGCCAGCCGGCACATCAGTTCGATCCCCGCGGCGATGCCGCGCAGGGCGTCGCCGCCGTTGCGCCGGCGCGCCTCGCAGGCGGCCAGTACGGCCGGCGCGACGACCGACCCGCAATGCACCGGCGTGCCTTCGAAGGTATCGTCGAAATCCTCGCCATGCGCCGCCGTGCCGTTGACGAACGCGGCGCCCGCCGGGTCCAGCGTCCGGCCCTGGCCGATCACCGTGCAGGCGCCCTGGGTATCCGTCGACGCCAGGACGGAACGGACGAAATCGGCGTCGCGGGCCACCACGCAAAGGCCGATCTGGTCGATAATCACCGATTCCAGGATGGTGCGCACGCCGCCCGGAACATCGCCGGCGGACAGGCCCGACGCCCAGCTGGCGAAAATTTCCGCGGCGGATTGATGCGGCTCGCTCATGATCTGTTTTACGGCAAGGGCCCCTGCAGCGACTTCAGGAACAGCGACAGCAGTTCCGACTGCGATGAGATCGCGAGTTTTGCGTAAACGTTCTTGCGGTGGGTTTTGACCGTGCCCAGTGAAATCCCCAGATTAAAGCCGATCGAATCCGACGAGTGGCCGCGCAGGATGAGCTGCGTCACCTCGCGCTCGCGCCCGGTCAGCACGGAATTTCCAAACTCGGCGAAGGCGTCGTCGACCCGGCTGTCCGGTGGCGGCGTTCGCGACCCGGCATCGCCGAATCCGGCCCAGTAACGCCGGAACAAGGCGCCGACCAGCGGCACCACATCGCCCAGGCGCGTTATCTCGGCCTCGCTGAACCCGGGGCCGTCGCTCGACCGCGACAAGGTTATTTCGGCCAGCACGTTGTCGTCCAGCGCCAGCGCCAGCAACAATTCCTGCATGCCTCGCGGCCAGTTCTCGGTGAGATAGCCGATTTCCTCGCCACGAATCGGCAGGATCCGATAGGCCTTGTAATATTCGCTCTCGAAAAATGCGTCCGGCGCCAGATCCCGCATCCGGTAGACGCCCGATTCGAGCCCTTTCTGATAAGCCTGGTAAAAGGGATTCAGGACATAGGTGTTTTCGACATAGGCGGCGATGCCCTTCCTGGCATCCGCCGTTGCGAAATTGTCGTACACCGGAAGCGGCCTGGAGCGGCCCCGATAAACGAAGATCGCCGCCAGTTCGAAGGGCGCCAGGTGGCCGAGCGCATGCACCAGGCGCTCCGGAAGACCCTCGTCTTCCAGGGTGTCGACGATCTCGCCGATCTCGCGATACCAGCCGGTTGCGCCTGTCCCCGATTCCGGCGTTTTTTCCGCCTTGCCCAAGGCTCGCCTCCTCCTCCCGGCCCCTCATACGCTGGGGGTATTTAACAAGCAGCACGGCAAGGTTAGCTTATGTGCGACAATCAGGGAACAAATGGCTGAAAAAACAGCCTGAGCAGGGGCGCGCATGACAACCTATCCAACGCTCGATGTAGAGTTTTGCCGCGGCCATTTCGAGGCGCTGGCCGGCGGTTGGGCGTTCCTGGAAAACGCCGGCGGCACGCTGGTGCCGCGCCAGGTCACCGAGCGCCTTGCCGATTTCACGACCCACTGCCAGGTGCAGCCGGGCGAGGGATACGAAGCGTCCGAGGCGGCCCAGGCGCGCATCGACGAAGGCCGCGCGGTGCTGGCGGCGCTGATCAATGCCGACCTGGACGAGATAATCGTCGGGCCGTCGACGACCAGCAACGTCTACGTGTTGTCGCACGCGCTGGCGCCGCTGCTGGAGCCGGGCGACGAAATTATCGTCACCAACCAGGACCACGAGGCCAACAACGGCGCGTGGCGCCGGCTGGAAAGCACCGGCGTGGTCATTCGCGAATGGCGCATGAACGCCGATACCGAGGATCTCGAGATCGAGGATCTGGAACCGCTGCTGGGCGAGCGGACGAAGCTGGTCTGCTTCACCCATTGCTCCAACATCGTCGGCCTGGTCCACGACGTGAAATCGATGGTTCGCAGAATCCACGAGGCCGGCGCGCTGGCCTGTATCGATGGTGTCGCCTATACGCCGCACCAGCGCGTGGACGTGAAGGATCTGGACGCCGATTTTTACCTGTACAGTTCCTACAAGGTGTTCGGCCCCCACTTAGGCGTTCTGTACGGCAAGCGGGACCTGCTGGCCCGGCTGGCCAGCCAGAACCATTATTTCATCGAAGAGGGCGACCATCAGCGCCGGCTGTGCCCCGGCGGGCTGAACTACGAGCTGACGGCCGCGTGCGGCGGCATATTCGAGTATTTCGACGCGATCCATGCGCACCACTTTCCCGGCGCCAATGTCGAGGCGCCGCAGAGGCTGAAGCAGGTTTACGACCTGTTCGCCGCGCACGAAGCGGCGGTGTCGCGGCCTTTCGAGGAATTTCTTGCCGAGCGTCCCGGGATTCGCCTGATCGGCCGCGGCGCGGCCGGGCGGCGCGACCGTGTCGCGGTATTCTCGTTTCTTGTCGACGACCGCGATTCCCGCGAGTTTCCCGAGAAACTGCGAGCCCACAAGATTGGTCTGCATGCGGACGATTTCTATGCGGCTCGCTGCATCGACGCCATCGGCGCGCGTCCGCAAAACGGTGTCGTGCGCGCATCGATGGTTCACTACAACTCCCCGGAAGACGTCGATCGCCTCATCGACGGGCTGGACCGGATCATCTGATCCATGGGGAGCCTGCAAAGCAGAAAAACCAAACGAGGCAAACAAGGAGGACGAACAATGAAGATCACCAGGATCCTGTTAACCGGCGTGTCAGCCGTAATTCTGATTGGCATGGCGCAGGCCGCTTCGGCCGAGACCTTGCGGGTCGGCACGGAATGCACCTACGCCCCCTTCAATTACCGCGATTCGGACGGCAAGCTGCAAGGCTACGACATCGATGTCGGCAATGAGGTCGGCAAACGCATCGGCGCCGATATCGAGTGGGTATGCCAGAAATGGGACGGCATGATCCCGTCGCTGCTGGCCAACAAGTTCGATCTCATCGCCGCGTCGATGTCGATCACCGACAAGCGGTTGAAGTCGATAGATTTCTCCGCGCCGTACCGGGTTTCCATCGGCCAGATGATCGGCGCCAAGGGCAAGGGACTCGAATTCTTCAACGCCGACGGGTCGGTGAAGGTGTCCGGGTTCTCCGGCGTGCGCATTGGCCTCGAGCGGGCGACAACTTACGACGAGTGGTTCAAGGCGAAGGTGCCGAGCGCCAACATCGCCTATTACGATTCCAACGAAGCGATGTATCTCGACCTCAAGGCGGGCCGGGTAGACGCCATCATGACCAATCCGATGAAGGCTTTCCTCAGGTTCCTGAGCAAACCCGACGGCGCCGGGTTCGAGGTCATCGGGCCGCAGATCGCCGAGCAGAAATATTTCGGCATCGGCGTTGGCATCGCCCTGCGCAAGGGCAATGACCCACTGAAGGCGCGCATCAGCAAGGCCATCGTCGCCATGGGTAAGGACGGCACGCTCGGGAAATTCTCAAAGAAGATTTTCCCGTTCACCATCCACCCGCTCGATTGAGCTGACATTTCTAAAGGGGGAGCGCCGAGCATGGGCGCTCCCCTGTTTTTTCATATTACTCGGGGACAACCCGCATGATGGTCGTCGTCGGCTGGCTGGACGAATTTCTGTGGGGCTCGTTCGTTATCCTGCAGATTTTCTTCATGTCGACAATCATGGCCGTGATCTGGGGGTTGCTGGGCGCCGCGGCCAAGCTTTCCAACAACCGCGTCGCCAAGGCGGTCGCCACCGGCTTCACGACCGTCTTTCGCGGCACGCCGGAGCTTCTGGTCCTGCTGATCGTCTATTTCGGATCGGCGGCCCCGCTGACCATGATCGCGCGGATTTTCGATCCCGAGGTCAAATTCGTCGACCTGCCGCCGCTGTTTGCCGCGGCGTTCGCGGTGTCGCTGATCATCGGCGCCTACGCCACCGAAACCTTCCGCGGCGCCTTCCAGGGGGTCGATCCAGGCACCGTCGAGGCCGCCCGCTCGCTCGGCATCTCGGCCCCGAAGACCTTCTTTTACGTGCGCTTGCCGCAGATGTGGCGCCTGGCGCTGCCGGGCTTCGGCAATCACATGCTGTCATTGGTCAAGGATACCGCCCTGGTCTCGGTCATCGGCGTCGAGGAAATCCTCTTTACCGCCGATATCGCGACCAGCGTCACCCAGGAGCCCTTCACCTTCTATATGGTGGCCGCCCTGATTTATCTGTGCTTCACCACCGTCATCATGTACGGCGTCCAGCTAATGGAATTGCGGGCCAACCGGCATCTGGAGGGCGGCCGGTGAACATCGATTTCGCCCTGATCTTCGAAAGCGTGCCGAAAATGCTGGCCGGCGTCGGCATCACCCTGGAGATTTTACTCCTCTCGACGCTGTTCGGGACGCTGCTCGCGATCATAACACTGTTGATGCGCATCGGCCCGTATCGCTGGCTTCAATGGCCGGCGATCGCCTACATCTTCTTCTTCCGCGGCACCCCCATGCTGGTGCAGATTTTTATCATCTACTACGGCCTTGCCCAGTTCGAAATCGTCCGCGACAGCTTTCTCTGGCCGGTCCTCAAAGTACCCTTCTGGTGCGCCATTATCGCGTTCAGCCTTAATGTCGGCGCCTATACGGCGGAAATTTTTCGCGGCGCCGTCCAGGGGGTCGACAAGGGGCTGCTCGAGGCGGGCTCGGCGCTTGGCCTGTCGAAATCCCAGCGGTTCGTCCATATCACCACGCCGATCGCTGTCAGGCTTTCGCTGCCGGCCTACGGCAACGAGCTCATCAGCCTGATGAAGTCGACCGCCCTGGCCAGCACCATCACCATCTTCGACATGATGGGGGTGGCGCGCACCATCATGGCGCAGACCTTCAAGCCCTATGAAGTGTTCATCTCGGCGGCCATCGTCTATCTGGTAATCGTGTGGTTCATCCAGAGGGGCATCGCCCTGGCCGAGTGGCGGTTCGGGCGATACATGAAACGATGAGGGAAACCATGGCGCAAACCGGACAAAACGCGATTATCAGCCTTGAGAACGTCGATAAATTCTTCGGCGAATTCCAGGCCCTGAAAAATGTCAATCTGGAAGTCCGCAAGGGCCAGAAGGTGGTTGTCTGCGGTCCGTCGGGCTCCGGCAAGTCGACGCTGATCCGCTGCATCAACCGGCTCGAGTCCCACGACGGCGGGCGCATCGCGGTGAACGGTATCGAGTTGACCGATTCGCTCAAAAATATCGACGCCGTGCGCAGCGAGGTCGGCATGGTGTTCCAGCAGTTCAACCTGTTTCCTCATTTGACGGCGGTCGAAAACCTCATGCTGGCGCCCCGGCTGGTGCGCAAAATGACCAAGTCCGAGGCGCGCGAGGTCGCCATGCGCCTCCTCGAGCGGGTGCATATCCCCGAACAGGCCGACAAATACCCGGTGCAATTGTCGGGCGGCCAGCAGCAACGGGTCGCTATCGCCCGCGCGCTGTGCATGAACCCCGAAATCATGCTGTTCGACGAGCCCACGTCGGCGCTCGATCCCGAGATGATCAGCGAAGTCCTCGATGTGATGATCGAACTCGCCGAGGAAGGCATGACCATGATCTGCGTAACCCATGAGATGGAGTTCGCCCGCAAGGTCGGCGATCTGGTGGTGTTCATGGATTTCGGAGAGATCGTCGAAGCCGGGCCGCCGGCCGAGTTTTTCGATAACCCGGAGCACGAGCGAACCAGGCTGTTCCTCAGCCAGATCCTGTCGCACTGACACGGCATGGCCGACAATACCGAACTACGGCAATTCGCCGGGTTCGCCGGGCGGCTGGCGGATACCAGCCGCTCCTGCATTCAGGCCATGAACCGCGAGGCGTTCCAGATCATCCGCAAGGACGACGGCAGTCCGGTGACGGCGGTCGACCAGGCGGTCGAGGATGGTATCCGCGAGATGATCGCCGCCGAATGGCCCGGCCACGGGATAATCGGCGAGGAACGCGGCGCCACTTCCCCGGACGCCGAGTTCGTCTGGGTGATCGACCCGATCGACGGCACCTTGCCGTTCCTCGCGGGGATCCCGGTTTACGGTACGCTGATCGCCCTCTTGCACAACGCGAAGCCGGTGCTGGGGCTTATCGACATGCCGGGAACGCAAGAGCGCTGGACCGGCGGCGATGGATTACCGACGACGCTGAACGGCGAGCCGGTTCGCACCCGCGACTGCGCCGATCTCTCGGCCGCCATGCTGTCGACCAGCAATCCGGATTTTTACGGGGCGGCCGACTTCGCTTCGTTCGAGCGCCTGAAGGCGATAACCCGCTGGACCGTTTACGGCGGCAGCTGCATGGCCTACGCGCAGATCGCCACCGGGAGGATCGACGTCGGCGTCGATGTCGGTTTCGACATTTTCGATTTCCTCGCCCTGGTTCCCGTGATCGAGGGCGCCGGCGGCATCATCACCGACTGGGAAGCAAACCCGCTGACCCTCGAATCCGGCGGGCGCATCGTCGCGGCCGGCGACCGGCGGGCGCACGGGCAAGCCCTGGACATTCTGCAAGGTGCCGCCGGGGAGTCGCCGTAAGCGCCGCTGGAACCCGGTTAAATTGACCAAGCGCAGCGTTCCGGCACGGCATCACGCGAACTGGAGAAAGACCTCCCGCAGTGTCCTGAACGACTCTTCCATGGTGGCTTCGGGCGTCCCCGCATATCCCATGACGAAGCCCGAACGTGGCGGCAAGCTCCGGAAATACATGGACAGCGGCACCAGATTCACGCCCCGGCGCAGCGCCTCCCCGGCGATCGCCTGATCGTCGGCCGAATTTTTCAGGAAGGCGGTGATCTGGATTCCGGCGCGGCCGTCCAGCGGCTCCAGCCACTCGCCCAGATAGTCCTTGCAAAGCTTCAGAAAGTATCGTCGCCTGGGCCCGTAGAGTCGGCGCATTCTGTTGAGGTGCAGAAAGAAATGGCCTTGCTCCATGAAGTCGGCGAGCGCCGCCTGAAGTATCAGCGGAGCGAACTGGCCGGTGAAGTTGATGGCCAGCTTCGCGCGATCCGCGAGGTTCATCGGCAGCACGATAAAGCCAAGCCGCATGGGCGGGAACAGCGTCTTGGCGAAGCTGCCGACGTAGATCACCGGCGAGTCCTCGGACAAGCCTTGTATCGCCGGTATCGGCTGTCCGCGCAACGTGTACTCGCCGTCGAAATCGTCTTCGATGATCCAGATACGCTCGGTGCGGGCAAATTCCAGAATCGTCAGGCGCTGCTCAAGCGGCATCGTTACGCCCAACGGGTGCTGGCATGAGGGGGTGAGATAAATCAGCCGCGGCTTCGGCGACACATCGGCGGCGATGCGCCAGCCGTCCCGACCGACCGCAAGCGGAATCAGCCGCGCCCCGGCGCTGATGAACGCGCTTTGCGCCCCCAGATAGCCGGGGTCCTCCATCCACACGGCATCGCCCTCGTCCAGCAGCAGGCGCGCCAGCAGGTCGAGCGCCGCCTGGCCGCCGGTCGTTATGACGATTTGGTCGGCGGTGCAGCGCACCCGCCGCGATCCCGTGATATAGGAGGCGATGATTCGCCGCAGGTCCGGCAGCCCGGTGAGATAGTGGTAGCCGAACAAATCCTCGCCGCCGAAGCGCGCCTTTCGCGCCAGCAAGCGGCTCCAGACCTTGAACGGAAAACTCGCCAGCTCCGGGGTGCCCGGGTGGAAGGCGGGCTTGCCGGGAACCGACCGCACGCGCGGCTGCTCGGTCATTATCTCGCCGCGCGACGACAGGGCGGGCATCGGTCCCGGGCTCTGCTGCTGCCCCGGCCCTGCGACACGCAGCAGGTGTTCGCCAAGATTGACGACGCGGGTGCCGGACCCCTGCCGGCTTTCCAGATAGCCCTCCGCGGCCAGCTGGTCATAGGCCGAGATCACGGTATTTCGCCCGATCACCAGTTTGCTGGCGAGCGCCCGGATCGACGGCAGACGGGCGCCGCCCGGCAGTGATCCTTCGAGGATCAGCGCCCGCAGTTGATCGCAAAGCTGCCGATAGAGGGGTTCGCGCGCGACCGCGTCGAGCCGCAAATAATCGAGGGGATAGCTCACGCGCGTCATCATTCACCCAATCCAGTGTACCCTGCCGAATGTTCATTTGTGTCCCTGGCGATGGGGACAATATTCATCCTAACACAAGCTATTACAGTGCGGAGAAATTCGCGGGGCGGGCCATATGGCGACCGTCAGGATCGGCATCAATCCGGTCGGCTGGAGCAACGACGACGTGCCGGAGCTGGGCGGCCGGAAGGCGACAGAGTGTTTCTGAATGGCCGGACAAGGCTCTAGCCCGGCAAGGCCGACCCCCTGACTTTCGCCAGGATGGGTCATGACAACCTTGCCGCGATGGCGCGCGACGCTGGTTTTTTGGTCGAGGATCGGAAAGCTTCCCGATCGGTCTGGCTTTCAAATTGTACCCACTGGAATCTCACGAACTGTCCCTATCGTTGGGGTCAATACTGGCATAATTAGGAAATCGGGCCCCAATCTGACCAAGGCCTGTGCGCCGCGGACGTTTAGGTTCCAGCGATGCAAGCACTTGATAGATCACCCGTATTGCGGTGATTGGACTGCTTAACGTGCGTTGAGGCGGCATGTTTTTTTTGGGGTCGCAATTATCAATTGGAGGAAACCGTCAACAATAAGGAAACCAGGGAGGAAAAAAGGATGCATAAGCTAAGCAAGGTATTAGTCGGCGCGGCGATTGCGCTCGGCTTTTGGGTCGTCCAGGCCCAGGCGCAGAACAACACACCGGCGCGGATCGTTTTCGTCACCCACGCCACCGCCACCAGCGCCTTCTGGTCGACCGTGAAGAAAGGCGTCGACGACGGCGCGGCACTGATGGGCGCGGAGGTGCAGTACCTGTCGCCTCAGGTGTTCGACGTGGTTGCAATGGCGCAGTTGATTGACGCGGCCATCGCGACCAACCCCGATGGTTTGGTAGTGTCGATCCCGGACGCCGATGCGCTCGGCGATGCGATTCGCGCCGCCGTGGCCGCCGGCATTCCGGTGATCTCGATGGATTCCGGCGAGGAAGTCAGCAAGGAACTCGGCGCGATATTCCATATGGGCATCAACGAGTACGATTCCGGACTGCAAGCCGGCCAGAGGATGAAGGCGGCCGGGCTGAGTGTCGGCGCCTGCGTCAACATGGAAATCGGCAATGTCGCGCTCGACCTGCGTTGCGAGGGCTTCGAGAAGGGCCTTGGCGGCACCTCGAGTGTGATCGCGACCAGCGCCGATCCGACGGAGATTCGCAACGGAGTCGAGGCGTATCTTGGGAAACACCCGAAAGTCGACGCCGTGCTCACCTGCTGCGCCGAGGCCTTCGACCCGGTGCTGGAAGCACTCAAGGGGGTTGCTGATTCCGATCCGAATCGGAAGAAAATCGTTATCGGGTCGTTCGATACGTCGCCGACGCTGCTTGCGGCGATCGACAAGGGCGAGGCGTTGTTTGCGATTGACGCCCAGCAGTATCTCACCGGCTATCTGCCGGTGGTGTTCCTGGCGACGCACCACAAGTACGGCATGATCCCGGTCACCAACGTAATGACCGGTCCATTGTTCGTAATGAAAGACACCGCCGCAAGCGTCATCGAGATGGCCAAGAAGGGCTATCGATAGGTGTCGCGAACCGGCGGCGTTTACCTGTCCGCGGTATCGTCGAGGGGTCGCGCGTCGCGCGGCCCCTTACACCGCGCGTAGGTCCGCGGCCGGCACGCCGATAGACGTCGCGAGGCTGCAATGACGCATCTCAAGGTCGCACTGCTGCAGATGTCGGCGAATGGCGCGGATCAAGCGGCCATTCTCGAAAAAGGCGAGGCGTTTTGCCGTCGCGCGGCGGAGCAGGGCGCCGATATCGCGCTGTTCCCCGAGATGTGGAACATCGGCTACCAATGCTACGACACGGCGCTCGAGGGTGCGCGGGACTCGTGGATGGATCAGTCCATCGACCGCGACAGCGACTTCATCCAGCGCCACCAGCATCTGGCCCGTGAGCTCGATATGGCACTGGCGGTGACCTACCTCGAAACCTGGTCCGGGCATCCGAGGAATTCGCTATCGCTGATCGACCGGCACGGCGAAATTCTGTTCACCTACGCGAAGGTCCATACCTGCTGCTACGAACATCCCGAGGTCGTCTGCACGCCCGGAACCGAATTTCACACCGCTGAGCTGGACACCAGCGCCGGCCCCGTGCGGGTTGGCGCGATGATCTGCTATGACCGCGAATTCCCGGAGAGTGCGCGACTGCTGATGATCGAGGGCGCGGAGCTCATCCTGACGCCTAACGCATGCAGTCTGACCGAATTCGATCGTATTCGCATGCACCAGTTCCGCAGCCGCGCTTTCGAGAATATGGTGGCGACGGCAATGGCGAATTATGCGGCGCCGGATCACGACGGGCATTCCCTTGCCTGCACCGCCGACGGCGCCGTTGTCGCGATGGCGGGCGAGGCCGAGGAAGTGTGCATGGCCAGCTTCGATCTGGACTGGATCCGCACCTGGCGCCGCACGAAGATGTGGGGCGACACGTTTCGCCGCCCATCGATGTACACCCCCCTGGCGGACGCCGCCGTTGCGGAGCCATTCATTCGCACGGATCTGTTTGGCGAGCCCTTGACGCATCGCCAACGCTCGTGATCCCGATATGAATATCGCATCGTCTAATACCGATGAACGGGTCCGGGAAGTCCGGCTGCTGATCAAGATCCTGAGCCGGCCGGAACTCGGCGCCCTTGCCGGCACGATCCTGATCTTCGTGTTTTTCGGCATCGTCGCCGGCGACAGCGGCATGTTCAGCATGAAGGGCGTTATCATCTTCCTGGAGGTGTCGGCCCAGCTCGGCATCCTCGCCGTGTTCGTATCGCTGCTCATGATCGCCGGCGAGTTCGATCTGTCGGTCGGCTCGATGATCGGCTTTGCCGGCGTGGCGATCGCCATCCCGATCGAGCATTACAATTGGCCGCTCTGGGCCGCGGTCCTGCTGGCGTTCGCCCTGGCCGTTGCGGTCGGATATGTCAACGGACTGATCGTCGTGAGAACCAAGCTGCCGTCCTTCATCGTCACGCTCGCGGCGCTGTTCATCCTGCGCGGACTGACGCTGGGCATCACCCGGCTGGTGACCGGACGCACGCAGGTTTCGGGACTGAAGCCGATCATCGCGGATGACTGGCTGGCGCCGCTGTTCGCCAGCGACGTTTTCCAACCGCTGTATTTGTGGTTGGCCAGCATCGATGCGATTCGCACCCGCCTCGACGGTTCACCACTGGTTCCCGGCGTGCCGATCTCCATCCTCTGGTGGATTGCGCTGTCGATGCTGGCCACCTGGATATTGCTGCGCACCAAGTTCGGCAACTGGATATTCGCCACCGGGGGCGACGCGTTGGCCGCGCGCAGCGCCGGCGTCCCGGTTGAGCGCGTCAAGATTCTGCTTTTCATCGGCACCGCCTGCGCGGCCACGCTGTTCGCCGCGATCCAGGTTCTCGATGCCGGTTCCGCCGACACCCAGCGTGGCCTGCTGAAGGAATTCGAAGCGATCATCGCGGTGGTTGTCGGCGGCACGTTGCTGACCGGCGGCTATGGCTCGGCGATCGGCGCATTTCTCGGCGCCCTTATCTTCGGCACGGTTCAAATGGGCATCTTCTTCACCGGCGTGAACACGGACTGGTTCAAGGTCTTCGTGGGCCTCATGGTGCTGGTCGCGGTGCTGGTCAACAACTTCATCCGCCGACGGATGACGGAGGTGCGGTAATGGCGAAAACGCCCCTCATCGAAATGCGCTCGATCAACAAGTTTTTCGGCTCGGTCATCGCCCTGAAGGACATCTCGATGACCTGCCACGCCGGCGAGGTCATGTGCCTGCTGGGCGACAACGGGGCCGGCAAGTCCACCCTGATCAAAATTCTGTCGGGCATGTACAAGGCCGACGCCGGGCAGATCCTGCTGGACGGCGAAGAGGTCCTCTTCGATTCGCCCAGGGGCGCCCTGAACCGGGGCATCGCCACCGTGTATCAGGACCTCGCCACGGTCCCCCTGATGAGTATCACGCGAAACTTCTTCATGGGCCGCGAACCGACCAAGGGCTGGGGGCCGTTTCAGCGCTTCGACATAGCGGCCGGCGACAAGATCGCGCAACGCGAGATGCTGAAAATCGGCATCGACGTGCGCGATCCCAGCCAGGCGGTCGGCACGTTGTCCGGTGGTGAACGCCAATGTCTGGCCATCGCGCGCGCCATACATTTCGGCGCCCGGGTGCTGATCCTCGACGAGCCGACTTCGGCGCTGGGCGTTCATCAGGCGGCGGTCGTCCTGCGCTACGTGATGGAAGCGAAGGCGCGCGGTCTGGCGGTGATTTTCATCAGCCACAATGTTCACCACGCCTATCCCGTCGGAGACCGCTTTACGATGCTCAATCGCGGCCGCAGCGAGGGGACGTTCGAGAAGGGCAAGATCAGTCGCAACGAGATTCTGGCGATGATGGCCGGCGGCCGGGAGTTAGAGCAACTTACCGCGGAAATCGATGGAGCCCAAGGCGGTGAACGGATCGGGAAGGTCGGGGTCAAGGCCTGATGCCGGCATCCTGAACGACGCTGGCGAACATTGACATAGACGGCCGTATTGCCGGGAGGAAAGTATGTATATCGTTGGAGAGCAAGAAATCGACGCCATTGCAAAGGTCATCCGCCAGGGTGCGCTGTTCCGTTACGGCGTCGGCGCCGAATGCGACGAATTCGAACGCCGCTACGCCGACTATCTTGGCGTCAGGCATGCCTGCCTTTCGAGCAGCGGATCCTACGGCCTGTCGGCGGCGCTGATCGGACTGGGCATCGGTCCGGGCGACGAAGTCCTGGTGCCGGCGCACACCTACATGGCGACCGCCACGTCGGTCCTCTCGGTCGGCGCGATTCCGGTGATCGTCGATATCGACGAGACCATCACAATCGATCCCGCGGCGGCCGACGCGGCTGTCGGGCCGCGCACCAAGGCCATCATCCCGGTCCATATGTGGGGCGCCGCCTGCGACATGGACGCGATCATGAAGGTCGCCGCGAAACACGACCTGTTCGTCGTGGAGGACGCGTGCCAGGCGGTCGGCGGCGGTTATCACGGGCGCATGCTTGGCTCAATCGGTCATGCCGGCGTCTACAGCTTCAACTACTACAAGAATATGACGGCCGGCGAGGGCGGCGCCGTCGTCACCAACGACCCGCGGGTCGCCGAGCGGATCAAATGCGCGATCGATCCGTGTCACTTCTACTGGCAGGGCCGGAGCGACGATATGCAGCCGTTCGCGGGCAACGGCGCGCGAGCATCCGAAATCATGGGCGCGATGCTGAATGTACAGCTCGACCGCCTGCCGGGCATAATCTCGGCCATGCGGGCCGAGAAGAAACAGATCCTCGAGGGCACCGCCCGTCTGGCCAATCTCGGCATGCGCCAGACACCGATGAACAGTCCGGACCACGATTGCGCCACGCACGTGATGTTCACCATGCCGTCGGCCGCGGCGGCCCAGACGTTCGCCGATGTTTTTCCCAGCGTCATCGCCGGGAAGACCGGACGCCACAGTTATGTCGAGTGGGATCAGGTGCTGATGTGCGCCGGGGCGTCGCACCCCGCTATGAACCCTTACGAGATGCCACAAAACGCCGGCTGCCGGCGCGAGTATTCGAAGGATATGTGCGCCGTCTCGCTGGATATCATGGACCGCACCATCCTGGTGCCAACGCATCCCGAGCACACCCAGCAACAGATCGACGAGACCATTCACAATGTTGTTGCCGCCGGGCGGGTTGCCCTGGATGACCTGGCGCGTGATGACGTAGACATTCGCAACGCGCGGCCGGTGGACGCACAGAAATTCGATCTCGAAGACACCGTGAGCTAATTTCAGGGCATCGGGAGAGCGAACCAGTGCAACAACTAGGCATCGGCCTGATCGGCAGCAGCTTCATGGGCCTGTGTCACTCACTGGCCTTTCGCGCCGTTCCGGTTGCTTTTGACCTCCCGGCGCGGCCGGTGCTGGAGATGC
>SDBV01006785.1_pt1 | contig 15769 bp, 20 predicted proteins | sample 2277081 | NCBI WGS metagenome assembly SDBV01 (sample SAMN10402039, study PRJNA504765) | marine sediment metagenome | isolation source: marine sediment core GS10_PC15, 223 cmbsf | place: Arctic Ocean: Southern Knipovich Ridge | collected 2010
AACTCACGCACGTCCCATGCCGCGCCTACTCCCCGCGGGGGTGGCATTGCGGTAGTCGTGGTATGGTGTGCGATACTTACTGTTGGAACGTTATTTGGGTTATTCACCAAAGAACTTCTTTATGCCCTCTTGCCGGGTGTGCTGATAGTATCGGTTATCGGGTTTTACGATGACCGGGAAAGCATTAATCCGACCATACGTTTTCTTTCTCATATGATTTCCGCTTCACTGTTGTTGTGGAGTATTGGCGGCTGGAAGTTGCTCAACTTGGGAGTAGGCTCGTTCAACTTGGGATGGTTCGGGACCGTTGTTGCTGTTATAGGTATCGTCTGGTCGATAAATCTTTACAACTTCATGGATGGAGTAGATATGCTTGCTTCAGTTGAGGCAATATTCATATTTACTGCCGGCGGTTTCATTTTTTTAGATGCCGGAGGAAGAATGGAAGGGATGCTTTTGTTTATTCTGGCCGGCTCCGTTTTTGGTTTTTTGATATGGAACCTTCCTCCTGCAAAAATATTCATGGGCGACGGGTGCAGCGGGTTTTTGGGGTTCCTTGTGGGAGGCTTTGCGCTTATCGGCGACAGCCGGTATGGAATATCCTTGCTTGTGTGGGTAATACTCTATGGAACGTTCTGGTTCGACGCTACAGTAACGTTATCAAGAAGGTATTTCCTAGGCCAGAAGTGGTATTTGCCCCACCGATCACATGCCTATCAGCGCCTTAACCAGTCGGGCTGGTCTCACCGCAAAGTAACGGCCGGAACGACCTTGCTGAACATTTGCTTGGCTATTTTTGCGGGCATCGGGTACCTCTTTCCCGTATTTATTATTCCATCTTTCCTTGCGTCTGTAATATTGCTCTCCCTCGTATATATCAAAATCGAGCGGAAGCGTTCGATGCATTAATATGGATCTGTGGCAGAGTTTTAAGAAGCATTTTTAAAGCAGTATTGGCTAAAAAATGTGAATAGAAAAGTAATGGCAAACCTGCTAGGATTTGTAAACTTAAAATATAAAAGATTAATTGCTGCTGAATAATTTCAGTAACAATCTATGAGCGCGCGGGTAGCTCAGTCGGTAGAGCAGAGGCCTGAAAAGCCTCGTGTCGGCGGTTCGATTCCGTCCCCGCGCACCATTCAAATTTATCCAAAGATAAGCTTGATCTTGGAATTGTCGCTGGCAGGGATAATGGTCACCGCCGCACGCCGTTAGCGATTCGTGATAGTTTGCATTCAGGAACGCCCGCCTTGTGGCTAATTTTATACTAGCGAAGGCCCTCGCGGACAAGTGCCGATTTAAAAAGGATGAATTTTATTATAGCTCTCATACGTCCTCCATAAAAATGTTTTTCATCTTGAGGTAAGGTTACATCAGCTAAATATTTGTATTCATAGGAAATATTAAGGTAAAAAGATGCGTAGGGATTGCCTTAAAACTCGATAATGTACTTGACAAGATATATTAATTATAATATACTATAAACAAGATGAGCGGCAAGGAAGTCGTGGGAGTACTCAAAAAAAATGGGTGGGCCCTTAAAAGAGTGAAAGGCAGTCACCATATTATGGGGAAAGGAACCAAAATAGTATCTGTCCCGGTGCATGGAAGCAGGGACTTGGGTGTGGGCTTTCTAAATGGCCTGCAAAAACTGACAGGCGTTAAATTAAAAAAATAATGCTTTGAAATTAGATATTATTATATTAATATACCATTAAAGATATATAGAGATTAAAGACAGCATTTAGAAAGTTAGAAAGGAGAAACCAATGAAAGTAATCTATCCTGCTAAAATCGCCAAAGACACTAACGGAAAATATTTCGTTAAGTTTTCTGATATACCTGGGGCCATTACTGAAGGTGAAACTTTGGATGAGGCTATTTTTAATGCGTCTGAAGCAATTACAGGTGTTTTGGAAGTAATGATAGAAGAGGGTGTAGATGTCCCCATTCCCAGTAAAGTCAAAAAAGGTGAACACCTTATAGCTCCAGAAGCAAGGGTTCAAAGCGCATTGCTCTTGCACTGGGGAAGGGGTGATCGTACGATTGCTGAAATAGCTAGATCGGTAAATACATCTTGGGCAGCGATTCAAAAATTAGAAAAGCCCGGGCACACACCCTCTCTTTCTCAATTAGAAAAAGTGGCTCATGCTTTAGGTAAGCAATTAGTTATTGAAATGATTTAGGCCGGATAGGGGTGACGGTTTCGATATCTCTCATCTCAAATAGGATCCAAGATATTCAGCCCTTCTTTCCGTGCGGCTTCTAATAAAGCTTGATCGGAAGTTACAAAAACTATCTCGTCTTTTGAGGCCGATCTTAGCCATGTCGCTGATGCCAGGTGAATGCCGTCCGCTCCTTTGAGACCATGCTGCGCAATGATCTTCTTGATAGCAGGCATCAGTACCTTGCCAAATTCAATAATCAAAAAAATCCCCCAAGCGGATTCAAAATCCCTTAAAAGCCCATTATATTTTGCCCGGCTCAACTCTCCCGTCCTATGTTTCCGGGTAAAAGCGGAAAGTATTTCCGGATAGGTTAATCGTGACGTAGCAAAAACTTGATCTTCTTCCAATAATGAACGCATCTTATCAGAACCTGGTTCTTCGATATATCTTTTTACCAGCGCGGAACTATCCAGATAGATCATCTACGTTCATCGATTATGATCTTTGATGCGGGTATGCCTGCGGCTTTTATTGGTCTTGTTTTGGGGTGAGGGCCCTTGTTGGAAGGGAGTTTAATTAAACCCCTTTTTGCCAGAGAAGCCAAAACTTCTTCTTTATTTTCACTGCTTTCTTCATCTTCTATACGATGTATCACGGCAACCGGCTTGCCTCTTTCGGTAATTATAATTCTGTCCCCGTCTTTCGAAAGTCTTACATAATGCGACAATTTATTTTTTAACTCTCTGATCCCAACAATTTCCATCTTTTCCTCCTTTGCGTCTATTGTAGCTACATTTAAATCAAAACGCAATATCCTCAATCCCCGGCTCGGTGAAGTGGAAAGTTGTGCAGAAATTGATTTCGTTCAATAGCGACGCTGGTGTGTAAATGGGCGCCATAGGATTACCTGAATTTTGGTGGAATTTCCCCAAATTCTGATTGATTTTCGTTCAACTTTTGAGGATATTATCAAGGCGTCGAAAATAAAAGCCAAATATCCCATTTCTTACGCCAACTGTTTCGTCGTGGCTACCGCCTTAAAAGAAGGAGCTGTAATAATCACGGGAGACCCTGATTTCGTGAAAGTAAAAAGCTTCGTAAAGGTCGAGTGGCTCAGGTCGACTTAATCTCTACCTCTTTAAAAAACGCCCTGCCTCCGGTAGCAAGTTGTGGGCGCAATAAGCTGGCGTGATAATAGCTACTGCTCCCTCCAACATTACTATACGATTCTAAATATCTCAAAGGGTATATTTTCTAAAAAATTTCAGATCAAACTATATTTTCTCGAATTAGCAGTCGTTGAGGATAAATATATGACATGCGTACCGATACGCTGTACAGTAAAGCATGATACGAACCTTTAAGCATCGAGGGTTAAAATGGCTTTATAAGCTTGGCGATCAAAGCCAGATGAACAGTGAGCGACTTAATCGTATCGAGGTATATCATTGCTCGGCTGGATGTTGTCGACGCCCCCTCAGAGCTCGATCTGCCGGGTTATGGCTTGCACCCACTTAAAGGTAAATTGAAAGGTTTCTGGGCGATCAGAGTATCTGGTAACTGGCGAATCATTTTCCGGTTCAAAGACGGTGACGCGTTTGATGTAAATTTAATCGACTACCATTATGAAAGGAGTTATAAACATGGCAATGAAAAATCCACCACATCCCGGACGTTCAATAAAGGATGTGTGTCTTGAACCTCTAAACCTTACGGTTACAAAAGGGGCAAGTATTCTTGGCGTGGCTCGCCATACACTTTCTCGTGTTATCAATGGACAGGCCGGGATATCTCCCGATATGGCCATCCGACTCGAAAAAGCTTTTGGTGGAAGCGCTGACGCATGGCTGCGTATGCAGGCCGCTTATGATCTAGCTCAGGCCAGACAGCACGAAAATAAGATTGACGTTCGACGCTACGCACATGCCTGACGTTATCTTGCACTCGACGAGCACTATCAGAGAGATGCTAGTTAAAGTGAAAGCAGATGGCATCAGTGAGCTCGGGTTTTTCTTCAACGCAAGCTGCGAAATTTGATAATCATAGTCGGCCTTGATAAACTATCGTCATACAGCAATTCGCGTTTCCTTATCCATAGCACACAACCCCTTTTTCCGAAACCTCGCGCGCTACGGTATTGGCGATTTTCTTTTGTTGTTCCACCTCCTGTGGCGAAAGAACTAACAAATCATGCGAAAAATCCGGATGGTTGAAAAGACGATGCACGTCAAGGCGCACTTCCCGCTTGGATTTCGGGCCGGAATAGATTAGCTCCACATCAATGTCGCAATCATCGGTGGCGGCGCCTTTCGCGCGGGAGCCGAAAAGGATTATCTTGTCCGGGTGGATCGCTTCGGCAATCTTCCGTGTCACTCTTTCAACCAGCGCATCCATGCCTGAACTATAAAATAATTAGGATTTTATGGCAAACGAAATTGCGCGTGAGTAAGCGGCCTTATGGAACCAGAAGCCTAATGCAACGCCTTTATCCGGTTCTCCATGCTTATGGACTGGAGCTTGCGGTTAAGCAAAAAGAAAAAAGCAAGTTTAGATAGATGCACCATGCGCATGTGATACAAATAACCGGGAAAAGCTATCGCCTTAAAAATCAGGCTTGCAAAAACAAGGAAAAGAAATAATGATATGTAGCGTTAAGCGAAAACCTGGCCGATTTTAAATCGACAGCCGACACCCCTCTGATGGGTTGCCAGTCTAAATTGGAATGGCATGTCGATTTCGTCGGAATAGGCACTGAGCAAAGAGGGCACGGCCTATATGTGAAAGTAAGTTCAATTCAGAGCAGTAAATATTTAATGGTATAAAGAAAATATTAGGATGTCAGGAAGATACTTTACAAGGAAAAAAAGGCGAAGAGAAATTTCCTTTTTAGAAGCGATGGAAAACCACCTGAAGTGGTCCAAATCAAACAAAAAACCACATTCCTCCAGGCGTGATCTAATTGCATCGAAGCATCTCAATCTATTCTTCAAGGAATTACCAATTCATTTAATTACTCCTGATATGGTAGAAACGTATAGAAACCAAAGGAAAGAAGAAAGTGCGGCCGGTGCATCTGTTAATAGGGAACTTGCTTGTTTAAAAAGACTCTTCAATATCGCAATCCGTGACGGGAAGATAAGGAAAAATCCCGTTAAAGGGGTTAAATTCCTAAAAGAAAATCAAAGAGATCGTGTAATAAATCATCAGGAGTACAAAAAACTTATCGCGGTAGCCAAAGAACATATTGCACCTATCATTAAAGTTGGGTATTGGACAGGCATGCGTAAAGGTGAAATTCTAAATCTTAAGTGGACACAGGTTGGCTTGAAAACGAAACGGATTTATTTGAGGGCCGAAGATACAAAAACGAACGAAGCGAGGGAGATACCACTTTCGGAAGAACTTGTACGTGTATTTGAGAATTTGCAGTACGATTATAATAAAAACTATGTTTTTACTTATAAAGGAAAACATTTAAAATCTTTCCGAAGGGCATGGGCATCTGCATGCAGTCTTGCAGGCATCAATGATTTCACCTTTCACGATTTAAGGCATACAGCAGCCACAAATTTTCGTAAAGCAGGTGTAAGGGTGGAGAAGGTAATGAAAATCCTTGGCCATAAAAGTGTAGCTATGTTCTTAAGATACCAAAATGTTGGATCTGGTGAACTGGATGAGGCGATGGAAAAGTTGATTAAATTTACAAATAAAGACGATGAAGATTGACCGATCAAAATTATGGGTAATTGCGGTAGCCACTATTAGCGTTTACAACCTTGCCTCCCGGTCGTAACGGCTAAGCTGCTTCCATATTATCCTCCTCTTGGTTTTCTTGGACATATTATTTATAAAGCTCCAAACCATCACTGAAAGTCTGGATCGGGGTGCGGCCCTGGCAGTACCGACCTTGGTTGGTTCTCTCGTGGTTGTAAGTATCCATAAATTTATCAAGGTCAGCTTGAATCTCATCTAAAGAGGTGTAGACCTTTTTCCTGAAGGCTACGGCGTAGAACTCATCCTGGATAGTCTGGTTAAGTCTCTCGGTGTATCCATTGGTCTGAGGATGTCTCGTTGATTTTGGTATGCTCAATGTCGTTCAGGTAAAGATAAAGCTGGTACGGGTGATTCTCCCTTATCCCGCAGTACTCGGTGCCGCTATCGGTTAAGGTGCGAAGCAAACGAACGCCTTTGGAACTACAGACCAGCAAAAACAGTACTCTCCCGTTTCCCGAAGCTGTATTTTTCGACTTCCGAGAAAAGATCCCGGGACAGATACGGCAACTCCGTATCGACAGTTTTAATTCTAAAACAAGCATAAAACTTTGTAAAATAACGATGGGCAGCGATTGTTTTTGGATTTATAATGGTTTTGCTAATACTAAAGTCAAGGGGTTCAAAATTGCGTAAATATTTGTTTGTTCACCTGTTTGCTCTGTTGCTCGTCCTTTATGGAACGGCAAATTCGGGGGCAATCACTCCCCCCCCCTTGCCGGAGCTATGGAAAACAGATTCGGTCAAAGAAGCGTTGCCCGACGGCGTTTCTTTTCTCATTAATAAAAAAGCAAGTGTGCTCCTGAACATTCCGAATATAAAGACAATCGCCCTTGACTATGTATCTGAAGGTTATTTTAGAATTGATTATATTTCACAAAAAGAGGGAGCAGCGTCTATACGTATTCCCCGTTTCGTCCGCGGGTTTTCCATTCTAAAGGGTAAAGGCTCGCTTTTTTTCGATTTCAGGCACACGGAAAACTGGGGAGAAGGGTCGTTCCCGCTCCTTTTAATACACGGAAACGGCCAACTATCTTTTAAAAACGTCGAAGTTTCCAGTTACGAACGCGGCGCCAACCTGGTCAAAGAAAAGGATCGCGCCTTTTTTTGGATGCCTGAGAGGTATTCCCACGACAGCGTGAATTTAATTACAGACATCTTTTGGAGCTATACAAAGAAAATTAGCTTTGGATTTGTCCTTGGAAGCGCGTTTCTTCTTTTATCGTTGATAATTGGCGTTGCAGGATATTTCACTCGGAAGAATAGTTTAAAAATAGTCTTCCCCGCGCTTTCGATCATATTCGTAATGATATTTACCTCCCATTTTACTTGGCGCTTCCTTCCCGCCGTAAATATGGGGATTCATCTATCTACCGATGAAAAAATTAAACGGTATTACGACTTGCCTGAATTCGGCCAACTCGTTGCCGCGGCTCGAAACATCATCGCCCCCTCGGACAAGGTACTGGTAATGGCGGGCCGACAAGATTGGTTTTCGCCGCAAGCCACATGTTTCAACATAGTGCCGACCAAATGCGTTTACTACTGGAACGGAAAGAAATATTACGGGATACGCGATATTACAAAGATGCAACCAGATGAGCTTGACACAATTGTCTATTTCAATGGGGATGGTGAAATGCCCTTTGAATTGGAAAAGGTCTGGGAACTTAACAAAAACGTATTCATAGGAAGGCGTAAATGACGTTTCTTATATCGACGGCGCTTTTGCTCCTTTCCGGAAAAATAATAATCAGGATTATGGGCCTTGAAGAAGAGAGCTTTATTTATAATTTGTCTCAATCATGGTTCGTGGGAACCGGTTATTACACTTTCACCCTTTACTTATTGGTTTTTGGAGCCGGATTTGAATCCGGGCGGTTTTTATTTATTGCCGTCGGCGCGGCGCCGGTTTTTATAGCGCTTGGATGGTTTTGCTGGCTGAAAATCAAAAAGCCTTTACCTTCAAACAGGCCTGCGGCTCGGAGTTTGCCCAAAGCGACCGGCATTGAAACTTTTAGTTTTGTGCTTCTTTTGCTTACCGCTATTATGGCGTTCCTCTTTTCGGTACACGGAGCTTCTACGCCTATCGTTTCAGACGATGCAATCAGGCTGCGTTCATATACCCCGATGCTTGCATATATGGGCGAATTTTCCATGCCTATCGCGAACGATGTTTTTTATAACGGGATATGGCCTACATTTCTTCCCCAGATTTACTGGAGCATATTCGGAAATCCAGATCCATTTTTTATAAATTACACCAAAAGCGCCCATTTTATATTTTTTCTTGCCCTCACTTTTTCGGTTTTTGCCCGCTACGGGAACGCCAAGGGCGGCGCTTACGCGGTTTTCCTTTTAAGCGCCATGCCTCTGGTACTTATGCATTCCAATGCGGGAATGGTGGACCTTCCCATGATTATAGTTTTCTCGTTGGGGTTTATATTTTTCGGATTTTATGCTGAAAGGAACGATCCCCGCGACCTTTACCGCGCCATACTGTTTTTTACTTTTACCTGTTTCATAAAAGATAAAGGGGAGATTCTTTCATTCATGGGCCTCTTTATGACTCTTTCCCTTTGTATATATCAAGTCCTGAAAGAGAAAAGACACATTGATAAAAAGGTCTTTTTATTTCTCGCGCCACTTGTTTTGTATTTTACCGTAAAGTCGTTTTATTACCCGGTCTTCACGTGGATATTTTCGCATCTTTCAATTTCCACCGATAGACTTAACGAAATCGTCGATATAGTCGAAAAGAGTCCGAGTATTTCTGGCGGAATGTTTAAATATACGCTGAAATTCAGGATGTTTTTCCACTCGCTACTCTCAAGTGGAAACTTTGGAATTATTTTCTGGATACTGGCCGCATCGGTCGCCGTTTACGCCAAGAACCTAAACATGAGAGGGAACAGGTGGAGACTGCTATTTTTTGGGATTATTTTTGTTGGAATATTCGATTTTCTGGTAATTGAATATTCAAGTCTTATTGCCTATCAGGACTACGTACACCGCATAAATATGCTGCCTGCGGTATTGGCGGCTATTATTCTTCCTTCAATCTGGTTCGCCGGAACAGAACCCGAATAATCATTTTTGCTAAAGCAAACTCTTGCGATAATTTAGGCTTTTAGTGAATCTCCGGAAGGAGAATCGAAATCCTCGAAATACCAGATGTCTTTCCTATTCGTGACAGGAACAAACCTTACCGGAGATGCCAACGTTCCGGCGCCGGAAACATCTTTGCGAGCGGGGATGGTTGCCAGTTGCCTGCACTCGAAACGAAAACAGTTCTAGAAATACGCCTTGAATTCGCCGGGTCCTCTTTTTTCGCCGTGAGATGCTGCGGCCTTGTGGGCGGCTATGTAGGCCGACTGTACATAAGGACAATATGTCAAATAGGAAAGGGAGTTAAACTTTCAACTAAACCTCCCTACAGCATCAAGGTGGCAAAAGTATGCTTGAGTCGGTGATCGGAAAAATTTGTAGCACCCATTCACTTGGCAAGTTTGTTTATAAGGCCGGAAAGCCTGACAAAATGGACCTTCACCCCTTTGATCGTTTTGAAGTATCCCCTGTCAGTGTCGTGCGAAACGACAAAACAGGCGCGTTGGGATAATGCTTGTGGAACGCCAATATGTTTTTGACGTTAAAATCCTTGTCACTCCATTTGCACTCAATTGCTATCGGTATCTGTCCTCTTTTTTTTACCATTACAAAATCTATCTCATGTCCTGATTTGTCTCGCCAGTAGTTAATCTCTCTGGTCTGTAGTTGAGCGAAAATTTCATTTAGCACATAGTGCTCCCAAAGAAACCCAAGGTCTTCATTTCTCAGCTTTTCGATTCCTTTGTAATAGCATACAAAGCCGGTATCGAAGGCGTAAACCTTTGGCGCCTTTACGATCTCGGCGGATTTATTGCTATAAAATGGGCGCACCACATTAAAGATTAAAGCGCTCTCAAAAACTTGTAGATAGTTTTGGACGGTTTGTCTGGATGCGTCACATTTACCGGCGAAATTACTCGCTTCGAATATTCCACCGCTTTGAAGCATCAACAGTTCGAATAGTTTCAGGAAGGAGTGCCTCTTCTCAAGCCGGAAAAGCTCCTGAATATCTTTTGCCCAGACTGAATCAATCCATTCCTGATACTCTTTTTCGGGCGTTGTTTGCGGCATGAAAAAAGGTGGAATACCTCCGGCATGGAGCCGATGTTTCAGATCGGTATTTTTAAAGGCCGCCAAATCTGCCGACATCATCGGCGTAAGCCAGATTTCTTCTTTGCGACCGGTCAAAGTATCCCTGAACTTCGCCGATGCCGACAGCATTGATGAACCGGTGGCGAGTATCTTCACGTCCAGGAAATGATCTGCGGCGATCTTAAGTAGTTCAGAAGGGTTGGCGAGTCTGTGGATTTCATCCAAAACCACCACTTTGCCTTTTAGCCCTTCAAGGAATCCTTCGGGGTCTTCCATCTGCCGTCTTACCCTTGGTAATTCGCAGTCGAAATAGATTGCTTCGGGCAGGCTCTTGCAAAGAAAGGTTTTGCCAACCCTTCTCACGCCGGATAGCCAGACTATTGAGCGCCTTTTCCATGCATCTTTGACCTGCATTATCCAGAATTCTCTTTTTACCATACGCAAACTGTTTAGCGAATAGCTCAACTATATGCAAACATATTTGCGATCGGTAATACACCTGTAAGCAACGGCATCTCATGCCGCACTCCATCGTCCCGTTTAAGGACGCAACCTAGAGGCATTACCAGATTTCCTGTCCAGTCGGTTTACAGGTGTCAATCTCTTCATGAAGGTTCCCTTTGGATATTGCGGCCAGCATATTCTCCAGAGAATACTTGCGTTTTCACTTGATTGGAGTTTTCAAAATATATACTTCCTTCATGGAAAGGTTGATAGTGCTTTTAATTCTTAACCCAAGCACTTCAACGAATGTCTTGGGGATGCGAAGTGCCAGGCTATTACCCTATTTTCGTACCTTTGTTTTCATAACATCCTCAAGATAACTGTATATACAAAGCGTATTCAATGAAGAGGTTCGTGTAAGCCGGATTTTCAATGAAAGAATGTAAATTAAAGGCGATCAGCTCGGAAAGGCGTAAAGCGAGACCGCTCGAAGCCGCTGGCTCTCCTCGGAGAGCAGTCGAACCGGCTTTCCGTCAAGGCCGGGAAATTCTAATAATCCGAAGGGCAGAGTTCCACGCCTTTAGGCGTAGGTGAATGGTAAATCGTCCGCAGGACGGCAAGCGAAGCCTGGATTGTTTTAAGGATTTTAAGTGCCACGGGCTTGCACGTGGGTATCTACAAGGTGGGTTTTTGGTTTTTTTAACCTCCGGCCCCGACGGATTCAACACTCTTGAATAAGCCTGCTCTTTCTTTTTACTTAACCGCAAGCTCCAAGCCGTAGGCATGGAGAACCGGAACAAGGTTTTTAAAGCTTGGATTTCCCTTTTGAGATAGCATTCTGTAAAGATGTTCCCGGCTTATTTGGGTTCTGCGGGATAAATCGGTAAACCCGCCCCGTGCCTCTACGATATCCTTGATAGCCAGTAAAGCCACGTTTGGATCGTCATCCGCCAAGGCGGCATTCAGGTACTTTACGGCATACCTTTTCTTTTTCAACTTTGGGTAGAGATAGTCTTTTTTATAATTTATGGAACTTTTCGTTGGACGGCTCCTTTAGTTATCGGTTATTAAATGATGGTTCATTTCTTTTTCGTTCTTTCCTTGAAATCCTGCCAATACTCCTGTGCTTTCCTAATATCTTTTTGCTGTGTATTTTCCCCTCCGCTAATTTCCTCGGCAATAAATCCGCCGATGCCTGTCCGGATCCCAAGGTTTTCCTGAGAGGGACTTCCTTCCTCGCTAGAATCATGAACCTGAGGGCCTTCATGCCCAGAGTAACGACCTATGGATCGTTCGTAATTCAAACAAGCATTCCCAAGCTTACCTATTTGCCTAAACCGGATTTTCTGAACATACAGTTCAACCACATTTCCCGGTGCCTGAAAGTCCCGATAAACCGTCAGACAGTTATCGTGCGCCAATGGGCGCTGCCGCTAATGTCGTAGGGAGTGGGAACCCTGAGGTTCCCGTCTTTATCAAGATACAGTTTTTGCGGGTGAGCCACAATCCAAACGTGCACACCATGTCTCCTGGCCAATTGCCTTGATGACGGCAATAAGTTTTACCGCCTCAAGTCTTGATATGGTATGGCAGATATTCGGCTGGCGTAACCCAGTTCCAAGACAGAACTGGCTTAAAGAGATTGCGTCATCGCGCTTCCCGAATCCATAAGTTTTTCTGATGATGAAATCGAAGACCTGCCGAGGCTCGCCTAGTATCCTGGTGCGGCAAATAGCATCCCATAGCTCATCTGCTATGCGGATATATCCGCCCTCGATCTGCGGAGAGCACGAATCTTTTGTCACTCAAGCCCCCCGGAGAGATTATAGACCGTGTCATTAAGAGCAGGAATTTCCGAGTATGTCCGTGATTTGAGTATTCGCCCTGCCGCCCTTTTCCCCACGGCCCTCATAAAAACCTCCCCTTCGGATTTTTCCTTAAAGCTCGACGTTTCGTGGGTCGCGTAGATGCTTTCCTTCCTGTAACCCTCAGGATTATATCGGCCGGCGGTTACTCCGCCGAGCGAATCTACTTTGTCGTAAACCCTAACCACTTTCCCCGAAACAATTCCGTCGCGTCTGACGATTTTGTCGCCCGGCAGGACGTAAGGGTAGGTGGGGATATATTTTCCCCATTGTTTGAAATGGACCGCAACGTCGGCTTCCCGGCAGTCCTGTAGGGCGCTTAACACCCACTCAGGGTGCATCGCGCGTCCATGCGTATCGTTTTCCCCTCCGATGATTACCCATATCTTTTTTAGAACATGGGTCCATATCTGCTCGCAAGCAGACCCGGGACACCGGTTCGCTGTATCCTGGTGAAGAGAGAAGGTGTTTCTTATAGATCCGCATACGCGGCATATGTAAATGGCAGAAGTTTTTTCCGTTGCTCCGGAAGCAAGCGCCCATCGGGCGAAAATTGATTTAAGGGGAACGTCACCCAACAGGGGTTCTAGAGAAAGGATATAACCTGTTGAGGGCGTTCTTATGAGATGATCGAACCTGACCAAGTAATCGCACGATTCGATGGTGGCACCGGTCCATAAATTTAAGGGCAGGGTTTTCCCGTTAACCTTTTCGGAAATCAGTTCAGGTCTTTTGGTTAATGCAAAAAACAATGTTTCAGGATGTTGTTCGATCGCGTCAAATACATCGGCAATAAATTTTACTGGAACATCTTTGTGAAACAGGTCATTCCAGATGCTGACCCTTTCACCGGGTTTGAATTTCATGGAAAGCTTGTTTTCCATTATTTTGATTTTTCCGAAGAATTTACCCTTGTTCATGTATTTATCCGAATCCGGCAGCATTTTTGAAAGTCTGGCGCTCCAGCAGTGGTCGCACCCGGGAGAGACGTGAGAACACCACTTTACGAGAGTCCACGGCCTGTCCCAGTAGCGGATGCCGTAGATATTTTTTTGTTCCTTTTGGAATAAGGTATCAGCAGCTTGCACAGACACTCCTTACATTCTTAATCGCGGCCAGAGCTTCTAAGAACAAACTGCTCAAGGCTCGTGTTTGGGTAGTTTGCCCTCACGAAATTTTCACTTTTTCAAACCATTCTTCTTTGCCCACTAACCCGATCACAAAGCTAATAGGCTTAATCCCGTTAACTGTCACTTTCATGCGGAATCGCTCCGGCTGCGTAGTCTTCCTTTTTCTTGTAACGTTTAATCATTTCTGCGCCGCCGATGCTTATGGAAGGACCTACCCAGCGGGTCGCTTTCCCGCGGAAGGTATATACCTTACGGGGGACCTTTATTCGGCCGGCGACGAATTTTTTCCCGATATCCGTGACTTGCCATTCGCCGGTAATATTTGAACCGTCCTCGCGCTTCGCCTTTACAATAAGCTTCCAGTATTTAAGTTTCTGGAAGTTGTACCACTCGCTCCTTGTAAGGTCGAGTTTTTTCAGGTTTATCGGATTTTTCACGGCGGCCAGCTTTTTAAGGCCGGAGACTAGGCCCGCCGAAAGGGAATGCGGATGCTCCATAAGCTTTGCTCCGCATTCTTTGCATATCTTCACTTCCCTTCGTGTCTTTTTCTTTTTTTCGGCGCCTATTGTGGTCGTCGACATATTTTTACCCTTGCGTTTTTGCGGCAACCCTGAGCTTGTCCGTTTCGTAAATCTCGATTCACGGTATTGAAAGAACCCTTGCCGAATTACCGGCCTGCCCCGCGGTATTAGGTGGGGCGGGGAGCGAGGCGGTCGTGGCGATTCTTGCCAGCCGATCGCTCCCCGCAAGTGAAATAGTGGGTGGTGAAGTTTTGCTTTTTCGACATTCAAAATAGAAAGGTGTATCGCCGGGTTTGATAATAGTGTATCCATTCATCACTAATGAAAATGAAGACGAAATTAATGGTGGGGTTGTTTTCTTGGCGACTACGCCTTGGATAACGGCAGGCTTGAACCCTTTTAGTTTTTTAGCAGGCGGAGATTTCGATCCCGCCGCTAAACTAAATTTACTATTCTTGCCATAACTACCCCCAGGAGGTTGCTTGTCCTCCAACCCTTTCGAGTTGGAAGGCAAAGTAAGGGGCGAGATAATCCCGCCCCCCGAACGTGAAAAGGGCGCTTCCCCGAAAGGAGGAGCCCTCAAGGTTAACTTTGCAGGTAAGTCAGCGCCCCAAAAAAAGGGACTCAGACCTGGCAGGCAAAACGTTGTCGCGCTGGTGAAAGAAACGTATCTGAATGCGTCGGTAATAGCCCTAAAGAACCCAAGTTGATATCTTTTACCCCTGTTCTTATATTGTAAATAATGCGTTTGTTCCATTATGGAAGGGAATTATATCATTATAAAATAGGGAGTCAATAGGAAAATACAATAAATAAATGGAATAATTGATTGTTTGTTGTTTTTAAGGTAGTTAGGCCAAAAAATACCGATATCAACTAAAGAATCGTTTTTTTAAATTTGTGTGAAGAATAAGCTATTATTATCAAAGTGAAAGTGTTAATATACAACATATAGCGGTGGATTATTGTGGAGTCCGCATGATAGTGGTGTTTGATGTGAGTTATAGGGAGAAACTTTATGGTAAAAAAGAAGACCTCGGCAGTGAAGAAAAAGTCAAAAAGAAAACTTAAATACACTGGCAAGGCGGATCAGGCAACAAGGGATGTCTTAACCAAGCGTTTTAAGGAAGCTATAGAGTCGGGTGGAAGAGTAAAAATCAACTATTCATCCCTGGCAAGGGAGCTGAAAATCAGTTCCGAGGCCACCAGGAAATATTTTTCGGGAATGTCGACACCAAACTTCGCAATTATGAGTAAAATGGCCGAACTTTTTGGGCCGGACACTATTTTTTTCCTGCTCACGGGCAGATATCCGAAAGCCATGGAGGTTGATGCCGATGAAAGGGAGATTGTGGGGCTATACAGGAAAGCTTCCGAAAATCTAAAGCTCGGCGTTAAAATATCTTTGGGAGGAAAGATTACTTCAAAGAAAAAGGATTAGAAATTCAAAGGGGAGGGCGGGCAGGAGTCTCCCTTTCCCCCCCCCCCCCCCCCCCCCCCCCCCCCCCTTTAATACTATTTAATTATATTATTACATTTTTTTTTTTTTGTTCTGTCGCCCGCGCCTGTCAATGCTATCAATTTTTTTTTTTTTTTTTTTGTTTTTTTTTTTTTTTTTTTTTTTTCTTTCTCTTTTCTTTTTTTTTTTTTTTTTTTTTTTTTTTTTTATA
>SDBV01006786.1_pt1 | contig 15768 bp, 15 predicted proteins | sample 2277081 | NCBI WGS metagenome assembly SDBV01 (sample SAMN10402039, study PRJNA504765) | marine sediment metagenome | isolation source: marine sediment core GS10_PC15, 223 cmbsf | place: Arctic Ocean: Southern Knipovich Ridge | collected 2010
CAACTATGCGATGTTATGAACCAAGAGTCATATGTTTACCCTGGTACCCGTATGACGCTGGTCTTTACGACGGAATAAGTTGCAATTGAAATTACGCGAGATCAGGAGCTCTGAATTTAGGTTTATATAATAAAGCGATAAAAATTTATCGAAAGTTGATAAAATTTGATATAGATTGGTCTGAATATTACTATTGGCTTGGCATAGCATTTTTAAAAAATGGAGAGAAAGACTCTGCCTTTGAGCAGTATGAAATAATTAAAAGTATGGATATTGAACTTGCAAAGAAATTATATGATAAATTATCCACATTGACATAAAATGCCTGCGCACTTTACTCAGGTGCATAAATGATATTAGGGCATGACACACTGTAGTGCCACCAGTAGTATCAGCACTGTAGTGCAGGGCAAAGAAAATAGGACAGTACAGGTAGTGTCAGAACCCATACCGTCCTTTGTGTTTTATATCGCAGGCATTTAGAGACCCAAGAATAATTGGGTACTCTCCATTACAAAAAGTCAAAAGGTTTCCCGGGGAGTGGTTTAGTGGGACTGCATCTTTCTTGTGTGGCGCTCTCGGCGTTTGGAATGGTAGGCATCAAGGCGGGCTTTTGCGGCTTGGGCCTCTTCCGGTGTGACTTCAATCAGGCTGATTTCCCCGGCCTTGAGTTGATCAGACACCCGGATGATCAATTTACGCGAAATCCTTTTTTACAAATAGTTTATTATTTTTCGAAAAAATTTTTTATTTTATTGATCATTTTTTCCTCCTTCTTTTTTAAAAAATTCCTTTTTTGTAGAAAAATTTTTGCGGTTAGGGTGATAACGCTTTGCTCTATATTCTTTCGTGACATGACCTTTGAATACGCCTAACGGATTTACTAAAACCGGCTCCCGCCGGAACCTCAACTTTTCCGCCGGAGCGCTTCTCAGCGATCGACTGAAAAGTTTGAATTTGATAAAGTCAAAATCCGCGCGACAGAAGACATTTGAATTTTTATCAGTTCGCTGCCGCGCTGTTTTGACTTTTCCTTTGAAAGCGTTTTTGCTCTTCAAACGCTTTTGTGCTCGCAGGGAACGGAGTCGACCGGATCAATCCGACCAACGGAGTGCCCGTATCTAATTGTCGCTGACCCACTTGATCTCTTTTCCGTCAATTTATTTAATAAGTCATGTTATTGGGAGAGATCAAAAGCAGTGGAAAGATCAGCACCCTCTTTATCTTTTCTGTCAAGTTGAACACGCAGCTTTATTTCGCGGCTAAATTTCTCAAATATCAAAACGGCATTCAAGGCGGCGTCGGTTTGTTCCTTCGTTAGTTGCACCGGGGAACAAAAGGGAATAATAAGGAACAGACTATCATCAGAAATTAAATACTGTTATTTAGATAATCCAATTATATTCAAAATGAGATGAAAAAAGATGAATATAAAAATTATATATGTTGGGTTGGCTATCGTCTATCTTTTTATTGGCAACAATTGCGCAAAAGAAATCAAAACAGCTGATACAAATGGTGTTGCTTGTGCTTTAGATGCCAAAATATGCCCGGATGGCACAAGTGTAGGTAGAGACCTTTACAACAACTGTGAATTTAAACCATGTCCTATTGAAGACTGATAATTAAACTCTATAGTGGTGCGCCACTTTTCATTGGCCTTTATTTTATCATGATCAAAAAAATCATATCAGGCGGACAAACCGGAGCAGACCAAGCGGCCCTCGACGCCGCCATTAAACTGGACATTCCACATGGTGGATGGATACCGAAAGGCAAGATCACAGAAAACGGCCCTCTTTCTGACAAATATCAACTCGATGAAATGCCCACCGCCAGTTATGAAGAGCGTACTGAAAAGAACATAATAGATTCAGATGGAACGTTAATTGTTTCCCATGGGAGGCTCACAGGCGGATCTGCATTAACCCGTGAACTGGCCATGGAAAACGGAAAACATTGGCTGCATATCGATCTTAATAAAATATCCCAATTTGATGCGGCAATGAAAATCAACAAGTGGCTGTCTGAGAAATATATTGAAGTCTTAAATGTTGCTGGTCCGAGAGCCAGTAAAGATTCCAAAGTATACCAAGCGGTAATGGATATTCTTATAAGCGCCTATTATCTTGACCTCACAGTGGACATCATTCAGGTACTGCCACAGACTGTTGAGAAGGCTATCGATCAAATAATAACCGATTTGCCATTAAAAGATCGGACAACAATTGCCAATATGGCTGAAGAAGATGTTCTGATTCTGGCGTCGACTCTCGGGCTTTATATCGAAATGAAGCTCGATGAATGGTCCGCAAATGAGCAATTGTTAGAATCGTGCACAGAGTTGGCAGGTGATGATAATATGAGTGAATCTGATGCTGCTGGTATTATCATTAAAGAGCTGTGGAAGAAATTGAGAGAGACGCATAAATTGAGGGTTGTGAAATAAGAATGGCTATAGGGGCAATCAAAAAAATATTTGTTTCAAACCCATCATCATAATCAGTTTGATTATTTCCAGTTTCCTATTGCTTGTGGCATACAATACCCACAGGCTCCAAAAGGATCATCGGGATCTGACAAGGCTCTTGAAGAAAACTAGAAACATGGCGATCATGACCAAAAAAACTTTCCTCGTTGAATTCAATAGGAACCAGGTTGCGGTTAAGAACAAACAAACCGGGGCTGTTATCAATACGCTTAGGACACCAACGCTGCACAAAGTCAATTATAACACCACACTTGAAAAAAATATGATTGTTTTCACAGAGAGAGGAACAGGCCCTTATAATATCCGGATACACGGTGGGGATTTGACTCTTAAATCGTGGTTCGGTTATAAAAAATATATCGCTGTCAATTGCACTGGGTTGGTAACTGAGGGGCGATATCCAAAAGAGTAGCATTTCAAAAACATGTCAAGGAGAGCTAATGTCTCAAAAAGATGGTGCGAAGTCCGTTGAAAGTTATAATAACGAGGAGCTACCCATCAGATGTCTGGGCCATACTTGTGAATATGTCAGTTATAAAAATTTGGATGGAAGGACAGCTCTATGGTGCAGCAAGACCAAAGAGACGGTTTACAACATGAAGAGCTGTCCATTTGAACGGTGGTACAAGGATAATGATGACTTGCCCCATGATAAATAGTTTAGTATTTTTCAGGAGGTTTTACGATTACTAGGTTAAACAATGTGGAAAGTATAGCCCAAAGGTAGATCGTCGATCTAGCAGGCTGTGGAGCCGTTTCGCAGGGTATTCGATACGTAAGAGAGATCCTCTTTTCTATGGGAGAATGGAGGAGTGCCATGATAAAACCAAGCCGGTTTGTTAGCATTATAATAGTGTGGTTGATGGTTTTGCCAGTGTTGTTATATTCTATGTTTCTGTAGTGTGATTCGAGGTCGCGTATTTTGACAGATAAATGTACTCGGACCTCAAAAAGCGCCTTTCGTTTCTGGCTCTGCTTTTTTTCGCCAGTGATTTATAGCGTTCTGTTTTAATATATATCAAATTCTTCAAACTTTCGGAAACAAAAAGGAAAGGATATACCAATGAATATAGATTTAGAAAACTTAGAGGACGTTCTCTCTAAAAGTGATCTAAAGTTGACCTGTAATTTTACTTCACCGGAAAACAAAAATGGGCGCATAGATAAGGCTCCTGAAAAAATTGACTTCTATTGGAAGCGTGAAACGGAAACGGAAAATGCATATGGTATTACCGGAGTCACACGGGGAGATTTGGAATGTATGATCAAGCATCTTAAGTCAAAGGATGTCAAAGTGCCAAGTGAATTTTACAAAGCACTCAAAGATTCCCGACTTACTTAGTATCTGTAGCGCAACTCGAAGTCATATATTTTGCCGGATAACCTTACAAAAGCAATGATATCCAGATCTACATAATCACTTGTTCGGTTTGAAATAAGAGTAATTGAAACACATAAAACCAGGAGGAAATTATGATTCAAGGAACTCAATGGCCTTCATTTATCATACAAGGTATTATCCTTGGTGCTGATATTTATTTGATTTCAAATGCTGGCCTGACAAATATGTGGATTTTTCTTTCAGTTCTCTGCATATTATCAATATTTTCACTTCAAGCTACTAGTTCTCGATTTGTTTATCTTTTTCCTGTTAAGAAAGGGACAAATATCTCAACTCATTATTGGGGGGATACACACATCCTCAGGATTGGTATTATTTTGTCAGCTTCCTTTTTATATATCTCTGTCCAACAAAAATACCCTGTGTTAGCTAGAGGGTGGTTCATAGCTATCGGTATTTTTTTTGTGTTTGTTCTTCCTCTCGTATTCAACTTCCGCCTGAATGATAAAATTGAAAAAAAACTACGAAATAAGTTCGAAAAAAATATTGCTGTTGATATTCCTAATAACCAAGGGGATACAAAAGGAACAATGGTAATATCAAATGATAAATTGATATGGTTAACTGAAAAAAAACAAGAAATTTCAATAGATGAATTAATATCCTTTATTGAAGATCGTTGAATTTTTTTTAAATCGCGGCAAACCCAATCGGGATAGGGACACCCATCACTGAGCGCCCCTCCCACAGCGCCGGACATTATAAATACAGCTTATGACCAAGAAAGGGAAAATAAGACAGCTAATTGAAATTGTCGTTGAACACGAGGGTGAAACAGGTCATCCTGATCGATTTACCAGGGCTGAACGGAAATTTTTTAAAAAGCATCCGGATTGGATTACCAAAGTATTTAGAGGACCTAAATCGCATGTCAGAGCGAATGAGATCGTGAGGAAGATGAGGGTGTTTGGTCTCAATGTGGATGATGTGGAAATGGTACGCCGGGCGCTGATAAATGGGCCGGTGATTTCAAAAACATCTGCTATATTGCTGAAACTCAAAGGGATAGTTGGTCGCGAATAGGAATATCGTAAACCGGGATCAAAATTACAAAGGAGGCCTGAAAATAAATAAAAGTGACATGGAGGAATATTATGCAGAAACCATATATACCCTCGAGCAACTGGCTGAAATTCTCTAACAGGTTGTAATTAAATGTTATATGGTCCTTTTGGGTGTCGGGTGTTATGACGCCAATTTGACGACCAGGGGTGTTATATAGAAACTATCTAATCATTGTCAGCTTTTTAAGAAAGCAGGAGTCATGAAATTAAAGAAACCTGAAGAATGGCAATATCCTAACGATTGGCCGCCGGAAGAATTCTGTTGGAGCCATTTAGATGTGAGTAGAAAACAATTAGGCCTTTTACCTTACCCTTTCGAGGATTAGTCCTTGAGAAAATCTACCAGTGCGGTAACGCATAGATCAGGGCTTGCAAGAACTGGAACTTCCAGGGCTTCGTTCAAACTAGGGGCCAAATGGGCCATGGAGGCCTGAGCAAGAAGCACTACATCGGTCATTTCGCTAAAACGCTTCACTGCGTCGCTGACTAGCTGATCATGCCGAGTTTTGTCACCCTTCATGACTGCCTCGAAAGCTTCCGACTCAAGGTGCACCACCACTTCAACATCCTTTCTTTGTTTGGCCGCATGCGCTTCGATTAATTTTTTACTCGCTACTTCAGTGCTCGAAGCTGTACAGACAATTCCAATCTTCTTGCCGAGTTGAATCGCCTTCTCTGCCATGGGGTCGTCTATCTTGAGTATAGGAATATCCAGCATAGCACGAATCACGTCTACGGCTGGGGAAGTCGAAGAACAAGTGAAAAGAATAGCTTGTGCCCCTGCATCCCTGGCAAGTCCTGCCTGCATTGCCACTCGGCGAATGATCTTCGGTGTCAGTCCGTCAGCTCTGATTAGATCTTTGAGTAGACTTTCGTCAACCACATGGAATGATTCAAGTTTCGGGTAATGTTCTGCGAGTTTCTTTTTGAAGAAATCGGCCAGAAAAAGCACCGTGTGTATTACGGCCAGACGTTTCATATCGTTAACTCCCTATGAGGTTGCAGCCGGACTGGGCACCTAAAGCACAGTCTCATCTCTTATAAAATCAGCTAAACTCTTGGTACTTTGCGGAGCAGTTGACCATAGCCTTCGATCACCTCATTAATGCCCAGGAGCTTCATGAGATGCCACGCAGTGGCCTGGTTGGAAGTGACAACCGGCTTGCCTGAATCCTGTTCGATCTCTTCAATCACGTCGCTGCACCGAAAATTGGTGCAGGTGATGAAAATTCCGTCCGCTTCAGGAACCACGGCCTCCATGGCAGCCTTGTAGGCTTGGGACGGTTTTGTGGCCCCCATCTCATATAGATCTTCGATGTCCAAACCAGTCACGTTGAGAACCTCAAAACCGGAGTTCTCATAGAAAACCCGAAAGCTCTCATTTATCTCTTCAATGTAAGGTCCTGTAATAACGATCTTTTTAAAACCCAAAAAACGCATGGCCTCCTCCGCCGCGGTCGCGGTGGTCGTGCAGGGGATGCCTTTGCTCTGAGCCAGCATGGCCGGCAGGGCCTTTACACAAGCAAAACCAGCCGTTGCATTCTCCATCATCTCCACTTCTTTTTTGTCCCACCCAGGCCCCCCAACCAGGGAGCCGGCAGTGCAAGCAAAAGCGATGGCCGACCTATTACCTAAAAGAGGTGACGAAAGTCCTTCGGCCAAGACAGCCGCTGCTGCGCCCAATGGCTCGCTCAATTTGGAGCATTCTTCAACGTTGACGACAGGATCCATGTGAATACGTGTTTCGCGGACTTGAATGTAGTCGGGAATCATTCTAGAGATCTCTGGGGTCGGATTCAGATTTGGCCCAACAACGATCAGTCCCACTTTGGCGCGGTACCCATAAGGGACTTCATAAGTTTCTTTTTGCTTAATCATCACATTCCTCCGTGCTTTTCTAAGTTTATTCTTATTTATGCCCAAAAAGTTGAGGTACCCATATTTTTATCCCTCACCAGAATTGACGACCATAGGGGTCACTGCGGTCCGATTGCAAAATAGTCATCTTTTGATTTTAACCAGTGATGAAAAAACCATGTGCTTTTACTCCAATCGGTTTGCGCTTTCTGTGGTCTGTTTGGTATGGGAAAGCAATATCTTTACCTTGATTTTTTCCGAAAAAAAAGTATCCTCTTATCCCGTCCTGGTATCTTCGAAAGTTTTCCAAGCCCGAGCGTTGTTTATCGATAAATCTACTTTGAAATCTTGTTTCCCGTCAGAACTTGTAGAGAACATCTTCTGAAAATAGCTCTTAACTCTATCGCGAAAAACCATATTCTGATGAATAATATCCTGTTCGAGTAGCTTCCAGTCTCTCTTTATGAAAACTTCAATGGTATTGAAGTGCAGTGCGACGGATTCGGCAAGATCTTCATAATGGGAGATGAACCAAATTCGAAGGGATTCATTGTAAATGAGGATCATGATGTTTTCTAGTTGGCTATTTCTAGTTCCCTTGACGATAAGCGTATGAAATTCCTTGTCCTTCATCACTAACTCGTACTCGTCTCCAGTTTTCGACAGATGATCCATCTCAACCGTCATTTTTCGTAGTTCCTCGATCTCTTTCTCGGTTATTCTATTTATCGCCAGGAAGCCAACATATCGTTCCAGATACATACGATTTTCAAGGAGGTCTTTTATAGACTGGATATTCAAGTCCTTGACATAGAAACCCTTATTTGTAATAGAAGTCACCAAATTCTCCGCTTCCAGCCGGAGTAAGGCTTCCCTCACAGGGGTCAATCCCACTTTAAGGCGCTCCTGTAATTTATTTTTTTCCAAATAAGAGCCAGGAGACAGTTTCAGGGTAACGATTTCCTGTTTAATAGTATCATAGGCCTTTTGTCGCAGGTTTTCTTTCTTTTTTTGCATGTCATCTTTCCCTCAAGGCGCATTACTTGAAGAAACCAGATCCGATTATGCTTCGGACGAGAATTCATTTAGAAAAAATATCTTGAAAATATTTTGTTAAGTACTTTTATGTCTCGGGCGTTTTCTAAAACAGGCCGTGCTGTCTGGAAGGCACAATGCTCAAGTATCATTCCAGCTATTGCAGAAGGTATCTCTTTTTTATACTTGCTCCGATGGTGTAGTTGGGATCCACCATGTTTCCGAGACGTATTTGCCCCACCTGAGTCAATATAAAATAAGCTTCATATCGGTCAAACCCGTAATCTTTCTCCATCCAAGATATGAGATCCATGTAAGCGATCTTCGCAGCATCCTCCATCGGACGAGTGCTGCCGGTGCTCATAATAAAGTTGTCACTTTCAATTCTGGGCCACTCGATGGGCCAGTTTTTCACCAGATCTACTTCTATGGTCGTCTCTGTGGGAAACTCTATTGCACACCCGCAAAGTTCACCGTCTCCTTGTATGGCGTGGCAATCGCCGATGAAAAGGCAAGCACCTTGGACTCGAACGGGTAGATAGATCGTATTTCCGGGCCGAACGTCCTGCAGGTCCATATTGCCCCCATGGCTTTCAGGGGTCTGCGAATTGATAGAGTCGATCTCGGGAGAGGTACCAATGGTCCCGATGAAAGGGTCGTAAGGGAAATGAATGCGGTCGCTCCAGATGATTTCTTTTTCTGTGATTTCCACTTTGCGGACCATCTCCGGAATACAATCCTGAAGCGACGGATTCTTTCGGGTACTTGTGAGGCCGCCGAAGAAAGGGACGAAACAAGTCGTTCCTCTTGGTTGCAGTCCACGCGGATTTATGGATCGAACATTCACTTTAAGCGCATCTCCTACTTCAGCTCCATTAACGAATATCGGGCCGTTTAATGGGTTTACGTACGGAAATTTCAGAACTTCGCTGGGCTTCACCTGCTCGTTTGCGATCTTTCCCCCGAAAGCGTCAAGGGTTTCAATGACTATTGTGTCACCAGGGTCCGCGCTCAAAACCGGCTTCGAGTATGGCCCAATGGTATAGTGGTAATCTCGTTGGACTTTTTCAGTCAAATGGTGAGTAGTCATGCTGTCCTCCTTCCTATATTAATGGACATTCATACCTGCGTTTTTTCAATAACCAAGAATGGTTCACTTGCCGAATCAGCCGATAGGTGGCGTACAATTTCTGGTAGCTCAAAAAAACATTGAAAAGGTCGACTTCTACCCAGAGGTCCAATGCTTTGACCATTACTTGGAAAGATAGGATACGGTCTCATAGGATTCTCATGAGCGCCTCTCGATTAGCGGCAACGGCCAGGAGGATAATCACGCCTTGTACAATAAACCGCCCTGCTTCAGGAAAGCCGACTAAATTCAGAAAGGTGAAAAGCATGGTCATCACCAACCAACCAAGGATGGTTGTAACAGCGCTGCCTCGACCACCGCCAATGGCCGCACCGCCAACGATAACCGTGGAAATTGCCTCGATGTGCATGCCTTTGCCCATTGAAGAGTCCCAGACTCGGAAGGTCGTTACCATCAGCAGAGTCCCCACTGTTGCGAATACCGAACTCAAAACGAAGGCCAAAGTCCTGACCCGGTCCACTCGAATCCCCATCAAGTAACAGGCTGTATCATTCCCACCGACGGCTAAAATGGACCTGCCCAAGGCGGTTTTCTTTAGGAATGTCTGGGAAAGGCCAGCCACGATGAACAGAACCCAGATCAAATAGGGAATGCCGAAAAATCTGCCGAGCCCCAAGCTCCGAAACTCCTCAGGGAAGCCGCCCACTGGCATCCCGCCGGTGTAGACCAAGGCCACCCCTTGGACGCTTATCATCATCCCTAGGGTGGTCAGGAACGATGGTACTTTGAGCTTGGTAACGATCAGCCCGTTGGTAACGCCAATAACCGTGCCAATGCTCAAACATAGGGCCACCGTCGGGAGAATGTTCTCCGCCTTTCCTGCCATCTCGCCAGAGGCAACGGCCGCGATAAGGCTCACTGTGGACGCAATGGACAGGTCGAACCCCCCAGCCAAAATGACGAAGGTTTCGCCCAAGGCCACTACCGCGCCGGGGACCGCTTGGCGAATGAGATGGGATAAGTTGAAGGGCATCAAGATGTGAGGAGAAATAATGGCTGTGGCCCCCACCAGCATCATCAACGCCCACCAAGCCAAGGGCACCTTTTTGACTATGGATAGACCACGGCCCTCTGTCTGGTCCACTGGAATACTGGCCTCAATCAAATCCAAGTTAGTTTTATTTCCGTCAACTGCCAAAACCCTTCCTCCTGACGGTGTAAACAGCCACCGCGACGATGATAATCAGGCCGCGGGCGATTAGCTGAATTGTTGTTTCGACATTGAGATGGTTAAAGGCATTAGCGAGCATCGTCAGGAGTAGGACGCCACCCAAGGTGCCCCAAAGAGTGCCCCGGCCGCCGAAAAGGCTGGTTCCAGCGATGCAGACTGCAGCGATAGATTCCAGCTCGATGTCAATTCCAACATAGGGATCGCCGGTCCCCAGCCGGGAGGAGAGATATATCCCAGTGACGGTGGCCATGAATGAACAGATCACATGGGTTGCAATCCTCACCCGGATGGTGCTGACTCCAGAGAGCCGGGCCGACTGAATATCGCCACCTAAGGCATAGACATGAAGTCCAAAGCGGGTTTTAGTCAAAACGATCAGGGCAGCCAAGAAAAAAGCGGCGAAAAAGAAAATCGAAATCGGAATCGATCCAATTGTGCCATATCCCAAGTACTTAATGCCGGGCGTAATATCGCCGTAGGGTCCATAGTAGTACATTAACGCAGCACCCTGGCCCATTAGCAGCATGGCCAGGGTGGTGATAAAAGGATTGATCCTTACCTTGGCAATCACAAGGCCGTTGATCAGGCCTACGGAAAGCCCAACCCCCAAGACTAGCAGTAGCGCCGGAAGAATCATTTCTGAGCGTCCGTAGACCGTGCCCGAGAAGAGGAGTGTGGTAAGGCTTATGATCGAGCCCACCGAGAGGTCAAAGCTCCCTGACAGGATGCAGAAAGTCTGGCCGATTGAGACGAGCCCCAAGCCTACCATGTGCTGAAAGATGGTTATGACGTTCGTTAATCTGAAGATGTCTGGATCATAGCTGCCGGAAATTATGAATGTGGCGACAACGATCAGATAGGCCGCCACTACGCCGGGGTTGTTGCCCGCAGACCGTTTGAAATTTACCCAGAGTGACAAACTCTGGGTCCTGTTATAGGTATCCAAAGGCATTGCTCCTCAAAGTTCGCAGACCTCCTGGATCGGCTCAAAGGGATTGCCCTCGGAATCAAGAGTGCAGCCTGTGGCAGCTAGCATTACAGCATGTTCGGTCGCCATTTTCCAGTGAAGCTCGGCCGTGATTTCTCCTCGGTGGAATACCAGCATCCTGTCGCAGAGCCCTAAGACCTCCTCTATGTCCGATGAAACCACTATGACAATCACTCCTTGGTCCGCAAGTTCCCGTAATAGCCTATAAATCTGAGCCTTCGATTCGATGTCGATGCCCCGGGTTGGCTCGTCAACGATCAAAGCCCTGCATTTTGTCAAAAGCCACTTAGCCAAAATGACTTTTTGCTGGTTCCCTCCAGATAAAAATTGGGCCTCGCTCGAAAGATCGCCAGCAATGATTTGCAAATTAGACACCATCTCCTGAATTCGAAATAGTTCCTCTTTTTGATTTAGGAGACCTATTTTACCTTCCTTAACTCTCAGAGGAATGATTATGTTCTCGCTGACGGAGGCCGTTAAAATCAGGCCCTCATGATGCCGGTCCTTAGTCACGTAGCCAAAGCCTAAGCGTAACGCTTCCTTGGGCGAGTGTACCTTAACCGGGTTTTCGTTCATGATGATCTCACCCTCCAGAGTTCGATACACCCCGAACAGTGAGCGGGCCAGTTCGGTAGCGCCACACCCCTCCAATCCAGTCAAACCAAGAATCTCACCGGTTCGATGTTGAAAGCTGACCGGTTTGCGCATGACCGGGCTCTTGAGACCCTTGACCTCTAAGGCCGGCTTGACAGTTTCATCTAAGGCACTGCGTCTGGGGAAGAATTCCACGATGGACCGGCCGACCATGGTTTCCACCAGCGCACTTCGCTCCAGACCCTCAACAGAAAACGTGGTAAGCATACGGCCGTCCTTCATGGCGGTTACCCGATCGCAGATTTCAAAAACCTCTTCAAGACGGTGGGAGATGTAAATAATCGTAACGCCAGCCTCTTTCAATTCAGCTATTATGTTGAAAAGCTTTTCTACGTCCGGTAGTGTCAAAGCGGCAGTGGGCTCGTCCATAACAATGAGCTCGCTATGGACGGCGAGCGCCTTAGCGATTACGACGATTTGAAGTTGGTTGATCGACAGATCCCGGACGTAATCCCTGGAATCAATCTCGGATGCTTTGAGCCGCTCCAAAACCTGTGATGCCCCTTCGTTCATGGCCTTCGTGTCAATAAAGCCTAAGCCCTTCTTAGGCTCACGACCCAAAAAAATGTTTTGGGCCACTGTCAAATCGGAGATGAGGTTTAATTCCTGGTGGATAATGCTGATCCCGGCGTTGGTTGCGTCCATTGGATTGGACGGCTTAAAGGGTTTGCCGCGTAGGATGATCTCTCCCTCGTCGGCATCGTAAACCCCACCCAGAATCTTGTGCAGGGTTGATTTCCCAGCCCCATTGTGGCCTACTAAAGCATGGACCTCGCCTTTCAAGCAGGAGAAGTCCACGCCTTTCAAAGCATGAACACCCGGGAAGTGTTTGTGGACCCCCCTCATGGAAAGAATTTCTTCTTGTCTCATAGTAAGTTAAGCACCCGAAAACCAATGGGGCGGTGTAAAACCGCCCCGTCAACCAATCTCGTTAGGTAAGTTTTTCCTTGATCTTGAACTTCTTGACAAGCCATTCTTCAGGAACCTCGGTGCTCAACCACAGAGAGTCTGGTAGATTTGGCCTGTACCATTTATCAAAATCTTTCTCTTCTATGATGAGGAGGGGTATCCACCACAACTTGGGTGTTGGTTCGCCTTTCAGGATCAGCTCGATTGCTTTTACCCCGGTCCGGCCGCAGTAAACCGGCCAACTCCCAAGAATAGTTCTGATATTGTGTTTCCTGCACAATCTGATCCATCCGTTTATGTCGTCGGCCGTGATGATTGGAATAGGAAGGCCCCTCTCCAGGAAGACGTCCAAGAAGGCGGGGGCATTCCAACCGATGTCACAGAATACAGCGTCAATTTTTGGATTTTTAGCAACGATGTCGGCCAAGGCCTTCTTGTTGGGGCCAGCCTGGAAGCTTCCGGTAATAACCCTTCCTACCACATTGATATTAGGGTACTTCTTGATAGCCTCGTCAAAGCCCTCCTGCCGTTCCCTGTTCTGCTGCGAGCCGGTGATTGTTCCGACCCAGGCCAGATTGCCGCCTTTGGAACCCAAAGTCTTGCCAATGAAGTCCGCAAAGGCCCTTCCCACAATCTTTTGGCTTCCCGATTGGGTGCGGCAGGTCGCCTTGTCAGTATTGATCCAGCGGTCCACGGTGACGCTAGGGATGCCCCTGTCGTAGATCTGCTCCACAATCGGCTTCAGGGCCTCGGTGACCGGGTTGATCATGATGATATCCAGGTCTTTGCCCATCAGATCTTCGATGTCTCTAATCTGTTTATCGGCCTTCTCCCCGGCATCGGTCTGGATCCACTCGCCGATCTCAGGAGTTAGCTCGCGCTGGTATTCGATGCAAGCCTGGAAGGAAACCCGCCAAGAGTTGTTGACACCGGGGTTGGCGAAACCAATTTTCCACGGTGGCTTGGTTTTGAACTTGGAATTGTCCCGCATTTCAATGGGCGGCAACATTTTCAGCGCCAAAACCTCTTCGGCCGCTTCGGCACTGGGCAGCCGAAAGAAGTTGCTGACCTGCATGGCCCACAGGGCCACCGGTGCGGCTAGGCCTAACTTGGACAGCCTAGCTAAGAATTGCCTTCGGTTGATCTGCCTCAGCATGAGTTTATCACGCAAAGAATTAAGTTCTCCATTCAAGTTTTTGACGTCCATGGTCATCCTCCTTTCAATAAGGTTTAGAGTTTCAATCCCCGTCGCCTGTTATAAAGTTCGGAACGTTCATATTTACGACGGGTTTCCCTCTGCTTAAATATCGAACCCCTGAAGGCCGTATCCTCCAAAGGGCGATAGTACTCCAATTGAAAGTCTTTCGGAAGCTCGGTGGCTATGGGTTGGCTTTCACTTTTTCCTCTGCTTGGCTGAAACCTTGCCCTCGACCACGAAACAAATTTGACTTGTGAAAACATAATATTCTTTATATATATAAAATATATTTTATTACATTTTGTCAACTATTTTCTTAATTATTGTGTTAGCTTAATAAAAATGTCCCCTTTAACGTATTAAAACGGCCCTATTATGAGAAAGGACATTTTAAGCTTGAGTCAGAAGGAGAGACAGAGGCACCATCTTTTACAGATGGTTTTAGATGGTAAAAACACTTTAAAAAATGCCGATAATCGAATGGACGTTTCCTACCGGCATGCGAAACGGCTTAAAAAGAGACTTATAACTGGAGGGGTCAAAGAAATTGTGCATGAAAATTGAAGCAGATTATCGCCTAAAGCATTTAACTGAGAGCTTGCCGCGCGGATAATTGAGCTGTCCCAGGATAATTATCCCAATTTCAATGATCCACATTTTACTGAAAAGCTTAACGAAATAGAAGGCACTACTGTAGGGCGGGATACTGTCAGAAGGCTGAGACGCAGCAGCTGGATAAAATCCAAAAGGAGACCCCGCAGCCTCCAGGAAAAGATGGTGGTGTTACCAAATAGGTGGTTTGGTAAGGAAGAACCTTCCTGCTGTCTGACGGTTGCTGTACCCCCCCAGGAAACCGCTGCTGGTGTTCCCGGGCACGCCTTCAAGAAGGATACGCAAATCGCTCCATTCACCGTCCGTCCAGAGGTTCATCAGCCGAAACCTTTCACCGACGGCATAGCTTCCTTCCCAGTGTTTCGCTACGGATCAAGATCATGATGTTCATTGAATTCCACGCACTGCATCCCACGCCTCGACCACCGCCTCCAAGATGGACCGCGGCTGCTTCGCATCACCGATAACGACATGATGGAAAGCGTAGGGCAAAATGGGTTCCGCATTGATTTCACAGCAGTACCCAGCGGCCAGCACCACGTGATCGAACGGCCCCAGGCGCACCTCGGCGATCGGCAACGTCACACAGGCCAGGTTTCCTTCCAGCCCGTCCACCGTTGCGTGGGTGATCAGGTTGACCCCGGCCTTGATCAGGCGCTCTATAATCAGCTCTCGCCGTATCGGAACGAGCCCCTGCCCCATTTCTCCCAACATTTCCAGGACCGTGACATCTGCGCCCGACTCAACCAGATACTCGGCGGTCTCCAGGCCCACCAGGCCGCCACCCAGAACCAGGTATCTCCCTGGAGCCGGTTTCGACTGTCGTAGGAGGTCTTCCGCCATAATGGTGTTTTCGCTGGCAGGGTTGCAGAAATCCGGCTTCGCAGGTTGCGCCCCGTAGGCCAAGATAACGGTGTCGGTGCGATCCAGTTCGTCCGGAAGGAGGTCCGAGGCCTTGAGATCCACCTCCTGATTCAAAACTACTTCCACGCCCGAGCGTCTGGCCTCTCGGATCAACCATTCCATGAAATCCCCTACCGGCTCCTTGAATGGAGGAACGCAGCCCGCGTTCAGGTTCCCGCCGAGCTCGGCCCGCTTTTCCAGGAGACGGACTTTGGCCCCCCGGTGCGCCGCTGCTGTTGCCGCGGTTAGACCAGCCGGTCCCCCGCCCACGACCGTGACCCGGCGGGAGCCAGGAAACGGCTCGAGTTTCTCCCGGTCACGCCCCACCAGAGGG
>SDBV01006787.1_pt1 | contig 15768 bp, 18 predicted proteins | sample 2277081 | NCBI WGS metagenome assembly SDBV01 (sample SAMN10402039, study PRJNA504765) | marine sediment metagenome | isolation source: marine sediment core GS10_PC15, 223 cmbsf | place: Arctic Ocean: Southern Knipovich Ridge | collected 2010
CTTCTATAATTGTTCCACTTGCTGCATTTGCACCCCCATAAATAATATTTGTCTTGCCACTCCTATTTGTAAAAGCAAATGATAATTTTGCGTAAGGGAATTGCCAACTACCATCACCGGATACATCACTCCCCGTCTCGTTAAAATATACTGCCGTCAAATTATTATGTTGTGCGACAACTTCCCGTGTTACCCGGGCACCCACACCGGATGTAATTTTCGGTGTCTGGCCGAGCGCGGCCTGCCATAATGTAGCCGCGCGTGATATAGAATAATCATCAACTTCATAGGTCGCTGAATCGAGAACGTGGACGATAAGCCTTGCGCCACCGAGTGCCGCATTCGCAGCCTCTGGATGGAAATAAGGAAGCCATATATTTCCAACAGCCGGAGTGTGTCTTGCACCCCCATACATATAGTCAGAATCATAATAGGTGCTTGTCGTGTCGGATAAATAAAGCCTTAATGTATCGCCGATCTGGATTGTCTCAGCGGCGCATACAAAACCTAGTCCACCGGGGTCAGAATCTGTGTCAAGCGTTATAGGCGTTATAACTACAACGGGAGCCACAAGACATGAAATTTCTAAATAACAAGACTGCGCTTCTGCCACACCCGCCGTTCCGACAAATGCCACATTTGTACTTGTGCCCAATAAAGTACCATCAGCCGCATAAACCCTAAATGTCATATTCGCATCACCCGTCAATGTCATATCAGTAACTACTTTAATAAGATAATCTGTGCCGAATTTGCGAACAAAGTTTGCACTCGGCGCACCTACCGGCGCAACGATACGCTTTCCGGTTGTGTCGTCATTCGCACCGATCACGTTTTGATCAGTTTCGATGTTCTCTATATCGTGATCATATGATATCGTTATTTTCTCAGCCATAATTTACCTCTGTAATATCTGTGAATTAGTTCGCTCGGCAAATTCCATTAATTCTTCCATTCCTACCGTACCCGCAGGAACATTAAATGTATTGTTTGCCGTGTTGTTTACATTATCAGTGTTGTTATTATTCACTACATTACCGCCACCGACTATACCCGATATGCCCTGCATGGCCGCCGCGCTGAAAGCTTCGTTGCTTAACTGGGGAATGTTCATAGACGCAGGCACTACGCGCTCACCTTTGTGTAATTTAGCCATAGTGTCATTTAATATTTCACTTATACCCTTTGCAAACTCTGGGATAGGTGTGCTTTCTATTGCTTTTACTTGTGCCGCGCCCGCTAAACCTTGAGCAATCGCCAGAGGAATATTAAAAGGAAATGGAACCGATGCCATTGTTTTTAATATCGCCGCTGCCGCGTCAATCGCCGCTATTGCCATCTTTAACTTTTTTTCATTCTGCGCCGCTTTTATTACAACAGCCCTCTGTTTTGTGAATGCCTCGGAATTCACATCTTCTATAGCATCAAGTTTATTCTTTTCAATGGTCACAGTATCAGCCGCAAAACTTGCAAGTGAACCTGAGAATTTACCGTAGAAATCTTTCAATTTTCCTATAGCGTCTTTATTATCTGCTATAATCTGTTTCAGACTTTTTTTAGTAGCTTCGACCTTTCCATCTTCCATGTTCTCCCATGCTATTAAATTAGCATCCAACCCTTCCATCCATACAGTATTAGTTGCGTCAAAATCATCAAGCATATCGGCATTGGCTTTTATGAATATCTCCTTAAAAGTTTTCCATGCTTCACCACCTGCCTCAACCATTTCCTTTATTTTTTCTTGTTGCTTTTCAGTAAACTCGTCCATGTTTTTATCAATATCAGCAATCGCGCCAACCGCAGCATCCTTAATCCCCGCCCAGTCGCGCTCCCATACCGCCTTCAATACTTTACCGAACCCCTGAAAGCCTATTACAACGCTTTTTAGTCCTGTGAGAATCTTATCGAAAGTAAAAGTAAAAACAAAAGCAAGCAGCTTTACGCCAACTTCCCATGTTTTTATCAGGCCCGAAATAACTTTTATAGTCTTTTGTATGGCTTCCGTTTTCTGTAGCCATTCCGAGGTTGCCCTGACTATCCCAGTAAGAGCAACCACTAAATCTTTCAATGTCGGTAACAGACCACCACTGCCGGAAAGCACTAAAATCAATTCCTGCCATGCGCTATTCAAGAGTAGGGTTTTACCTTCCAGCGTGTCCATCTGGATATCGGCGGCCATCTGCGCGGCTCCACCAAAATCTCGTATTCCTGACGCAAGTTCTTTAAGGCGCGGAATACTGCTTTTCATTATTTTAATTACACCGGCTTGACGCACCCCGAATATTTTGAACGCATCCGCTGTTGTAATCCCTGCTTCATTCAGTCGTTCCAATAACGCAATAGGCGTAGGTAATAGTTCCTTAATTTCCTTCACAGAAATATTATATTTATCTAAAGCCTCCTTCGCATCTTTAGTCGGGTTTAAAAGCCTGACAAACATCATTCGTAATTGAACACCAGCTTTGCCACCTTTAATTCCAATGTCAGCCATAGCCGCAATCAGAGCATTCAAGTCCTCAAATTCAGCACCCGCAAGACTCGCCGTACTAGCAGAGAATTTCAACGCCTCACCTAACTGTCTAACATCAGTATTAGCAAGCTGATTAGTCTTAGTCATTATATCGACTATATCAGCGGCACGTGACATTTCAAAGCCGTAAGTTTTTAATTGCCCTACTACTAAGTCAGCGGCTTCACCTATTTCAAGATTAGCGGCGGCAGCTAAATTCAAAGCAGGCGTTAAAACCTGGCTCATTTCCTTGACTTCAAGACCGGCAGAAGCTAGAAAAAATAAAGCGTCAGCGGCTTCCTTCGCGGTAAATTTAGTTACAACCGCCGCCTCACGTGCGAACTTCATCAAGGCAGGAGTAGCTTCCTTACCCGCAACACTCGCCACTCGTGCAATCGCCGCCTCAAAATCTTTAGCGACATTTATGCCCGCTTTTAAAACCCGGACAGCGGCAAATACGCCGGCGGCAATAGCTAACCAACCCGCTTTCATCGCAGTAAAAAAGCCCTGCGATTTCTTTGTGGTCTTGTCGAACTGCGTTCCCATACCTTTCATGCCAGCCTTGAATCGCTTATCTTTTAATATCGCGTTTATTATTAAGTTTATTTGTTTATCTGCCATCGTCTATTACCTCACTCAAAGGGGTCATCAATTTCTTGTTTCTCTGGTGGTTTTTCGGGATTGGTTTGTCGAAGTCGTCTTTCCACACAGACTCTATACTTGGCACTTGGGCATTCTGAAATGTACCTGTCGCTCCACCCAAATTCTGAAGCCATGAATACATATGTGTCTGCACGAGAGCCGCCATGCTCATTTTCTCCACCAGAACTTGAACGTTTTTTTTTACGCTGTCGAAATTGTAAAAATATACCAGAAAACATATTTGGATTATTTGTTCTTTTTCAACGTGTTTTTTAAAATACCGCAAATTACAATTTTTCCACTTTAGTTTTTTGCGTATTCTCTCATCTGTTAGATAGTGCGCCTGTTGTTTTAAAATAGTTTTACTGATAAGTTTGCATAATTTATTGAATAACCATTTATCCATTGACAGGAATTCGTACATCCACTTACCTTCTGCCAGTAAGTGAAACGACGCTTTTTCAAGTAATTCCTTCCTTCTTTCTTCTGCCAGTTCCATATTTACAATTTTCGCACCAAGCGCAGATATAATTTCAGCCCAGTCATTGAAAAATTTATGCTCATTGGTAAATGTAAAATTACCAACAAATATAGTACGATTCCCAATCGTAATTGGTAAGGGTTGTTCGCTTAATAATATATAGTCCTCTACCTTGTCTTTCATCAACTTGTCAATATTCTTAGACCCCGCTAACAAGTCTCTGACTTTATCGCGCATCTTGGTAATTGCGCTTTTGTATTTATCGTATTCCAGATTTGCGTTTTCTTTAAACATATTAATGGGGGCCGGAAATCCCGACCCCCGTTCCTTTCTTTTAACTTGCCGCGAACCTGTCTATAATGAAATAGGCAAGATCTCTAGCTCCGTTACTTATGGACGTATCCTGTAAAGCATGGACACTCACAGGGATGCTTGTGTAAGCACCACCGCCGCCTGAAGTCCAGTCTCCGTTAGGAACCATCACACCGTTACGAATGACAAAAGTCATCCCTAATCCTGTGCGCGTGCGTCCTACGAACCGCCACTCTGCTTCCTGCAAAGTATTGGGTTCCGAACCCAGAAAATCGTACACAAAGTTAGGATCACTGAGGTCGAGGTCTCCATTCCACGCGGTGGCCAGGATATTCGGATCGGCAACCTGCATGAATGAAAAATTGACTACCGGACTCATTTTGTCAATATCGAGTACAAACTTGGTCTGCGTACCCCCAGTATTGTCAAACCAGTCGATAATCTCCTGACCGAGCGAAAAGGTTTTCTCATTCTCAGTTTTTCCTACGTATTGTCGTGCGCCCGACAAGTCTGTGTAGACCTGCCAGCTCGATTTCATAAAATACGCACGATTATCTCCCAGAAAATCGTAAGCATTAGCCATATTTTCACCCCACTTTCTTAATCACAAAATCTATTGAACAGCATTCAGTATGAGGTATTGAATCTTCCTGTAATATCTCGTACTTTAACTGCCCGCGTTCCTTCATAGCCTCCAGCATATTGCGCATGAAGTTTTTCCCGACATTCGTCTTATGCGATGGGTTTCCTCCCGGCTCACCGCATTTTTTATACCGACCAGCCTCAATGTCCGGCAGTAACAGGAGCATCAACCCATCAGGTTTTAATTTGCTCCACCATTTCAGAAAGACTTTCGGTATATCGGAAAAATCCTCCAAGCAATGCGAAGAGAATATAAAGTCCAGTTTTCCATCAGCGAATATATCTAAATCCTTGCAATCCCATACTAACTGTGCATTCGCGTACTTCCAGTCAGGTTGAACGTCGATACTTATAATGCGGTCATCTATTCGTGTAGTGCCACACCCTAAGTCAACACCATTCTTGAATCGCTCCTCACCGTTATGTACAGGAATGACCGCCCACTTTTTTAAATACTTGTCAAATTCTATGCGGGCATTGTTAGGCAGTTCCATCATTATCTCCTATTATGAATGTATAACTTCTCTTATTTTACATATTCATCCTTTCTGTTCGGGATGTATTTTTTCATATGCTTACTCAAAATCTCCACTGCCTCACCAAGACCGTCAGCCGTATTGTGTCCATACTCACCATCAACCGCAACATTGCACTCTTCCCTTATCACGGATAATATATTATATATTTTCCGTTTTAGTTTTTCATCCATAATACTTCTCCTTCTCATACTTTTTCATTGTCCATCAAATAAGGATAACCATCGACTGGCATTAGGCAACTGTCATTAAGAATTTTCTCTAAAACTTTTTGTGCTTCCAGTAAAGTATCAAATTGGATAGAGACACAATGGTAATGCCCATAATTATGATAAGGCTTAACTCCGTATTCAGTATCAAGTTGACAGAGTGTTCCTCTATAATAAAAGCCTATGGTATACTGTTTTTCGTTATGTGCCATTATACTTCTCCTTCAGCTTTTTAATAAGATAGCTTTTATTATTGTCAAGCTCCCCACTCCTGCGGTGTTGGTCGCTTCTCATGTTGGGATGATACCTGTGTCTGTAAGTTGGAATATTCACGGCCTTGCATCGGCACTCATGCAGAAGTTGTATTTTCATGTCCACATCTTCCGCGCTTGTGAGGGTTTCATCCCACCCGATACCAGGCTTGCTGTCGGTTTCATGTAATGACTTTCGCCAAATACATCCTTGTAATGCAAACGCACCCGGCTTATCCCATATCAGGGTTTTTAGTTCCTCGATGTTATCCGATAGTTGTGTCTGTGTACACTTGTCTCCGTGCTGTTCCATGTAAGCGGTTATGACTACATCAATATCATTCATGTGGTTATCTCTGAATATTTTCATGCGTTGCTCAAGTGAGTGCTTGTCGTAAAACATATCGTCATCGTCCAGTAATGTGATGAATTCGCCGGTTGCCGCCGCGATGCCGAAATTCTGTGAGGCCGCCTGCCCTCTGTGAACTCTTTGGAATATGCGTATATCGTCTGAAATATATCCTTGTTTATCCCTTTCCCAATGAGCCTCCAAATCTAATATTTTCAGGTAGCTCTTATCGGTCGAGCCGTCATCCACTATGATTAATTCTTTAGTCTGATACGTCTGCTCCATGAATGAATCGAGTGCATCCTTCAGGAACTTGTGACGGGTCTCCGCATTATATACAGGCATTATTACACTAATCATTCTGACCCCCATACACAATCAAGCTTATTGCCACAGTTCGGGCAAACCCATGAACCCACCCCGACATCATAACTATTTTTTGGACGATACATCGGAAGATTGCAATTAGAACACACGGGACTTCTGAGATACTTCCACAAATATTTAATAAAATTAATCAATCCAATACTCCTTACATAGTTTATTCCGTATCTCCATGTGATGACTCTCCCCGGACAGCTTCCGGCCTCGCTCACTTATCATGGTAATACCGTTAAATATAAATTCTGATACTCTGGTATTTACGCGGTTGGATATATAGATTTCATCGGCGTGCTGGTGTTCGTCTTGTGTCAATTCATGGAATGGATTGGAAATAATCTTATTTATGAGGTCGCGCTTGAAAAATGAAAATCCCATATTAATCATATCAGTCTCCGCTGCGTACCCTACCCATCCAGCTTTATTCTGATATGGTTTCTGTTTGTCTACATCCGAACCGCCAAACTTCTTACCCTTCCAGCCTAATATACTATCATATTTTCCCGATTCGTCAAGCAAATTCTTAAATAGATTTACGTCATTTATTCGCCCGTCATCGTCATTCAACCACACAAAAGGTGTCTGGACAGCCTGTAGTAACATCCACCGCCCGAACTGTGCAAAATTCCGCGTAGAGCGTATAATTACATCCCCGATATCAGGGCAATTACCAGAGTTATCCCATATCCATATCTCACTTTTAACCGTCTGTGAGCGTATAGCTTCCACTATCTCAGGAATATTCTCAGGGCGGTTGTAATGTACTATAATGCTCGTTATCATTTCAATTTCCATAATTTTATATGTTTAAGTATATACCATTTCAAACCAAATAGATTAATACTAAACCATACATGGATGTATTTTATCCATCCACCGTTACCGTCTGGAAAATCCGCTTTAGTGTTAAATGTTAAAGATATCATACTTCACCTAATTTTTTGAGTATCGCATCGTGCGAGTCATACCAGTATTTATATTGAGCATCAGTCAGGCGCATCTTACCACCAGTTGTGTCGGCTTTGTGAATATAATGTAATATCTTTACATCATCGGGGTTTTGCACTTTGTCTACGAGTGTGTTATACGACAAATCAAGCTTGGTAAACTGTCCTTTGAATACCTCGTTATAAATAGCCTGGTCGTGTCCGAATGTCCCGGCTCCTTTCTGGTGCATCATTAACTTACCATAAGTCTCAGGATTAAGCAAATTATTATCCACCACAAACAAGCCTGCGTTGTATTGATTCCGCGCAAGCTCCCAGCACATTCCCAGTCCGGTTTTTAGTTCAATCGTTGTCAGTTCTTCTATTGATTTCAAACATACCGTATCAGAATCAATAAATATCACCCTGTCAAACCCCTTGAGATTGAATGACTCAATACTCCAATAATACGGTTCGGCTTTATCTCGTTTGATATAATCCGCGTAATCTATGCGCTTGAAAATAATGTTATCATAAAACGGTGTCAGTTCTCCCTTTCTTGATTCTATGCCGTTGTAGGAATGGTCTGCAGTATCAACATGAAATATATACAATGGCAAGTTTTTCAATCCGCTGTTATTATACAGGCTTCTGAGTAATACTTGCGCATAAGTAATATATCTGCTTGTAACTACTATAGCCAGACAGACTCTCATAGCTTCACCTCGTATATTACGTCAGTCGTTTTCGCGGCGTTCTTCTTATCAGTTATCTCCGTGAATTTTTGGTACTTCCTGCCTCCGAATTGTTCAATGACATCCTTTTCCCTGTAAGTATTCAGGTAGTAATCGCCGGACGTATTGCGAACAAGGTTTATTTTTTCATCCTTCCCCGGAGGCAGGTAGAATACAAAGTACACATACTTACTAGCTATCCTTAGACATTCTTCCATTGCCTCCTGCCAGTCGGGGATATGCTCAAATATATGTCGTGCAATAACAACATCGTACTTGTTATCATCAAACCACGTTCTCTGTATATACCCTTTTGATAGCCGCCCCTTTAATTCAGGATATAATTCAAGCGACACATCCAGTAATTGCTGTGTCAAATCCACACCCCAATAATCTATATCAGGAATATAATTTTTCAGCACTTCGTACATCACACAATTACCGCAAGGTATATCTAATATATTGAGCCATACTGTTTCCTTTATCAGTTCCGCTACCTTCTGCCTGCCTGACGAATCCACGCCGAATCCGGGTTGTTTCATAAACACGTGCTTAACGTGGTCGCGGCTAAGTGAATCGTGCATATTTTTGTTACCGTCCCACATATTAAACTTCCTCGTAAGTTGCCTTAAATATATCAGGCTTGCAGGGATAAAATTCCCCCTTCACGCCCTTGATAATGAAGTCGCCGATATCGGCTGCCATAGTTCCTTCGAGTGTAAATATTTTCAGCCCTTCTGATTTTACAAGGGCTTCATATTTTTCCCATTTCCAATCCTTGACAGACTCATTTAAGCCTATGAAATCTATGACTTCATGTAAATTGTCGCCTGTCCATAACGCTGCCTCAATCACTACCGGTTTCTTTCTATACTTTTTCATTTGTTCTCCTTATGGAAAATTCCTGCAAAAGCCATCTTCTATTATGACCTTTTCAACTATATCGTTATACGTCCCGAAAGTACACCTCGGACATTTTGTAACATCAATGTTACGTATCATTTCATGGTGAAACTCGGTATTCCACACCTTCAATATTTCGCTGGGGTCGGGTTCATGCCTGCATAATATCAAGTCCTCGCGCCCGCGCATATCAAAGCAAGTATGTACATTACCATCAGCCCCAAAAGTAGGAAGCATTGGTATTGCCCAACATCTTTTGAAATTTACTTTACGTGTGAAATCAGGGTTGAACTTATGCCTTATCCCGAACACCCTGAAGTTTTTAGTTTCCAGTTTGTGCCCTTCAGTCAACTGCTTGTCAATCAGTTCAAAATCATAATTGTCAATCTTCTTACCTTCGGTCTTTGTCAGGTTGTCCCATCCCGCAGGTCGTAGGTGAAAATCCCTGACACCGATACTTTTAGCCAGCTTGATAGCATCGTAAATCTCATGCTGATTATCAGGGGTCAACAGATACTTATATGCTACACTCCCCTTATTGTCAGCCATAGATTTAACAAGCTTTTTCATATTCTCAACGACCTTATCGAATAACGAACCTGTGATGCCCTTTATTGCATTATAGGTGTCCTTAGTAGCCGCATCCATAGAAAAGCCAACCCAGAGGCACGTTTCGTTCATGGTGGCTATATCCTTGTCAGTCAGCAGGCTCCCGTTGGTAATTACGCCGCTTTCAAGACCGTTCTCATGCATTCGCTTCAATAGATTATTCATACCTTTATTCATAAACGGCTCGCCGCCACCTGCGATACATGCCGAGTTCACACCCCATTCTTTGAGGAAATCAGCCAACTTAATCATGTGTTCCTCCGGCATATCCTTTCCGCTTCCCTGTATCATATCATAAGCGTTACAGAACTGACAATCATAATTACACCTGTTGGACGGGTCAATGTCTACAGTCACCGGAGGCAAATAATCTTCTTTAGCACAGCCCTCTAAATGCTCACGCCACATTAAGACCTTCGCGCTGTTAAACGGGTTCCACGGATTTAACCACTCTTGCATATATTCTCCACAACAAAAGTCTTCAATACACTTTCCCCGAAAGCATTATGATATATTTGTGTATATTTAATTTTATATTTTTCAACTGCTTCTTTCCACGCCAGACTTTCCCCACCTTCATATTCCTTTGTGCTTCCCCAATCATCAAAGTATATTACTGTGTTCTTTACAATTAAATTATTATCACACATCCAAGTCAGTACATCTACAGTCGAACAATATAAATCAACATCTATATCAACATACACAGCAGGTTTCATCGACTCAGCCAGGTCTTTCGTTAATACGTCTTTATAAAACCCGCCGAAAAAAGCTAGCTTGTCATTGTCTATGCCTTTCAGTATTTCGGTTGACACCTTACAAGCATCTTCAGCCCCATATAGATCAAGTGACGAATATGCGCCTGCGTTAAAATTATGATATTTCGGTATGCCATCGGTTTCCTCCGGCAATCCTTCAAACGAATCAAAGCCATACATCATATTATAATTACATTTAAGCATCCGGTTGGATATTAATTTAGTGGAAATACCAGACCATATCCCGAATAAGTAAACATCCCCGTTTATTTCCGGTTCAATGCTATCTAGTGCCTTTATTCTGCCGTCCATGTATATATCTATCTGTTTGTCTACATCTTCAAATGTTCTCATACTATTCCCTCCACCTCGGAGCCTGTAAAACCGCCTACGGAATCGACAAACTCTTTCCGTAATCCTATCAATTCATCAATGCTCAACGTGTCGTGCTTGATATTGGAATCAACATAATAATTATCGGGGTAATTCCCGCGTATGTAATAACCATTGCCCTTGCACCATTCCGTGAGTTCGCTTCCGGGAAAGGCATTGAATATGGTCATTTTCCCCATATCTACCTTGCATTCCTGATTCAGCTTGATTGTCTCCCGTATATCTTCCGCCGTTTCCGTGGGTCCGCCACAGATGTTGAATGAGGACGTCGTCAGACCTACTTTCTTGGCGAGTAGGAATGCCTCAACGAGTTTCTCCCTGGATACATTCTTCTTGTATATCCCGTTCCGGATCCTATCTACCCCGCTCTCTATCCCCATACACAAGAGGACGCATCCGGCATCCTTCAGGGCTCGGAGGATCTCTTCATTGACCGTATCCGCCCGCGTCTCTATTGCGAATGGAAGACCGACCTGCTCCTTATATTTGTCGCAGAAATCGAGGATCCTCTTTTTCTTCATAGTGAACGTCTCGTCCGTCAGCCAGACCAGATCGTTATGATATGTCGATGTTACAGTTTTTATCTCATCAATAACATCATTTATATCTCTGAATCGAGTGACTCTCTGATCCTCATATAATTTATGTAGATTATTACATCCGCAATAGGTACACTTGAATGGACATCCTCGTGCCGTGATGAACATAGCGACATTCTTATATGCCTTGTCCCAAGCCATAACCTTATCTGAATGCCTACGAAACATTTCGTGGTCAGGCCACGGCAATTTCGTTACATCCGGTATCGTTCCCATGGGGTTCATATATATTACATTATTATATCTCACCCATGCCCCTGGTGAATGCGGATCACGAGTTGTAATATAATTGTATAAAGCATATTCCCCGTCCCCCCTGATAGCTACATCAAATATACCATCAGCCATGACCTCGGCTGTGGCGAATGTCGCGTGAGGCCCACCGATAATTAAAGGCACGTCAGTTAAGTCTTTTATCGCTCGTGCCAATTCACAGGCATATTCATAATCAGGAGACAGCGCACCGAATAGAATAAAATCAGGGTCAATTTCATTGACCTTATCGAGTAAATCATTGCTTGTTTCAAAAGTATTGTCCCATAAATAAGTCTCTATTCCCTTGCTTTTCAGGTAACTCGATATATACGCCATGCCCATAGGCATCTGTAGAACCTTGCCGATATTAGTATGTATGAATAACACTCTCATTATGCATACTCCGGTGTGAACATGCCTTCAAATAGAAATGGATAATGCTCAACTATATAATCTTCCGGTGAAAAATATTCTTGCGCCTTTTTATAATTATCAGCCATAGCTTCCATTTTAGAATTATATGAATCTTTTGAAAGCTCGTTTAATATCTTGCCTAACTCAGCCTCGGTGTCGAACTGTATAATACCATCAGCGTTAAAATACTTGCCTATGTTATTGGTTCCCCAGAATATAGGAACCGTACCTGTCATAAAGCAGTCCATCAATATCTCGGTGAAGTAATCGTCACACTTAGTGTTCTGTACGCATATCGAAAACATATAGTTTTTCAGAGCATCGGCTTTATTCTCGATAGGGTTCCTGTACTTGCCATATCCGTCAAACTTAGTGGAGTACCTGTCGTATAGTTTATTGCGAAACCTATGCCCCTCGGATTGTGTCTTTCCTGAACATATCATTGACACCATTTTATGTCCGATATATCTTGCTCTGTCATATTCAGGAATCCAGCAACACCCGAAAGGATAAAATAGAATCTTCTCAGGGCATTCCGCTATCAACTGCCTGTCAAACGTGAGCATATAATCAAAGTCTTTCAGGTAGTTGCTAGAGTATATCTCAGGGCGTATACCTCTAGGTTCTATTAACCATCCTACTTTAATCTTACAATTAGTATTCTTAGCCGCACCGAATGACCTGCCTGTAAAAAAACAAGTCGGTGTATTGTCGCCACCCCTGTACCATTCAATATGTTTTGACGGCATATCATTACAGGATATCGTATGAGCGAACTGGTCGTCGAATATCTTTACTCGCATTTAGCCGCTCCAAATTGTATCAGTTTATATATTGTCTTTTTATTCACAAGGTCTCCCGCGACGATGTTCATAACATATTTACTACCCAAAAGGCACAGTATTTCCATTGCCGCCTCATCTGATGTGATAATATCTTCCAGTTCGTTGAAAGGCTTTATTTTTTTATCCCTGAAATCGGCACATATTCCCTTCCCTACTAATTTGGGTATTCTTATTATGTGTCCATTCTTTACATTCTCTATCAAATACAATTCGGATTTCAGCTTATAGTGCAGGTAGTGAATCTCGCGCCCCTGCTTAGTGGATATGAAATATATTTTTTCATCCTTATGCGCATCGACAAACTTGACGAATTTATCATATTCATTCCTCTGCGCTTTCTCTGAAGAGTCATCTATATTCCATGTATGATATATGACACAATCGGGATAGTTCACACCGTTATCCTTCTTTATTAATTCCCTTAGAGCATCACCCAACTGTCCACGTCCGTTGATTAGCTTGACCATTTCAGCTCCTTGAGTATAACGTGTGCCGACGTATTAGGGTAATTATCAAACTGCGCCAAGTCTATCCTATCGCCTTTTAAATACCTATCATTCAGTTCCTTCGCGCCTATATCTCCACACAGAGTCTCGCGCCGTACCTGTACACGGTTAATCGGGGTGTCTATTACTATTGAATGTTCGGGACACCACATCAAAGGGCGTTTTATCATTGCGGCGTTCATAGCGTCCTCAAGTTCGGTAGGACTAGTATAATTACCTTTCTCAATTATTGGCTTAACATCCGCTGTGCGGAATATATGTCCTACACCCGGACACATCGGATAACCCCAATCAATGTTTTTACCATGCCAGTTCCATATACCGTTCTTTATTTCCGGTGCCGGGCTAGGCCCCTTTATGTAATGGCTAGATATATTACGACCCATACGCAAAGATATACACGCTATATCAATGTTCATCATTATGCTTTCATCCCATTCCCACGACCGTGTGAATATATTATCATCACACAGGAACATGGTATGCTCTGAGTTACCGATTAAACTATTCAATGTGTTCTTAAAGCCTGATTCACGGTGATACTTAACCCATTGATGCTCACTAGACACAATATCATATCCTTTGACATACTCAGCGTCATCATTATATATTACTGTAAAATCATGCACCTCATACTCACTCCAATACTTATCTATGCTCCTAAGTAAAAGGTCAAGCTGACAGGCTCGGTTCTTAGACCATATTACTACGTTCATTTATACACCTTCCTTGACGCGGCTTGCATGGTCGCCCATTGTTTCTCTAAAGCCGCCCTGTCCTTACCCTCTGCCTCAAAATGGATAATGTCTTTCTGTATCTTCACGGAGGCGGGTACGTTTAAAGTCAGGTGGTGCGGGGAACCAACAAACTTAAACTTTCTATTCCACTTGTAAAACCGAGGCTGAAAATCAGGATAATCTTTAATCTGCTTAGACTCGTCATTGATATCTGAATACAGGTTAAACGTCCTACGTGATATTAAACCGTATTCTATGTTACTATCCGCAAGCATCGGCAGGTAATCGGATAATTCCTTGCTGAAGGACTCATCTAAATCCATTATCAGACACTTCTCATCATCCTCTACAAACGTGAATGAGTAATTTCTCTGCATGGCCTGTGCGTCGTGGTATTTCTTATCGTAGGGGTGAACATAAACAAGCGCACCGGCTTTCTTCAGTAGCTCCACAGACTTGTCCGTACTTCCTCCGTCAATAGCTATTACCCTCCCTATGGATGGGTGACTCATTACATTCTCGATAAACCGAGGCAGGTTCTTTTCCTCGTTCAAAACAATTACAGGCATCGTCAACTTGTTTCGGCTGTGATGAATTATGTTGACAGTCTTTATATCTTTTGGGGCATCCACTTCTTTAAAAATACGCCTGTCGTTAGTGAACTCCATAGCAAGCATTTTATCATATATAACTTTAGGTTCTATGTCAAGACACGGCGCTATAAATTCAGGCTTTTTATCCTTATTCCCGTGTTTGCATATAGCCATGTGAAACGAGCCGCATCCAATACAGCTCAGTTCATCCTTATACACTACCTGATACGGGCCTTTATAATAATGCAGTCTCAATTCAGGCTTGATTATCGAGAATATACATACAGTCGGTATGTGCATACATAAGGCAACGTGCATCAGGCCGCTGTCTACGCTTATCATGTAGTCAAGGTCTTTTATCAGGTTTATACATTCCCTCACGCTTGTCTTGCCCTGCATATCAATTAATCTGTCGCGTTTGGCTTTTACAAATTGATAATCACCCATCAGCACCACTACATGGTTTTTGTTTTGACTGAGAATGTAGTTGATTAGTTTCTGGCCGTGGTCATATCTTCTGTATGAGTGAGAACCATCACACGCCAACCCTATATAAACCTTTCCGTCTTTCCTTTTCAATATAGGTTTCTCTTTCTCGTTAAAATACAATCTCGGTTCGGGGTCGCCTAAGCCGACATTAAAGATCTGATTATAACAGTCGGTGCGGCATTTCTTTTCCCTGTTCGTGCAGGTCTCAGAATAGAACCTTAAATCTTCACAAGCATCATAATCAGCCATGTTGACCGATTTCGGTATATTGTCTCTCTCTTTCTGTCGTAAGTTCTCTACAATGTAAGGGTTGTTCTGGTAGACTTCAGGGAACCTGCTTAGCATACTGATAGTTCTCTTGCCGTCAACAGCCAACTGCCTGACTACAGGCTCTAACAATAAAAGGTCGCCTATGCCCGCATCCCGGATAATGAGTTGCTTGAGTTTGTGTTCCTTGAAATACTCATCGGGATTAGGGCATAAATCAAGCGTCTTGTATTGCTGAACATATTTAACAGCTATATTCCCCGGTAACTGTTGGGGGATGTACGGCTTGAATATTAAATGCTTTTTCAGTTCAAGTGACGTTTTCTCGAATGGCTTCTCGGACTTATTCACAACCCATATATTATTCACAAATCCTCCTAGTATTGGTCTGGTACGTCCTCTAAGTCCCAATAGTCAACCGTGACCTG
>SDBV01006788.1_pt1 | contig 15763 bp, 16 predicted proteins | sample 2277081 | NCBI WGS metagenome assembly SDBV01 (sample SAMN10402039, study PRJNA504765) | marine sediment metagenome | isolation source: marine sediment core GS10_PC15, 223 cmbsf | place: Arctic Ocean: Southern Knipovich Ridge | collected 2010
TAAAAATAAATTAAATTTTTTATCCAATCCGTAATACATTATTCTTTGTTTTATTTTATTAGATTGATTATCATAAGTACCAAGAATCCCAACCGATCCTTTTGCTAGATTATACAGTATTTCCTTTTTTAAATTCTTTTGAATCTTATTTTGAGCTTTCTTTTGAGCTTTCTTTTGAACTTTCTTTTGAACCCTTTTTAAAACCATTGCTTCATGATAATAATACTTTATATAACTGTCAAGTTTTACAAGCAAGTAAAATATCTAAAAAATATTCTCTATCTACTTGTTATAATATAAAGAATATTATAATTTAAGTTTCTTTAAAATCAATTTTTGTGAGAATACTTTATCCTATTTAATTTTTTTTCTGTTTTATAATTTTTAGGGTTGACAACAGCAATAACTTTATCTAGGATCAACTTAGTATATAAAAATAAAAACGAGGCAATTGCATTGAGAATCCCCGGAGGATTTACACCTAGAATCGCAGGACGGCCCTTAAGTATTGTAGAACAGATTTCCGTACCTGATAAAATGTTTATCGCACTTGAACAGAATGGGTTATTATATAAGGCCTTAATAAAAAATGAACAAAAAGTTCAATTCGGGAATCCCTTAGCAGAAGTTGAGATACCAGGAGGTAAATTATATCTTCCTGCCACTGTTACCGGTATTGCAAGTTTAGCAAAAGATATTAAGCAAATAATCATAAAAACAACAGATTCAGAGGTAAAAAATAACATTTTTGAAGTAATGAAACCTCAGAATATTACAAAAAATAAAATTAGAGAAAATCTGTCAAAAAGCGGCATCTGGCCATTTTTCTGGAGCTCTGCAACAAAAGGGATACCCAGTCTGGATCCTTCTGAACAACCGAAAGCAATTATAGTTAATTCATTATTAGCAGAGCCATTTAGGGCAAGAGGAAAAGTAATTCTTCGTCACAATTGGAGCCGGATTGTAGAAGGATTAAAATATCTTCCGCGTCTTCTTGCGGATTATGGTAAAGTCGAAATTGTACTTACTAATAAACGGGATCCTGTTGCAGTAAATATGTATGACGATCTTGCAGGCCATGCCTGGGTTCGTTTTCATCCGACAAAACTAAAATATCCAATAGAAAATCCATTTTTATTAAGTAAAATATTCAGGAAAGATAATCGCTACCTTTCGAAAAAAGATACCATCTGGGTTATTGACATACAGGGAGTAGAGGCAATCGGACGGTGCCTGGCAGAAGGGGTACCACTCCATAGAAGAATAATTGCATTAGGAGGCCCTGGTAATCCGAATCCCAAACATATATCAGCAAGAATTGGCACACCAGTAAAACATATAATAATGAAAAAAATAAATGATAAAGATGTAAGCATTTTACGGGGAGGTATTTTAACAGGATATCCTATCGATTTTAATAACGATTCCGTAAACTATACAGATGATGCATTATTTTTTCTACCAAATCTAAAAAAACGGGAATTCCTTAGTTTTTTACGTCCCGGATTTACTAAAACCTCATATTCGTCTTGTTTTATTTCAAAAATAACCAGAGCATATGATAGTAATATTACCTCAACATTCAGAGGTGAAAAACGGCCATGTATAGCATGCGGTTTATGTGAGAAAATCTGCCCTGTTAATATGATGCCCCAGGTACTTCATAGATATCTATATGATGAAGGCCTGGATGAAGCTGAAAAAACCGGACTTAACCTTTGCATTTTTTGTAGATTATGTACTTATGTTTGTCCTTCAAAAATAAATCTTGATTATCAGTTTAAAACCGCAATAGAACAGATAGATGCAGAAAAACTTGAAAGTCAGGAGAGCGATAAGTAAATGATTAATAATTATTTAAGATTGGAACTAAATTTATGAGATTACTTGAAAAACTAATAAATAAAATGCGCCCCTCTTTTGAAGAAAAAGGAAAACTATCTTTTTTTCATCCTATATTTGAAGTTATTGATAATATTCTTTATTCTCCAGCTAAAAGGCCGCTTCATCCTCCGTTTGGAAGAGATCCATTAGAGATAAAACGATATATGATACTTGTCGTTTTAGCTCTTTTCCCCTGTTTTATTGCTTCGGTATATTTCTTTGGACTACGCATTTTCTTTATGCTGCTTGTTTCATATACTGTCGGAGGAATAATAGAAGTATTGTTCTCTCTAATTCGCAAAGAAGAAATTAATGAAGGTTTTCTTGTATCCGGCTTTATTTTCCCTCTAATTCTCCCGCCCAACACTCCTTATTGGATTGTAGCAGTTGGAATAGCTTTTGGTATTATAGTTGGTAAAGAGATTTTCGGAGGCACAGGAAGAAATATTTTTAATGCTGCTTTAGTCGGAAGGCTTTTTGTTGCATTAGGTTATCCTGCTTTATTGTCAACATCATGGGCCGCTCCTGCTTCAGGGGGCTGGGGAAACTTGTTTCAGTTTGCTGCAGAACAAGGTGCGGATGTAGTTTCTACTGCATCGCCTTTAGTACTGGCACGTGGAGGTGATTACACTTCAATATTCGATCTATTTATAGGCCGCATTGCCGGAAGTGCAGGAGAAACTTCTGCGCTTGCCATATTACTTGGAGGAGTATTCCTAATAATTTTAGGGATCGTTAACTGGAGGACTGTTGTTGCAATTCTTATCGCATTTGCAGGTACCAATTTCATTATAAACCTTATAGATCCCTCACTTTCACATCCAATATTATTTAATATCCTTTCCGGCGGGCTGCTTTTTGGAACATTTTTCATGGCAACAGACCCGGTAACAGGCCCGGTTACTCGATCCGGTAAATGGGCTTATGGTTTTATTATTGGATTCATAACAATGCTAATAAGAACATTTTCCGGTTTTGTAGAAGGAATCACTTTTGCAATATTATTAGGAAATATTTTCTCTCCAATTATAGATCAAGTAGTAATTCGTTTAAAATCCAGAGGTTATGCTAATGAAAAATAATACTTCTACTATAATATTCGCATGTGCACTTGGTATTATTTGTGCTTTGCTTCTTTCTACTGTAAGCCAGTATACAAAGCCTTATAGATTAGAAAACGCGAAATTAGAAAAAGTACTAAATTTCCTTGAAGCACTGGAAGTGCCTATAAGTGAAGGACTCGACGCAAAAGGCCTTTTAAATCTTTATGAAGAAAAGGTAACAGAAAAAGAACTCGAAAGTATAACATTCTATGAATATGCAGAAACTGATTCCGGAGCTAAAGTAATAAAAGCAATCGCTGTTATTTTTACCGGAGCAGGTTTGTGGGGACCTATAGAAGGAGTTATTGCTTTCGAACCGGATTTAAAAACTATTAGAGGAATACGATTTTACAAGCAGGAAGAAACTCCCGGATTAGGCGGAGAAATAGGTTCGGATTGGTTCCAGGAACAATTTGAAAATAAACAAATAATATCAGGAAATAATGTTCCAGGTTTCGAAATAATAAAACCAGGCAGGATATCGGATATTAATTCTGTTGATGGAATATCCGGAGCAACAATGACCTGTGATAAAGTACAAATCATTCTGGAAACTCTATTCATCGAAATATGGAAGGAGCGAAACAACTATGTCCAATAGTCTGCCAGGTAAAATTAAAACAACTGATATTTTTAAAAACGGCATATTAAAAGCAAATCCTGTAACATGCCAGGTTCTTGGTATATGTTCTGCTCTGGCAGTTACAAATAAACTGGAAAATGCACTTGTTATGGGCGGCGCACTAATATTTGTTATGACTATGTCCAATTTAATAATTTCATTGCTTAGATCGATGATTCCACGCAGAATACGTATGATAGTTGAAGTTGCAATTATTGCAACTTTTGTAATAATATTTGATTTATACTTAAAGGCCTTTTCCTGGGATATGTCCAAACAATTAGGGCCTTATGTCGGATTAATAATTACAAATTGTATAGTAATGGGAAGAGCCGAAGCATTTGCAATCCAAAATAAATTTCATCATTCCATATTTGATGGTATAGCAAATGGCATTGGTTATACCATAATACTATCATTAATTGCAATTTTTAGAGAAATATTAGGTTCCGGTACAATTCTTGGAATCACAGTATTATCCGAATCCTGGTATTCGAAAAACCTTATCATGATTCTTGCACCAGGTGCATTTTTTACAGCTGGTTTTTTAATCTGGATTATTAATAAGATAAATCCACCTGAGGAGGCGGAGATAAAATAATGAATGAAGTTTCCATAATAGTAATTTTTATTTCCTCTATTTTTACTAATAATATTCTGCTGGCAAGTTTTTTGGGAATGTGCTCTTTTATTGTGTGTTCAAATAAAATTGAAACAGCTTTGGGGCTTGGTACTGCAGTTGTTTTTGTAATGGTATTTACTACTGCAATAAATTATCTAATCTATTATTATTTATTAGTTCCATTAGGACTTGAATATCTTGCTTATATTATTTTTATAGCTGTTATTGCTGCATTTGTTCAATTTGTAGAGATGTTTGTAGAAAGATTCAGTCCAAAATTATACTATGCTCTGGGCATATTCCTTCCACTTATCACAGTAAACTGTGCAATCTTAGGAGCTTCTTTGTTCATGGTAATTCGTAAATATACTTTAATTCAATCTGTTTTTTTTGGACTTGGAGCAGGAATCGGATGGGCTCTTGCCATTCTCCTAATGGCCGGCTTAAGAGAAAAAATGGGTTACTCAAATATTCCAAAACCATTAAAGGGGCCAGGAATCTTAATGCTTGTAACCGGCGTAATAGCTATGAGTTTTATGGGATTCGCAGGTATGTTAAGTTCACAATAATGAAGAACCTCGGAGTAAAGCTCCATGGTAACTTCGTTATGGAAGGCCACCTGACCACCTGACCACATTCAAGCTTGTGGTCAGGTGGCCTGGCACTATAGTTCATAGCTTTTATCCCCATAGTAATACTACGGGGATGAAGGCTGGCAGAATAAAGAATACTTAAGCAGCAGAGCTGCTAAATATTCTTATGTTTGTAAGGCAGCAAAATCTTTGGTTTTGCGCTTAGTTATGCCTTAATATGACAAACATAGAGCAACGTAGCCGATATATGGTTTACAAATAGTAAAGCCTTCAGGCTTTTACATTACATATCATGGTTTCTTTTAGAAACCATATATCCCCGATGCAGAGCATCGGAGTATTACGGCGTCATAATAAGTGAGGAATTATGGTTGGCAGTTTAATTGCAATTGGTATAACAACAGGAATATTTGCTATATTGTCTGTTCTGCTTATTCTGGCAGAACGTTATCTGGCAAAATATCCAGATAGTATTATTACTATAAACGAAGGCTCAACAATTTTTGAAGTGCCCGGAGGCGGGACACTATTATCTTCACTTTATGAAAACAAAGTTTTTATACCTTCTGCTTGCGGCGGCAAAGGCTCCTGCGGCTATTGTAAGGTTAGAGTGTTAGATGGAGGAGGGCCTGTATTACCAACAGAAACCCCGTATTTAAATCGTTCTGAACAACGCTCCGGTATAAGACTGGCCTGTCAGGTTAAGATAAAACAAAATATGTCTATTAGCCTTCCTGAAGAATTATTAAGTGTTAAAGAATATAAAGCAGTAGTAGCTTCTTCAATACCAGTTACTCATGATATAAAAGAACTTACCTTCAATTTAATAGAACCGGAAGAGATTAATCAGCGTCCCGGACAATACATTCAGATTCAGGCTATCGGCCCGGACGGACTGGTTTTTAGAGCATATTCCGTAAGTTCGGCATCATATGAAAAGAATAAAGTGCAGCTTGTTGTTCGGCTGGTTCCGGGAGGAATCGCATCTACATATATCCATAATCTTAAAGAAGGTGATGAAGTTATTTTCACAGGGCCATACGGTGAGTTCAGATTATCTGAAGACGAAAAAGTTGATGTTGTTTGTGTCGGTGGAGGAGCTGGTATGGCTCCTATGGCCAATATAATTTATTCAATATATGACAGATGGCCAAATCGAAAATGCTATCTCTTTTTTGGATGTCGTGGTACTCAAGATATTTTTTATTTAGAAAGTTTCGAGAAACTTGCAAAAAAACATCCAAATTTTAAAGTTTGTTATGGTTTATCCGATCCGTTAAATGAGGATGAAGAATGGCATGGCGACACAGGATTTATACATTTATCCGTAGACAAACGTCTTGAATCAAATCCTAAGCAGACCGCTTTCCTTTGCGGGCCTCCTCCGATGATAGAAGCTGTCATAGAAGTCCTTAAGCAAAAGGGCATAAAAGATGAAAATATCTTTTATGATAAATTTTAATTTGTAAATTAAGGAAGGTTAAAGGTAATGGCAATAATAAATATCGGAGATCTTCTAGATAGAGCCCAGGATTATGAAGCTCGTCTCGAAGAGTATTATACAGAAATTCGTGACAAATCTAAGAATAATGGCGTAAGACTTCTTGCCTATTATTTTAGTCGTCATAGCCACCATTTAAAACAAGCTATAGAAGATTTAAAACCTGATTTATTGGAACATATACGTAAAGTTAAATTAAAATATGACGTAAACTTTAATACAGAAAAAGTATTTAAATTCATGGATACTCCTCCGGAAGAAGCAAAAGCTGAAAATCTGCTTAATGCTGCTATTCTGTACAATACAGCACTAATAGATCTATATAACAAAATATTACAGCAACCGCTAATTGCAGAAGTAAAAAGTTTTATAGAAAGTATTATTAAGGTAGAAGAGCGTGATGTGGTTATGATGAAAAAAATGATCGCTATGAATTATTTTTAAATTATACATAATCCTATGAAAAGCTATGAACTAATTTTTAAAAAGGAACCGGAACCTAAAAAAGCACCCAGACATATCGGCCTTGGAAGTAAAGTTTATCTAAACAATGCCCTCTGGTTTATAAAAGTTCGCTGGATTATAGTTCTAGTATTTTTTATTTTCGGTATTCTTGGATTGCTTTTTACAGATCAAATTCATACTCTTAGTATTCGAATACCTTCTACGAAGTTATTTATTTTAACAGTCATTTTAATAATTGGAAATTTATTATTGTATATTATTACATCACAGCTAAACGAAAATTCTTCTCATAGAAAAGTAGAATTAAACCTATGGTTTCAAATAGTTTTCGATTTAATGATTGTGACAACTCTTGTTCATTATATAGGCAGTATAGATACTTTTATTGTATTTACATATCTTTTTCATATAACCTTAGCCTGTATTTTTTTTCCGCAGAGAAAAAGTCTTTTTGTAACACTTCTTTCGATTTTTTTCTATCTAAGCAATGTGATTTTAGAAATAACCGGCGTTTTAAACAGTGAGAGTATTTTTGTTAACAATATTAATACCTACCGGGATAATCCAATTGTGGCTCTGATAGTCGCTGGGTCTTCAGTATTTATTAGTCTGGTTATCTGGTACTTTGTTTCTACTCTTTCGGAAACAGTCAGGAAAAGAGACCGCGAATTAACAATAACTAATAATATTTATATTAAAACAATACAGGAAAAAGATAAAAAGGCCTTAATTACCATACATGATTTGAAAGCCCCGCTTTCTGGAATCTCAAGTAATATACAGGTTCTAAAATATAAGTACTGGAAAAAGTTTTCAGATGAAATAAAAAATTATATTGAAAAAATTGATCTTCGGGCACAATCTTTAAGGAATCAAATTAGTAACATTTTAATCTTGGGAAAACTGACCTCTACAAATTCTGTTAATGAACCAGTAGAACTCGTGAATATTAGAGAGATGATAAATAAAGTTTGTGAAAATATCAATGAAAAAGCAAAAATCCGGAAAATAACTATTGACATTGATCTTCCTTCAGCACCATTATTGTCCAACAAAAATAAATTAATTATCCTATTTAATAATTTAATAGCAAATGCTATCTTTTATTCTTATGAAGGAGGAACAGTAAATATTTATTCGGAGAAAAACAATAATACTTTTTGTGTTTATATAAAAGATCACGGAATAGGGATTAGAGAAGATGCCCTGCCCAAAATATTTAATGATTATTATCGCACAAAAGAAGCAGTAAGGTTTAATAAAATGTCTACCGGAATAGGTTTGGCAATTGTAAGAGAAATTGCAAATAATTTAAAATTAAGTATTACAGTTTCTAGCGAAATTGAAAAGGGAACAACTTTTAAGGTTATATTTCCGATAGATATAAACAATCAAAACAAATCAAAGGAGCAAATATGATAAAAATTAAAATTATTGATGATGATATTGAGGTTGCAGAAAATATATCAACTATACTAAACAATGAAGGATATTCAATAACAACGAGAGATACTACAGAAGGTGCTGTAGAAGAAATACTTAGAGACAAACCGGATCTAGTTCTATTGGATGTTATGTTTCCTGAAAATCCTGCAGGAGGTTTTGATCTTTCAAGAGAAATAAGAAAGGTTGATGAATTAAAAAGATTGCCAATAATCTTGTTCACAAGTATTAATCAGGAATTTCCTATGGATTTTTCTTCAAAGGATATAGATAGTGAATGGTTTCCGGTTAATGAATTTATAGAAAAGCCTGTAAACATTCCTATACTTATAGAAAAAATAAATAAACTTTTGGAAAAGTAAAAAGGCAGGTAAAAATGAAAATACTTATAATCGATGACGATCAGGATATTATTGATACAACCAGCACATTACTTAAATACAAGGGATATGAAGCCTTTGGAGCAGATACAATAGAACAAGGCATAGAACTAATCAAGAAAATTGAGCCCCAAATTATTCTTCTTGATATAATGTTTCCGGAAAAAACTACTATGGGCTTTGAAGCTGCAAATAAAATAAAAGAAATGTATCCTGAAATTCCTATCTTTACTTTATCCTCTATAAATGAAGAATATGCCTTTAATTTCTCAAAAACAGATGCAAAAACAGATGAATTCCTTACAAAACCGATCAATATAGATTTATTAATTGAATTAATTGAAAAATATAACAAACAAAAAAAGGAGTAATATATGCTAGCCTTTAAAAATTTGAAGGATATACTAAAAGTTAGTGTTAATTGGGAAAAAAAATTAAAAGACCTCTATGATGTAGCAGAATTCGGACTATCCAATCAAAAATCAAAAGAAGTTATTATCGAATTAAATAAGAGACATATTAATAATTTAGAAATAATGCAAAATCTGGATGTTGAAAAATATGGACTAAATGAATGGGTAAGATATGCTTCATCATATAGAGAAGATGAAATTATTCCCAAACGAGAAATAAAGCGGGATTCTACGCCAGAAGAAATATTTTCGATGCTGATTGAGTGCATGACCAAAATAAAGGACGTTTATTCTTCTATTGCGACAATTCTTATAACTGAGAAGCAAAAAGAACTTTTTAGTTCTCTTGTACAATTTAAAGAAAATCAAATTAAAGAGATCATAAATCTTAAAAACAATAGTCCAGAATAATGAGATGATTCAAAAACCAATATTCTATTATTCTAAAAATTAAAAACTACCAGACAATAGTATTTAAATAATTAATGTCTATACATTTATTCAGATGATATAGTAAAATTACTTTTTTTAATGAGGGATAAATGGATACGATAAATATTTATAAGACTATCAGGAAAAAGCTGCTAAAAAAAATTGAATCCGCTCTGATAAATCGTAATAATAATACTATCATAAGGGCCAAAATAAAAATACAAGAAATCGATCCAATTAACTGGTTATATGTACAGAATAATAAAGTAAAAATATATTGGTCAAACCGTACTCATACGGAAGAAATTGCAGGAATTGGTGAAGCCTTTTCCATTCACTTTGAGCAAGACTTAAAATATAATAAGCTAAAAGATCTTGTTAAGACCAAATTAAATCATGAATATCCGGACCTCCGCTTTTATGGCGGAATAAGTTTTAATTGTAAGGATGTGCCGGAAAATTGGCGGGATTTTGGATGCTGTCGGTTTATTATTCCCAAATTCGAAGTCATCCGAAATGATAAACATTTTTTTATTGCATACAATTTTTGTGTAGATACAAGCCTTGAGAAAAAATATTTATTAAACAATCTATTAAGCGATCTATTAGACAACCTAAAATCTGAAATTAACAACCTTATTTTTGAAGAAGTAAAAATACCTGTAATAAAATCAAGTATCATAAAAAGAGAAGACTTACCTGAAAAAGATAAATGGGAAGAAAATATCTCAAAACTTTTAGCTGAAATTAAAAATAATAAGATTAAAAAAGTTGTACTCGCAAGAGAATCTACCATAGGTACAGATAACAAAATAGACCCAATTTCACTTTTCCGGAGTTTAAAAAAGAAGGCTCCCAACACAATTCATTTTTATTTTCAATTTACTAATGAATCTGCTTTTCTTGGTGCTTCACCAGAACTTCTTTATAGCCGAAAAAACAGAGAAATTAAATGCGAAGCAATTGCCGGTACAAGAAAAAGAGGTAAAACAGAACAGGAAGATTTATTACTAGAAAGCGAGCTTATAAATTCCGATAAAGAAAAAAATGAGCACGAATTTGTTTGCGAAAGTATTAAAAACACTTTAAAATCATGCTGTGAAACTATAAGTAAAAATGAGAAATTATCCAATATGAAATTAGCCACTGTACAACATTTATATACTCCTTTTTCCGGAAAACTGCATAATGATATTACTGATACGGAGTTATTACAAATGCTGCATCCCACTCCTGCCGTAGGCGGTACACCAAAGTTAAAGGCTTTAGAAAAGATCGCATTACTGGAAAATTTTAACCGCGGCTGGTATGCCGGCCCGATTGGTTATTTCGGAATTAAAAAATCTGAGTTTGCAGTCGCAATAAGATCCTGTCTGCTTAAAGAAAACAAACTGTATATTTATTCCGGTGCAGGTATTGTTAATGGCTCGGACGCAGAAAAAGAATGGATAGAATTGGAAAATAAAATTGTGCTCCTTCTTGGATTGGTAAAAAGCAATGAATAGTAAAAATGAACAGCTCAATATGCTCTGGTCTTTTTTAATAATAGAAGAGCTAGTTAGAAATAAAATAAATTATTTCTGTATTTCTCCGGGTTCGCGCTCTACGCCTTTAACCTACTCTGCTGTTAAAAATAAAAATGCAAATACAATAATCTGTTTAGATGAAAGAGGAGCAGCTTATCATGCTCTTGGATATGCCAGGGCGACAGGCAGGCCTGCAGTTTTAATCTGCACATCAGGAACAGCAGGTGCAAATTACTACCCTGCTATAATAGAAGCAAGCAAAAATCATATTCCAATAATCATCCTTACAGCAGACCGGCCATTTGAATTACAGAATACTGGTGCTAATCAGACAATTAATCAGGAAAAATTATACGGACAATTTATAGCATGGGAAACAGTTATTCCATGCCCAACAAATAGTATTGCTCCGGAGATTATTCTTACAACAATTGACCAGACTGTATATCAGGCAAAAATAAATGGCCCTGTGCATGTCAATTGTAGATTTAGAAAACCTTTTATTTCGAATCAAGACATTGACTTTATTAATACCTTTCTTCCTTTATCCTGGAAAAATAATGACATACCTTATACAAAGTATGCAGACAGAATATTAAGTCCCGATTCTAACTGTTACGAATATTTAGAGAACATTATTAAAAACACAGAACATGGGCTCCTTATTATTGGTGAATTAAATTATAGACACGAAAGAGAATCAGTTCTTGCTTTTATAAAAAAAATAAATTGGCCTGTTTTTGTTGATATTACTTCAGGAGTCCGTGGTAATGGAAATATTAAAAATATCTTTCCGTATTATGATATAATGCTTCTATCAGAAAAGTTTACTCATAAATATAAGCCGGATACTATAATACATATTGGCGGTAATATAAATTCTAAACGTTTATTAAATTTTATAAAAAAAGCAGTATTAAAGAATTATTTAATGGCCTGTAGTCATCCACTTCGATATGATCCTGTGCACAAGGTTTCATACCGTATAGAAACTGATATTTCTATTTTCTGTAAAAATGCATGTGATATAATAAAAAAACTAAATAGTACCAGACAAATATCAGAATGGTATGATAATCTTATTAAAGCATCGAAATCTTTTTCCACATACATTAAAGATTATTTAGAAAAAGAAAAAACCTTGAGCGAACCCGGTATTGCATATGTAATAAGTAAATGTTTACATTCAGAACATGCACTTTTTTTAAGCAACAGTATGCCCATTAGAGATATGGACAGCTTTGCTGACTTAGCAGGTGAAACTACGGAGATTTCTGCCAATCGGGGTGCCAGCGGTATAGAAGGGCTTATTGCCTGTGCCGCAGGATTTGCACAAGGCTCAAAAAAGCCAGTTACTCTTATAATAGGTGATATAGCTTTTCTTCATGATTTAAATTCTATTATTTTTATTAAAAAGATTAAGATTCCAGTAGTAATTATTCTAATAAATAATTTTGGAGGAGGGATATTCTCCTTCCTGCCGATTGCAGAACATGAAAAAATCTGTGAAGAGTTTTTTTCTACTTCGCATACAATCAAATTTAAGAAAGCTGTAGAAATGTTTGGCATCAATTATTATAATCCGAAAACAATCGAAGACTTGACAAATACATACAAATCTACATGCCTGGAAAATCAATCATGTATCATAGAGCTGCATTTGGATCGAAAAGATAATTTTAAATATCATAATCAATTATTTAAGGATGTAAGAACTTTTTTAGATCGGATTTTAAATAGTGCGGAACAAATTTAACTATTATCTACAGGGCAAATTACAATCACCTTTAATTGTATTTCTACATGGATTTATGGGAAACAGCAAGGACTGGCTTCCGATAATTTATAGCTTACCGGAAAAGACAAATTATCTTGCATTTGATCTTCCAGGACATGGTAAAACTGATATTTCGTTTACATCAAAAGAAGATTCATTTTTAGATATTGCCAATAATATTAATAGCTTCCTGGAGTTTCACAAAATCAATAAGTGCTGTCTGGTCGGTTATTCTATGGGCGGGCGCATTGCGCTCTGTCTCTCTTTGTTATTTCCGGACAGATTTTCAAAAGTAATTTTAGAATCTACAAATCCAGGCCTTCAGAATAAATCAAAAAAAAATAGTCGATATAAAAACGACCTCAAGATAGCGGAACAGCTTATAACAGATAATTATCGGGAATTTCTTGATAAATGGTATGAACAAGCTATTTTTTATAAATTAAAGGCCCATCCGGATTACGATAAAATGATAGATATCCGCCTGCAAAATAATCCTATATTACTAGCAGAGGCTTTAAAAAAATTAAGTATAGGAGTTCAGCAAAATTACCGGGACAATTTAATAAAGAATACTAAAATACATATTCTGTTTTTAGCAGGTGAGAATGATATAAAGTATAAAAATATAACTTATAAACTAAAATCCGATTTTATTACAATTAAAATAATAGAGAACAGCGGACACAATATTCATCTGGAAAATAAGGAAATATTTCTAAAGCATATAAAACAATTCTTAAATTTATAAAATTAGTTTTAACAATTACATATACTTTAAATAATTATATTCCTTTTCATAATTTTTAGATTTACAGATGATTTTTTCTCTTTTTATTTAATATTAAACTTAGGAATATAATCTTTCATAAGGTAATTATCTTTAATAGGATTTAATAAATGTTTATAAAATGCAGCCAAAATTTGTTCACGAGTATAGGTTGGATCTATTCCAATAATATGTTTTGTCAGGCAAGCAAGACAATAATTAAGCTCCGGATGATTATTTAATTCTTCTAAAATTTCATTCGGTTGTTCAACAAAAAGAAATGGAACAATTATTGGAATAACTTTATCGCGATATTTAACATTAAGATCTTTTTTAATTTTTGCCATCAGATCAATAGAATTCTTACTTTTATCATTTGTTCTTTTTCTAAAATTATTTAAAAGCAATGCCTCAGAAGTCCTGTTCAATGGACAAATTATACCAATTTGTTCATTATTCATTAAAGAATTATTACACTGTTTGATAAAAATATCATAATCTGTAACAAGTTCCATAAAGTCAAGTTCCAAATCATTAATAGAAATATCTTCAATAGTACTTTTAACTAATTTATAAAGAGATTCTAATGGATCAATTACCCATATTTTTCTTTTCATAACAATATCTTATATACTAAAAATAATTTAATATATGTCCAACTATATATTAAAAAGATTCTCTAATATAATATGATTATTAAATAAATATTAAATTTTTAAATAAAATATTTATTTTTATAATGAATTATAATTTAATTATTGAAGAAATGCAATAAATTAATAATTAAATAAATAATATAAAAGTTGATTGGAAAACAAACTTATGATTGACTATTTTTCTTATTGGTATTTATTTTTAGTGGGTATACTAATATCATCTTTTTATTCTTCAACAGGATTATCAGGTGCTAATTTTTGGGCGCCTGTTTATCTCATATGGATTAAATTGGATCCTTTAATCGGTTTTTGGGTATCATTAATATCAATGTTATTTGGATCGTTAGGAGGTTTAATTGGCCATCTTCGCCAACATACTATTAATTTTTATCTAGTAAAAAAATATTTAATAATAACAGTACCTTCTGCAATTTTAGGTTCCATTCTTATCCCATATATAGAATTAATATATTTATTCCTGATATTTGGTACTTTTGTTTTTACCTATGGAATTATTTTAATTATTCAAACTATACGCTTTAAAGATAACATAATCACAAAACGCGAAAAGATACACTATTATTTTGGAGCCATTGGAGGTTTTTTAACTGGATTAATATCTATTGGATTAGGAAAATTAATCTTACCTCAATGTATAAAACACAAAAAAATCGTCCATCATTCAGAAGCTATCGGTACAACCCTGGTTATTGTATTTTTCACTAGTTTTGTTGCTGTATTAGTAAGATTAAATTCAGTTTTTATAGAAACATTAAATGATAATAAATTCTTAATTATTAGTATGTTACTTTATGTTATCCCAGGAGTTATAATTGGTGGCCAAATAGGGCCTAAAATAGCTAAAAAGCTAAACATAAAATCATTGAAAATTTATATATCCATTTTACTAATAGTTATAGGTATTTTAATGTTACTAAGAGGTTTTTTTCAATAAAGGAATTACTAATATCAAGTCCATAAATTCAGATTAGTCCGATACATTTAATTCTTTTTTTCCTTATATAGAACAGAAAAATAATATAAAATATAAACATATTGTTATTATTACTTTTTAATTTTAAAATATTATAAATAACTATATTGAAAGCAATAAGTATTTCTATATAATATATTTAAAATAATGCATCAGTTACAATAAGTAAATGCGGTAAGTTTATTAACCGTTTTAAAATATTTTAAGGAGAAAAATACAATTATGGTTAACTGGAAGACTAAAAATGATTATAAAGATATAAAATACCACAAACTAGACGGTATAGCAAAAATAACTATAAACAGGCCGGAAATTCATAATGCTTTTCGTCCTTTAACCGTAAAAGAAATGAGCCACGCATTAAATGATGCTCGCGAAGATTCTGATATTGGTGTGGTAATTTTAACCGGACAGGGAGAGAAAGCCTTTTGCTCCGGAGGCGATCAAAAAGTAAGGGGTGCCTCCGGATATAAAGACGAAAAAGGAATTAGCCGATTAAATGTGTTAGACTTTCAAAGACAGATGCGTACATGTCCTAAACCAATTATTGCTATGGTAGCAGGATATGCAATTGGAGGCGGTC
>SDBV01006789.1_pt1 | contig 15762 bp, 14 predicted proteins | sample 2277081 | NCBI WGS metagenome assembly SDBV01 (sample SAMN10402039, study PRJNA504765) | marine sediment metagenome | isolation source: marine sediment core GS10_PC15, 223 cmbsf | place: Arctic Ocean: Southern Knipovich Ridge | collected 2010
AGCACCAATGAATTTCGCGGCGGTCTCAAGGTAATACTTGATGGCGATCCTTGCAGCATCATCGAAAACGAATTCGTTAAACCCGGAAAAGGGCAAGCCTTTAATCGGGTTAAACTCCGTAACTTAATCACTAATCGGGTGCTAGAACGTACTTTTAAATCAGGAGAACGCTTAGAATCAGCTGATGTCATTGAAACAGAAATGCAGTATTTATATAACGATGGTGAGTTCTGGCATTTTATGGCACCTGATACTTATGAGCAGCATGCCGCTAATAAAGATGCTGTCGCAGAGGCAAAACAATGGTTAAAAGAGCAGGATCTGTGTTCAGTGACAATGTATAATGGCAAACCATTAACCGTGGCTGCTCCTAATTTCGTGACTTTAAAAATAGTTCAAACTGACCCAGGACTAAAAGGCGACACTGCAGCAGGTGGCACAAAACCCGCGACACTAGAAACTGGTGCTGTTGTGCGCGTACCTTTATTTGTTAACGAAAATGAATCTATTAAAGTCGACACCCGAAATGGCGAATATGTCTCAAGAGCAAAACCTTAATCAATATCTTTATTTTTATACACTATGAAAACAACTGCAATATCTTGGCAACCCACTACCACGAATGAAGTCATTAAATTACGAGCTAAATTGCTAAAAACGATTCGAGAATTTTTTGAAAAACGCACCGTCTTAGAAGTCGAAACACCGCTCTTGTGCCAACATACTGTTACCGATCTGCATATTGAAAGCTTCAAAACGCAATACCACAATGGGTCACAACAACAAACGTATTATTTACAAACATCACCCGAATATGCGATGAAACGCTTACTAGCTTCGGGTAGCGGCCCACTATTTCAAATTTGCAAGGCCTTTCGAAATGGCGAACACGGTAATCACCATAACCCTGAATTTACACTCCTCGAATGGTATCGTCCTGGCTTCAACCATCATGACTTAATGAAAGAACTGGATGCCTTGGTCCAAATTATTTTAAATACAGCGCCTGCACTCAAAATCACTTATCAACAATTGTTTGAAGATTATTGCTCCATAAACCCACATCAATGCGATTTAAACACGTTATTAAAGCTACTCAAGAAAAATAAAATTGCCATAAACAATCAATCACACCTCGATGAAGACACCTGCTTGCAACTATTATTGTCTCATGTGATTGAACCGCAACTTCCAAAAACTGCACCACTGTTTATCTATGATTTCCCGGCCACACAAGCCGCTCTGGCGACTATCCGTGATGAACACCCTCGCGTTGCCGAACGTTTTGAGCTTTATATCGACGGGCAAGAAATAGCGAATGGTTTTCATGAATTAATTGATGCGAACGAACAATTAGAGCGCTTTAACCGTGATCAAATCAAACGTCGTTTACACAATAAATGGGTCCCGGAAATCGACCCTCGCCTGATTGCCGCCATAGACGCTAACATACCTCAATGTTCAGGAGTGGCCGTGGGGCTAGACCGGCTCTTGATGTTATTGTCAAAACGTCGCAATATTAAAGAGGTGATTAATTTTCCGTGGGAACGAGCCTAATGAAACAGTGGCTATTGAGCATATTATTCATCGGCATGATTTGGCTTCCTTTTCAGGGTCATGCACAATCAAATGCCACGACTCGCCCTTTTATTATTGATACGGATATGATTTTTGATGATGCCATAGCCGTTCTTTATTTTTTAAAAGTCCCTCATATCCAAGTTAAAGCCATTCTTGTCGACGGAAATGCCAGCGCTCATTGTAAAGCAGGCGTTGATAACACATTGCGAATACTGCAACTTCTGAATTATAAAAAAATACCGGTGAGTTGCGGTCCAACCACTGCACTTGGCTATGGCCATACAATATCTGAGAAAATACGCATTAATTCCGATCGATTACTTGATATGCCGTTGCCCAAGTTAAAACGAAAACCCTACCCACGATCTGCAACACAATTGTTAATAACGACATTAAAATCTTCAACAAGAAAAACGAACATTTTAGCCATCGGTTCACTTACAATTATTGCCAAAGCCTTACTTAAAAACCCAACCATCAAACACAAAATCGGAACAATTTATTTTATGGGTGGCGCCATTAATGTTAAAGGCAACCTCGCAAGTGTTATGCCAAAAACACGTAATACACGAGCTGAATGGAATATTTATTTTGATCCACTCGCTGTCGATATTGTGTTTCAGTCGGGCATACCGATTGTGTTAATCCCGCTCGATGCAACTAATCAAGTGCCTATTACCATGCAGTTTATTAACAAACTCGCGAGAAATCAGAATACTCCTGCAGCAAAAAGTATCTATGGAATGTTCAAGCGGCACATGACTTATTTCAGCTCGCCCGGCTACTGGTATTTTTGGGATCCTCTGGCTGCAGCCGTTGCTAGTGATCCAAGCTTGTGCCGTTATCAATATAAGACACTACTCGTAAAACTTAAACCCGCCGATGAATTAGGTGTGCTGGTCACCAGCCCTAAGGGTAATCGAATTCAAGTTTGTGAAAAAGTCGACGCTCCTCGATTTAATCAATTATTGTTTAAGGTGCTGAATTTACCTGCACACAAATAACGATTAGTGGCGACCTCTACCCTTACCACGAGAACGATACCCACCACGAGAACGATACCCACCACGAGAACGATACCCACCACGAGAACGATACCCGCCACGAGAACGATAGCTGCGATAACCACGATATCGATAAGAACCACGATAATAATAACGACGGCGATAATAGCGAGAGCGACGATAGTAATAGGGACGATAATAATAAGACCGATAATAAGGTCTCATATAATTGTAATAACGTAGATAGTAATAAGAACCGCGGTAATAATACGGTGTGTAGTAAGGAGAGTAAGATCGCCCAGAGTAGCCAGCGCCTAAGGACCCATAACAGCCTGCCAGCAATCCTATGCTTAATATCATTATGCCGCCAATGACCAATGATTTAATGTCTTTCCTTAACATATCCACCTCTCCTGATGAGTCATGCTTTGCTATTCTCTTAGTTTAAGGTGCTGTAATGAATAGTCAAGTGAAGTATTGTAAGGGCAAAGTATAAAAGCTGCTTTTCATTTTGACCCCATTCTAATCCGATTTTGGGGCCAGTTACATGTTGAATCCTTTATAATCGGCCCTACTTTAATATCGTTTTAGAGCCAATAATGGATTTCTTATGGTATAATTGGCTCTCAATGTAATTCTAAAGCGACGAGGATAATGCAATCAAAAAATAAGCAACTATCTGATAAACATAGGTTTAGTGGCCGGGAATTCGAACAAAAACGCTTGCTTGAAGCTGCAAATGCTGGAGAAGCCAGCATAGTGATCGTCTAAAGCGCCGATCACCTCGCGAAGTGATGGATGCTTATCTATCGGTTGGAGGAATACCGGAATATTTAAAACGTATTAAAAAATATTCCTCCATACAGATTGGCCTTTGTGAGTTAAGCTTTAAACAAGACAGCTATTTAAGCAAGGAACACGATAAAATATTCATCAGCAGTTTTGCATCCAGCATCCATTATAGAGCCATTATCAACTACCTCACCCAGAAAAAATTTGCCACTCGGAAAGACATCGAAACCCATTTAAAAATTACTGGCGGAGGCAAACTCACCGATATTTTACGAGATCTAGAGCTCTGTGGATTTATCGAAAATTACATCCCTTATCAAGCTGATGAAGGAAGCAAATTGAATCGTTATTGCATTGCTGATAATTATCTACGATTTTATTTTAAATTTATTCATCCCATTGCTAAACAAATCGAAAATGGTGATTTCAATGAAGCACCTGTATCAGCGCTTAATAAAGAGTCTTACCAAAAATGGCTGGGCTTTGCTTTCGAACGATTTTGTCGAAAAAACCATAGAATTATTGCTAAAATTCTTGGGTTTTCTGCCGTTCGATATCGCAATGGCGTTTTCTTTAATCGCAAGACTGATCATCAAGAAAAAGGGTTTCAAATCGATCTTGTTTTTGATCGGGCCGATCATGTTCTAACCATCTGTGAAATCAAATATCTTCAAGGGAAAGTGGGTGCTGAGGTGATCGATGAATTTGAGAAAAAATTGCAATTTATTCATCATAAAAAAACGATTGAAAAAATACTAGTCGCCGCCAATGGCGCAAGTGAGAGTCTTATCGCTAGAACCTATTTTGATCATATTATCACTCTGGATGATTTTCTATGAAACGGATATTATCATAATCAGTTTTTCTCAAGTAACTTGATCACAATTTTTTTAATCCATAACTGCCAATACCAGCGATTGGAAAAAATAAAATCAAATTGCTCTGTTAAATCAGTTCACTTGCGTGGCAAGCAATGTCGTAATTAAACATGTTTATCAGAAAGTTATAATTTATCTTTTCTATTTTAATACAATATCTTTCATGCTTAAGTTTTCCTTAATATGATTCTGTTAAAGTTAATCTATTAATTATCGTTGAAAATTCGAAGAGAGATAAAACATGCAAGAGAAACCCGAAAAAAACCTAATCCAGGAAACTATAAATTATTTACGCGAGCGCGGGGCGGGCAAGAAGAGTCAAGATAGTGATTTCATAGCGAGGAACTCTCATTTTAATCAAGTTTGCAACGCAATTAGGCTCGGCGATACAAAGAAGCTAGAAGAATACCTAAATCAAAGAAAGCATAAATTTAAAGGCATACTATCAAACGAGTATCGTGGGTATTTAGGAAATATACACAGAGAACTGAGCGAATACGGAATAAAGAAACTACAATCTCAGTTACCCAATCTAGAAAGTGATCTTGGCGAGAAGGAAGGGAGGAGGCTTTCAGATCTAGAAAGTTATCTTGGCGGGAAGGAAGGGAGGAGGCTTTCAGACGAACTTATAATCCAAATATTTTCCCGCCTTGACCCAAAAAGCCTAGCTCTTGTAGGACAAACTAGTACAACTAACCGTCAAATAAGTGGTGATGCTTCCCTCTGGCAACCTTTACTCATAAGAGACTTTCCACAGGAAACTATCAATCAATATGAAGTTCCCAAGGAAAAATATATAGAATGTTATAATAGAAACTATCAACTTGAAAAAAATATAAAGATTGAATATCCATCAGACAGAGTTCCTAAAAAAGGCGGTTTTTTCTCCCGTTCATCCAAACCCAACCCTCCAACTATCACTGATGAAACAATTAAAATCATTATCTATAACTACAGTAATTCCGACTTAACGATCAAAGAAATATTTAAAAACAAAAAATTGACGCTACTGAATGAAAAAAACTCAAAGAAAACCATTGAGTTAGATTTCTTTCATCTTAATCATAGATATAAACCAACTAGCATTGTTCAACTTCGAAAATATACGAGAATGATTCTTGCTTTTCCTATTAATGAAGAAGGTAACTTTAATAAAGTCAAGAAAGATCTAGCTTATGCGCCGGACCCAGATGATTTGATCTGTCATGTAATAGAATATGACCCAGATAAAAGCAATACAATGGCGGACTACAAAAGAAGTGAAATCAACGTTTCTAACTTAGAATTTAAAACTTTTCGTGGGATAAATATTAAAAATGTTACTCAATTCCTCAACGATCTAGCTAGAAAGATAGCTGTTGAAATTGATCTCTTTTCTGACAAACCTAGCGAAGAGTCTTCTACTACTTATGGGCAAGAGCATTAATATCATGGTATCGCAAGCGAGAGTTGGAGCCTGCTCTACATTTATCAAATAAAGCTAGAATTTTACATAGGGTGCATCATTCATATGGTATTCGATTTTCCAGGCATAATTTATTCTATTTATGATAATTTGCATTCCTATCCACTTTATGCCGTTTCTGGTGTTGCTTCAGATAAAGAGTTATAGCTTGTATGTTCTAAATTATTTTTAAAGAAGGTGATAATAGTGCAAAAAGAAAAAGAGCAACCAGAACCGTTACTAGAAGAAAGATATAAAACCAATTTGAATGTTGAAGTTGATGATCTCACAAGTAATGAATTTCAGAAAAATTGGATCTTTTATAAGTTAGTTGAGTTAGGAAAGGTGGAATTGTTGAGACAACTAGTTCAGTTTTCAACTAGCGATTTCATCAAAGCTATTAATAATAACAAAAACTTTCCACACTCTGAGATAAATAACAAAGATATAGCGCGACATAGCATAAATTTCCCTAATTCCTATACACTCAGCGATAAGGTGAAAAAACATATTAGTTTTTATCTTGTCTTAAAAAAGCCAGGTTGGTATCGCAACATTGAAGAAGAAAGACTGAGAATGCAAGAATTTTTAGTCAATCAAGGTGCTGATGCGATAATTTTTTTGTTAGTCAACCAACAAATATCTCTAGAACATTTAAAAAATTTGATCGATTGGGGCTATAATGTAGATAATCATTATAAGGGTAATACAGCTTTACATATTGTTTCTTGCAGCTCAAAAGACAGGATAAAAAAAATGGAACTGCTGTTAGAACATGGTGCCAACCCTAATATTGTCGATGAATCTGGTGTAGGCACAGTATTACATATCCTCTTAGCTAATGAAGCTTTTCTGGAGGCAAAGGCCTTAATAAATAAAGCAAAAGAAACACTCGACCCAAATACAGTTGACAATGAAGGGAAAACACCCCTTATATTAGCTACACGGGTATTGGATTATAGTTCAGTGAGTCTTTTGCTACAATTTGAAAATACCGAAGTCAATGCACAAGATCAATTTGGTCGTACAGCGCTACACTACGCGTGTATTTTGGGTCAAATTGATATTGCTGATTTATTGCTGGGTAGACATGCAGACGCTAATATAAAAGATAGCAGAGGTTATACCCCTCTGCATTACCTCGTTGCTAAAAAAGAAATTAGAAAGGTAACTGCCCGCTTCGTATTAAGCAGTAAAAAATATGGAATCGAGATTCATGGTGGTAGAAATGCTCATGCTCGATTAAATTGCGTCACTAACTATGAACGTATGCCTGTCGCCATTGGTGACCACCAATTGTTAGCAACTAAAGAAAATGTCTCAATAGCAATTGACTTTTTACATAGAAACGAGAGAGATGAGGAGGAAGAGTTTCTAGAGCATGTGTCCAAATCTTTCTCTGAAGATAGCCTCTTGGAGGCTTGTCTTAATAAAGATGCACAATTACAAATGTTAACATTAATATTAGCACTGAAAGAACTAGATCATACTAATGTTGATAAAGCTGTTCGTATTCATGGTGACCAAAATCAGAAAATAGCTGATCTTTTAAATAACTATCAGAACGGCCAACGCCCTAATATTGGTTTTGAGGGGAGCGTACCTAGGATTACACCATAATTGGTATGAACAAAACGTATCTTGCCGGCCATCAAACATAAAATCCTCTGGCAAATAAATCGAGGCTCTAGCATCCTGAAATAACCCTATCAGATGCAATATGACCCTTATATATGACCATATTAAAACTAAAGATACCTTTATTTATGACCATAAACGGTCTATACTTACCTTGAAATACGACCATATTAAACCAAAAAATACCTTTATTTACGACCACAAACGATCTATACTTACCTTGAAATACGACCATATTAGAAGCATACAATGAATAACTTGTTGATTAATAATGAAAAGAATATTACTCTCCAATTTACTAGCATGGCGACATGAAACGGGCCGCAAGCCCATGATACTTCGTGGTGCGAGGCAAGTTGGGAAAACACATCTCATACGTCAGCTTGGCGCTCAATTTTCAAGCTATGTTGAAGTTAATTTTGAAAAAATTCCAGAAATAGCCAATGTTTTTGAAGGTGATCTAGACCCAAAAAGAATGATACGCGATCTCTCATTAAGCATTGGTCAAGACATTATCCCGGGTGAAACCTTACTGTTTTTAGATGAAATTCAAGAAAAGCCACGAGCTATAATTGCATTGCGTTACTTTTATGAAGAAATGCCGGACTTGCATGTGATCGCAGCAGGATCATTGCTAGATTTTGCCATCGAGAAAGTGGGTGTGCCAGTTGGGCGCGTGACATTTCGCTATCTCTACCCAATGTCATTTATTGAATTCTTAATCGCCTATGGGAATACAGCTCTCGCTCGTGAAATTATAAACCATCACCCATCCGTTCCAATAAATGAAGCAGTTCATAACAAAGCACTGAGCCTGTTAGGAGAATATATGGCGATAGGCGGACTTCCAAATATCGTTTCAAAATGGATCGAGGAAAAAAGCGTTAAAAAATGCCAAGAACTACAATACGATATTAAATCGGCTTATGAAGATGATTTTGCAAAATATTCAAAAAAACATCAAATTAAATATGTTGATTTACTCTATCAGCAGATTCCGCGTCATATTTGCAAACGGTTTGTTTATTCTAAACTAGAAACCTCTTATCGCAAACGAGAGCTGGAACCCGCACTACATTTATTAAATAAAGCTAGAATTTTACATGTGGTGTATCATTCACATGGACAAGGAATACCTCTTAATGCACAAGCAGAATATGATAGATTTAAAATCATTATGCTGGACGTTGGTCTAACACAAACTATTTTAGGTGCAGATATTAAAGATTGGTATCTGAATCCAGAAGTCGCATTAATTAGCAAAGGCAATCTCTCAGAATCTTTTGTGGGTCAAGAATTAATAGCCTATGCTAATCCAAGAAGCTCCACTAGTTTACATTATTGGTATCGAGAAGCACCCAGCAGCAGCGCTGAAGTAGATTATTTGATGGCTAGTAACAGCAAAGTGCTTCCAGTAGAAGTAAAAAGTGGTCGTGGCTCACAACTAAAAAGTTTACGTTATTTTTTAGAAACACACGCTGAATCTCCATATGGAATCCGATTTTCCACGCATAATTATTCTATTTATGATAAATTGCATTCCTATCCACTTTATGCCGTTGCTGGTGTTGTTTCAGATAAGGAGTTGTTGTTGCAATTTGTTGGGGAACGCTTACATCAATGATCCAAATGCATATGAATTCGAAAAAGACCAAGTCACCACCTATCAAAGCTTCTTGGACAAACTGCCATAATTCAATTATATTAATTAAACAGACTAACCCAATAAAAAATGACCCATGACACTCACAAAAACGCTACGCAAACTCATCAACAGCAAAGAGATACACATTGCTCCGGGTGTTTTTGACGGGTTGTCCGCGAGGCTAGTTGAACAACAAGGCTTTAAACTCATCTATGCCAGTGGCGGCGCCATTGCTCGCAGCAGCGGTCGGCCAGATATTGGCTTGCTCAGCATGAGCGAAGTATGCGCACGCCTAGCGGATATGGTCGAAGTCACAAACCTTCCCATTATCGCCGATGCCGACACCGGTTTTGGTAACGTATTAAATGTTCGCCGCACTGTACAAAGCTTTGAACGCATTGGCGTTGCAGGCTTGCATCTAGAAGATCAAACCTTCCCGAAACGCTGCGGGCATCTCGCCGGAAAATCACTAATCTCCAAAGCGGCGATGTGTGAAAAAATTAAGATCGCCACAGACAGCCGAAACGATAAAGACTTTGTCATTATTGCTCGCACTGATGCGATTGCCGTTGAGGGTTTTGAACCAGCCCTCGAACGTGCTCATGCCTATCTAGCAGCCGGCGCCGATATGATTTTTGTGGAAGCACCCGAGACTGAGCAGCAAATCGCAGACATCGCAAAACAAATCAGCTCACCTAAACTCATCAACATGTTCTACGGCGGGAAAACTCCACTGGTTAACAAAGCGCTTCTTCAAAAAATGGGATATAACATCATTATTATTCCATCTGATCTACAAAGAGCTGCTATTCACGCTATGCAAAACACCCTAAAAGCCATTGACGCCAATGGTGACAGTTCACAATTAGCTCAGCATATTGCAACATTTAACGAACGCGAACAGATTATTGGCACTGAGTCTTATTTAGCAATCACTAAAGATCTAAAAGAAAGTTGATCGTTCTACCGTAATATAAAATTTTTAGATATCGTGTAACGATCAAATTATTGTTATTTTTGGATGCATGACTGGATCCCCGCCTTCGCGGGGGATGACGAATCACCTCGGAATGCGTGGAGCTTTTCGATCCAATGTAACAAACCGATACGCATAAGCATTTTTATCATCAGGCGAATGCGTTTCACTGGTAACCTCTTGCCATTCCTGCTCATCCCATTCTGGAAAAAAAGTATCCCCGTTAAACTCGTGATCAACGAAAGTAAGATACATCCGATCTGCTATGGGTAATGCCTTTTTATAAACAGCCGCCCCACCGATGACCATCACTTCTTGTTGATCATCACAAGTTGCCAAGGCTTCTTCCAAATGACTAAAAACCTCACATCCGGCAATAATTAAATTCTTTTGTTTCGAAAGCACGAGATTACGTCGCCCAGGCAATGCTCGACCAATGCTTTCAAAGGTCTTGCGCCCCATAATAATAGGCTTGCCCATAGTCAGTGATTTAAAATGCTTCAAGTCAGCCGACAAATGCCACGGAATCTGATCATTCCAACCAATGACACGATGCTTCGCCATAGCAACAATTAATGATACCAACATGAGAAACTCCTCTTAGCTCAACGGTTGATGAAACTAACTGTTTGTTTATAATTTTCAGTTGCTAAGCAACCCTTTTTCACTATATTATAAACAATATTGCACCCTTACTGATAGGGTTGTTATGGAACTCATGGAAGAAGTTATGGACATCAACCCAATGCGCCTGTCAAATATTAAAACAAAAATTGCCATAGCCACACTATATTCATTATTCACACTGCTAGCAACAACAGCCACATTCGCTACCGCTAATTATGCAGGCACGACTCATGGTGGTAAATATCCCGTATATCCTAAAGTAAACTACGGCACAGGGGCAAAAGCAAAACAAATTAAACGGGGCGAATATTTAGTCAAAATGGGGGATTGTATTGCATGCCATACTAAACGTGGGGGCAAACCATTCGCAGGTGGCTTTGGGATCGACACGCCTTTTGGCACAATTTATACACCTAATATCACCCCAGACAAACAAACCGGCATTGGCAGCTGGACAGATAAGCAGTTTATCAAAGCATTACACGAAGGCATCTCCCCCAAAGGTGAATATGATTACCCTGCTTTCCCTTATTTGTATTTTAATAAAATCACCACCCAAGATTTGCTCGATATCCGCACGTACCTCAACGCCATTCCTGCGGTTAATCAAAAAAATCGCAAAGACACCATGAAATTCCCCTTTAACATTCGTTTCTTGCAGCTCGGCTGGCGTATTTTATTTTTCAAAGACACAGGCCCTTACAAATCCAATCCCAAAAAATCAGCACAGTGGAATCGTGGCGCTTATTTGGTGGAAAGTTTAGGTCATTGCAGCATGTGTCACACTCGTTCACATCATTTTATATTTAAGAAATGGATTTTGGCCGCTCCGATTAAAAAATATTATTTAGCTGGTAACTTTGTTGAAGGCTTTTATGCACCCGATATCACCAGTGCCGCTTTAAAAGACACTCCGGTCAAAGCCATCGCCAATGTCTTTCTAAAAGATCGCCTACTGGGTGGTGGTAAAGTACAAGGACCCATGGCCGATGCCAATCACGACAGTCTAAAATACCTCACCAAAAGCGATATTCAAGCCATTGCTATCTATTTAAAAAGTGTAAAAAGCCAGGTTCCACCCATGCCAAAAACAGGCACTGGGCTTGCTGCTGGCAAAAAAATATTTAATCAGTATTGCGCAGGCTGCCACTTAACCGGCGCAGGCGGTGCACCTAAAATTGGCGACATTGCCGATTGGGCTCCGCGAATTAAAAACGGCATGAATACCTTATATAAAAATGCCTTAAACGGTTTTAAAGGCATGCCTCCTAAAGGCACTTGTATGACGTGTAGCAAACAACAAATCCAAGATGCCGTACAATATATTGTAAGCCAATCGAAACCTGGCGCAGCCGGTGCAACAACAGCCACGCCAGCCAAAGCACCTAAACCATTAACACTGGCCGATGGTAAAAAACTTTATAACACTTATTGCGCAGTCTGCCACGAAGGAGAATATCCAGGCGCCCCCAAAACCGGGGACAAAGAAGCTTGGAAACCATTAATCGCTCAAGGCATGCAAATACTCATTGATCGCTCAATCCGGGGTTACAAAAACATGCCCGCAAAAGGGGGTTGCAGATCGTGCAATGATGAAGAAGTGATCGCAGCAATAAAATATATGGTTCACCAAAGCAAAACGAGTGGTAATTATCAACTCTGGTGAAACTTAATTTAAGTGCACGACAACCGCAAGGAAAGGGAGAAAAAAGGATGCACAGATCGACTTTATTAGGCAAATGCCTGGTCTTTATCGGCTTAATTTCGACAGCATTATCTGCATTCGCTGAACCCATGCGTCTTAATTTAACGCCAGGAGTCACACCCATTAGCCGTGACATCTGGGATCTCCACATGACTATTTTCGGAATCTGCGTCATTATTGCTGTGCTCGTTTTTTCCGTTTTAATTTACGCACTCGTCAAACACCGTAAATCAAAAGGCCATGAAGCCGTTCAATTTCACTCTAACCTGAAATTAGAAATTCTCTGGACTGTGATCCCCTTTATTATTTTAGTGGCGATGGCTGTTCCTGCAACTATCGTCTTAATTAATATGAGTGATGACAGCAAAGCGGATATTAATATTAAAGTCATCGGTTACCAATGGAAATGGAAATATGAATATCTCGATCAGGGCATCAGCTATTTTAGTAATCTCTCAACTCCGAAAGCACAGCTTGAAAATAAAGAACCTAAAGGTAAATGGTATTTATTAGAAGTCGACAAACCGTTGGTGGTCCCTATTCATAAAAAAATCCGATTTTTAGTGACCTCCAATGATGTGATTCATTCTTGGTGGGTCCCAGCACTCGGTGTTAAACGTGACGCTATTCCTGGATTTATTCATGAAGCGTGGGCACGTATCGAAAAACCCGGCATTTATCGTGGCCAATGTGCTGAGCTCTGTGGCGTTAATCATGGATTTATGCCTATTGTTGTGGTCGCTAAAACGGAAGCTGATTTTCAAAAGTGGGTCGCCAAACAAACAAAACAAATCGCAAAAGCTAAAGCCGCACCGGCAAAACCCATGACCCAACAAGCCTTAATGGCACTGGGTAAAAAAGTGTATGACAAAGACTGTTCTGTTTGCCATAAAGTCGGTGGCGAAGGTATGCCTCCTGCATTTCCTGCATTAAAAGAAGGCCCCATCACAACAGGCCCTAAAGCTGCTCATATTGATATTGTTCTCAATGGTAAAAAAGGCACTGCAATGCAAGCCTTTGGTGAACAGCTTTCCGATGAAGATATCGCAGCGGTAGTCACTTACGAACGCAATAGTTGGGGTAATGGAAATAAAACGAAATATGGCAAACAAGCCGGCGGCCTAGTGCAGCCTGCAGACATTGCCAAAGCGAAACAATAATTAATTTAATTAATGTACGTCACCTTTATAGGGAAATAAAGCCATGGCAGAAGCAATTATAGAACAAGAACATGGGCATGAAGGCGAACACGGCAGGCCTCACACTAAAGGCGTGTGGCCGTGGGCAAAACGCTGGATTACCACTACCAATCATAAAGATATTGGTATTCTTTATTTATGGTTAGGCTGCCTGATGTTTTTTGTCGCAGGCGCTATGGCGATGTTAATTCGTGCCGAGTTATTTCAACCTGGGCATCGGATTATGAATCCCGATTTTTACAATCAGATGGTCACCCTCCACGGTTTAATTATGGTGTTTGGCGCTGTGATGCCTATTCTGGCCGGATTAGCTAACATTCAAATCCCAATGATGATTGGCGCGCCCGATATGGCACTACCCCGCTTAAATAACTGGAGTTTTTGGATTTTACCGTTTGCTTTTCTACTCTTGGTCGGCACACTTTTTATGCCAGGCTCAGCGCCTAATTTTGGCTGGACCATGTATGCGCCGCTATCGACCACCTACGGGCCGCCGAGTACGGACTATATGATTTTTGCGATTCATTTAATGGGACTGTCCTCAATCATGGGTTCTATTAATATTATTGCCACCATTATCAATCTACGTGCGCCTGGAATGACATTGAAAAAAATGCCGATATTCGTGTGGGGTTGGTTTATTACTGCATTTCTTATTTTAGGTGTCATGCCTGTATTGGCTGCCACTGTAACGATGATGTTAACGGACCGTCACTTCGGCACAAGTTTTTTTAACGCCGCAGGTGGTGGCGATCCATTATTATTTCAACATTTATTTTGGTTCTTTGGCCATCCTGAAGTTTATATTTTAGTGTTGCCCTCCTTCGGAGTGATCTCCGAGATAATCCCGACGTTCTCACGCAAACCACTTTTTGGAAGAATACCCATGATTTATGCGATCGCAGGAATCGCAATTCTCTCTTATATTGTGTGGGCGCATCATATGTTTACCACCGGCATTCCGCTTGGCGCAGAACTCTTTTTTATGTATACCACGATGCTCATCGCCGTGCCGACAGGCATTAAAGTATTTAATTGGATATCGACGGCGTTTAAAGGCTCTATTACTTTTGAAACTCCGATGTTATTTGCGTTGGGATTTGTTTTTCTATTCACCATCGGAGGCTTATCTGGACTGATGCTTTCGATTGTGCCGGCTGACTACCAATATCAGGATAGTTATTTTGTAGTCGCCCATTTCCATTACACCCTAATTACCGGCGCGCTGTTTGGTATTATTGCGGCGGTTTATTATTGGCTGCCCAAATGGTGCGGGCGTATGTATAACGAAACCTTGGGTAAATGGCATTTTTGGCTGACTGTCATTTCTTTTAATGTCACCTTTTTTCCCATGCATTTCTTAGGACTCGCCGGTATGCCACGACGTATCCCCGATTATGCTTTGCAATTTACCAATTTTAATATGATCGCAAGCCTCGGTGGCTTTGTGTTCGGTATCTCGCAAATCCTGATCGTAATTAATATTATTTGGACGATAAACAAAGGTCGAAAGGCAACGGATAGAGTATGGGAGGGCGCCCACGGTTTAGAATGGACGCTGCCTTCGCCAGCGCCTTATCACAGTTTTACAACTCCCCCCAAAATTGATTAACTCATTTATGATTTATAACAGGGGAACAGTATGACCGATAAAACGATAATCAAAAAACGCAAAGCTAAACGCTTGTTAATCAGTTTATTTCTATTAACCATTATTATGTTTGGTTTTGGCTTTGCATTAGTACCCCTTTATGATGTACTGTGTAACGTGCTCGGAATTAACGGTAAAACCAACACCTCTTCCGTATCCAATCGCTCACTTGTCGATAAATCTCGCAGCATTACCGTCCAATTTCTAGCAACCAATAATGAAAGCCTCCCCTGGGAATTTCATCCGATGATCAAAAAAGTGGAATTACATCCAGGGCAAAATATTAAAATCGCCTATTATGCTAAAAATGATTCCGAACGGGTCATGACAGTACAAGCCATTCCTAGCGTAACACCTGGTTTAGCCGCAAGTCATCTTAAAAAAACCGAATGCTTCTGCTTTAATCAGCAAACATTAAAACCGGGGCAATCGATGGAGATGCCTATTATTTTTCATCTCGATAATTCATTGCCAAAAAATATTAATGAAGTCACACTGTCTTATACATTATTTGAAGCTAAAAAACCTGCAAAGAATAAAACAAAAGGCAGATTGACGGGCTAACAAACATTAAATGTAACGACTCGCCCGTCATTGTGGCGAAAGCCGGAATCCAGGCGCG
>SDBV01006790.1_pt1 | contig 15760 bp, 16 predicted proteins | sample 2277081 | NCBI WGS metagenome assembly SDBV01 (sample SAMN10402039, study PRJNA504765) | marine sediment metagenome | isolation source: marine sediment core GS10_PC15, 223 cmbsf | place: Arctic Ocean: Southern Knipovich Ridge | collected 2010
TGCTTTCCGATGGCCCGGCCTTGTGCGTACAGATGGCCCGGATCGACCTGCCACATTTACTCTGGTCGCTGGACAGCATTTCCGCCGGGACTCCGGTAAACAGGGTAACTGTCCCCGGTCGGACGGGGCAGTACGCGCGGATGGCCCTGAAAAGAATGATAGACATCAAGGCCGTTACCAAACTCACGCCCTCCGACAGGTAACCAACTGATATTGAGGGACTTATCGCCTTCCTTGAAGGATTTCGGGATGCTTGGCGGGGAATACCCCTTCTGGTTTTTCCAATTTTTACCTCTATTCTCAATAGTCCTGTTCCGATGTGGATATGTCCTAAGATCCTTGGGTAGATTTTAAAGTTCAGGTCCTTGTATGCAACGAGAAAGGGCATTGTGATGAAGGTTTTGATTATCGAATCAGATTGGCCTTTCGAGGCAAAGGCGACGAATTATTTCGAATCCCACGCCGATTTGGTAGTGCATGCGACACCCGCCAACGCGGTGGACCGTGCCCGATCCTGGCGGCCGGACCTGCTGATCCTTGCCGCCGAGTACGCCACCGAAGAACTACTGAAATCCCTCGGTATGTTCGAACCGGCCCCGGCAGTGTTGCTGACCGAGCACATGAGCCGCTTCGACCGGGCCTGGTCGGCTTGGCAACTTGGTGGGGATGAGCTTTTGATGAAGCCGATCTTTCATCTCCACGAACTGCGACAGGCGAGCATCTCCGCCATGAAAAACGCGGTCGTTTGTCCGAATTGGGACCAGCGAGAGACGACGGCAATCTCGGCGTAGCGAAAGAACCAGGAGAACCAGGACGAACTTCGCACTGTATCGGGGGAGTCAAATCCGTTTTTTCCCGGGAGGATGTTTTTCGGCTTGCCTTCTCTTTCGCCGAGAGTCTACACTCGCTTCGGACGGTTGGTCGAAGATTACCGCCAAGAGTCCACTTCGCTGCATTCGGTAGGCAATCGCCATAGAGAAGTGTCACAGCATGTTAGGAGTCAGCATAATACTCATTGGGGGCGGGTTCCTGGTTGTCGGCGCATTGGCGGCGACGAACTGGATCGACGCACAGACGGACCGCGACTTTTTCAGCCTGGCGTTTTTCTCCCTGGTTGTTGCGCCGCTCCTGGGCGGTGCGATTCTGGTAGTGATCGGCCTGATGGAGTTTCTCTAACCCGCATTAACTTTGTGCGCCCAGTATTAGCTCCGTGCGGAAGCACGCACCCCCCACATATCTGTTTCGGGTGGCGGGGCCCTGCCTACCGGCAGGCAGGTCCTGCCACGGGGCTCAAAAACAGGCCAAAAAAGGTGCCGCAGCAGGAGCTACGGCACCCGAGTTAGAGACACTCGAAGCAAGTAAACTCGGCCATCCCCGACCATTTTCCGGTGCGGGGTCAACCTATTGATCGGGGATCCCCGATCCTACGAACTGGTTGCAGATATCCTTGACAGTCACAGCCCCTGAAGGTAGCTTCTCTATGGAAGGCAGGTGGCCTGTGTGTAGATCCTCGGTGACCCGCAGGTAGTTTTCCAGAGCGGACTGTGGGGCATTCCAGACGCCGAAGAAATGGACCCTACCGCGGATTTTCTTGCACCATTGACCGTTGCTATGGGCGGTCAATGGAAAGGACGGACGGGTAAGGCTTGGACGGGGTTTTTGGTTGCTTGCGATTGCAGTAATTGGGCCCTTAGCTCAGCGGTCAGAGCAGTGGACTCATAATCCATTGGTCGAAGGTTCAAATCCTTCAGGGCCCATTTTTGTAAGTCTTTCCTTTTTCCTGACTTAGAAAACGCACCTTCTCGCTCCAGCCTTCAAAAACCACTTGTTTTTCACCAGAGCGGGTAAGTTTTGGGTCAGTCGGGGCTGCGAAACAAGCGGAATCAAACAAAGCGCTCGCATTTCTTGTAGCATAACCCTTTGCAGACAGATGAGTTGCCAGCATTGACGAGAAAAATACCCGCCTCAATGTAAAATATACTTGACATAATGTAATTTCTAGCTTACTATATGTCCGATAGGTATTACGTTGGTTTTGGTGAGCCAACACATAGAGCGGGAGAACTCGATATGTCGCAGGAACAGAAGATGGCGTGGCTAATGGTTGGGACGTTCGCAGCGGGGGTTGTGCTATTCCTTGTGCTCATTCCGGTGTTGGGAATACCGGCTGCATTCAGCGGATTTGGACTAACTGGCCTTGGAGGGCTGGGGCCTCTCGTATTCTGCAGGAAGCGCAAACCCGACATGGTTCCCAGCGATGAGCGAGACAAGATGATAGGCCAAAAGGCTACGCTGGTTGGAGCGATGATATCCTACGAGACGTTTATCCTGGCGTGTATGATTCCATGGGGCATTTACTACTTTGGCCAGGGCAAGGAACTCATTTCTGTTCATGCGTTACCCCTGATAGTCGGAGCCGGCGGGCTCGCGTTTTTCGTCTCAAGATCAATTTTGCTTCTAATTTTCTACGGCCGGGAGGGCCGTCATGGCGAAGAATGAACTGAAGAACCGAATTCGCCGACTGCGGTTTGACAATGGCGAGATGACGCAGCAGGAACTGGCCAACCGCGTCCGTGTTACACGTCAGACGATCATCGCCCTGGAGGCCAATAAATACGCCCCGTCTCTGCCGCTGGCCTTTCGGATTGCCAAGGTCTTCGGCGTGTCGGTCGAGGAGATTTTTCAATATAATGAGCCCGAGTCCAACAAAGACGACAACTCTACAACGCAAAAGCAATAGGGAGATTCTTATGAAACGAATGATAATCGCCTTTTCCATTGTGCTCGTTATTGGATCAGCATTTGCCGATCAGGGGCCGACGGATCGGTTTGAGAAGGTGGTCAACCGAATGGTCGAGGCTATCAACGCAGCCGATTACGACGCGATTGGGCAGGATTTCGGGGAGGTTATGCGAGATGCTCTTCCGCCAGCGAAGCTCATTCCTTTCTTCAAGGGTATTGAATCGCAGTACGGCAAGATCAAAAAACTGAACACCGGGCGATTCGTACCGCCGTACACAGCCATCTTCCCGGCCAGGTTCGAGCGGGGTGTCCTGGACATCAAGATCGTGCTGGACAACAATGACAAGATTATCGGGCTATTGTTCTCACCACACACCCCTGCTCCAAAGAAGCACCAGACGAAGCTTTCTCTGCCGCTACAAGGCGAATGGCTGGTTTTATGGGGCGGCGATACCAAGGAGCTTAACCAGCAGCATCTTGATGCGCCGAATCAACGGTTCGCCTTCGATTTCCTCGTCGTTGACAAGACGGGTAAGACCCATAAGGGCAAGGGGCGGTCCAACGAGGATTACTACGCGTTCGGAAAGGAAATCCTTTCCCCGGCCGACGGCGTCGTTACGGATGTTATCAGCGGAGTGCGCGATAATACGCCAGGGTCGATGAATCCATACTCGGCCCTTGGTAACGCGGTGTTTATACGGCATCGAGAGCACGAGGTTTCCGTGCTGGCGCACTTCAAGCAGGGCAGCATCAAAGTGAAAGTTGGCGACAAGGTCAAGAAAGGACAGCTGATAGGCCTATGTGGTAACTCGGGCAATTCTTCAGAACCGCACCTGCACTATCACCTGCAAAATACACCGATCATTCAGGACGGTAAGGGGATCAAGTGTATCTTCGACGAACTGATTCTGCTGCGGAAAGGTAAGCAAACAACAAAACGCAACTACTCGCCGGTCAAAGGGGACATTGTCAACTCGAAGGGAACATTGCCTGGAGGTCCATCATGACCAGACTGCAGAAAACCGCCGCTTGATCCATTTGCGATCGATCCAGATGCCCCACTGATCGTGCTGCAATCTGCGGCCGGAATATCGCCTGAGACCTTCCTTATATCGCTCGACGGCTTTGGTGCGTTACCGCGGCGAGGCGTTGGGCCGTGAACTGGTGGGCCTGGATGCGATAGACGAACGGTATTGGCGTGTGTGGTTCGGGCCGGTGCCTCTGGGCGTGTTCGATTCGGTTGGATATCGATTATTACGTACCGCCGAGACGCGGCGGGCGGGCCTGGAACTCGACCTTCCCGATCATGAAAAGTGTTACCCATGTGCCCGGTCTAAAGTGTTACCTATGTGCCCGGTTGCACACTCCAGAGACCTGGATTGTTGGGCGTATTGGAACAAGGTGAAGCTGGACTACAGTCGCCCTGGCAAGCCGACGGACAATGCGTTTATCGAGCCGTTCAACGCACGGTTCCCGCTGGAGTGTTTGAATGAGCATTGGTTCTTGAGTTTGGACGACGCCCGTGAGAAGATGAAGGCTTGGCGTCGGGACTACAACGAGCAGCGACCGCACAGCAGTCTGGGGAATATATCTCCGGTTGAATTCGCGCGGCTTGGGCATCGTTTTCCGGGATCGGTTGCGCCTCGGCCTCCAGCCGTTGCCCAAGCCAAATGACATCGGAAAACTTGCACGATATCTGGAACAAAAATGGGGAGCAGTCCATTAGACTGTCGTATCTCACTATGACTTGTAAAAGATATGGTGTTTACAGGTTGATCCTTCGCGTAGCGATAGGAATGTCTCTGTGTTTGCTCTGGGCAGTTGCGGCCTTTTTCTTCGTGAGAACTTTTTCGTCGTTACCTCAGTCATTGGACGAGCGAAGAAATATAGCGGTTAAGCACCTGATGGGGCTGCGTGAAGCGGTGCGCAATCAGGACGCTCCCCGTAAGATGCAAGAGTCATTTCCGGAAGGGGCGTGTTTCACTGTCACACTCTACGGGCTGTCCTGGACGAATTTGGTCAGGAACTTCGATGTTGAGAAGGAACTGCGGGAAAAAGCCATTGTCGAAGCAACATGGGCTCTCGAACAGTATGAGCAACCATACGTCGTTGGCCCGTTTACGACGACGCAGGTACGCTATGGCGTTTTCTGGTTAGGGCAGAGGAACTTGGTACTTGGGCAATTGCTCGAGATCCTCCCGGAAAGTCGCAGACCAAAGCACCTTGTCGAGGAGTTCCACACGAACACAAAGTCCCTTGCCGAGGCCTTCCTGGGAAGTCCCACGGGTCACCTTGACAGCTACCCTGGGCTCTGCTGGCCTGCGGACAACGTTACCGCACTCGCCTCGCTCTTGCTTCATGACAAGCTCTACTCAACGCAGTATCGGATCGCGTATGAGCACTGGCGGGAGTGGACACTGAACAATCCTGATCCTCACACAGGACTACCTGCCGGTCACCTGGATTCGCGCACCGGCTACTTGTTGCAGCCTGCTCGGGGTTGTGCAAACTCGTGGGTTCTAGCGCTGTTACCTGAGATGGATTCAGAATTGGCACTGGACCTGTATGGGCTGTATCGAAAATACTTCCTTGTGACTCGCCTTGGTTTCAACGTTTTTCGTGAGTATCCCAGCGGACTCAGTCGGTCTGCGGATGTTGACTCCGGTCCAATTCTCATGGGCGCAGGAACCACCGCAACCGGTGTTGGTCTGGGGGCTTCAATTGCAAACAGCGACCTCGAAACCGCGGAAGACATTTATGATCTTGTGAGCTCGGTCGGTTTGAAACACGAGACGAATCTTGAAGGCGTTACCGGTACGCAATATCTGTTCGGGCGGGTTCCTGTGGCTGACGCATTCCTGACATGGGCCTTCACCCTACCGATGCCTGATTCCTCTCTTACGGCGCCCAAATCGCTTGTCGGTAAGCTTTGGGCGAGAAGAATACCTACAGCCATCTTCATTCTCTTGTCAGTGGTTTCCTTCTGGTATATGTACCGGCTCATAAGGATATTCAAACACTGGAAACAAGGAGAAAAGGACAGCCCAGCAGCGAGCCCTTGACAAGTACCTTGCAGTTCGTAGGATCGGTTATTGCCGATCAAGAGGTCGCTGGTTCGAATACAGTCGCCTCGATTTCCATGATTGCTTCGAGGAGTCCTATCAATGACGCCACGTGAACGCATCATAGCGGCGCTGGAACATCGCGAAACCGACCGTTTACCTATCGATTTCGCCGGGACCGATTGTTCCAGTATTCATGTGTTTGCCTATGACAAGCTGCGAAAGCATCTGGGTATCCGCCCACGCCCCATTCGTTTGTCATGTTTGATTCAGATGGTCACCGAGTGCGATAACGAACTCTTTGATTATTTTCACGCCGATGCCAAAGCATTGTGTTTTCATCCTCGGAAGTGGCAAATGTGGGAAAGCGGATGGGGGTTCGATGTCGAAGCTCCCGATCTCTGGAGTCCTGAGACGCTCAATGACGGTAAGACCGTAATTCGCGACGCCAACGGAGTGATACGCTTCGAACGCCCCGATGAAGGTTTTTACTTCGATCCCGTTTCGTTTGTCTTTGCCGATGTCAAAACTCCTGGCGAATTTGACAAATACCCTGAGGTTTTCGGCCGCTGGGATTGGTCAGCGGTGTATGACGAATCGATAGAGGAGTACGCCGCTCGTGCAAAAGAACTTTACGCTTCCACCGATCGTGCTGTAGTGGCGTCGTGGCGGATGCATTATCTTCAGGCCGGTCAGATTATGCGCGGCTACGAGCAGTTCATGATAGACTTGCTCACCGATGAGCCGTTGGCGCGGGGGTTGCTGGACAGGCTCCACGCCGTATATCTTAAACGCACCGAAACCTTTCTGGAAGCGATGTCCGACTATACGGACATCGTATTTTTTACCGACGATTTGGGAACGCAAAACGCACCGCTTATCGGTCCGGATTTATACAAAAAAATTATCAAGCCTTATTGGTCCGAACTTCTCGCACTGGTCAAAAAATACGGCAAGAAAGTCCTCATGCACTCCTGCGGGGCGATTTCCGAGTTCATTCCCGATCTGATCGAAATGGGCGTGGATGCGTTAAATCCCGTTCAGATTACGGCTGATGGAATGGAGCCCGAACGCCTTAAGCGAGAATTTGGTAAGGACATTGCTTTCTGGGGCGGTGGTATCAGCACGCAAGGCGCCCTTGACCGAGCCACCCCTCAGTGTATTCGCGACGAGGTAAAGCGGAACGTTGAAATATTTGCCCCGGGTGGCGGGTTTGTTTTTACTCAGGTGCATAATATACAGTTCAACGTACCGGCGGAAAATATAGTAGCGGCGTACGAAGCTGCCTATGAAATCTGAGACGTAATGGCTAAAAAAAAATGCCTGAAACAATAACGGTTCGAATGCTTTATGGCAGGGAGGGTATGGAGCTTAAGGTTCCGCCCTCGACAACTATTCTTGAAGGACAAGATCCTCCTGCCGTTTCAAATCCTCAGGCTGCTGTGATTGAGGCGCTTTCCCGGCCGATAGGTTCTGCGCCCCTACCCGAGCTTCTCGCGCAAAAAAAGCCCCAAACCGTCGCCATTACGATTTCTGATAAAACCCGACCTGTACCTAACAAGCAGTTTCTCCCCCCCATGCTGGATATTCTCAATGTAGCAGGTATTGGTGATTCGCAGATAGTAATCATCATTGGTACGGGCATGCATCAACCGAGCACCGATACTGAGCGCGTGCTGCTTGTTGGGCGGGAGATCCTCAAGCGAATCGAGGTCGTCGATCACCGGGCCGATGACCCACAAACGCTGGTGAAAGTAAGTGACGATCCGCCGATAAGCATATCCCGCCGATTCATCGAAGCTGATTTTCGAATCGTAACCGGTTTTATCGAGCCCCATTTCCTGGCCGGTTTTTCCGGGGGGCGCAAGGGTGTCTGTCCTGCCTTGGTGGATCTTGAAACTATCCGGGATTTTCATGGTTATGATACGCTCCGAAACCCTGCCACCGATGCGGGTAATCTCGAAGGTAATCCCTGTCACGAGATTGCAATGAAAGTGGCCAAGACCGTAGGCGTTGATTTTCTTTTTAATGTAGCAATAACTCGTGATAGTCAAATTGCCGACATCTACTGCGGGGATCTCGAAGAAGCTCATCTGGCGGGTTGTAAACAGGTAGCCGATTGGACGACCGTCTATATTGACGCGCCGTTTGACCTTGTTATTACCAACGGCGGTGGTTTTCCACTGGACCAGACATTTTACCAGACCGTAAAGGGGATGCGTGTCGCCTTACCGTCCCTGGCGAAAACATCCACGCTCTTGCAGGTAAGCGATTGCGGGGAGCGGCTTGGGTCTGATGCTTATACAGACCTGATATTACATTATGATAATGACTGGCGGAGGTTCATGGCCGACATCAAATCCAACCGGGACCAAACTCGCCTTGACCAGTGGCAGTATCAAACGCAATCTCGCATTCTTTCTCACATCGGGCAGGAAAAACTCTGGTTCGTAAGCGATGGAATTCCCGCGGAAATGCAAAACCATATCTCTGTTACGCCAATACTTGGGCCCGGAAACGCCCAACAGCGAGCCCAGCGGGCCATTGACAAGTACCTCGCAGCAAATCCGCTCGCCCGAATCGCCGCCATCCCCCAAGGCCCATATACGATGCTGCGTCGGAAGGGATGACCCTAAAAGCCCGAAACACGAGGACAATCGGTTTGATTGGCGCGCACAAAATGTCCCTTTTCATTTTGGTTTCCCGTTTTTTTCTCAAAAAATTATATCCCATTTGCACACAATAAGTTGTCTGTCCCCCCGACGTCGTTAGAACCACATGTTGCGCGCACATATCGGTAACACTACGGGAAATACGGAGGGAGTGTGCGACTCCCCAAAATATCTTTTTTCGGAAACCAAGATGAACAAGCCCGAAGAACTCAAGGAACTGTTGGCTCCCAATGATTGTTGGGCACTTCGTAAGGATGTCCAAGCCATGCTTACCAAAACGCTTCGAACTCTACCATCGAAGGAGAACGTATCCGAATGCGAATGCCGATATCCGCAGACCCGTTCGGGAATGAGAGCTTTTCTTGAAACATTCTTTGCCCGCCATTTCTTTCAAGTCCAAGACTCGCTGCTGCAGACTGATATGTTGTCCGCTCTCGTGGCATCCATCCGGCGTGGACGACTGAATATTGCCGATATCGGGAGCGGACCGGCCGTAACTTCTCTGGCGGTGCTGGATATGCTGTCCGCATTACACAATCTGAATAAACTGCACCCCATATCGGTTCGGATTATTCTCAATGACACATCGCCTGTTTGTCTGCAAATAGGCCTACAAATGCTTAAGCTGTTCATTCGGCATAGCAGCCAGACATTCCACGATATCCAAATCCATACTTTGAATACGGCTTTTCCGAGCAATCTTTACCAGTGGAAGCGGACTACCAACCGATTTGGAACATTCGACTTATTTTTCCTTTCGTATATCCTGATTCCCCTGAAAGAAGAACTAAAATACGCCGAGATTCAAGAAGGGATCGAAATATTCCGGCAATATTGCGCTTCACATGCCACTGGATTAATTCTGCAAGACAAGTTTCGCGAATCATTGATCCGGACAGTCGGCCGAAATCTCAGGGCATTGACAGAAAAAGCGACACTACAACAAATCGTGTATGACAAGAACAATTCAAATGACCGTCAAATATACAACTACTATAGAACCATCATATCGTGAAGAGAATCACGGTGTGGAGATCAGATTTTGTTTGCAGAACATGGCGGTGATATTGTGATTGCGACAACTGGACAGGAGCGGTTCAACGATTCCCCGCCGGGCGATCTCCGTCGGCAGTCGCCATGATCCGCCGCGGAACACCAAACCAGCGGGTCCGGCAAGGTGCTCGTAGAGGCGTTTGAGGTTTTGCATGGTTTTCGACATGGGGCGGGATCGCGGCCGGGTGATCTTGGCGACAGAATATACGATGTGCATAGCTCCAATCTCCGCGGCGAAAGCAACCAGCCGTTTGAGATCGTCTTCGGTTTGAGCTTCGGGCAAGTCGAAATCGGCCATTGTTTTCCCGTTCGCCAGCGGGGGTTGCGGGAAGAGCGGGTCGATACGCAACACCACCGCAACCCCGGCGGCCCGCAACGCACGAATCGCTTTCATGCGTTCGGTAACGCTTGGCGCACCCGGATCGAAACATGCCCGTGCTTCATCCCGCCAGAACGCCAGCGACACCTCCACCCGCAGGCCGGGTAGATTCCGCTTTTGAAAGGTTTTACGGCAGCGATGATCTTCCGGCAGTTCCGCCAGTTGCTTGAGCAGCTCGATATAGTCCCCTTGAGCGGCGATGGCGGGATTTTTTGTTAGCAGAACAACCGACGTAAACCGGTGGCGGGAACCGACGATTTGTTGCAGTGCGAAGCGTGTTTGGCCGACATGAGTTTCCAGTGGTTGGAACGGGTCGGTGCTGTTGGACAAATGCACCGGCGCCGGCGGGACATCATAGGTTTCCAGATCATCTAGGTCGCGTCGCAGCTTTCGTTCGAAGTTTTTTTTACAGCCCGCCTGGTCGGGCTCGTAATTAGCGGCGTAGCAGTATGCGCATTCATGTTCACAGCCGGTGTACACATTGATGCAATATCGATGGCCGGAGGGAAATTGTCGCTGGTCGGCAAACGGGCAATACCATTTCAGCACGCGAGGGCGGGTTACACCGAGAATTTCCTTCCTCGATCGATGCGGAAGAAAGTACCACGCTAAGGCGGCTTGCGTCTTGTCTGAGGCGGCGTCAAACACCGGCCAATATTTATCATTCACCCGCCGGGCCAGTTCCAGCCCCCCCGAAATATCAACGCCAAACAATCCCATGACGCCATTGTACGAAAACACGGGGTAACCCACACGCGTGTGGTTAAATCTCAGTACACCATCGATCCCAGTGCAGTTTCCTCCCAGTTCCCCGGTATTTCGACGTTGGTGACCGTACCGGCCCACGGTCGGGGGCGGTAGGCGGACTGAGCAAGGTCTCGCAGTGTGAACAGTGCGATCTCCGGCCGCGTGTCGGGACGGGCTCGCCGCGATGGCCCGATGCCCCGGTTGACGTACACAAACCGGTCGTGCCCCAGGTTGTATTGCCCGGCGATGAACTGGCGGTTTTTCTTGGGGAACAGCAGGTTGTGAATCCTGTTGCCCCTTGTGGATTGCCCGTGTGTGTGCCCGGACAGGATGTACGTGGCTCCCAGATTGGCCAGATGCGGGGCATCGTCGGGATTATGGCAAAGGGCGATGGTCGGCCGGTTGGGGGGAACGCCGTCGAACGCCACGGGGGGGAGGTAATCTTCGGTCCAAAGTTCCCCAAGCCCGACAAAGCAAACCGTTGATCCGTCTTTGGTGAAACTGCGCGATTTGTTAATCAGCACGCGAATTCCGGCGGAGTCCAGTTCCCCGGCCACGTAATCTCCCAGTCCCCGCACTACCTCCTGCTGCGGATGGAACAGCCCGTGATCGTGATTGCCCAGAACGGCCATCACTTCGACGTGGGCGGAAAGGTTGCTCAGCAGCTTTCCGATCCGGCGGACGTAATGGCGCGACGAGGCCGAGATGAAGTCCCCCGTCAGCACGATAAAGTCGGCCTCCAGTTGATTGACCATCTCGAAGTATCTCAGCAGGTGCAGCTCCCGCATGAACGGGCAGCAGTGGAGGTCCGAAATATGTGCGATTTTCACCCCGTCCAGTCCCTTGCCCAGACCCGGGAGGAATATCTCATGGTGCCTCAGCATGACCCAGCGATCTTCAGGTTCCCAGGGGCACAGCCCATGCAAAGCGAATCGGCTGGCGGCGGACCAGAGGAAATTCTTCAAGGCATGCCTAGCCGATTCGAGACGCAATTGTCCGCGGAGCAACGCTTCAGTCATGATTGGATTTCCGTTACCATCAAGTTTATCGCATGAACATACACTGATAATCGATCCTGCATATATCTTTCCATCTGTCCAACGGCCCCAAAAAAACCTCGGTAAATCCACACCGTCGGGCAAACCGGCCCGACAGACGCCCTCTCGCTTTCCCGCTCGCCTAAGAGTATTCTATACGATCTGTGGATGAGAAGAGTTTACAAAATTTGCTTTCCCGCTGTCAAGCAGGCGATTTGACGATCGACGAGGTGGTAGCTGCCATGCGACGGCTGCCGTTCGAGGACATTGCCTCAGCCCGCATCGATCACCACCGGGCCCTGCGGTGCGGGTTTGGAGAAGTGATCTTCTGTGCGGGCAAGACGCCCGAACAGGTGGGGGAGATTTTTTCCGCCTTAGCTGCCGCTGATCAAAACGTGCTGGCGACGCGTGCGACGCGCGAAATGTTCGACGCCGTCGCGGCCGGGAACCCGCAGGCGGTATTTTGGGACATGGGGCGGGCGATTACGCTGCAGCAGAAACCCTCCGAGCAGATCGGCCACGTCGCTATCGTGGCGGCGGGCACGAGCGACATCCCCGTCGCCGAGGAGGCCCGCGTGACCGCGATGATCTGCGGTGCTAATGTTACCACGCATTACGACGTGGGCGTAGCGGGGGTGCACCGCCTGCTGGCTGAATTGTCCGACCTCCAGCAGGCCCGGGCGGTCGTAGCCATTGCGGGCATGGAAGGCGCCTTGGCCAGTGTTGTCGGCGGACTGGTTTCCGTCCCGGTGATCGCCGTGCCCACATCAGTGGGATATGGGGCGAGCTTCGGGGGGGTGGCGGCCTTGCTGGCGATGCTCAATAGCTGCGCATCGGGCGTCTCCGTGGTCAACATCGACAACGGATTTGCCGGAGGATATAACGCGGCGTTGATTAACAGGCAAATAGGCAAGTAGGCAAGTAGGCAAGTAGGCAATAGGCAATAGGCAAATAGGCAAGAGGGAAGAGGTTAAAGCTAAAAGCTGAAAGCTGAAAATAAGAGGAAATAAAGAAAAGAGATGCGTAGGCCGGGCTTTAGCCCGGCTCTTGCTGAAAGCTGAAAGCTGATAGCTAAAAAAGAGGCAAGCAGGAAGTTGGGCGTGATGGGTAAAAAGCTCGAATTGATTGAAACATTCCCGAAGCTGCCCGTCCGCAGCCGGGCCGGCCATAAAGGCGACTACGGACGCGTGCTGGTGGTGGGCGGGTCGCGTGGGATGATCGGTGCACCGGGCCTGGCGGGTATGGCGGCGCTTCGCGGCGGGGCGGGGCTGGTAACCATCGCCTGCCCCGAGTCGATACAATTGGCCGTGGCAATGCTCTGCCAGTGCGCCACGTCGATTCCCTTGGCTACGGATTCGAAGGGGACACTCACTCCCGAGGCTATCGGGCAGTTGCACAAGGCGGCCGCCGCCTGCGACATTCTCGCCGTCGGTCCCGGGTTGGGGACCGGAGGTCCGCAGGAGAACGTCGTCCGCGCTGCGCTTCAGCAGGAAAAACCTGTGGTTCTGGACGCCGACGGGCTGAACAACCTGGCGGCGATTGAGGATTGGGCGTCGCTGCGTTACTGCCCGCTGGCGCTCACCCCGCATCCGGGCGAGTTCGCCCGCCTAACCCGCACCTCGACGCAAAAGGTGCAGGCGGGGCGACAAGATGCGGTGATGGCGGCGATGGACCGCTGGGTTCCCGCCAGCCGGGACGTTTCCACCGCTCAACCGTTGATCCTCGTGCTGAAAGGTGCGGGCACGATCGTAACCGACGGGCGGCGGGTCTACGTCAACGCCACGGGCAATCCGGGCATGGCCAGCGGGGGCAGCGGCGACGTGCTGACGGGCCTGCTTGCCGCCCTGGCGATGCAGGCCCCTGGGCTGTTCGAGGCCGCTTGTCTGGCGGTCTGCGTGCACGGGCGGGCAGGGGACCTCGCCGCCGCGAAACTGACCGAAGTATCATTGATCGCCGGCGACCTGCTGGACTTCATCCCCGATGCGATGAAGGAAATCACCGAAAACAGCACACGCTGAGTTAAACGAATCTCAAGAGGATGAAAAAACGTCACTTTACAGACTTAGAAGATGTGGACGATACGGTTCGCGGGTGCGTGCTGACGATAGGGAACTTTGACGGCGTGCATCGGGGGCATCAGCGAATTTTGTCCCGCGCCCGCGCCTTGGCCGATGCCGGCGGGAATCCCGTGGTGGCCTTGACCTTCGAACCCCCCCCGGACCTTGTCGTTCGCCCCTCCGATGCCCCGCAGCGCATCACGCCCCACGCGGAGAAGGTCCGGCTGCTCTTTGCGGTGGGCGCCGATATGGTCGTTACACTCAAAAGCACCCCGGCGCTGCTGGAGATGACCCCGGAGGAGTTCATCGACCAGATCATCATGGGGCGTATCGCTCCACGAGACGTGGTTGAAGGACCGAATTTCTTCTTCGGCCACCAGCGAGCTGGTACGATTTCTACGCTTCGGGCAATCGGGGCCCGGGCCGGGTTTGGTGTGCACACCGTCGAAGCTGTGGTGGTCGAACTGTCCGGCGGGGCGAAGCAGGTCTCCAGCACGCTGATCCGTCGTCTTGTGGCGGGCGGAGGGGTGGAGGATGCAGCCGAGTTGCTGGGTCGGCCGTTTACGCTTATTGGGAATATCGTCGCAGGCGAGAAGGTCGGGCGGGTGCTGGAGTATCCCACGGCCAATATCGATCCGCACCAACAGGTTACCCCTCCCGACGGCGTCTATGCCGGGCAGGCCTTCATCGAGCCGAAAAAATATCCCGCCGCGGTCAGTATCGGCTGCAAACCGACCTTCGGGTCGAACGCCAGGACAATCGAGGCAAACCTCATCGGCGCTACGGGAGACTTCTACGGCAGCGAGATAAGGCTGGATTTTCTGAAGCACCTTCGCGAGCAGAAGAAGTTCGACACACCCGAGGCCCTGAAGGAACAAATTACCAAAGACATTCAACATACTCTGGAGGTTCTCGGCCGTGACCAGTGAGATGAAACAGATAGTGGAGCGATTTGATAATGCCCGTTCGCTGCTTTGCCTTACGCACGTGCACGCCGACGGCGATGGGCTTGGGTCGATGGCCGCGATTGTGCAGGCGGCGCGAGAGACCGGCGCAGCAGTTGCCCCAATGGTGCACGAACCGGTGCCCCGGCGGTATGAATTTCTTTTTTGCGGTCCGCACGAGGTGTCGTTGGCATATTCGACGTCGTTCGAGTCCCTCGCCGCCCAGGCGGACCTGGTGGTGCTTCTCGATACGTGCAGCCGATCCCAACTGGGCGCACTGTCCGAACCAATCGACGCCGTTCGGGAAAAGACCGTAGTCATCGATCACCACGTCACCTGCGACGACATCGGGTCGGTGCGATGGATTGATACCTCGGCCGCGGCGGTGGGGGTGATGATTCTGGAGTTGCTGGAGGCGCTGGATTGGCCGATCAGACCGCATACCGCCCAAGTGCTGGCAGCGGCGATCGTATCCGACACGGGCTGGGTGCGATTCAGCAACACCGACGGGCGAGCCCTGCGCGCCTTTGCGAAACTCCTGGACGCAGGGGCGACCGCGAACGAACTGTACGAGCGGATATATCAGGGGGATCGTCTGGAGCGGGTTCGTCTGATGGGACGCGTGCTGGGCAACCTGGAGTTGCACTGCGACGGACGCCTGGCGGTGATGGTTCTCCGAAAGGCCGACTTCCGCCAGATCGGCGCGCGAAGCGACGAGACGGAAAATCTCATCAATGAGGCGATGCGCCTGGGGAGCGTAGAAGTGGCCGTGATGCTGGTCGAAAACCTGCAGCAGGATGGGGCGGATGCTGGCTGGGTCCGGGTGAGTCTCCGCAGCCGAAAAAAAGTCGACGTCGCTCGGATTGGGGCGCGATTCGGCGGGGGAGGGCACGAACGGGCAGCCGGATTTCGAAGTGACGAAAAACTCGATGTCCTCAAAACGCAGATCATCCAAGCCGTCAGCCAAACGTTGGAATCTTCGTAGGGCCTGTCGGAGTACCGAAAGGGGGAAGGAGTTAGAAGATAGGAGTCAGGAGTAAGAAGATAGGAGTCAGGAGTCAGAAGTC
>SDBV01006791.1_pt1 | contig 15759 bp, 35 predicted proteins | sample 2277081 | NCBI WGS metagenome assembly SDBV01 (sample SAMN10402039, study PRJNA504765) | marine sediment metagenome | isolation source: marine sediment core GS10_PC15, 223 cmbsf | place: Arctic Ocean: Southern Knipovich Ridge | collected 2010
CCCGACGTCTCGTATCTCGAGCAGGACGGGTTCGAAGAGCGGCGCGCGGCTTACAAGCGCGGCGAGCTCGGATTCCTCATCGTGCGCGTCGAGGCCGACGTGTTCATCAAGGACACCGAGCAGATGCTCGTGAGCCCCGGCCTAGGTGGCATCGAGAGCGATCTCTCTGAAGAAGAGCTCGACGCCGTCGTCTCAGAAGAGTGGGCTGCACTCCGCGCGGTGCTGAAAACAGTGGGGGTAGCCACCGAGCAACTGCCGCTCGAAGCCGACCGCAAATGGATTGAATGGAGAACAGGATGACGATCAAACATATTGGCGAAGGCGTTTTTATCGACACCGAGCGCGTCGATGCGCCTGAAGAGGCCCCGCAAGCGAATATCTACCCGTACGCCATCTTCCGTTCGCTTGAGCACGTGGAGTACGGGTTGATGCTCACCGACGGTGGTGCGCGCGCCGGGGAGATCGATCGCGTGGAAGTCGGCGCATACGATATGGAACCGCTCGCGCACTATTGGGAGTTCAATCATGCGCTGAGTGCCATCGAAGAGACTAAGGGCCCACGTTCGATGTTCGAAGAAGACCCGCTGGTCGAAGTTACGTCGAAGGGCGACTACGACGAGGCGCTCAAAGCGCTCAGCATCGAAGACAGCGATTGGGACGGCCCTGGTCTCTATGACTTCCGCGACTCTCCACCTACCTACTCGGGGACCATCGAAGAGTACGAACTTGAAGAGCTGGAGTACGCTGCCGACAATGCCGTCGACTTCATGTTCCAGGGCGAAGAGTGGGAAGACGCCTACAAGCAACTAGCTGAAGAGGAGAGCTGATGGCACGACGAACACACAAAGATGTCGAGTACGCAGTCGACGATACACACGGCCAACAGCGCACTTTCAAAACCTTCGACGAAGCCGCCGGCTTCGCGGTCGCCATAGCGGCGATGGGACACCCCGACGTCAATCTCGACGTGCTCATCTGGAGCAAGGCGGGGGCGCGGTTCTACGGCGGTGACGATGCCGTCGTTCAGTACGGAGAAGATCCCGAGGCGAGCGTCTTCGAGCGCCTTGAGATTCGAGTCAACTTCGTTGGGAAGGTAGCTTGATGACACAACAACCGGATTGGGAAGAGGTCGGTCACATCGGTGACGTGAACTGGCCCGAGTATGGCGGCGGCCCCGTTTTCATCGATCGTACAGGCGTGTACGCGCCAGAACTCGAGTACGTCGAGCCGCCCACTGATGACCTCGAGTTCAGCGATCCGAATGCTCGTTGGACGATCTACCGCGTCGTTCTCGATCCCGAAGTGCCCGCATGGGGCGATATTGAGCATGTAGCTCAGGCCATGGGCGCAGATCCCAAAGAGCTCGCCGCCGACTTCGCGAGCGACGACCCTATACAGCGTGCAGGAGCGTATGAGTCGTGGGCTAGATATTATGGCTGGCACGAGTTCGACCAAGAACCGCTCACGCTCACGTGCGCTGGGATGAACGAGCGGTACGACGCCGACCTCGCCTGCTACGACGATGAAAAAGATCTCGGAGAAGCGCCGCACGCACCGAAGCGGCACGGCGGTGATCCGCCTCTGCGCCGCTCTAGAGGCGTAGTGCCTCAACCTCCTACCGCTGCGGCACCGCACAAGAAGGCGCAACGATCCGAGGCGCGCGAGCAGGACGGCTGTCCCCCCGGATCTCGCTCGTACATGGCCCGATACGTCCATCAGATCAGCCCCAGGGACACAGACGTAGGGGGGCCTTTCTGTATCCCTGACGGCGCCTGGTCAGATCGAAAAACGCTCGGCGCTGCGCTGCGAAAAGCAGGGGTGCTCGATATCGGCGCTCGAGTGCGTAACTTCCAAACCAAGGATGAGGACGTCACCGTGTTCCCGAGCATGCCGGGAATGACGACCTATTGGCACTCCGTCATTCTCACCCCAAACGATTGAAACCCACTAAGGAGACGCTGATTCCATGGCACGTGATCGAGAGCCGCCGCACATCCGCATCAGTTATACGAGCATAACCCCAGGCGATCCGGAGGATCCGGATAGCTACGAAGAGGACCACGGCTGGATCGACGAGGAAGGCATCGAGTTCGAACCTGATGAGAATGATCTCGAAGACGGAATGACGCCAAGCGAATCGATTGTGGATCAAACCGTACAGTTCCTCAAAGACGAAGGGGCAATGAGCCCTTCATCGACCGCGTTTCATATTGGAGTTTGGTACTCGACCGAGTTCCAAGTGACCGACTACGGAACCGGCGAGGAAGAGGAACGATCCTTCCACCTCAAAAGCTTTTCGCCGGAAGAGGAAGCTGCGATCTACAAGGAAGTGACAAGGAGACATTGAGAAATGGCAAACAAGCCCCGTAAACCGATCGAAGACATCATCGAGGAGCTTCGCTCATGGCTCCCGAACTACGACCACGGCCCGAAGGACTACCCCATCTTGCTATTCCGCATCTTGGCGAGCATGCCAGGCGGCGACGAGCTCGAGGACATGGGCTACGAGACGTTCAACTTGGGCTGGCACGAGATTGACCAACTAGGTCGAGTGCTCGAGGCCATTCAAGATAAGCGCGACGTCGAAGATCTCGTCCATGGGCTCACCTACGAAGAAGAAGAGGATCTCAACGAAGCGCGACGGCGCCCTCGACCTCAAGAAGCCCACGCGCCCCGAACACGCGAAACGCCGCAAGCCCACGCACCCGCCCATCGACCAGCGTGGCCTACCGTTGCGGCACCGCGCAAGAAAGCGCCACGACGTAAGAAGGCACCCGCCAAAAAGAAAACCCGCACGCGACGGAGACGCTAATGGCACGCACGAACGCGCGACTTTTCATGGGTGTCTACCCAACCGGGATCGTCTATGCCGACAAGTCGCGTGAGAAAGACGGCGATTATGCACGTTGTGCGTTCCTCTCCTTCTCGACGCTCGAACTTCAATGGGAAAAAGACTGCCCCGGCGATCTTCGTGCGGAGATCGAACGCGACGCAGCGCGGATTCAATCCATGCGGGGTCAACCGTACCCGATCGATGCGAGCGGGCACACGGTCATTCTCGGAGGGCGCCCTCACGCGCGGGAAGCTCCTCGAAAGCACATGCGCGCTCCACGCGGGCAACACGTGGTCGCAGACTTCAACACGATCGACGATCTCATCGCCCACGCAGCGAGAGATCTCGGCGCGACGCATGCGCTCATCGCAGGGCCCGAAACGCGGCTCTACTTTCCACGTGGAGGCCAGTACCCGTACGAGGAAGCGCGCGTGCGGCGCAGTGCAGGCTATTGGCACGCCGAAGGGCCCGGAGCTCGAAGCGGCGTCTCGCATCTGCCGTCGAAAGCGCGCCCAATCGCACCTAGAGGTCGACGAGCGGCCGAAGAGTCCGGCGGGTTTCTTGTCGACAAGTTCTACCTAGTCGACCGCGTCACCGGCGGAACACTCGGAGGCCCCTTCGACACACGCAGAGAAGCCAACCGCGAGAAGCGGTCGAAGAGCTTCGGGCACGATCTCTACATCTGGCAAGCGAGGCACAGTGAAGACATGCCACCCCATACTCATGCCGCCTCGCGGCCCTAGGAGAAGTCCCCATGAGCAAGAAAGAAGAGATAGCGGGCGTCACGTACGCCGCAGATCAGATCGAGAGCGACTACTTCATGAGCTGGGTCCGCGAGCAGATGTACGAAGCAAGTCAGATGGATCCGTCGCAGGTGCTTCCGCTCGAGACGAAGGCAGATGCGAAGGTGATCGCGCGCAACATGTTCAAACAGCTCGAATGGGATACGAATCGCGCCGATCTGAACAAGAGCCGAGACTTCTTTAAGGGGTTCTCAGAGTACCTGGATCGTCCAGACGTGATCGACTGGCTCGCCGACGAGATTCTGATCATCAACGCGGAATCGCACAGCGACGGGATCGAGGAAACCAACGTCGACGAGTCGACCCAACGTAGACTCGAAAGGCTATCTCCAGAAGCCACTCGCGAAGGCTTGTACGGATACCGAGGCGCTTCGGTGGAACTCTCCGGACCCGCTGGAGGCCGGTGGCAGGCAACCGTCCGTTTTCACCGCCAAGAAACAGACTTCGAGGGACGTTCAGCTCAAGAGGTCATCAAAGCCGCTATGGACTGGATCGATCAAGCACCAGAGCTGAATGAGGCCGCGCGCCGACCGTCCGGTAAGCCGTTCGCAGGCATCGACGCCAACGAACGTGCCTTCCACGGGGTGCACAACGCTTTGGTAGGGATCTTTCTAGACGGCGTCAAAGGAGTTTCCCCTGACTTGGGGCATTATCAACCGACTCCGGAACAGGCGGACGCAACCCTCGAGCGCGCGCATCGCCTACTCGCAGACTTCGAAAGCCAGACCCGAATCCCGCGAGGGCGCGCCCAACGTTGGATGCAGCAAAAGATCAATGAGCTGCGTCGCCACATCGAGAAGGCCGAAGCCGTGCGATCTGGCGAGCGCCCGCAGCAGATGACGCCAGAAGACTACGAACGTCTGAGTAAGCATCTTCACCGCACACGTGAAGCACCTGGCTCCGAGGCTCCCCCCAAGAAGTTCAAGAGCCCAGGTGGACGCATCTTCACACTCGGACCGATGGAGCGCACTCCCCCACGCTTCGAGGGAGACCGAAGCTGGACGGAAATGTGGCCGATCCTTTACAAGGGGCGCGGACTCCGGCCCACCGAACCCGCAGGCAAGCTGTTCCGAAGCGATACTTACCGCGCACCGCTAGAGTGGCATGCCACGACTCGCGAATTGTACTGGAAGTACGCTTCACGCGCCCCAGCGGGTATCGGATTCGACGTGGCAGCGTTCGCCACACCGCAAGAAGCGCTCGAAGCATGGGGCCGTAGCGCCGACCAGATCCTAGACTGGAGCGAAAGCAAGCGCCGTTCGAGCTCACGAAAACGCAGCCGCAAGCGCTAGCCTCATCCACACCAGGAAACAGCATGAGGGTGTGGCCACCGGACAGGAAGCTACTCATCGGCAGTGGCATCGCAGGGGGCGTCGTGCTCGGCGCTCTGCTTCTACGCCGCGACGAGAAAGCGCCCCTCAACGCCCCCGCAAACGTCGCCGAACGCGAGCTCCAGCGATGGGCCGGAGTGACCGAGCACGATCCAGCAGCGCTACCCATCCTCAAAGCGTACTGGGCCGCGACCGGGCAAGCGTACCCCGACAGCCCGGACGTTCCGTGGAGCGGCGCTTTCGTGAACTACGTGGTTCGCAGCTCGAGCATCCCCAATGCGTTGCTGCCCACGGGAGCGCACATCTACTACGCGCGGCAGGCGTACCTCGATCGTGGGGTGCCTGGGAAGTACGGCGCCTACCATCCGACCGAAGTGAGCGTCCAGCCTGGCGACATCGTCGTGCGCAAGCGCTCGGGAGGCGACTTGACCTTCGATGACATCCGAATGAGCGGTCCTATGATCCCATCGCACGGAGACGTCGTGACGGCCGTCGGTCCGACAGCGGCTCGCGCTATCGGCGGCAACATGGGGCCTCGATACTACAGCACCGTCAAGTCGAGGTTCATCACGCACAATGGGGGCGTCATCACCGATCCGGCCGTCGTGGCCGTGCTGCGGTATCAACCGCCGTCCGCTCTCTCCTGAGCCCACGTCACGTTATGAGTCGTCGCCAGCAGCCTCTCCAGCAGACGTGTACGCTTGAGCGTCTTGCCGCGATTGAAGTCGTAGCACCCCGCGGCTGCGCCGCTCGGACCGACGCCGTAGTAGCTGTACATGCCCATCGCCCACCAGTATGTCTCCTGCGGCTTCACCGGCAGCTTCGATTTCTTGTACCAGGCGTGTAGGCGTCGCCGACAGACCTGCCTTGAGTGCGCCAGCATCTTCATGCCTACGGTGAAGCACCGCACCAAGGACTCTTGATCTCGTCCTAGAAGCTGCTGAGCAATGCGCTCCCGTTCTACCTTGCTGTTCTTCGCCTTCTCGCGTTCCTCGTCCGTGATCCAGTCAGCGAACACGTAGGCCATGTGCGGAATGATCTGCATCATGCACGCCTCATTTCCTGGGCCGCGCCCAAGGCCTCCGACACTGTCAGGCTTCTTGTACCGTCCTCGGCCCACCTGCACGTCCTCACGCGCTCCACTCTCGAGAATCATACTGGCCTGCGCTGAAAGCAGGAGCTCCTTGACAGTGCCTCGGTTCCGCTTGAGCTGGTAGACGTAGCCCCACTTGATGGATTTGCACTCGCTGATGACGTCTCCCGCTTCGTCCTTGACCGGCTTGATGCGCGTACCGTCAGGGTTGAGACACAGCACTTTCAGCACCGAAGCTTCGAGAGCGGCGGAGATCTCGGCGTAGCGGATCTTGGCGGTCTCCTTAGTCTCCACGCGCACCCATGCATCGTGCCAGTCCGACCATCGAGGCTCCTTGCAGAGCGGGCTGGTCGCCGGCTGACAAACGGGCACGATGGCGCAAGTAGGATTCTGCGCATCTAGGCCGCACTCGGGCATTGTCTCCACACTGAGAACCGTCTGCCCCATGGGCATGTGGCTCAACAACACGGAGAGAGCGATCTCTCGAAGTATCAAAGCGTGCTACTCGATAGGAAAGGCAGCTTGTGGCCGAGGGGAGTCCTCATCATAGCGACGTGGCCTACCAACTGGGCGACTGCCGTCAAGGGGTTCACTCGACAGACTTAACGGCCCACATACTCTGCGCACAGAGTAGGGTCGTCCTCAAGCTTTTTCTTTCGATGATTGAGCACGTCCACCGCGCGGATGTCGAAGCGCTCGCTCAACTCCATTGCTATGTGAAAGTCGGGTGCCATCAGCGCAATGGGATGGGCCATCACCATACTCACGAAGGCGACAGCTTGTCCTTTTGTTTCGAAGTTCATGCTCACGGTTTCTTGTCAGGCACGCACCTGAACGTCCACGTGTCCGGCTCATCCGGTGGATGGCGTGGGTTCACCCAGACGACCGCGTTTCGCTCCGCACAAGCAGCGGGCGCGATACCGTGCTTCTCCATGGCGATCTGATCGATGCGTCGCCATTCAATCTCACATTGCTTGCTGGGAAGTCGCCCGCAGCCCATCTCGTAGTAGAGATCGCTGAGCTGGCTCTCCTTTTCGTCCAAGCGTATTTGCAGCTCTTGTGTGTTGCTATAGAAGCGCATGCAAAGGAGAACCAACGCGAGGAAAGCCGACATGATACCTACGATGATTGTAACTAGCGTATACTTCATGAACTACCTTCCTCTCTTGGATTAGTGACTCCGAGAAGCGCCCGCAGCTCTCGCTGAAGATCCTCGCGACCCGCTCGGCGACCGAGCTCGCCATGTAGCCGAACGAGGGCGATCAGGACGAGCGGAAACACCTGCGGCGCGCCGATGACCGCCACGGCTCGCTCCCGCGCCCAAGTAGGATTGTACCACTCGCCTTCGTCCGGATTCATGGTGACGCGGATCTTCAAGTCTCGCAGAAACACCTGGGCATGAAGCGGACCGAAAAAGACTTCGGTGTCATCCGAAACTGCGATGACAGCAGCGCTAGCGCCATCCTTTCGGCTCTGGACGTCGACGTCGAGAAACTGCTGGAAAGTGCTCGGCTCGATGCGCATTATCGATTCTCCTGGGCTTTGCAGAGAATACACGCGACGCTCTTCGGGCGACGCTTGGAGCGAATGTCGTAGAGGGTGTGGCCGCACTCGAGGAGCACGGTCCACCCTTTCGCGCCTAGGGACCGGAGGGACGCCTTGACTTGTTTCATCGGCGCCGGTCTCGGGTCAGCTTTCAACAGTCCTTGACGCGGTCCGCTAGCGCATAAGCGAGCTCGAACGCCTCGCAGGCCAGATCGGTATCATCGAGCGGCCAGCTCGGCTCACGGCTCGCGTCGAGCAACACCGCCGAGTCAGCGCCCTGCAACTCGTTCACCTTCTTGACGAACGCCTTCGCCTTTAGCCTCGCCTTTACCCTCGTCTTGTGCCGCGCCTTTCGCTTCGCCTTCCGCTCTGCTTCTAAACGTTGCTCTGCTATCTGCATTGAGAAAACCTCCAATTGCACCTTCGACCCACCGCGGCCTCGCAAATGGTTTGACGCAGCGTATCCTACCGGTATTCACGGTCAACTGGCAGTTGCTCGTGAATACCACTGTGCTATGATCCGTCTATCTTGCATGGCGCCCCGAACCCCCCTCGTGACCCTTGGCCTGATCCTCGCGAATCTCGCGGTATTCGGCTTAGAACTGGCTCAGGGGGGCCTAGACGCCTGCTACGCCTACGGCCTGATCCCGGCCCAGTTCCTGGCCTCGGGGGAGCTGACCCCCATCTTCTCGAGCCTTTTCCTGCACGATCCGGAGGCCCTTTTCCACCTAGGCTGTAATATGGCCTTTTTAGCCGTTTTCGGGACCGTCGTCGAGCGCGAAATCGGCTCCCTGCCATACCTGGCCCTATATCTGGCCGCGGGCGTCGCGGGGGCCCTTCTGCACGTCGCGGTCGACCCCAGCTCGACGCTGCCACTCGTAGGGGCCTCGGGAGCCGTCTTCGGGCTCGTAGCCGTGGCCGGCGTCGTGCGTCCCCCGCTACTGGGATTCGCAGTCGCCTTCGGTGCCGTCGAGGTCTGGCACGCGTTCACCGGGGGCGTCGGCGACGTCTCATTCGGCTGCCACATTGGCGGATTCGTCGTTGGGGTCGTCTTCGCGGCCCTCTGGCGCGACGAGGACACTCTGGAAGCCGCATGAGCGACCGCGCGGTGATTCAGGTAACCTGGACCGATCGCCGGAGCGCCAGCTGCGTTAGGCAGTTCGCGCCGCCGGCCAGCACCGATGACGTACTGCGCTTCCTCAAGACACTCAAATGCAAAGCGACCGTTCGCGCATCGGACGCGGAAGACCCGATCGGGGGCGTCTGGGATGCTCAAGGATTCGCTGACGACAAGCGTCTGCGTTGGGTGTGGTGGCTCGACCATGAAGCGGCAGCGACAGCACTGTGCGCGGCCGACAGCGACGTCTTAGAGCCCACGTTCGAGGAGCTGTAATGCCACACAAACAGGAACGGACAATCCAAACGGCAGTTCGCTTTCTCGAATCGGACCTCAAGCTCGCGGACAAGATCGCAGATCGCATGTCACAGCCAGGTCTCCCCGCCACTCGCGCCGCAGTGCTTCGCATTGCGGTGACGGAAGGGCTCAAGAAGCTCAAAGCAAAGTACGATAAGAAATGATGAACTGTCTGTACTGCGGCGGCAGCGAGAGACTCGGAACAGATCATATCGTCCCAAAGTCACGCGGCGGTTTAGACATTCCAGATAACCTATTCACAGCGTGCCTTCGATGCAACGCACGCAAAGGCAGTAGATTACCCAGCGAATGGCGCGAAGACCTCCCCGCGTATATTTACGCGATAGAGAAACAAGCGCTGAGCCTACACCCGCCCCTCAAACAGTCCAGTAGAGACCGAAAAACAGAGGTCATCTCCATCAAATGTACTGAGCAGCAAAAGGCAGCGCTCGAGGTAGTAGCCGCTCGTGAAGGGCTCGGACTCAGCACGTGGGTGCTACGCCTTGGACTGGTGACCGCTCAGAAACTCGAAGCCGAAGAAAGACAGCGATGAGCGTCTCCGTCGCAGTGGCCGAAGGTCTCAAGAATCTCGACGGCAGGAAGAAACGTTGAAATGCGTATCGCAGTATTCGCAGAGCAACCGACTCTTCTACTGATCCAGAGCGATGAGAAAGCAGTGCTACCGGCTCTGGAGCAGCCGTTCACAGTAGCCAGCGTTTCTGACGCTTGTGCTCGTGTTGGCGTCGAAGCTCATGTGTTCGAGACAGTCTTCGATCTGCGGCACAAGAAGGTCTTCACTCGAATGAGAAAAGACGAAAAAACCGCCGCGCGTCAGATGCAACAGCAGCGAATGGCTGTTACAGCGTCGTTGTCTCGACAATCCCCCTCAATGTCGATGGTACAGCGAGGAGAGCTCATCGAGCGCAAAAAACGTCGTCGATGCGAGAATCCGCGAACTCAAAAACGAGATCCAGACCGCCCAAGCGGCTTTTCACACGGACGGCGTTCGAATGACGCGAGAGAAGTACAACGCCCTTCAACGAGAGCTAGCGGAGAAGCAAGAGGGGTCCTTGGCGATCCAATTCCGCCAAAGCCAAATCAAGAAGCAGGGCGCCGATCAGTACAAGCGTAAAAGCGCGGCGTGCGCACGCATCTTCAAACGATTGGTCCGTGAGCACCTCGGCCCCGAAGCGTATTCGAAGCTGGTCGAGCAATCGGATCTCGAAGCCGAAGCCGAGGCTGAAAACCCATGATCGTCCGACTCGTTCGCCGCACTCAGTTTCGCCCAACGACCTGGCGCTGCCGCATCTGTGGGTTTCAGAGCGCCTTCAAGCTCAGGCTCTGCGAGCCCGTAGAGGTGCGGCTGTGATAATCCCGGTGACTGTCGAATCAATCGACGGCGACGCGACGGATCGCAACGACCGAGCGCTACCGGCGCGAAAGGAGATCGTCATCTACTCGCGCGAATGCACAATCGACGACGCGATTAGCGAAATCGAGATGGCGTTGGGTCGCTTGATCGATCCGGAGACTTCAGAATGATCCGACACCGCTACCCACGTGCGCGCTGCGAAATTTGCGGAAAAACGGTGAGCGCGCATCATCCCCAACTGGGAGACTTCAACACATTGCGCGTGCGGCGACACAAGAGAGCGTTGCGGGCGTCGGACCCCTTTCAGAGCACACCGTGGTGCAAAGGGCGCTACGGAAAGCGGGAGTCTTCTGAATGAATCGACCACGCTACCTGGACGAACGATGCACACCAAACCGATGAGCGAAAGCGACGGTACGTTCACGAGGCGCGGCGAGGCCGTGGAGCGGCGCTGTTACAAGGTTGTTGACGGCGTCCGGTGCAACGCCGCGATGACGTGCGAGACATGGGAGAGCAGCTGCGGTGGCTACGAGGACTATAAGTACACGTGCTCAAACGGACACGTTGAGTGGGTCGACGGCATCGACTCGTGAGGTCATCTGAATGAAACGACAACGCTGCCCAGTTAAGAAGCACCAGCGCATTTGCTCGCGGTGCCACATCTCGTTGTCAAAGAAACGTACGAACCTTTGCGTCGGGTGTGAAGTGATGGGCGACGAGGCGCCTGCGCCAGTGTGGGCGGATGAGTGTTTTTGGGACAAGCCGGGGCGGTGCCCCGCCGGTCTGTCGCAGTGTAGGAGCAACCCAGAATGATTCGACCGGGCTACACAGTTAAGAGGAGGCCGTCTCGATGGCGTGCCTCATGATCATCGCCTTGATCAGCGGATGGTGCGCCGTGATGCTGATCGGAATTGTGACACTGCAAGAACTCTGTTTTGAGAGACGGTACCGTCGGAACGAATCGGAGCGTTCTGAGAAATCACACGCTGCCGACGGAGTCCTCTGCATGAATCGTTCTCAGAAGGCTCGAATCCTCGAATATATCACCAACAGTCGGCGACAGCCGTCGTGGCGGAGTTGTATCTGGCATTTGACAACTCGCGCGGCGCACTGGGCTGGCGCGCGCTCTCGGTTTGCGGAGTGGTCGTTCAACAAATGGATTGCGTCGCGGGCCCGCGACAGTGGGCTCACCAGAGAACTTGAGAACGAAATCCTTGGAACTGGGAGGCGCAGATGAACAGGATCCCGCAAATACGCGCCGGCATCTTGACGGCCCTTGCGAGCGCATCCGTCGTGCGCATCGCCCACCCGCGCCCGCGAAAGCTCGCACGCGAGCTACGCAAGGAGCTTCGAATGTGCGACGTCACGATCGAAAAAGACGGTCGTCACGACGTACTTCTCATCAGATGGAAGACGGTGGACTAGATTCGGAAAGGATGATTCTAATGGGCTACCAGCACTGCGAAAAACACAACGAAGAATCAACCAACGGCTGTGCGTCGTGCGAAGCGGAGCGCCGTGAAAATGTGCTCCGCCAACTAGACAACTTCCTAGCATCGTGGTTCGGGGCCGGCGAGCGGGCCGACACCAGGCGCTTCCTATCCGCGTTTACCGAAAACGGATTCTCGGTGCGTGACGAACATGGCTGGACCGTCACCGCCCTACGGACCTCCACCGCAGGACGGGCTTCACCCCTCCTCATGAGCGTAGACGTACGAGGGCTTCCTCCAAAGGTCTGGCTCGTCATCCGCCCAACAGGTGAACGCCACTTCATCAACAAGATCGACGATATTACGGAGTGGGCCGAAGGCGTGGACGTGACGGTCGCAGAGTATCAGCTCACCGGAGTCGTTCATACACCCCCGCAGAAGCCGCCCAAGAAATCCGAAGGCTAGCTACTTCGAGGCTAGGCAATCACCGTCGATATTGTACTGATCCCATGCTAGAGGGCACAGCGTCTTGATACTCACCCCGCTGAAGCGACCGAGATCAGCCCAACTGGCGCGCTCGTCTTCGGTGGACGCCTCTTTCAGACGACGCCCCACACAGTCGAAGCACGTGTAGCTATCAGGCAGAAAGCTCTCGGAACGGAGCGCGAGCACGCGCCGGCCCTCGGCGATCTCTGCCTCTGTGGGCATTTCCAAATCTACTACAGGTACTTCGCTCATCATCTCTTCGGTTCGCGCGCCCACCACATGAGAGAGCTCACCACGATCATTGGGGCCACCACAAGGACGATGAACCCCGTTGTCGAAAGCTGAGCGGCAGCGCTGTAGAGCACCACAGGGGTGTAGTGCGTAGGAAATGTCACCGTCGTCTTCGACGTCGTCGACGGCCACCGTCACCGCCGCCACGCTGAGTGAACTGATCGGCGGTCTTCTTCACGCTATCGATTGCTTCCATGACCGTGCCAACGGCGGTGCTTATAACCCGGACCGTATCGTTCTCGCTACCGGCGAGCAGGTCGTGTTTGTCGATGAGCTTGACTGCCTTCACCGCCGCGGATCTGGATTCCGCTTCGGTCGCGCCATCGTCGAGGGCGAGATCAATGAGGCTGAGTGCCGTCTGCCGAGGATCCTCGCTCACTTCAATCGCCGCTTTCTTCGGGATCTCGTGCTCGACGCCCCCCGCGCTTCTTGCGCCTTCGCGTTCGATCCTCTTCGGGGCCGAAGCGATCCGCGAACTCATCCAGCATCGCGTCGGCATACTGCGTTGCGACGTCGACCATATCATCGACAATCTCATCGTCGGCAATGTCGTCCGGGGCGTCGTAGCTTCGCATCGCATCGTGCGTCCAGCCGATCCACATCTCCGATTCCTTCTTGTCAGCCATAGCTCAATCCTTTCTCGCAGAGGCCCGAACGGCTCCCCATTCGTTTAACGAACGTTGCACCGGTCAATGACCGATGTCAACTGGGCCGCAGTTCCTCGGCTAGTGTTGCGATTCCTTCATGAAGGTTCCTCCCCTATGGTGTTGTCCTCGAAGTGTTCTTCGGCGATCACCCCCAAACGCATCAAGCACTCGATGCATACGGGCGCCTTCGTTTGGTCTACATTCTCAGCTATGCGTTCGCCTTTGGGCGACAGAGCCGTGACTGTAGTTGTGAGAATGACATCACCTTCATTCTCCGAGCACATGTGGCACTTGGGTCTCTCGACGGGGCTTTCGGCGTCGCTCATGATGGGCGTTCCATTTGAGTCGATTCTTCGGTGATGTGAAGTTCGGCCTCTCCTGGGAGGTACTCCTTGAGCGTGTCGAGCGCGAAGTAGAGGGCGCCGTCGACGTCGCAGAACTCTTGCACGGGCTCGTAGGCGTCTTTGTCGACAGCCCCAGTGCCATCAAAGATGAGTGGACCGTCCCCAACGAGTCGAGGACTTCCAACGAAACGCGACGGGGGTGCGGGCGTGCAGAACTGCACGAAGCGACCCGTGAGAGGTTCTTCGATGATGACGAAGCAGCGGAGCTCTCGCGGGGATTCGGCGAGTCGTTCGAGCGCCGCGCGAATGGGCTGTTCGGCTTCGGAGAGCTTCGGGTGCTCGACTGTCGCCTCTGAACGAATCATGCTGTGCTCCTAACGAATGTTAGGTCGCCGGTGCCCTTCCCGTCTGCTTCGTCCTTTTTCCACTGCTCCCACTCGTTCTCGTACAGCACGAGCCAAGGAGTGGAACGGGGCGCGGTCACAGGAGCCCCGCGAGCTATCCCCTCGGGCTGAGTGACTACGCTGCCGTCCTGTTTTTTGATCAGGACGACGCATTCGGCGTGGCCTACGCGAGTCCCAAGAGTGACGACCAGATCCCCATCGTTCAGAGGTTTGGTACAAACGCAGCATGGGTACGGATGGACGCGCATTCTACCTATGCGCGGTGGCTCGAACCCGCCGTCGGTTGAGAGCCGTGGTTGTCGCTTGCGCCGTCTAAGTGCGGCACGCTCAACGTACAGAAGATATATCCACGAGACGAAGGCGACTCCGATGCAAGCGAGACCCATAGCGAGGAGGTGAAGCGGCTCTCCGATCCAAACCAGGGCGCACCCGACGACCGCCATCGTCAATACCGGAAACCAGTGAGTAGGCACGTAGCGAGGTCGATCCATTCAGTGGACCTCGTTCGCCGGCACGGCCGCCACGACCTTGCCCATCAAGAAGTGCTCGACACAGCGAAAGTTTCCGGTCGCCTGTACGCGGTTTCCTTGAGACACTGGTCGCATGTGACGCACTTCTCCGAGCGGCCATCCGGCGTCGCTCGGGAAATGAACGGACAGGTCCGCACGCTCGACTTCTCTCTCCATGTCGCCGGACTGGTGGAACTGAGCCATGTCCATCCCCGGGGGCGCGTAGCCCTCGACGTAGACCCGCAACGGATAGCGCTGAACTACGTTCACTCAGAAGACTCCGTCTTCTCAAGCACCCGTTGCACGTCTCGGTCGTTCACCATAAGTTTGGCGACCGCATCGGCTGCGTCATGAAGATTGGCGTGCTGCAACATGAGCACGGCTGCCGCGCCGACCTTATGGATGCGAGGACCGCCAAGCTCGGAGCGGACGAACGTGAGCACGGCAGTCGACTCAGCGTCCGTTAGAGCGCCAAGGAGCCGGTCGAGATCGCCCTCCATCAGCGGACCTCGTCCAACGCAATCCCGGCCTTCTTCAAGTTCTCCGCGACGTGCGGGAAGTGTTCGTGTAGCGCCATCAGCATATCCCCACCCGCGTGCTCACCTTTGAGGAGGATGGTGCTATTGCACGCGCCGCGCGTGTCACCCTGGTTACGGTCCCACCACTGCATCGCAGTGAAGCCGTTGTCGAGGTGGTGAATGAGGAACTGCCCTTCCGGATATTCCTCTGAACGGTAACGAATGTGATCGCTGTCGTCCTTGTCGTCCTGACCGATCCAACAGAGCTTGCCGGTGCGGTTGCTTTTGCGTGGGGCCAACGTACCGTCGAGGTGATGTCGATGGTCCCCCTTGCCGAAGTGAGTGAGTCTCTGCTCCTCTTGGTAATCTCGGCAGCTAGCGCCACCCGGACGGTGCAGGTAATGTCCGGGCCGGTTCCAGCAGCCAAAGTAGAAACAGATTGACTTGTCGTCGGTCATGTCGCCTCCAGGTAGCGCTGAACCATCAGTAGACCGTCACCGTGACAGCTGTCGCGCCACCCTTGGTGAGCCCTTGAAACTGACACGGCACATCCGGGTTGTACTGCGTTCCTGTTTTACACCCCGCGTCGCCTTTCGGGATACCGCACGGGGGCTTCTGCCTCGCCACGCAAATATCGCATCCGTAAGGGAACACACCGAAGGCTGCGGCGTTGCCGGTCTCGCGCAGTGCCGGGCCGAGCGTAGTTGATTTGCCGCTCTCGACCACTACAGCCCCTACG
>SDBV01006792.1_pt1 | contig 15759 bp, 15 predicted proteins | sample 2277081 | NCBI WGS metagenome assembly SDBV01 (sample SAMN10402039, study PRJNA504765) | marine sediment metagenome | isolation source: marine sediment core GS10_PC15, 223 cmbsf | place: Arctic Ocean: Southern Knipovich Ridge | collected 2010
TTCGCCTACGATTACGTCCCGAAGATTTGCAATCAGTTTCGACAAGTAGGCATTGGCGTTTGGTTTATTGCTCACCTTTTGACTCGATACATTTCAATCTCTCCTGACTCGCAAGGGCGTCCACGAACCGTCAAGGTTGTTCAGCACAACGTCCCCGAGAAGGTACACTTCCGTTACGCTCCTCGCCTTGAATTCATGGGAGCAATAGGCGAGACAGATGTCAAGACGTCCGAGCCAGGGAAGCCTGCAACTTATGAGCGGAAGAAGTGCTTGGTCCGCATCGTGGATGGCCTCGAAGAAGGCCTCTGTGCTCGGGTCAACATCCCTAAAATTCTCCCATTACCCGCTGTGGGTGCTTGGGAAACCTTTGAGTCAGCCTACCTTCAGGCTGCGAAACCCTCCAAAACAGGAGACGCACGATGAGCGACTTGCTTAGCAAGCTCGACAAATTCAATCAGGGTGCGGGAAACATCGCCCGCAGCGGTTACCGTCCATTGGCCGGTCCCAACCGCAGTAAGCTGATTGCCCTAATCATTAAAGTTGACGACCCCGGACAACCGGACAAGTTCAGCTTTAAGTGGAACCAGAAGAAGAGTGGTGCCCCGGCCTTTACGGTCACCCCAAAATACGAGATGGTCTCAGACGAGAGCCATCGAAATGAACAGTGGTTCGGTGCCACCTATACTGTCATCAATCTCAACCAAGACGAGATGGATGAAGTCGTAAACGGTATTCCCCGAGTTCCCACAACCAAAGAGGAGGGTGGTGACCAGCAAAAGCGGAATGAGATCCAGGTGAACAACCTGCGTGACTATCTGCAAACACTTCTCGGTTACAAAGTCAGTGACACCGAAGGAGGCAATGCTGCAACAACCGTCGCAGCATTGCAAGATGCCGACGAACAGGTCGAAGCTGCAACTCAATCTGGCAACCCCCTTCAAGTAGATCTGGTTGTTCGGGAGTACCGTCCAGGACAGGCTGGCACTCAATGGGACGGCAAGTTCTTCTTCGACGGCGAAGTCCTAAAGCAGAAAGTTCAGATTGCTGAGCCTGTTACTACCTGATCCTATTCGATTTCCCATTCCCACATGCCTCCTTTCTCCTCACTGAGGACTAGGAGGCTTTTGCTCCCCATGAATCAGCGAGACATCTTCTGTTCTTAGCCTTATGAGGCTTCGGGCTCGTGGCTTTGGGGAGTATAATGCCAAGTAGCTCAGTGGTAGAGTGCTGGTTGGGTGAAAATCCCATACAGAAGTCGAAGGTTCAATTCCTTACCTGGCAATTTGAGGTAGTCTATGGTGTCAAATAATATCATCACCGAACTCTATCCTTTAGTCACCTCTCGAATTATCAAGCTGACAGAGTTGGCCGATGCTCTAGGTCTAACGCCTAACTCTTTAAGACACACAGCTTGGAGGATAGGAGCTGCTGGGCAAAATCTAGTTGCCAACGACCTTCGAGCAAAGCTCAAAGAAACCGGGGAATCTCCTATTGATTACATTCGGCGTGTTGCCTCCGATCGTATCGATAACAAGGAGCCCGCGAAATCTTACGAACCGGAAAGACAATGGGAATATGTCAGAGGAGACGAAGGCAAAATAACTCACGTCCTAACCTTTCTTAGAACCCGAATCCTCAAAGTCTCAATTGACGCTCATGCTGGTATGCGAGCCGCTTACTCTTGCTGGGATGGTAAACCTGAAACAATCAACCAGGTAGCTAAGCGATCAGGTCTCGCTCGCCACGAATTCGTGCAGTACAAATCAATCCACGGTTGGACCCACGACGACGATCCCTTCCTCGACCACATAATTGCAACAACCCCCGTCGAAGTCCTAACCGATAATCTCATCCAAGAGAAAAGGCGAGCCCTCGAACTAGAATTCTCTCGCAAACAAGAACGCGACGACCGATCCGACGCCGAGAAGTGGCGTAACCTCCAAGCTGGCATCCACGAACCCTTCAAGCACCTAGCAACCCACATCGAAATGGTCGATGTTCCAAATCTTTTCAATAAGAGTCCCTTCTTCTATGTTAAACCTAAAGAAGGAATTCCAACCAGAAAACTCATCATCAATGCTTGCGATTGGCAAGTCGGCGAGAAAGCTGCAGCCCGCGAACTCCTTAAGGGCAAAGATTACAACACTCAAATAGCTGCCGATGCCATCGGCCGATACGCCGAACGAATAGCAGAGTACGTTGGAGGAAAGGCTTATAATTATGATGAGATAGTCATTGCAGACCTCGGTGACTTGGGACACGGAATAGAAGGCTGCACCGCCCACGGCACGCCTCTCGAAGTAGACTCTACTCGACAGGAGCAGGTCCACGTCATCCTCAACTTGATGAGATCCCTAGTTGACTGTGCTCGCCAGATTGCTCCCAAGGTCACTCTGCTCCACGTCGAATGCAATCACCTCGGTTTTGGCGGCACTCTTATCTTCGATCAGCTTGCCTACTGGTACGGCGGCGAGAAACCTGTAACAGGCGTTACCGTTCGTCACAACTACAAGCCCGTAGAATACCTCCCAATCGATCCTGACATCCTCCTGGTCTTCTTCCACGGAATGTCTGGGGGACCGGCCCACAAGGCCATAGCTCGCTCTGGGCCTGCCCGAGAGCGTGACGCCTATTGGCTCATCAACGAAGGTGTCCGCAAGCACCCTAAGCATCGCAACGTCTACCTGCTCACAGGCCATTTTCATCATCGAATCCACGAGGAATTCTCCGACTTCAACATTCTCCAATTTGGATCCTCAGTGATGGGAGACCGCTACTCCGACGATCTAAGAGTTTCTGGTCCCCGCCCAACCCAAACTATCCTCGAAATAGTCCCTGAACAGAGCCTAGTATACCCAATTCCAATCCCTCTTGATTAAGGAATCCTCCAATGAACGGTAGTGTATGGCCTCCCTCCTCCGAAGACTCTGTAGGACTAGAAGACTCGGGTGAAGTTCGCAAATCTCCAACCGGAGCCCACCGCGACTCTAACGCCGGCAAGGGTCGTTACGACCTAATCTCCCCAATTGCCATCGCCCGACTTGCCCGCATCAACGAACTTGGAGGTCTTAAGCGAGGGGATCGCAACTGGGAAAGGGGGATGCCAATGTCCTGGTTTGTCGATTCGGCCCTTCGTCATCTCTTCGAGTACCTCGAAGGCATGTCCAACGAAGACCATCTAGCTCAGGCTTTTTGGAACATCATGTGTGCCATGCACACTGAAGAGTGCATAGTTCGACGTTTACTCCCTGCGGAACTCATGGACCTCCCAAATTACCAAGAATCTTCTTCTACTCTGCTTGATGAAATACAAGCTGGGTTTGACGAACAAGAAAACACTAACCCTTCAAAGGAGACCGAACAAATGTCATTCACCGTTGCAACACCCTTGCGTTTCTATGTTGGAGGTCCTTACTCTGACCCCGACCCCAGAATTAGAGCACTGAACACTCAAGCAGCACTTGAAGTCTCAATCGAAATTGCTCGTCGAGGGCACTTCGTTCACTGTCCTCACGCCGCTACAGGCTACATGGACGGAATCATGCCTTACGAGTATTTCATGATAATGGACTTCAGTGTAATAATTGCTTGGTCCAACGCCCACTTCCATATTGCCGACTCCCCTGGTGCAGACCGTGAACTCTGCATTGCAAGAGAAAAGAAAAACATGATCTTCACTCGCATCGATCAAGTGCCTTTCGTGGAGCCAAACAAATATGTCCCACTCGATGAACAACCAGAACTCCCAACCGAGCAACCTGCAAAAGGTAGTGGCGATGGTAACTCTGATCTCGAACAAGCCAATCCAGCAGAACGAAGCAACCAAGCTGTTCCAGATTCTAACCGGATTCCCAGTGAAGCAAGCTGTAAAGCTGCTGAAGAAAGCCGCTAAGAATCCAACACGAGCGACGAGTGCCCCAAAGGATTCCGACGTCTTCAAGGCTGGAATTTTCCTATACCTAATTTCCAAGTCAGGTCCTGTACGATTCAACCTGATGCTCGCTTGGATTACAGGGATGAGCAGGAAGAAGGCACGATCAGCGACCGCCGAGGCAATCCGCAAAGACCTAATTTCAGTAGACAAAACATCATGAGTCCCATCGTCGATGACTCGCAAGAGGATCCTGATATTATGCCCTTGACTTCCCGATACCTAAATTTCCAAGTGACAACTTGGAGGAATAAGGATCGCAGTTGGGTCATAAACGTAACTGGTCCTCCAGATGGCTGCACGTTTAACGATCTATCTCTCGACTGTCATCACAACCGAAAAGACGCTATTTTGAGGGGGCAAAGGTACGTTGATGAGTATTGTAGGTGAAAGAGAGATCCGCAATGTTCGAGAAACTGGGGATTATGGTAATCAAGGAGACCCCATCTTAGCAGCAATGCTCCAACCTGAAATAGATGGTGAAGTCAATCGAATCATGAAAGGTTGGCCTCGTCGCTTCGGTCCCAAACTCTTTGCTCTTACCTCTTCCAAGGAACTCCCCCTATTAGGAGACGTAAAGCAACTTCGCCTATTCAATAGTCCCGACGACCTCTTCGCTTGGTTCGCCGAAACCTGCCGCGTCAAGTGGAAAAGTGACACAATGACTTTTACCCTAGAAGAGGGCTGCACATCTACTGTTGGCAAACGCCAATTCTTTTCCCACCTAAACGCAACAGCCGTTCCCGTTTACGATGCTGTCGAGTGCTTCCCTCATCACCCCGAGCGTCCCGATCACTTCTACTTACCATACAAGTTACCGAAGTCTGACGGTTCTGCTCTCCAAGAATTCATCGACCACCTGAATCCTGAGACCAACGCCGATCGAGACCTACTCGTCGCAGCCCTGATGACCCCAGGTTGGGGTGGCTCAGCCGGCTCCCGCCCAGCCTTCGTAATTAGATCTGCCCGCGGTCGAGGCGTCGGCAAATCCAAAACGTGTGAACTCATCTGCGATATGTGGGGCAAGGCTCTCAACCTTAACGAGAAGGATTCATTCCGCGTTATCCGCCACTCTTTGATGAATGACCACACGATAGGCCGTCGCTGTATCCTCATCGACAATGTCGAATCCAAACTCGAAAACTCGGGGTTAGCCCACCTCATCACTACAAAGCGTATCGCCGGCCACCTGATGTACAAGGGGCAGGGCGACTACCCTAACAACCTTACTGTCTTCCTCTCAGCCAACACCCCTCGCCTTTCCCTAGACATCATCGACCGCTGCGTACCCATCGACATTGGCCCCGAGCAAACGGCTCCAAACTGGCCAGAATGGTCCGAGAATTTCATCCGAAACCGACAACCTGCTCTAATTGCCGACGTCATGAGCAAAATCAGCCGAGGACGTCTTATCTCCATCGACGCAGGATCTAGCCGTTGGGCCTCCTGGGAGAAAGCTATCCTAAGCCGTTTCCAATCCGGCCAATCCCTCGTAACCCTAATTGCCAACCGCAAGAAGGACCTCATTGCCTCCTCCGGTGGAGGCCTAACCCAAAAAATGGATCCTCCTAAATGATAACTGCCAACCAATGTCCTAAATGCAAAGGAGAGGGAAAAGTTCGACAGCCCAAATCATATAGCACTCGGACTGTTGGCCATTTGGGTCTTCCAGTCCCCCTTCCGGGGGCGGGTTGTTGGATCCCCTGTCCAACCTGCAACGGCACAGGAACAATTACTAACGGCCTGCCTGACGGCCTGCCTGACGGCCCCAGTGTGCTTGCACGAATTGGACCGTCAGGTGTATCCCCAGAGGTAACATGATGGACTTTAAGAGTATTGTCGCCTCAATTTCCCGAGAGGGCCAGTTAGCATCCCCCTTGCTAATCTTCAACCACCCCTGTTTCCGCAACTTCTCCAAGGCGTGTCGGTGGTCATCTCCAAGAGCTACCTTTCCCATAAGCTCAAAGAGCCGGCCTTCTGTAATCGGCCCTAGTGAGGCAATCACGGCTGTCATGTTGAGGTTTCGGGTAGTCGAAAGTGTTCTCAAGGCTCTACTCGATCGGCTCAGCCTTGCAACCTGTTCCCAGACCAAGTTTTCGTCGCATATCCCCAATCGGTCCCGGCTTGAGGTTACGACCTCTTCGATCGGGTCGGTCTTTTCTGCGTCGTCCACCCTGTTGGGGTCTTTCATCGAATCGTTTGAATCGTTCATTATTATCTGTGTCCACGCCTTTGATCTTAAGCTGCCGATCGAGTTCAGTATCCAGCAGTTCCAACCCATCCAAGATCATCTGCTGCCTCTGCCCTTTAACCTTCATCATTCCCCTCCCCTGAATCATGTCCAAATAGTCCCTCTTCTTGATGCAAGAATAGATCAAAGCAACAATTTTCCACTTTGCCTTTTCCATACTACAAGTATATCCTACTACTATGACTGAAACCATCTTCCCTATTCAAGCCTTGGGAGAATATCTCCTCGTGAGGCTCGACCCCGAGAAGACGCACGATGGCCGCATTGAACTCACTCCTAGTGCCATCGAGCCAGTCTTCACCGGCATCGTCGTATCAAGAGGACCCGACGTCCCAGACACCGTTCAGGTGGGCTGTAGAGTTCGTTGGCTGTTCCCTCTAGGATCCTGCTTCGAGATGGCAGAGGATGCTGACACCCAATACGCTCGGGTCCACGAGTCCGATCTCGTTGGCGTCTGCGATGCCAACTACGAAAGTATTTGGGAGCAATACAAAGCTGAAGTGCTTAAAGAGCACTATAGGAGAACCAGCTAATGTCTAGAGTTGCCACTAACCCTACAAATGCGGCTCCTTGGTTAGCAACTTGGGATGCTGCCGACAATGACATCAGTTCGGTCAATGAGGACCAAGCCCCTGTCGCATTGAACATCCCTCCTGATTCTGACTTCCTCCGTTTGATTGTTGCAAGTGATAGCAACAATGACAGTCCTGTTTGGCACCTAATCCTTGCTGAGCAAACAGTTCATCCTGATTCCTCATCACTGGAAGATCCGTGGGTCAAAGCCTACATAAGCTGGACAACCCAATCGGTCGCCTCAAGTCGCCGAGGTCACGGCGACGGAGCCAATGGTACATTCCTCCACAACCCAATTAACGCTCCAGCCGTTCTAGATTTACGAGGCATGTGGAGTAAAAGCGACAATCAAAAGTGGTTTCTTGCAGTTCAATCATTAGGGGGAGCAGGAACTTTGTATCTCCACGCCTACACTGCGTTCACCCGCCGACCAAGCTAACCTGGAAGATCCGTAGTGGGTTCAAAATCCGACACAATGAAGTTCCTTCGCAACCTCGGAGAGGAGGATGCCGTATGGGCTCGCGTTGAAGCAGCACTCCAACAGATCGAGCCTCCCTTCATCGAAGGGTCACCAGAACCCAAAATGGTCAAGCCCAAGAACAAACCTTGGGTGGACGACAAGTTCAACCCTGGTTACCTCGTTGAGCTTCGTGACATCTACTTGAACTACAACACTGAATGGCAAAACTACTACGCCCATCAGTGGCCCAAGCTCAAGGATATGATGTCCATCGTCACTGAAATGGCCAAACAGTACGGCATCGACCTTGCTACCTACGCCCCCGAAACCTTCTCTCTCTCCAACATCAAACACCTCGACGATCTCTTCGAGGCCGGTGGCAACCAGTGCTTAGAACTGGCCGATCGCATCGTCAACTCCCACGAAACAGCCTTAACCCTAATTGACGACGCAAAAAAAAAGCGTTGGGCGAAGGTTCTTCGTCAAGTCGCAAAGATCCAGGATCTCTGCCGGAATCCGATTCCACCGTCGAAGGCCAAGGAGACGATTGAGGTCAAAGAGGTCTGGAAGTACATGCACCCTTTGCGTTATCTGCTCTATGTAGAACGCAGCGAACTCATGTCCGAAGACGGCACTCCTCTCCTCATGGATCTCCCACCCCACATTATCATGATGTGCCTCGTCAGTAAGATAGGAGAAGCCCACTCCTTCTCCCAAAACGTGGATGGAGCACTCATGGTAATTCCTCCTCGTCATGGCAAAACCAAATTCATGGTTTGCGACACTGCTCTTGACATCATCGAGCACCCTCATTTCAATGAAGCAATCATCCACAATGCTGCACGACACGCCAAAGCTCGCTACCGAGACATCAAAGAACATTTTAACGATGGAATCTCTAAGGGGCGACGACGACGGGCCTTGTTTCCTCATGTCTCCCTCGATCCGAGTGTAGATAACGATGAGCGTTTCTATATTCTCGTTCATAACAAACGAGTCAACACGAGCCAGGAGGGCAACTTGTCAGCTTGGGGCATTCATGCTAAGGCTCAAGGTCTAACCTTCCACAAAATCCGATTCGACGATCCCTCCGACGAAAAAGAAACCATCGAAGCCGGCACTCGTGAGCGAACCAACCGAGCAATCTTCAACACTTGGATGCGACGCCTAACTGGCCGTTACGCCTTCTTCTCCTACATCTGTACTCGATGGCACCCTGACACTGCCGAGTCCCGCCTCATCAAGCAAGCCCGCACAGGAACTCTTAACTTGGCCTACTACAGCGAAGCCTGTGGAGGACCCAACGAGGACTTTGAGTCGATCTGGCCCGAAGCAGGCTATGACCGCGACTACCTCATGAAGGCCTATTACGAGATGGGACCTTCCGAATACGCTTGTGTCTACCAGAACGATCCAGACAGTGCTGAATCCCGCCGTATTGCCCGTATCCACTACTACAACCGTGACGAGTGGACCGAACCCGATCGCCGATCTGCCAACTTCGCTCGCTTTTTCGCGTCAGGCGAAACTGTCTACTCCATTACATCCGACCCTAGCGGCACCGATAGCCAATACTCCAACCTCGCAGGCATCATGCTTTCCGCCTACGGACACCTTCGTCGAACTTTAGAAGACGGCAGCCACAAAGATGAACCAAAACTCCTCTTCCTCGACTATTGGTCCCTCCCTGCCTCTCAGCACAAAGTTGCCGAGATCATAGTGGGCCTTCACGACACCAAACGTATTGACACCATCCTCATCGAAACCACCGCTGGCCTTCACGCCACCGCCGACCTCCTGACAATCACCCATGGAATTCCCGCAACCAAAGTAATCAAGCGAGCCCCCGGCCAGGGCACCAAGGTCGAAAGGCTTATGCGATTCGCTGCTCTCCTAGAAGAAGGAGACGTCCTATTCCCCGGGGAATGGACCACCGACGAACGTGGCGAACCAGTGCTCCGTCTCCATTCCGAATGGGAGATCGTTGCATCCCAAGTCCTTAGAGCAGGATCCGTCAAAGAAACCAACATCCTCGACTGTGTTTCCCTCCAAGTCTCCGAGGTCGCCTATGATATCTTCCGGGCCAAAGAGCCCTTCATCCTCTCCGACAAAAAACGAGAACAAAAGACCCCTCGCCAAATCTTCTTCGAGAAACTCACCAACGCCAGATCAATTCGTGCTCGCAAGAAATCCTCCCTCCCCCGAAACCACCTATTCCTCACAAGGAGCCTCCGCTAATGGAATCCCTCACTATCATCTTATTCCTCACCGCTTCTTTCCTCTCCCTTGTTGCAGGGGCAGGAGCTATAGGCATCCTAATTGGCCTTGCCAATAGGTGTGCTCATAGTTCCGAGCAGGCAGTCCTCGCAAACCTGTTCGTCATGCAGTCCAAGCAACTCATGGCATTCCACAAGGCCGGCAACACTCTTGCAAATTCTGAAGCCCAACTGGCCGCAATCGACGCTGACGTCAAACGGGCCGAGGCCGACCGTCTTCAAGCCGAGACCAACCTCGTCAACGCCCAACGTCGTGAGACCGAAGCCAACACTCCCGAACCAGGTGTCCGTCCCAGCCCATCCACTCCTCCCAAGTTCGGCCCCAAAGGACGCACCCGAGTCGGCGAAACAGCCTATAGTCCAGGAGCACAAGGCCAAGGTGCAAGTGACCACTGACCCCCCCGTGGAACGAGACCAAGCATGAACAGACGAACCCTCATCCAAACCCTACTTGCCACCCTACCCATCCTATTCCTCTCCCGCAAGAGGCCAGTGGAATTACATCAACGAACGGTAACCTTTCTTCCAACGCCTCTCCTGGTTACTCGAAGTTTGGACGGCGACAAGTTCGTGTGCAAAGTCCCTATTACTAACCCAGAAGGTAAAGTGATTGGTGATTTCCAAATAAAATACTTTGTCAAGGACAAAGAGCTTTTCTTCGTCCTCCAGGCTTATAGGGAAGAGGAGGTGTCTTGCCTTGTATATGAGCAGGTTAAATTTAGAGGGAAGCATTCTGAGTTGTACTCTGGCCGAGTGGCTGGTCAGTACAAGGTGAAGATGCTCTGATGCCAATACCCCAAAATGCCAAGGAGGTTCTACAGCGTGCAAGCCAATTGCGTCGTGACCACGTCCACATTCGAGCCGAAGTGGCCATGCGATCAGCCCTCGGCATCACTTATTCAAACGGCAAGCACTGGACAACCCTCGGTGGTGGTCCGCTCGGGAACGTCTGGGCTGACACTTGGGATGAAGACTGGGACCCCGAATCCTCGGAAGTCCGAGTCGTAGACAACCGAATTGGCCCTCTTGTCCGGCGTCTCGGAGCATCAACCAACGCCACGCTAATCGAGGCGTCCGTTGTACCTCCTCAGCATGAGCGTAGTTTTGAGGCCAGCGACCTCGCCGCTGTATCCCAAGACATACTCAACGCCCTCGAACCAACTATCCAGATGACCTCGGCGGCACGAGCAGCATCGTCTCTCCGCTGGAAAACAGGATCATCCCTGATCTTCCTCGTCCTAAACCAAAAGAAACGAAAGGCTCCTGCCAACATTCTTCGCAACCCTGATGGCTCCCCAATCGAGATCAACGACCAATGGGTGCGTTGGGATTTCGCTCCACTTGGCGAACTCATTTGGGAAGCCAGCAACATCAATTGGGACTTGCGTCGGCACCATTCGCTCATGCTGGAGCGAGTCCACACAGTTCGCCAGTTTGAGCAGATCTACGGCCCCCTAAAATCGTACAACATGAGCATGGACGACCTCCCTAATATGGGAGAACTCTCACCTCACTACGTCCAAGCTGCCGAACTTGCAGGTTCTGCCCTCTACAATTCATTCGCCAGCAACTCCCAGGAGAAAGGCCTTCGAGTCATCACTCTGATTGAAGCTGATCCCCGCGACCCCGTCAAGTGGCCTGTCCTATTCAACATCATCGACACCTCGAAGGCCTCAACCCTTTCTCAAGACGAGCTTCAAGGCATCGTCATCAACATGGATAACCCGGAGAACCCCTTCGGAGGCGATGGTCGCTTCATGATGAAACTCGACGCCTTCCGCCGAGACGATGCTGTTCTATCCCACGGTGCTCCTCACGTTACCATGCAGGATAATGATCGCCTCAACATCCTGAGGTCGATCGAATTCCAACACCTCGCATCAGCACTGCACGGTGTTTGGATGATCGATGAATCATCTACGGATGTTCAGAAGTTCTCCAACGATCTAGCAGTCGGAACTGGCGGCATTCTGCGATACGATTCAAGAGGACGTAAGGATACTCGTCCTCCAGAGTTTGTCAGTGCTCCACCTCCAAGCACCTCATACATCACAATGGCCGCTGACATCACTGCGGGAATGCGAGAGCAACTGCACACGACCCCTGCCAACCTTGGTCAAGGCAAGACTCACATTCCAGAGGATACACAAAACCGTCTGCTCTCCGAAGCCGGCGTTGTCCTCGACAACATCAGCACCGAAGACGCCGACGCCTACTCAGAACTCCTAGCAATAACCTTGGGAACGATTCGTCAGACAATGAATCAGCCCAACAGAATGCTTGCTCGCCTTAGAGACGCCAACGGCTTTACTGTCAGTGACCTCGAAACATTCCGCCGACTGGAACCCAGAAATGTCACTTTACGAGTGCGGGTTCGTCGGCATTCAGTAATCTCACGATCCATCTCCGAACGCCGGCAAGAACTAGCCAACGCCTTGTCTGAAGGATCTATTACTCCAAAGCAGAAAGCTATAGCCGAGGCAGAGGAACTCGAACGCCCCATCATTCGAGCCCACGAACTCCAACTACAATTCTGCCAACGAGCAGTGCGACTAATTACATCTGGAGAAGATTGGCCGGGGATTCCAAACCTCGATGCAGCCTTTTTTGAGTCCGCCGCTATGAATGCAATGTGGGGTTTGGACCTGCGTAGCCCCGAAGATCGAGAGATAATGGCTCGTTTACAGCAGGCCGTCATTGTCCAGAAGCAGCTTGCAATTGAGAACGACATGCAACTTCAACTTGACTCTAAAGGAGGTGGGGGGGTAAGATCCCCTGGAAGTCAAGGCTCTAGCGGTGGCCTTCCGCAGTCCGTGAAGATAGCCGGAGCACGAGGTCCCGCACCTGAGAGCATCAACCCCCTTACTAACCCCGTCGGTGCCGCCGGCGGATTACCTGCAGGACTGACATCCAGCTAACTGAGGAGAAATGAATGAACTGGTTATTCCAACATCCCCTGTTCGACCCTGAATCTGAATCAGCCGCAGGAAGCGGCGACAACGCAAATGCCAACCAAGAAACCCAAGGATCCGAAGGGGCTGGCAATGAGGGACAAGGCGAAGGCCAAGGAGAGGGTGCAAAGGCTGGTGAAGGAGAGCAGGGACAAACTGGCTCCGATGATCTGTCTACCGTAGTTGAACGACTAGGCCAGATTGAATCAAGCATCGCCGCGAACAGTGCAGTAAACGCTGCAATGTCCAAGCATGGCATCAACGATGCAGCGTCTCTCGATACTCAACTCGCATTGGTTGCCCGCCTCAATCAGAATCCTGCCATGAAGGGAATCATGGATTCTCTTGCTGGCCCCGAAGCCGCGACTGAGGAAGTAAAAACGGGGACCGAACCGTCTGACTTGTCCAAGATGTCCCGATCTGACTTGCAAACTCTGATGCAACAAACGATTGTGCAGAGTTTGACTCAAGTCCAGCAAGCCCAAAACCAACAGCGGTTCAATGATGAGACTTCCATCGAGTCGAGACTGATTGGTGATATCCTCAAGGATGAGGCATTTAAGAGGATTGCTGGTGACCATGACTTCGATGCCTTGATGACAGGGAAGGGAAGTGCGGCCGGAAATGCTCTAGCAGTTTTGGCTGACCAGTTCATGTTCCAACGAGGAACGAAGGATGTTAATGGGCAAACACGTCCCGTTACCGATCCTACAGTTGCCGCTGAGGTCAGGAAGCAACTTCAGGAGGTGATGGCCGAGCTTCAAGCTGCGGCTGTCCTAGCTGCCTCCCAAGACCCGAACGCAATTGAAGGTCCAGATGCTCCTAATCTGAGTGACAGCAATGTGGTAGATGATGATCCCTCACAAGGGGATGCTTACGCTCCCAAGGATCCAGATCCTAAGGAGATTAGGGAGTATTTCAGGAAAACTGAGAAAGCAACGATGGCTGCACTGGAAAACAACTCAGCAGCGGCTATGCTTATGTGAAGACCAAGTAACAGCCGTCTGACGACGGCATCGGGTTGCGTGAACTGGAGATTCGCATAACCCTAGGAGGAGAGAGAGAAAGTGCCTGATTTTGTTAATGCAGCATTTGCGTACCTTCAAGGTTGGTCGTCCACCTTCAGGAAGTTCTATGCCCCCGGTGTGACGAACGCACTTAGGCGTCACGGTCGAACTACTCGAATGATGCCTTCTCGTCGTCGACGATTTCAAGGTAACTCGATCGAATACGAGATTAAGCACCGCGTCAATCGTGGCACTCGTGTAACGCTGGACTTGATGAAGCCAATGGCTGATCCTACGCCTGGCGATTACATTCGATTCAACGTCAACTTCGATCACACGGATCCAACGGCGAACGACATTGCCGGCTTTGAGGTTGGTTTCCGAACGACCATCTACGACATCTGGAAGAGATCAGATCGAACGTGGAAGGACAGTCCCGACTTCATCCGAAAAGATGTTGAGGAAGGCCTGGCCGACGTCAAAGAAACCTTCTCCAAGTATCTGCACTTGGATGCCAACGGCCTACTTGCCACCATCGCCGCCAGCGGCATTGTCAACGATGATGCCGACCTGTTTGAGGACGGCACGGCCTACACGGCCGGAAGTTCCGACACTCTCTTGAAACTCACGGCGTCAGCTATCGCCCGAATTGGTGATGGCCAACTCGTCGAGCTACGCAACTCAACACTTGGCGATGCTTTGATTGTCAACAACGTGCGAGTGACCTACTTGCATCCTCACAACGAGTCCATCGCAGTCACCTTGACCGCCGACTCTGAAGATGCTGCAGGTGCCCAAGTTACCGACTTCAACGCAGTCGACACGGCCATCAGTACCAACAGCGAAACCGTAGAGGTCTACCTGAGTGGTAACTTCGGTGTGTCCATGAGTGGAACGCTCGTCAACCTGTTCACTCCTGCTACTGCCTACTACGGCAACGAGCGGATCGGGGGACAAACTGGCTACGTGGCCGCAAACCGATACCTATTGCCTATGCGTATCAACGCAGACTCAACAGGGGGAGCAACGCTGCAGGATCTCACAGAAGATCACTTCCGCTTTATCGGCGAGTCGGCGGCTTGGAGGGCAGGGGCCTTCGATGCCAAGACACCTCGCCAGTTGGTCATGTCCAAATACGAGTTCCGTAAGGTCTCAAAGTTGGTCAAAGGCCTCGGCATTACTATGCAACCTGCATTGGAGTCGGACGTCGGACGCCAGTTGGTCAAATCCTTTGGATTCGATGGCTTCGTGCTGCACGACCCTTCATTGGGAACCGTAGCAATCACGGTCGATGACTTCGCCGAACCCGGCCAGATCGACTTCCTCGACATGTCTTTCTGGGAGATTGTAAGTCCTATCGATGGTGGCTTCCGCATGTTCCCAGGATCCCTAGCTGGGATCTGGAACCGAGAAGGAGAGGCTGACGGAACTGGACGATTGGGCAAGACCTTCAGTGCCCAAGGCATCCAACTCGCCGCATTCGTCTGCACCGACCCAAAGAGCCAAGCTCGACTATTCAACCTGAGCACGATCTAAGCGAGAGATTTAATGCATCTGATGGGACAAGGAAGATTTCGACACCTCACTACAAGGCTGGGACAGCCCGCTGCACGAAAGTTCAGCGACGAGTTGTACCGAGCTTGTGGTTGTCGGCTTGCTTGGCAGATGCTACGCCAGGTCTACGTCGTTTACCGCGACCGTGGCCGAAGCGTTTCACCTCAAACGTACACAGACCTGCCCCGTGCCGACATGAGTCGGTTCAACGAAGTAGTCGAGTCGGTACGTTGGGCTGATGCCCGTAGGAACTGCGACTTTGAAGCGATGGCTGAAGTGTTCGACCGTCGAGACAAGGATCGATCCGAACAGGAAACCGCAGCTTTTGTCGATGAATTCCTAGGGGATTTCCACAAAGACATGCAACGAGTCGCCCAGATTGCCACGAGCAGAGGGGCTCACATGAAATACTTCGACATGGCCGGGAACAGAGGAACTAAGGCGGCTGTTGCCGCATAAGGTTACGAGGAGAGATAGATGCCCCCTTACGAACGACAAACGAACTTCCGCAAAGGCTTCCAGCGAACTGGTGGACTAATTAGCGATGTAGTTGACGGTCTGTACATGGAACGAATTCTGAATCCTGGGAAGTACAACAACTTCTTTGATGACTTCAGCAAACGCCCCCAAGCCAACGCCACTCTCGACCAGGCAGCGACCGTTGAGGCTTGGCGTCAAACCAACTGGAACTGGGAAACCGCCGGAACCGGCGTAGACGATGCTGACGTTACGTTCAATGCGGGAGGTGGAATCAAC
>SDBV01006793.1_pt1 | contig 15758 bp, 7 predicted proteins | sample 2277081 | NCBI WGS metagenome assembly SDBV01 (sample SAMN10402039, study PRJNA504765) | marine sediment metagenome | isolation source: marine sediment core GS10_PC15, 223 cmbsf | place: Arctic Ocean: Southern Knipovich Ridge | collected 2010
CCTGATCGTATCGGCTCCAAAGAAACCCATCCCGTCAGCAAACCACCCTCTGGCTGTAAACTCGAAATCGCCATAAAGACCTAACCCGCAAAGCTCACTCCTTACAAAAACAGCTTCAACCTCGACAAGCCCATCGGCGTTATACGAAACATCAATATGATCCGACGCAATGCCAGGCGAGTCGATCGTCGCCTGCCTATCCGTATCAACATCTTCAGTTGAATATCCCTCTGGTAAAGTAAAGTGAACCTTAACCCAATTACCTTCGCTGGAACAGTTCAACGTTTGCGGCGTAAACTTCACACTTACTTCGATTGATGGAACAAATTCATACGCTCCCATATCCACGATAGCTTCTCCATCGCCATCACCATCTATGATACGTGCGTTCCCATCAAGATCAGTCGCTTCTGTTACCACACTGTTATCACCGACATCGATACACAGTGAACCCGGCAATAATCGCAAGTCGCCATTTTCAGCATTTACAAATAACGGATCATCGCCGATGTTGCCCGTTCCACCTAGATCACCGGTCCAGCCTTGAACGCAACTGTAGTTGATGACGGGCAGTTCGTCGATCGAAGCAATTTGCGCTGATTCATCTGCACCACCGATGTCACTGTTGCCCCAGAGAATACAGTTTATCAACGTCGAGTCACTGACAATGTTGCTCATCCCGCCGCCATACCCAGCCAGGTTGCCGATGAAAGAACAGTTAATTATTGCAGGGCTGCTCCAGTCGTTACACATACCGCCGCCGATGTTCTCGTGAGCCGAGTTGACGGTGAAAACGCAGTTAGTTATTGTAGGATTGCTGTTGTCACCGTTGTTAATTCCACCGCCGTCATACAAAGCAAAATTGCTGCTGAACGTACAGCCGGTTACTTCAGGGCTGGAGTTTTTCCAGTTATACATACCGCTGCCATAGAATGCTGAGTTATCGCTGAAGATACAGTTAGTTACTATAGGGCTGCAGCGATAGTTATAAATACCGCCACCGGTGTACCCAGCCGAGTTATTAGTGAAAGAACAGTTTCTTACAGTAGGTGATGACTCCCTATTATACATTCCGCCGCCACAACTGTGTCGGGATGGATATTTCTTATTAGCATTGCCCCCTGTGATAGTAAACCCGTCAAGGACAGCACTTGCATTGAGGCCCGCGCCTTTCGGATGATAAAACACATGGTAGCTGTTGTCATTCGGGTTATCTACAGTTCCGATATCGCCGCTAAGGATCGTTTCATAAAGCTCAATATCACGCGCATTCGGATCAGCTAACCCGAAACCGGCATACCCGCCTTCAATAGTAACACCGTTTTCCATACTAAACGATGCCATCCGTGGGTCGCACGGCCCAACTGTATCAGGCAGATAGGTCCCTTGCCCGACAACGATCTTGTCACCAGCTTCCGCTGCATCCAACGCATCGTAAAGGTTACCGTAGGCATCTGCCCAACTGCTGCCTGTCCCAGACGACCCTTCACTGATATAAATAACTGAGGCAGAAAGTGGAACACATAATGGGGCATCGGTTCCATTATCGTAAAGCTGTTGAATTTCACTCGCACTAAGGGCGGCATCATGGATTCTTACTTCATCGAGCAAACCATTATAAAAATCGCCCGTTGTTAAACCGTTGTCATACTCCTGTCCAAGAGACAGTAGATCATCTGCTGCAATTGAAACTGTTGACGAAGAACTCAAAACATTTACACCGTCGATATAGACTGCAAGAGTATCTGCAACGTCATCCAGTACATAAGCAATATGATGCCACTCGCCATCGATCACTGTTACCTCTGTATCGTACAAGGCCCCGTCATATATACTAAGGCTGCTTGCCCCTGCCATAGTCCCAACCAGGATCCTGTTGTCACCGTCATAAGTGTTTAAAGAAACAATAAACTGAGAGTTGGCATTTACTGTCTCTGACTTTATCCACGCACTTACGCTAATATCCTCACCAGCCATCGCATCACACACATTATCGACCACAACATGATCATCGACACCGTCAAAACTTAGCGCACCGCATATCTTTCCAGCAACCCGGCTCGGACCACCGATCAACATCCCATGATTGCTGCCGATAGAATCAAAAGCGAGTATCCCTGCCGTTTCATCCAGTGCCAAATGCACAATAGAACTACCGACTTTCAAGCTAATGGGCCTTGATGAAAAATTAAAAATGCGAGCAGGATCTGTTATATCTCTAAAAACAAGCTCGTCTGTGTATATTCCTGCTGTAAGCGTATCGGCGGTTGAGTTTACCGATACAGTTAAAGTTATAGACTCACCTGAGACAAGTGTTCCCGACGTACTGCTTACGTCCAGCCATCCAGACGCATATTGAACATCCCAGTCAACCGAACCATCTCCAGCGTATGTTAGCTGATAATCTTTTGACGCAGGTTCAAACGGCCCGCCAATATCACCGGAACTTGCAAGATCATCGGATGGACTAACATTCACCTCATTATAAAGCAATTGAATGTCAGTCTCAGAAAGAACTTTGTCATAAACACGAACATTATCCATGAGCCCTTGATAAAAATCGCTCGTTGTTAAACCGTTGTCATACTCCTGTCCAAGAGACAGATGGTCTTCGGCTGCTACCGAAACTGTTGACGAAGAACTCAAAACATTTACACCGTCGATATAGACTGCAAGCGTATCTGCAACGTCATCCAGCACATAAGCAATATGATGCCAGCCGCCATCGATCACTGTTACCCATGTATCGTACAAGGTTCCGTCATATATACTAAGGCTGCTGGCCCCAGCCAGAGTGCCCACCAGGATCCTGTTGTCACCGTCATAAGTGTTTAAAGAAATAATAAACTGATTAGCAGGATTAACAGTCTCTGACTTTACCCACGCAGTTATGGTAAAGCTGCCACCGGCAATATCATCGCATACACTATCTGCGGAAACATAATCGTCAGCGCCGTCGAAACTAAGACAGCCTCCAAATTGACCGTCGGTCCAGACGGGACCCCCGATCAATACCCCATCGTTACTGCCAACAGAATCAAATGCGGTCGTACCCGATGTTTCATCCAATGCCCAATGAGCAACAGGACAAACTGCAAAACATGGTATACATAAAACCAAAACTGAAAAAATTATTGTTAAAAATCTCATACTTCTTTCCTTCGGATTTTAGGTTTAAAAACTGTAAAAAATAAATTCCGTTATGCAATCGGTTTACCATGTCGGATCGTTAACCAGATAACTGTCACGACTATTCCTGATGGTTCCAGAAGTGGGTGACGGCCATCTTGGCCCACCCTGTCTCCTTTGTATCTCGGTCCAGGGTCCGACTGCACCGCCACTATAACAGGTGTAGATATTGTCATTTTCTACACCTACGTCAGGACGTTCCTTAAATTCCGCATGACCGTCATTGTACAGAACATTTTGACCTTCACGGTTGTGAGCGAATGAATTCGCGACCTTAACTCTCCATCTAAGTACAGTCTCAGGAATGTCAGCCGCGCTCAACAGCACAGCTACGCTCAGATAGTTATCCTCATTGGGTATTATTGTTTTATCAGCGTCTTCGTCCCAGTACGGGTTCCTGTCAGCCATAAGAGCCATCCCTGCAGGGCTTGTCGGGTCTGCAGGATATGCCGGCAGAGCAGCGGCAACCTGGAAAGTATTCTGGAAGGCATAACTTACGCAAACTTGCGGGCCGGTTGGTGCAGCTCTTGAAGGATATGTAGGGCTGCCGAAATCCCATAATTCTAACAAGTCGTAGCCTGGAGGAACCTCAGTAAAGGGCTTCTGGTCGCTGCCCTTACAGACGAAGCTCTTCGGATCCACATCGGCTTCTCTAACCAAAAGGAACAGGCTTGCAGAGACCGTAAGGTTGCCTTCCCTTGACCAGTCTTTATCGGAAAGATGCCAATTATCTGTTCGATCGCTCCAATTATGCCTTACCCCTCCTCTGCGGCTTTGGTCCGGATACTGTTCATTATTATCGTTTGCAAAGACCATCATGGCAGTTCCCAGGCTTTTAAGATTGCTTCTGCAGATAATTCGTTTAGCTTGTTCGTTGCTCGTGTAACTCACTGCACCCAGGTTGAGCATCAAAAGGAATATGCATCCGAAAACTACAACAACCTCTTTTTTGTTTAGAAGATATTTGGGTTTCATTTTGTTGTCCTTTCAAGCCATTTTTCATTATAACTTTTTTTCAATACCGTTTATATCTTGCCGGAGATAGTGGTATCTTGCTAATTATTCATTCTAAAACCTATATTACCAGGATTTCAAGTTTAAAAACTGTAAAAAATGAATTCCTTTACAATAACAGTCCACTTTAGGCAGATTCGTTACACTTTTTCTTAAAAAAAGACAAACACGCATTGTTAATAGAAAGGTACCTGTATGATATGGGTTTCCATTTCCTCACACTGTTTCCTCCAACGCGAAGGTTAAAAGCTAGCACAATTTCGCAAGCATGTTTTATGTATAACAAGCTAACGGACCTCGATGTTCTCTGCCTGAAGGCAGCTCCTCACACCATTCCTCCAACACTCTAAGTATAGAATAATTATCTTCTTTGTCAAGGAGAAAAATGCGGTTGTTTTCAAATCCAGCCGACCCCGTCTGGTCTCTACAACAAAAGACAGGGAAGTCTCAATTTGTGATGTATGAGTAAAAGCTTAATAGTGTAAAAAGGGTCAGCACCAAAAACAGACTTGCGCCAACTAAAAGGACGGTACAGATCAAGGCGATGTTTTCAATGATGAAATAGACGATAGTGCTGGAAATAAATGTCGTTACCAGCATTCCGAGCTTTGTTGTTGCAGCGCCTATCAAAGCTGCAAAGGAACCTACCTCTATAGTTGACACACCGATTGCGGAAGAATTCGCTATAACAGTCTTCGATACAACTTTGGTAGCTGCTTTCGCAGGGACCGTAATAAGACCGAATAAACTCAGTGCCAGGAGCATAAACCGTTTGCCGCAGAAACCCTTGTTGAACAATTCTCTTTTCAGATTTTGTTTGGCCCGATAGAACATCACTCTCGATTGCAATTCGGAGCAATTGAGAACTTGGCCTATCTGTGCATAAGGCATTTGCTCGAAACAGCGTAATGCAAGAACATTACGATGTTTAAGTTTCAGGTTCTTCATTGCATTGCATATCGCGTCGGACAGTTCGGTTCGGACCAATTCCGTCAGTCCGTCTTGAGGAACATAGCCCCTGTTTAATACATTTTCTCTTTCCAGCAGAGCCTGATGGTTTAGCTTCATTCTTTTTTTCTCCCTGAAATGGTGCTGGGCCTTACCCAGTGCGGTCCTGAATATCCAGGGCCAGAATCTATTTACCTTTTTAAGCAGCCAGAGAGATTTAACCATTTCCAGCAGCGCCTCCTGTAACAGGTCTTCGGCAAGGTCATAATCCAAAGTAAGCCGGTAAAGATAAGGAAACAGCCGTTCTTTAACAATAAGTGCTAAAGATTCCATGCTTTGTTTGTCACCGCCTCTGGCTCTTTCTACTAATGACAAATGATCTAAGATGTTACCCGATATACTCATTAATAAGATTCCAATAATATAGTCCCAAAAACACCTTAAACGTTACAATTATTTTATTTTTTCTGGGCGCAATTAAAGGTACCGGGAGTCGTTTCGTTACAATAGGCACAAATAAAGACCCCTGGGGTCGTTTCGTTACAATAGGCACAAATAAAGACCCCTGGGGTCGTTTCGTTACAATTGCAATTTAATAACCCATCAGCCAGTACTCGCTAAATATCAAAAGGTCATTTATGTCAATCTCACCACTATCGTCCAGGTCATAATATTCGTTCCAGTTGATAGTCGGAGTATCATCGCTGAGCCATGCCAATGACAATAGTGCAAAATCTGTCATATCCAGACTCACTACTGGCGTTGTGTCACCGCCGATCGGATAGGCTACCAGTTCATAGTACTCGCTTTGACAGTCCGGGTAAATAGTCAATTGCACGCTGTGATCGCCTGATATCACACCGAAGTCTTCAATCAACGTAAACGGATCAACCATCATACAGTGCTTGTAAAGCCGGTATGCGTGCCTGTCCTTGACATCAAAATTCAACACGCTCTCCATACGCCCGTGGCCGTCGTCTTGCTTATAAAAATTCAAGGTAAGGTAGTCATTTGCGTCGAAATCACTTGTGCCGGCAACATACTCCCGGCCGCGGGTCCAGCCGTCGCCGTCATTGTCAGTATTGCCGTCGGCCGGATCGTTTGGGTCAAGACCGTTGGCACTCTCATAAGAATCAGGAAGCAGATCGCCATCGGTATCTGTATTATCAATATTCGAATCAGATACGATGAAAGTAATGTAGCTGAGCTGTGTGGCCTGGTTTACCAAATTGTAAGGACCGGTCCGGACGTTTAGAACCTGATCGGATGTCAAGGACAGTGTGGATGTCAAGGTTCCCGGCCTTCCATTGTCACCGGAGCCGGGCTCCCATGATGCGGTTGTCGAGTTAGCCGAAGCAGTAAAGGTCATCGTTTCCCCGTTGACAGCCCGAGCGCCAACATCAATTAATTCTAACTGAAGATCGTTTACTGGTGTGCCATCCGTAGTTTGCAGGGTGAATGTAAGGTCAATTTCTTCGCCGCTGTCGAACCAGACATCGTTCTGCCCGCCGACAACTGCCAGTCCATGCGAACCGCCTTTTCGAATGTCACCACTTAGCCCGGTGGTTGTAACAGTTACTTCTTGAACAATTTCCAGGTTGCCGGTATCGACCAGTAAATTACCGCCAATCGAGAGAGTCTCTACCGAGTAAGGTTCTGCCGCACCCATTAGTATTCGATAGTCCACAGTAAATTCCGCCGTGCTCTGTGGAAGGGAAGCATCTGCGACGGTGATGGTATAGTCGTTGGGATTCGGCGACGAAACCGGAACTGTTGGCTTATAGACAAAGAAGGGCCCGTACTGGGCATCTAATGTCAGGCCCGAATCCGGTGTGAACACTACTGCACCTGTGGCGTCACGGATGCTTATTGTGTTTTGATCAACTTTGGCTGGCACTGCAATGCGCAACTCGTCCAATCCGTTGTTATCATAGAGCCAGACCGTTGCGACGGCTGAGTCCGATGAGTTAGGATCGGTCTGCTCGAGGAATTCCTGACTATTGATGCGATTGTCACCATCCGGATCAGCGAGATTGAAGCTTTCCGGCGTGAGAAGGGCCAGTCCGGCATCGGCGAGGTAGTTGTCGATGGTTATCTCAGGTGAGTTAAAACTCGTCCCATCATAGGCAGGGTTGGGAGTTGGCACGAACGCATTAGTTTCGGCGTAGAAATTATCCAGACGCTTTCGCATGTCTTCGACCACTGTAGGGTTTAGGCCCGCAATGTTGTTTGCTTCACCCTGATCTGTGTCGAGACGGTAGAGCATGTAATCTACGGTTGCAGCATCGTGTGCTGTTGAGTAAGTGGCAATCATCTTGTGCGGGTAATTCAGCACCGCGGCCCCTCCCGGGTGCGTTCCAGGATTTGGATTGTCCGGATCCGTACCAAAAGTGGTAGCCTTGCTCATATAGTAATGGAACAGCTCTCGCGCCGGCAGTGCTGCTGTTTGCTCCAGTGCCGGCTTTAGGCTGACGCCGTCCAGCGTGTATCCTGCTTTCGGAGTTGCCGGCGTGTAATCCAGAATCGTCTGATAAATATCGATCAGGTGTACAGGTTCGTTCGAGATCGCGCCTGCAGCGACGCTGCCATTCGGGTAGCGTACGATCATGGGGACACGGAGACCGCCTTCGTAGATCGAGGCTTTGCCGCCCTTAAGGGGGTCGTTATTGCTGATCGGCGTGGAATCATAAGCAGATACTATGGTCTCGGTATACGTGCCGTCGACGGTTGAAAGTGGATCATCATCCGGTATTCCGTCAGCACCGATGTCGTCATAGATTTTAGCGTTTTCTTTGGTCTTAGTTAGTGCACCGTTGTCGGAGACAAGGATAAAGAGCGTATTATTTGTCAAGCCATTTGCATCCATATAGTCCAGCAGTGAACCAAGCTCAGTATCGAGGCCCTCGATCATCGCGGCCATTATGGGATGCTGATGTTTGCTGTCTGGCAGGCCTGCGAGTTTATTTACATACTTATTATAAACACTCGCCTTGGCCTGGTGAGGTCCGTGAACAGAATATGTTGGATAGTAAAGGAAGAATGGCTGGCTCGGATTGTTGGCCAGGTGATCGTCGAGCAAACCCTTAACAAGCTTCGCCATATGTTCTGCTATATAGTCCTTGTTCGTTCCCGGCGCCGGGACGCCGTTATGGTCATTCATCTCGGGCATCGTGAAGGGCCCAAAATAACCAGGTGATGGGCCCGGTCCGCCCACGCTGAGCATCTTGTCGAAACCTTGCTTGTCCGGATAGAAGTCCGTGATCGGATTCGGATTAGAGCCGTTTGCATGCGGCGAGAGGTGCCACTTACCGGCATGCCAGGTCGCATAGCCGGCTTGTTTCAAACGCTCGGCGATGGTCTCTATCTCAAGCAGCATATGGTCACGACTTGGAGGGAAATTATATGCATGCGAGGAACTCGAACTCGTCGGAAGGTTCGGATCAGGTACACTGCCCGCCGTAATGGCCGCCCAAAGGCAATGACGTGCAGCCGAATACTGCCCAGAAAGCAGAGAGAAACGGCTCGCCGAACATAAAGGCTGGGCATAAGCATTGCCGAAACGCATACCCTCGCTAGCCAACCGGTGCATGTTCGGGCTTTCGTACAAACCGCTGCCATCCGGGAAATAGGTCGGATGCGCACCAACGTCGGATGAACCGAAGTCATCCATCAGGAAGATGATCACATTGGGTGCAGAATTAGCCACCGAGAAGCTACACGCCGACAAAACGACCAAAACCGCTATCATCATACTTTTCGTCATCAACACCAACATTCCCCGTTTAAACGTGTTAAAATAGGGTGTTTTCCTACGTCCGATACTAATAATTCTACCAAATTCACCGTAAAAAATCAAGAGCGCAACTGAACGTACCGCGCGCAACTGAACGTACCGGGTACGAATTACGATAAAATAGGCAATTTACGCCTCAGTTTATGCCCAAGGTGGTGTTCATGCCTTAGTTTACGCCCCAGGTGGTATTTACAAAAGCTTTTCCTCACTACCGATTAAATCAGCCCCGCCTGCCCTGAGTTCACCGAAGGGCAAAGCGGGCCTCAATATCGTTTAACCAGAGTTTATCCGCCTCTGGCGGAGTCTTTGGGCGGGGTTGCTGTTAAAAACAATAATAAATTGAAAGGCTCCACTCTTTATTCCCCACCCCCAGGCCTCTTACCCGTTATCCCCCAGATCAACCGTTCCATAGGATCCGGCTCGCTCTTACGAAAATCAACCCGCATCATGCCTTCCAAAAACGTTGGCAGCTTGGGCTCTTGCTGACACTCTTTAAGTATTACCGGTATTACTGAACACGCATCATTCGCCCTTTTGCGATTTGCGAATTTACGTATGTAAGCTTCCATCTCCATATCCTGCCATGGCCCGGTTCCATTATCCCCTGCAAACACCGCCGCAGACTTAATATTTTCGATCTGTTCTTCCATCACCCTTTGCCATTGCATACCAGGCCGAAGGTCCCACTCATCGAGCCACGGCAATATCCCACGCGACATTAATTCTTCCCCTATCTTCTTAACCGCCTCCTTGTCCTTACTGTTATGACAAAGGAAAACATCATAATCGTTGTTTGCCTTTTTCTGTTTTATTACAGGATGTTCTTCACCTTTACCCCTGCCCTCTTTCTTCTGCTCCATCGCACGTCGCACATCCTCACCCAGCCCATACTTACCCAATAGCTCCCAGATTTTAACATCCTCAAAGCTATCGCTGCATTCCACCGTCATCTTATCCTTAGCCATCGCACGCTTTAGCTTTTCATAATCGTGCAGATACCCGTCCGTCTTCCCCACACACTCACTGCACACGCAAGCCAGCCGCTCCCTCACCGCCGGATTATTCAGCGTCTCATGAATATGACCTATCTCACGACGTATGATCTCAAGCAGCCCTGCCTTGTTATCACCCTTTACCCATACACGTATCCGCCGGTTGATCCTGTCCGATTCCACAAACGCCTCTGTCCCCAGCCACGTCAGTACCACACCGTTCCGCCAATACAGCGTACCCTTGTGTATTTCATGGTTCCTTGCGATAAACCGTGTTATAACCCCCGCCGGCATAAACTCATACTGATACTCCAGCCGAAAATTATCATCGTAAACCCAATCCAGTGCAGGCCTGTCAGCCGCTAACAATTCCGGTACGATATACTCCTGTGACTCGCCTAGTTTAAAGCACAGTTCGAATTTCTCCATCAAGCCCAGCAATTGCCCAAACTTATCCTCCGGATACTCTTTCCATATCTCCACAAGCTGGTTAACGTTAAATCGTCCCAGCTTATCTCTTACTTCCGTCGTATCCAGTATCTTATACACCGCATTCGTCGCCCAGTCGGGCCGCAAAAATACTATGTCACGTAGTACAGCATCGTCAAAATGCAAAAACACCCCAAGCTCATGATAATAGCTCGCCAGATACTCCGCCCGCTCCTCATTCAAACCGTACCCGCTGCATATCCCCACATACTCACCCCAGCCGATATAATCCTTCTTAAGCCCCTCCAGTTTTTTTCTTATGTCTGTCCACACTTTAGGCAGTATGTCTCCAATGTGGTCCAGCCTCCCCATTTCGGCGATTATCCTTTCTCTAAGTTCATCACATGCGTCCCCTCTGATCGCACTTACCTTATAAAATCCCAGCACGTTAGGGAATTTATCCTTGATAGATCGCTCCTGTATCGCCTTGTCCCTCTCGTCAACCTTGTTCATCACCACGATCATAGGCGCACCGTCCGTCAAAAGATTTATCGCATTCAACCAGTAATCGAAGATCGTAACATCGTCGTCTTTCCTCGCCTGCCATACAAACACATACAGAGACCGTTTCGTAAGGAAAAATTGATGCGTCGCATGATATATCTCCTGCCCCCCAAAGTCCCAGAAGTTCACCCGGAATTTATCAACCCCCGCAGTTCTTACATCCCATGGTTCTATATCGATTCCTTCGGTAGTTTTGTCCTCCTCCGAATCTGGCACCGGCACCCTGTCATGTATTAGCCTTTCCCGCAAAAAGCTTTTACCTACATCCCCCTCGCCCACGATCAGTAGTTTAGCCTCATATAGCGATACTTCTTTCCCCTTACCTTCTTCCAACTCTCGAAAATAGTTCCGTATCGCATCAAGCCCTTCCCTGGCTATCTCCAGCGGCGGCGATTCCAGGGGATTGTCGTAAAGGTAGAGTTCTGTCAGATTTTCAAGCTGTCCTGTCTCGGCTGGTATCGCGGTCAGTTGATTGTTGGAAAGATGGAGACCTGTCAGTTTTTCAAGCTCCCCGATCTCGGCTGGTAGCTTGGTTAGTTGATTATTGCTTATATAGAAACCTGTCAGGTTTTCAAGCTCCCCGATCTCGGCAGGTATTGCGGTCAGTTGATTTTCACCAAGGTCGAGGTATGTCAGGTTTTTAAGCTGTCCTATCTCGGCTGGTATCGTGGTCAGTTGATTTCCGTAAAGTTCAAGCTTTGTCAGGTTTTCAAGCTGCCCTGTCTCGGCTGGTATCGCGGCCAGTTGATTTCTGCTAAGATCGAGTCTTGTCAGGTTTTTAAGCTGCCATATCTCGGCAGGTATCGTGGTCAGTTGATTGTTGTAAAGATTGAGGTCTGTCAGGTTTTTAAGCTGCCAGATCTCGGCTGGTATCGCCATCAGTTGATTGTGGCCAAGATAGAGTTCTGTCAGGTTTTTAAGCTTCCCGATCTCGGCTGGTATCTCGGTCAGTTTTTTGCCGCTAAGGTCGAGCTTTGCGCGTCCATCTATAGCAGCAGCTTCTATGATTTTAAGAACTTGCTTTTTATTCATTTAATTTTCTCCGCATTTCCTTTTGCATTCTTTAACTGCTGCATTAATACTTTTATCGTGATATGATATACCCAAAGTATCCAAAAGTCCACCAAAAAGTCCCGCGAAGCGGCTCCTTCTCTTCACTATCTTCAAGGTAGATTTTTGTTTTTATCTTTCAGGTTTTCTTTATGTCCTTCTTTCCTTCATGGTGAATCTGCTTTTTATCTTTTTTTTAAGACCTGTTATCCTGTCTAAAAAATAGCTTTTATCTTTTCCCTGCGTCTCTGCGGGATTAATCTATGTTTGCTTTCCGTCCTCTAAAATCGAAACAGTTAAAAAATCAGTCTGAAAATCCATATCTTTTTAATCTGTGAAAATCTGTGAAATCTGTGGATAATAATTGGTGTTCATTAGTGTCTATTAGTGGTTCCATTCTTTCCTTTAAATCAGCCCCGGCCAACCTGTCGCGTCGAAGTTTCAACGAAGACGGAAGGCCGGACTCCTCCACGAGTCACGAATCACTAGTCACTAATCACGGTCTTCTGAATCTACTAACATTCACGACCCCCACCCACCAGTTAGCATTTTCAGCCCCCAAACACATTATTAGTGGTTTTTTCCTACGCAGGTTTTTTCAAAAAAGTCACTTTTCGTGCGCGTTTTTGTTCGTTTTTGTTCGTTTTTGTGTTTTTTTGCCATATTTTGCCAAAAAGACCACGTTTTTTCATAAGTTCTTTCTGTCATTTTTCCCGCAACAAAACGACTCCTCTTTACTTCTTCCGCCCTTTTTTCGGCCCGCACAGCCGATAAACGACCCTTTTCCAGACCCACCCCCTCCGATCACGCGCCTCGGGTCGAACTTACTTTTTTTGCGCGCATTTTACTTATTTTTCAAGTAGATTTATTTTGTCTTGATTCGGCAGAGGTGTTCTTTCCGCCCTTGAAAACTTATGGAGTCTTGGAGCTTGCATTGCTTAGACAGCAAAAGTAAGAGATTGATTATCTGCCTATTAGGCAGCGCATAAAAAAACCACCCGAGCCTTCGTTTTATATTATTTATATGCTTATCAACAACGAAGTGTTGATACTTCATTTTTAATCGAAAGCTGCGGGCAGTATTGTATCTTTTTTTGTCAATACTTCATCTTTTTAAAGAGCTTTGGTCCATCGTCTTCAGGAACATTAATCGGCGATGTTCCCCATAAAACTTTAATTTCAAAACAACCACTACGATAGGGTAAGCTGCCTATTTTTAGGGGGCCGGTTTACCTACTCTGTCCGATAATGATACTGATACGACATTTCGATAGTGAGTTTAGGGTAAAAAGCGATCACAGCAGGGCTCTTGACGGGCCGGGGCAGGGATTCTTTTTTTAAGGTTTTTTTTCAAAAACCAGAAAATCGGTACTTTCCCTAATGCAGCGGCTCCTGGTGTTTGAGCTTTAATATTGCGTCGATAACATCGCTTCTGGATGTTATGCCCACAAGTTTGCCGTCTTTTGTTATGGGAACACGTCTAAATTGGTTATCTATCAGGCTGTCGCAAACATCGACCAGGCTGTCGTTGACGTCGAAGCAAACAACAGCTTCGGTCATGTAGTCGCTGATGGTATGCTCCTGATGATCGTCGGGTGTGTACATAACTTTTAGAACATCTTTTTCGCTAAGCAGACCGACCAGGTTAAGGTCCTCGTCTACGACGGGAAGTCCTGTTAACCGTCTGTGCGCCAGCAGGCGGATCGCATCGTATATCGGCATGTCCGGACGGGCACATATCACAGCCTCTGTCATTATTTCGTGAGCTTTAAACATGCGCCACCTCCTTATGTTCGGCAGCAGCTTTCCTGCGTTCTTTGCGTGCTTTGGTTTCGCAGACCATTACCGTTCTGCCTTTCATTTTTGTGTGGTGCAGTGCTTCGACGGCTTCTCTGGCCTGGTTGCTTCCGGGCATTTCGATGAATCCGAATCCGAGGTGGTTTTTGCTGAAGCTGTCAACCGCGACGTGTACCTTGTTAACTTTGCCAAACTTCTCAAACGTTTTGCGAAGCGCGTTTTCCGTAACCTCGATTGGCAGGTTTCCAATATATATTGTAATCATCTGACTTTCCTTAAAACGATTTTTCCAGCGGCTTCGGCTGGGTTTCAATATTGTATCGGCAACTTTTTGGGGTGTAATTAGTTGTATATTCTCAGTTTATCTTTTTTTCCGGCTTAGGTCCTATAATCGGTTGGAGGGGCGAATCGATCTGTTGTTTTTTGAAATTATTATCGCTTCTGCTATATTGCCTTGCTAGCCAAGCATGCCTAGTTTTACGTTTATTTTTTAAAAGCACGTCCGGGTTATGTTTTTAAGGGTTTATGTTATAAGCACTTATGGTGGTTATGTAATTTTTTTGGGTGTTTGAGATTTTCCTTGCAAAATTCAAACAAATGTTTTAAACTATCGTATGAAGTGAATGTTTGGATTGGCGTTATAACGCGTTTTGAATATTCCGATACAGGGGATTATTATGGATGAAAGCTTAAAACATGTAGACGATGCCCGGCAGCGTCTTATGGATGCTGCTGAGAAACTCTTTGCCGAGAAGGGTTTCGACGGGGTGAGTGTTCGGGATATAACATCTTTGGCCAGTTGTAATGTTGCTTCGATCAACTATCACTTTGGCGGTAAGGACAATCTTTATCTTGAGATCATGAAGGGGCGTATGGTTACTCTTCGTGAGATCAGGGTCGGCAGCATTGCTGAGGTCATGGGCAAAGAGGGCACGACTCTTGAAGATCTTTTGCGAGCGTTTTCGTGGGCGTTTATCGATCCGCTTGTTGACGAAGCGCAAGGCGGTCAGCTTACCAAGCTTATGATGCGTGAGATGCTCGATCCGCATCTTCCTGCTGAGATGTTTTGCGATGAGGTTATAAAGCCTGTTATGGGTGCGATTATCGAGGCGCTTACGAAGGTTTGTCCGGGTATCGAGATGAACCAGGTGATGCTCTGTATTCATTCTTTGATCGCACAGCTTTTGCATACGGTTCATGTTAACGGGATGCTGGCGAAGCTTCAATGCGGCGAGTGTGAACACCCGAGCCTTGAAGGGTTCGTCGATCATATTGTTAAGTTTACGGCGATCGGGATACGCGGGATAGCAGAAAAAGCAAAATAAAATATAAAAAATTAAAATGAAAAATTAAGGGGCCGCACCTAAGGCGTAAACTTACGCGGGCTATTTTATTGGGCTTCGCCAAAATGATTTACTGCTTTCGCAGATAATAAGCAGTGAAAATTGTAATGTTTTTTTTTGCCACAGAGGAGAAAGAGGAAAACAGAGGTTAAAAGATAAAAATGAAAAATTGAGTGAACGCTTTTGGCGTGTGCGGTTTTATTGCACCTGCGGTGCCGCTCCGCGAGGCGATCAGCAAACCTTAGGTTTTCTGATCGCGTGGAGGCCGGCTTTGCCGGCGTTGTTTTTATTTTAACCCTTTCAGGGTTATGGATAAACACGGCCAAGCGGAGCTTGACCGTGCCACCCAGATGGCGTGGTACAAGTTTTAATTGTATGAATGGATCCCAGCCTTCGCTGGGATGACAAAGCAGCAAGAATGACAATGCGTAAATAGCGTGTAGAGTTTACGGCGATCGGGATACGGGGAATAGCGGGTCGTGATTCGTGACTCGATTTTTTGGCCACGAATTACACTAATAAAAGCACGAATTGGTCCAGCCTGCGGCTGGATAAAAGGTGTTTTTGCCACAGAGGAGAAAGAGGAAAACAGAGGTTAAAAGATAAAAAAAAAGAAAAGAGGAATCCGCCTGCGGCGGA
>SDBV01006794.1_pt1 | contig 15758 bp, 10 predicted proteins | sample 2277081 | NCBI WGS metagenome assembly SDBV01 (sample SAMN10402039, study PRJNA504765) | marine sediment metagenome | isolation source: marine sediment core GS10_PC15, 223 cmbsf | place: Arctic Ocean: Southern Knipovich Ridge | collected 2010
GATCAGTGTGACTTCGGCCGGCGACGTCTTTTTTTCCCAGCGGCGTATCGGCCTCAAGGGGGGCTCGTTTTCATGCTTCAAGTTCCGCACAATGGTACCGAATGCAGAAGCGGTATTAAGAAGCTATCTTGAGAATAATCCCGAGGCAGCTCGCGAATGGGGCGAGCGCCAGAAGCTCCAATATGATCCGCGCATTACTTGGCTCGGACAACTTTTGCGCAGATCCAGCATCGATGAGCTTCCCCAACTGATCAACGTGCTACGTGGGGAAATGAGCCTTATCGGACCCCGCCCCATCGTTGCCTACGAGTTAGACCGCTATGGTGAGTTCCACCAGGACTACCTCAGCACGCGGCCTGGACTTACGGGCATGTGGCAGGTGAGCGGGAGAAGCCGCCGTACTTATCAGGACCGCGTGGCGCTCGACCGCTATTACGTGCGCAGATGGTCGATCTGGCTGGATCTGTGGATCATCATCAACACGATCCCCGCAGTCCTAAGATTTGATGATGCGTCCTGAGCTTCCCGCGACGACGATCATTGCTGCTTCGCATCACCACCTTCGTCTAGCCGGCGGTTTCGGATTGCACGGCTACATGCATCGTCATCTTTCTTTTGCCGGCAACTTGGTCTTTGCGTCGCGCGGCGCAAGCAGGCGAAAAGATGCGAAAAGGCCGATTACCAAGAAAGCATCAACCGACTCCCATTTGTACGAGCCTACCTCGGTCGTAGGGTGTAATTGTATGAGACAGCCACCAACGATACCCTTGAGCTGCTGTTCGCTTTGGATGAGCCTGAAATCGACAATAGTCGCGAGCTATATTGATGGTGTAGCGTAGGAGCGGCCTCATTCGATTGAGATGTTCTAAGATATCGAGGTTGAAGTCATTCCCAATCGTTTCTCGCTCTTCAGCGCAGTTCTACTATTACTCCTCTGCCTTTACTTCCTGACGTCAGATATGCGTTCAGAGGAGCAGGCGGGCACGGCACTCGATCTCAAGGGATTCGAGCTCGTCTTTGACGAGGAGTTCGATCAACTCGATGTTTCTGCTTGGGGGCCCAACACGCGTTGGATTGCCAACACACCGTGGAACGGTAATTTTGGCGATTCTATTTTTACCGATCCGAGACCGGCTTTTCCGTTTTCAGTAAATAATGGTATTTTGAGAATCGAGGCTAGAAAGGACACGCGCGGCAAATGGCGCAGCGGATTGCTCGCGTCAGTCGACCGCGATGAGAAGGGCTTTCTCCAACAGTTCGGTTATTTTGAGATCAGAGCTAAGTTGCCCGAAGGTAAGGGTCTGTGGCCAGCTTTTTGGCTTATAGGTCAAGGCAAGTCAAATCACCCGGCTGAGATCGACGTTTTTGAGCACTACGGCCACCATCCCGATCGCCTCGAGTCCACGGTGCATGTTTGGAACCACAACGAGCCCAGAAATAACCGGAGTGCATCTCACGTCACGGTCGTGCCGACCGGTTCGCTTTATGATCGTTTCAACACGTTCGGAGTTCTGATCGATTGCAAATGGATTCGCATCTATTTCAATCGCGCGCTTGTTTGGCAGACGCCTACGCCAGCACAGCATCGCCAGCCAATGTATGTTCTCCTAAACTTGGCCATGGGTCCCGGATGGCCAATCGACGAGACGCCCAACCCGTCCTTTATGTTTGTGGACTACGTAAAGGTTTGGGGGCTCAAAAAGAATGACGTCCTGGGCAGCAAATAGCGTATCTAAACGCATCGCGCCCCGCATCGTTTGCCGATGGCAAACGATGCAGCAAGGCGTTCGAGAATAGCCAATAAGTTACTCAGTGTTTCCATTCGGATCACACAAGACGCAGCGGGTTATGATCTGAAACGCCGTCCGGAAGCTCCTCGTGACGTGGTCGAGGTAATCACGACCCGATAAGGACGGTTCACATTCTATCCGCAGCCGACTGCAAGAGAGCTTCATAACAGGTGAGCAGTCCGTCGGTCCATTCCGGAAGCGTCGGTGCCAGCTGGCGCGCTTCGGCATATGCCTTTCGGCTCATCGCGGCAACTAGCTTGTCATCATGCGCCAACCGACTAAGCATGTTGGCCAGCGCGGGCGCATCATTTGGTTCGCACGAAAGACCAAAACCGTGGGCTGCGATCTCAGGTGCCAGCATAGCATTGGCCGAAACGATCACCGGAAGACCACTGACTAGTGCCTCCATAGCTGCAAGACCAAAAGTTTCCCGCGAACGGGTCGGAAGGACGAGCGCGCGGGCGTCGCGACAAAGCTCGGCGATTTCCTCGCGACTTTTCCAGCCTATCAGCTCGACCTCGGGGAAGTCCTTTGCCAGAACCGTGGCGAGCGGACCCGAACCGATCACGCGCAGGGGCACGCCTGCCTGGCGCGCCGCCTTAGCCAGGAGATCGACGCCCTTGTCCTCATCTATACGCCCAACAAACAAGAAAACTCGATTATGCTCCGCGGACACGCGCTCAGTCCGCCACGGCACAACAGGATTTCGCAGGACTAGTAACCGATCTTTATCGAGGCCGCCACGTTCCAATAAAGGGATCATGCCTTCATGCACGGCGAGTACCTGAGCACCATTATCCGGATTAAAGTACGCGCGTAGCACCCCCTGGCGTGCCACTCGCCAAACCTTGTGCGAATATCTGCGTCGATCACAGTTGCAGGCCACACACGCGGCGCTGAGTGGTACTAACTCACACCGGTGCCCTCGCTGGAAGTCAAAGTAACCGCCGTTGGGGCACACAAGGAAGAAGTCGTGCGCATGCACCACGAGCCGCGACGAGACCGGCTGCAGTGCGCGGAAGATCGATGGCGAGAGGAATTTTGACCAAGCATGGAGATGATAGATCGTTCGGGGCGTATCGTGACGCAAAATCCAATCGGTTAAGAAGCGCGCGGCCTTTCTGTTGTAAAGACCGCGTAGTCCAGAAGTCAGCCTGGAACCGTCCAAGATGTGCGAACTGCACACTGTCGCAACCTCGATACCACATTCTCTGAGTTCGGCTGAGGCGGCATCGTCGCCAGTGATCAAAGTTACGGGGCATCCATTTGCGCGCAAAGCCTTGGCACCAATCAGCGCGATGCATTCAGCCCCCCCTCGCGCTTCCGATACATCGTTTATCACGACCAGGCGGTCGGGTATCCGTGCCGCCTGAGGTGGCGAATCTGCCTCCTGGGCTTGCTGTGACGTCGTGCGAGCACCTATGACCATTACGGTTGCTTCAGTGAATTCCACAACAATAGTACGCGGCTATGGTCGAACCGACCCGAGACTGGGTCTAAAACGTCGCGCACGTTCCCGAACAGGAGACGGCACCGGTGCAGCCAAATCTCTGGCCATAATCTGCGAACGATAGTCGCGCCAACAATGCAGGTGATCAGTTAAAATCCCATGTCAATCTGCAGGCGCCTTAGCAAATGATATGAAGCGGATTTGCAATCGGAGAGTAGATCAGCCTCGCGCCAAACTAGTCTTCTGCTCGCCCAACCTACACATCTCCGTCTAAATCAAACAAGTGTTCCGAAGGTCGGTCCAGCTCCCGCAAGCAACTACCTCTTTGGTATCCCAACTACCACCTTATTTGGAATGAGCAATCCCAGGCTGGAACAAGAGTTGCTGTCGCAGCGAAAGCAGTAATGAGATATTGTTCTAAGGGCCATGCGCTTAAACAACCTATTCCTCCCTACTGCCCGCGCCCTCAATTTTCTCGGCGCAGATGCTCTGCTCGGAAGTCGCCACCGTGGCCCCGGCTGTGTCTTCATGTTGCACAGCGTAGTTCATAATCGGCACGATTACCTGAATGACCACCTTCGCACGAGCGCTGCGTTTCTCAACGAGGTAATCGCCTACTACATATCTAAAGGAATTGACATCGTGTCATTGGATGATGCGATGCAGCGATTAACGATCCCTTCACCAAGACCCTTCGTCTGTTTCACATTTGATGACGGGTACAAAGACAATAAGACGGTCGCCTTGCCAATCTTTGAACGTTACTCAGTTCCGCTCACCGTTTTCGTCACAACATCATTTATAAATGGTACGCTAAATAATTGGTGGATGGGGATAACGGATCTCATAAAACGAAATGAAATCATTGTAGTTGATGCTCTGCATCGCAAATTCACCACATCGCAAATTCATGAAAAAATTGCGGCATTTCGTTGCCTTTGTGCTGAAGTGGAACGAGGCGCATTAGGGCACGATCAGCTGAAGCATCTCTTTCGCACATATGGGATCAGCCTTGAACAGGTCCTCGATCAGGACTCAATGACGGTCGGCGAGCTCCGAAGCCTTTCTGAGCATCCATTGGTAGAGATCGGGGGCCATACAGAAAACCACCCGCATTTGAGCCACCTTACCGCCGCCGACGCTCGACGAGAAATGTTAGACAACAAGGTTTGGCTTGAAGAAATTACGGATAGAGAAATATGTCACTTTTCATACCCATATGGTGGACCAAATAGCTGCGGCGAGCGCGAGTTTGCCATTGCTCGTGACATAGGATTCCGAACGGGATTTACGACGAGAGTCGGCAATCTTGTGCCAGAGCACATTTCGCGCGCAACCGCGCTTCCGCGGCTCCGGACATTTAACGAGCAAGAGAGTGTCCGGCTTCTAGAATTTCAGCGATGCGGCGCGGCAAGCGCTATTGCAACAGGGATCGGCAGCCGGGTTGTTTTCACGTAGCACCCGCCAGCTTGGCCTCATCGGGGTTTGGAATTTTGGTATCTCGTGAGCGTGTAGCCAGAATGAACGGAGTAGAATTTGACGTTGCCAGTGATGAGTGGGACCGCGAACTCGCGCGTCTTGGCGGACATCCTTGGCAATCGGCGCTGTGGGGCGATGTTCGGCGACACGTGGATGGCGTCATCGACCATCGCTGGCTTGTACGCCGAAGCAATAAAATTGTTCAGATGGTTCGCTTCGAGGAACGGCGGATCCCGGCTTTGGGAAGAGTTGCTTGGATAACGCGCGGACCGGTCAACCAAAACACTGCGTCTGTCGGACTCGAGGCTGGCATCCGCGAATGTCTCAAGGATCGCAAGTTCGTACTTGCGGTGTCCAATCCTTGGTGCCGCAACACCTTTGTCCCGCGGAATGCTGAATCAGTAGACAAGGGGCCGCGCACGATCTGGATTGACCTGACATTAGGGCAAGACCGTTTATGGCAGAACCTCAGTAAAAACTTTCGCCGAGATATTCGTTTGGCACACCGCCACGGCGTCACCGTCGAGACGACACGTGATAGAAAATCCGTATCTGAGTACTTCGATTTATGCAGTCATATCAGCCGCATGAAGGGTTTTGAACTTCGCGAGTCAGCAGGGCAAATGCAGTCTTTGTTAAACCATTCAAGCGGCGAAGTTGAAGCCCAACTTTTTCTTGCCCGCTATGAAGGTGGGATTGCCGCTGGCGCTTTTGTGCTTCGCTGCGGCCAATCAGTTCACCACCTCACAGGAGCGAGCGATCGATCGTTTACAAAGCAGTGTCCTGGCAATGCATTGCACTGGGCCATTATCGAGTGGGCATTGGGCCGAGAATGCCGATGCTATGACCTGGAGGGTATTGACCCGAAAGGAAATGCCGGAACCTATTCATTCAAAAAAAGAATGGGCGGCGAGGAAGTCACGCTGGCCGCTCGACAGCTGGAGCCGATCAATACGACAGGCCGCATGTTAGTCCCTATTGCCAGGCACGTGCTCAATTCTCAGCTGGAAGCTCTAGCGTCTCTTGCTCGACAGTTTGTTCTCCGCACTGCTCGGGAAGCGCGCTGAGATGATACCAGCCAAGAACAGGTCCACGGCAAATGAGTCCCATTTCGCGTGCGCCGACAGGATGCTCCTGCTGAGGTATCGGACATGAGGTCTACGTATTCTTTGCCGCAGATCTTCGGCCGCGTCGCATCTGTTGTGCCGCATACGAAAGAACGCGCTAAAGTTAAGCGTATCGGCTTCTTCGGATTATTCGGCATCGGCAACTTCGGGAACGACGGTACGCTCGAGGCCATGCTGGGAGTCGTGAAGAAGGCGTGTCCCGCAGCGACGCTTCTGTGTATTTGCGCAGCGCCAGAAGAGGTGAGCCCGAAATTTGGCGTCCAATCGGTCCGAATAAACTGGCGCCCGCGGAACCAACTGCCACAGAGGCTGAATCGCCTCCTATTCAACGTGCCCCGCGAGATCGCCTCCCTTTTTCAAACGGTACGCCACATCCGCAAATTGGACGTTCTAATCATCCCGGGGACCGGCATACTGGATGATTTCAGCACCGGGCCGAAGGGGATACCATATTGGATTTTCAGGTGGTGTTTGCTGGCGCGAATCCTCGGCACGAAGGTTGTTCTTGTCAGTATCGGTGCCGGTCCGATCTATCACCCATTGAGCCGCTGGCTTATGAAAACAGCAGCGGAAATGGCAGTGTACCGTTCTTATCGCGACGGAATCTCCAGGGAATTCATGCACGGCATCGGCTTGGATGTCAGCAATGATCTCGTCTGCCCGGACATTGCGTTCGCACTCCCGCAACCCGCTCCACTTCGGGAGCCCAGCGCAGAAGGTGAACCGATTACTGTCGGGATCGGCGTCATGTCCTACAACGGCTGGCGCGGCGACAAAGCACGCAACGAAGCGGTCTATCATACTTACCTGCACAAGCTGCAGCGCTTCGTTTGTTGGCTTCTGTCCGAAGGGCACCGTGTGCGTATCCTTATGGGCGACGGGGCCGATCAGCGCACCGTCGAAATATTGTACAGGATGATCGCGACTAATCATGCGGGACCAAGCCGCCCTGCTGTCATCGCTGAACCGGCACATTCGTTGCGCGACGTCATGGCTCAGATATCAGAGACCGATCTGGTGGTGGCAACGCGGTATCACAATGTCGTCTGTGCTCTTAAGCTTGGGCGGCCAACCCTGTCGATCGGATATGCGCGCAAGAACGATGCACTGCTGCAAGAGATGGGGCTGAGTGATTTCTGCCAGCACATCGAGCGGTTGGATGTCGATCTTCTTATCCAACAATTTCGCAAGCTCGCCGCTGGTCGCAAAGCCTATGAGAAAAGGATTTGTGAAACCAATGCCGCGTTCGCCGAGAGCTTGCAAAACCAGAATGCTTTGCTGCTCAGCAGGTACCTTTAACTGGCGAACCGTTGAGTCGCATATCTGGCTGCACATGCCATTGTAAGGAGAAAAGTTAGCTCTTGAAACGGGCAGGTTCTACTTCTGCGCATTATCTAGCCGCCAAAAGAGCGCGCGCGGAGGCTCTCGCATTCTAACTGCGTCCTCCGGTCCGGCTCAGGACGCACCAGGGCAGCTCAAGCTGCATCCCCCATGTGACTAACACTAGGTTGGTTCCGCCCGCTCCAATCTTGATATTGGCACGGGAGCCAAGACCTACTTCCTTCGAACATGGGGAAAGCCTTTTTGAGTGAAGTCCGTCGAGCCTGGCATGATTTATTCTATTACGTGCGTAATCGCGGGAAGGTCTGAGGGCCAAAACACCACGCTATGCGGAGGAGAAACAAACTGGCTGGAAAACTGGGTCGGGGCATTGCCTCATTCTGAACCAAAGCGTTCTCTCACACCGAAATCGGGACTGAAATGAGCGGAATTCGACGCGCCCTCGTGCTGAGCACTTCAGAGCGCTACTTCATCCTAGCCGCAAATTTTTTCACGCTGGCTATCGTCTCACGACTGCTGACGCCAGCGGAGATCGGCGTTTCGGTGCTCGGCATGGCCATGGTCATGATGGCACTAGCAGTCCGCGAATTTGCGACGACTAATTTCATAGTCCAACAGACTGAGCTGAAGCTGGAGGACGTGCGGACCACGTTTACCCTTCTCATCCTGCTAACCGGAGCGATCTCATTTCTGATCATGACATGTGCGGGCATCTTGGCAGCCCTTTTCGATGAACCCGGGCTGGTACCATTCCTCCGCGTTGTCTCGCTGTGCGTCCTGATCGAAGTCATTGGGCTAACCATCGGGGCGCTTCTTCGTCGCGAAATGGCCTTTGGTAAGTTGGCCGCAATCCATGCAACAGGCGCAGCGATAATGGCTGGTCTTACGATCGCGCTCGCCGCGCTTGGCTTCAGCTACATGAGTTTTGCGTGGGCTACCCTCGTGGGGCATACCGCGGAAGCATGTCTGTTCCTACTTGTTTGGCCGGACAAATCAATTTTCAAACCGTGCCTGAAGGAATGGCGAACCATTATGACGTTTGGCGGTTACAATGGTGCCAACGCTGTGTTGGCAACAATCTATGAATCATTGCCGTACCTTGTGTTCGGACGCATTCTCTCGGTCAATGCCGTGGCCCTTTATCACCGTGGCTACGCCATCTGCCAGCTACCCGGAAAGGTGATCTTAGGGGGGGTGGGCTCGGTTCTTCTGTCGGCCTTCTCTTCTGAGGTTCGCAACGGTCGCGAACTTCGTGATCACTATCTGCATTCCGTTGAACTCATTACCGGGCTTTGGTGGCCGGCCCTCATCTTGCTTGCTTTCCTTGCTGATCCGGTTGTCCGCATCTTGCTCGGAGAGCAATGGCTCGAAGCGGTGCCGCTTGTACGCATTATGGCTTTCGCCAATCTGTTCATGTTCTCAGGCATACTAAACTATCCCGCCCTCGTAGCCGTCGGCGCGATGCGCGACCTTTTCGTACGGAGCGCTATTGTGTGGCCGATCTCTGCAGTGGTCATAACCTGCGCCGCCTTTTTTGGCCTAAAGGCCGCTGCGGTCTCTTTGCTCGTAACGACGCCGTTTCAGGCAGTCGTCTCCATCTATTTTGTTCAGCGGCACGTGGACATAGCCTGGTGGGATATTATCTTTGCGCTGCGGAAGGCTGCGGTTCTGGTGCTGTGCAGTGCTGTAGGACCACTGTTGATCGTGACGCTGTTGGAATGGCGACTTGATCTGTCCATCGAGGCCACTATCGGCGTCATCATCCTTGCTCTAATTGGTTGGGGCGTCGGCCTTCGGCTCACCCGGCATCCCCTGTTGCGGGAAATCGAACACGCCGTGAGGGCTTTCGTTAACTCGCCACTTTCGGCAAGAATACGTTCTCGAGCTTTGCGGTGGGAAAACGCCAACCGCTGACCGGTAATGACTGCCCGATGCTAGATCCGCTCCAGCGCCGGACAGATTCGCAAAGTCAACTTGGTATCGTTTCAGGGAAGCAAGCTCCGGCGAACGTGGTATTTCCATCGTGTGAAAGTGGTATTTTTCTACTTTGTCTGGTCTGGTTGTTGATTATTTGAGTGCTAGGCTAGCGTTCAAACGCCTGCGCTATAGAAACTAGAATTGCTTCGAGTTTCTAATTTCACAGCCGTCAAGGACGCAATCATGGCTTTGGCAAACTGGAGTCAGCTCGTAACCCGAGCGTCGGTTTTTTGTTTTATGCTACTGCCGGCGGCGGGCTTGTGCCAAGAGAGCTCAACCCACGATATGAAACCGCAGCCTTTAGAAGATACGCTCGTCGCAAAGACAGGCGAGGTCACCCATCCTGTCAAAGTGAGCGAGAACGGCCGTTATTTTGTCGACCAGAGGGGCGACCCCGTTTTCTGGCTGGGCACGACGCAGTGGTATCTTTTCCTTGGCTACAATCTCGAAGATGCCAGGACCATTCTTGAAAAGACGAGAGCCAACGGCTTTGCCTTTGTACAAGTAGCACTCATGGGGGGGCGACCCAACGTCGACGGTGAATGGCCATTTACCGAATTCAATCCGTTGATACCCAACGAGGCCTATTTCAGACACGTCGACTCGGTCATCCAGATCGCCCGAGACAATAACGTCGCTATTTCCATGACGCTATTCCATAAGAGTTTCAGCAAGTACATCACAGTCCAGAATGCCCGCGGGTGGGCCAAATGGGTCGCCGAGCGTTACAAGAATGTCCCCAACATAGTTTGGTCCACGACGCCAGAGGCCAGGCGGGAATTTATTCCGATTTTGAGGGAACTCGCCGCGGGCCTACGCGAAGGAGACGGCCGGCATCATCTGATTACATGTAAGCCCGATCCTGCACCACACTCATCCAGCTTCATTCACGAGGAAGACTGGCTCGATTTCAACTCAATACAAACCTGGAACCGCGTCGACCTGATCCATCCTATGGTGACCAAAGACTACGACCTTAAGTCTAAGAAACCTGTCTTGATGGCGGAAGGCGCCTATGAACACGGCTCCGAATATGGGTTTGATGTCGTTCCCCTCTGGATTCGACGACAGGCCTATTATTCCTATTTGGCCGGTGGTCATCATACATACGGGCACAATGACAACTGGCGAATCCTACCCACATGGAAGGAAGCCTTGGATGCACCTGGTGCTACTCAGATGGGCATTCTGAAGAAGATCTTCTTAGACCGGAAAGAATGGTGGAATCTAGTGCCAGACCAAACTATTTTCGCCGCTGGCGGATCAAATAGCGGAACGATCCTAAATCTGGCCGCGCGTCACAAAAACGGTCAGTGGATTATGGCATATTTGGGGGGCACATCAATTTACCAACGGATTATGAAGTATTTGGGAAACAAGGCATCTGTTTCCATCTATATGAACAAAATCACCGCTGGAACGAAGGTCAATGCAGCCTGGATTGATCCGAGAACTGGGCGGTCAGTGACCGCAGGCCGTTACGCGAATGCGGGGGTGCAAACGTTTTCGATTCCCGATGGATGGGAAGACGCCCTGCTGATCTTAGAAGCTTCGGATGGGTGAAATCGCGAAACCCTGGCGCCAAGATCCATAGTCTATCGTTCAAGCACGGGCTCGTGGTTTCATACGTCGGCGATGATGGTGGACCTACCTATAACAAGAGCCGTCGCGGGCAAGGAACGTGATGCGTGTTCCGTAGGGTCGGCATCCGTCGCACGACCTTAGCGTCTCAGCCATAGCCACTCCTGACCCGGTCACATCGACAAGATGCGGCCGGGGTCGAGCCGCCCGGAGATGAGGTCCAGGAAAGCGCGCAAGTTGCCATTGAGGCGACCCCGCCGGTCTACCCAGGCCTCAGGCCAGAGGCTGCGGATGGTATTCGCGGCAATATTGCAACCAATTTGGTGCAATCCCCGACGCCAAGTATAAGTACCTTTGCGTATGAGGTATAGCGGGTTAGCGATCTGAGAGTAGCCTAGCCTGAGGCCAGATTGGCGCCCTGACTTGATGCCAAGGTGGACGCCGCAGGGTGAATCCGACTTGACCACTCTGCCGAACCGGCCGAGCTGCTGACTGAAATCGACGTCTTCGAGCCAGCCATAGAGCGGGAGCCTTTCGTCAAAGGCGAGTGCATTTGCCCGCGCCGGCGCGATCCGCACGCTCATGTTACAACCGTACGCGTTGAATACGTCGACCAGCTTGCCGAGGGTAGCAGGTTCACGCGAATTCAGCTTCAGTACAGCGTCGGCGGCCTCGAATGTTAGCCCCGGTCCCAGAATGCCGTCCTCAAGTACGCGGCCGGTCGTCACTACGACGTCCGGATGGCCAAGCATGATGTCCTCAACGCTCTCCAGGTAGCAGTCGCAGGGTACGAAATCATCGTCGAAGAACACGACAACATCGAACGCGTCCAGGTACTGCAGGATCGCGTTGCGCTGATGAGGAAGCCCTTTCGGTCCTATCAGAATAGTGACGTGAGGATGTGCTTTAGCGATTCCCTCGACGTCGGCCACGTTTGGCCCGCAAACCACGATCTTATCGGGAATTCGCGACTGCGCACTCAGCCGCTTCAGCATCTCTAAGACGACTGTCGGCCGTCCAACAGTTGCGATGCCCACAGCAAGCTTAAGACGCCTCGAATTCTGATCTGGTATGACGCTATCAATGGTCGAGGCAGTGGCCACTTCGTTCTCCTGCGCGTCCTGCAGTGACGTCATATGTGTGCGAAACCTTTTTCAGATCACTTATAGTCTTCCAGCAATCAAAGAAGACTTTGTACCCGCGGCACTTGTTCTAGCTACCGAATGCTCCTGGGGTGGGCAAGTTCCCAAAAGAGCAAGCAAAACCGGCGTCCAGAAATTAGAAAATGCTGCTTTCGTGCTCTCCTTACCACTTTGGGAGGAAAAATTAGTTCTGTATTGGAAAAATCCATGCTCATCGCCGCTGTTTCCGACCTGGGAAACGCATAGACATGTTTCCAGCCAAAGCGTGTCACATTCGCCTGCCGCTTCGATTTGGTTCAGAAGCGGACGGACGCACCAATTTGGCAAGAGCGCGATAAGTCGACCTTTCCGCCGCAGCTCAGCTTCATGGCGACACAAGTCTGCGAAAAGGGGCGGCCAGAAGCTCCTTCGTCCGGTAGATGGTGCGTTCGCTGCGAAACAGCCACGCAATGGGTGGCAAGGCAGCCCTGCCTGGCCGGCGCTCTGAGGCAAATCGAAAGAGCTCCAGACCCAGGTCCGTATGCCCTCGCACAATGTGAGACATGGCCGACCAATAAGCGTGCTCGCCGAGGCCGAGGTAGGCCCGTTCTTTCAGTTCATTGGCTCCGGGCAAGTGGCTCCCCTCATTCGAGAAGAAGCTCCGGAAAGCTTTATCGCGCTCGCGAAAGTCACGTATGAAGACACTTTCGTAATGGGTGCTGTGCTGCTCGGAGTGCTTTCTGCGGATCGACTGCGCGGCGCTGGTCTTGGCAACACTGCCGATACAAGCAAGTCGAAGCCACAGCTCCATGTCGTCGGTATACGGCAGCTCGGGGCGATAGTAACCGGCCTGCTTTTGCATTGATGTTCTTCGCACGACGGTCGATGCGCCAACCGGGTTAGCTCCGGTGCGGCAGAGGTGCCGGATAAAGTCTAATCCCGAACAGACCTGCCATTTATTCTTCCCGGCGCCAAACCCGGAGACATCGGGTTCCACATTGGGCTCGGACAGAAGTTGTTCGCCATAGGTGAATGCAACTTCGGGGCGTTCTTCCAAGATTGCCACCGCACGCGCAAGGGCGCCTGGCGGCAGGAGGTCGTCGGCATCCAAGAGAAGAAAATAGTCCGCTCTCGCCCAGTCGATGCCCTCGTTGTAGCTAGCGTGCGGGCCCAGGTTCTTCGCATGAGCGACCACCTCGACGCGCGGATCCTCAGCTGAAAGCTGCTGCGCTATCTCGACGCTGTTGTCTGTAGAAGCATTGTCTATGATCAGGACCCTGAGTTCGGGGATGCCCTGGGTCAATACGCTCGTGACGCAGCTGCGTATGTATCTCCCGTATTGATAACAGGGAATTGCTACGTCAACGCTAGCCATACTTTTCTCCAGCTCGTTTGAATCCGACGCTGCCTTTTATTGGCGGACCATCCCGTGCGGCATCGCGGGCAGTCGAAATTAGCAGATAAAGCATCGATCAATCCGTTCAGCATTTTGACGGAAGCGCAGCTACGCCTTTCGGATGGCTTATAAGCGAGAACATTTACGAACTGTTAAGCGAGCACGAGCTTAACGAACCAGTATGAAACGCCTTGTTTTTTGTCAGCGCCTTTGTAGTTATCGATCACTGCCTTGAGTCAGGCGGTAAGGACTTTCGATGGAAAAAAACGCGGACAACTCCCAATCAGCGCCGCTTAGCGACTTGAGCGGCGCTCGCAGCGGGTTTCGGCTCGTGGTCGCCGGCGCTTGTGGGTGCTAAGGCAATGGAAATTTTCGCGGCCGGGCTTTTGCTCTTCTTCGCACTACTCTTTCTTGGATGGCATCTCGGCTCGGCTCCTGTAATAGGGCTATTCGCGTCATTCGCCTTTGGCGCTTCGGCCATCTTGGCGGTGGGCGGCGCAAGCTTCTTAATATACACTGTGTTTGTATTGCTGCTTTTTGGAAAGGTCATTCTGCAGCCTCGATTCGTAGAGGATATCGCAAGCATTTTTCAACGGCACTGGCTACCCTGGTTCGTGATCGGGTTTCTCGTCTATGTTGTGGCTGGCGCACTAATCCTGCCGCGCCTGTTCGCCGGTCAAACGACAGTGTTTGTACCTCAGTATAACTCCATAGTGGAAGTGTTGTTGACGCCCGTCTCGGGCAACTTTACGCAAGCGGCCTACTTTGTCCTTTCCGCAGTCGTTTTCCTAACCTTCAGTATAATTCTTCTCAATAGGAATATGTTCCGGCTTATCGGAGTTGGGTTTCTAGTCTACGCCACTCTTCATGCCGTCCTTGGGTGGACTGATCTCAGCGCCAAGCTTCTTGGCACGAGCGATGTATTGGAGCCGATCAGGACCGCTGCGTATACGATGCATACGCAAACGGTGGAGGCAGGTCTTTGGCGCATTTCTGGAGGGTTCACCGAAGCCTCTGCATTTGGTAGCGTCGGCGTGTCTTGCCTCGCATTTACCTTCATCTACTGGCGAACAACCGGTTCTCGTTACGCGCTGGCGCTCTCTATCGCCCTCCTCGGTATCGTGCTGTTGTCAACGTCGGCGACAGCATATGTCGCACTCGTAATAATTGCGGTCGTGCTTCTCGGGGTTATGGCGTATTCGACGCTAGTAGGCCGACTCACGAAGCGAGACCTAGCGCTAACGGGATGCATTCTCGCGGTACTGGTAGCGCTTATGGCTATGCATCTGGCCGACGAGAAAATGTTCGATCCACTCGTGAACTTCGTGAACTCGACGGTCATTCACAAGAGCACTTCGGCATCTGGAGTCGAGCGACTTTATTGGAATACAAAGAGCCTGCAGTCGTTCATGGACACCGGAGGATTGGGTATTGGGATTGGCAGCTCGCGGGCTTCTAGCCTCTTTATTGCCGTGTTGTCTCAGCTCGGAGCTGTTGGGTTCCTCGCGCTATCGGTTCTCGTCGCGGTTCTTCTCCGAGGCACAACAATCCAAAATCCAGCTCCAGGTGATGTCGAAATCTTTGCAGTCCGTCAAGCGGTGCGGGCTGCCGCGTTGGTATCGCTTATTACTGCGAACCTCATCGGCGGCAGTGCAGTTCCCGGTCCAGTATTCTTTATCGCGCTCGCGATTATCGTTGCGTCCGAGCGATATGCGACCGAAGGTTCGGTGCGTGCTGAGTCGAATTTAATTGGTTCAAGTTCGCGAGGGCATCGACCTCGCGACGCATCGGCTCGTACAATGCTTGGATGATGCGCGCACTACTCTTAACCAACCGGACTCGCTTCTCTGCCGATCCTATTGCCCTGACAGAACCGCGAAACATTTTGAGAGAATGGCTTGTTCTGGCGAAGCTTAACTCAAGCTTAACTGCGACTTAACATTGACCTCGACCCGCCCGGTAAATCGGGGATACGAGTTTCTCTCTCACCACTGAATGATTGCATTCAATGTTACTTCCGATTGACACGTCTAATTGCGGCTACGCGTTCGACCTTCTTGGCCGGGGCTTTCCACTTAGTACGAGAAAATTCTGGGAAAACGCAGTTGAGCGGTTGTCTTGTTCGGGCGGCAACACCGAAGCGGCGGTTCCTATTGGCTATCTAATGACCGCAAATGAAAAGCCGGTTGGGGTAATGCTTACGCCATCCAGCGTTCGCAGACATAGCGATAGGCAAGAGCAGAGGATCATCAACTTAGCCAGCTGGTACATGGAGCCCGAGCATCGCTGGCGCGCGCCAGTGATGTTGCGCAACATTCTCAAGGATCGAGGCGCAATTTTCACCGATCTGACGCCTAGCCCCAGCGTACAGCTGATGCTTCCCGCGCTCGGATTCCGCCCCATCAGTCGCGGCACAGCAATATATTTAGCGCCTTTCGCCGCCATGGCGGGGCCGTCACACAGTCGGCTAGTCGATATTGACGATGTCGCGCAATC
>SDBV01006795.1_pt1 | contig 15758 bp, 8 predicted proteins | sample 2277081 | NCBI WGS metagenome assembly SDBV01 (sample SAMN10402039, study PRJNA504765) | marine sediment metagenome | isolation source: marine sediment core GS10_PC15, 223 cmbsf | place: Arctic Ocean: Southern Knipovich Ridge | collected 2010
TAGTCAGCCAAGGCCGGAGTGAATGTAATCTCCGCCGTCGTCGCATCGCGCGCCGTAACCGCAACCGTGATACCGTTCATATCCATCCGCTCATTGTTTGCGTCACGTCCGGCCAGATCGATAGTTGCACTCGCTACTGTTAGCTGGTCGAGAGGCTCGTTGAACGCCACCAGCAGCGTCTTGATGCCGCCGGATCGAGATTCACTGAAGCTGCCGTCGTCGGCAATCTCCAGCAGCGCCTCGCCCACGCCCCGGCCGTGATCGCCGGCAGAGTACCACGCCGTAATCGTCGGCGGGTCGCCGTCAAAAGGCAACCCAACGTACGTTCCGCTTGCGGTTGTAGCCAAGGCCGAGTTGAACACTTCCACGCCCTGCACGCGGAGCGTGGTGGCATCCGCTACCAGGTAACTCACTTCGCCCCCGACGCTGCGGTCGAGATAGATCATGGTCGCGTCGGACTGCACGTCGTCGTAGGTCCAGGCAGCGCCGGCCTTGTTGAATAGAACCAGATCGCCGCCCAACTCGAAGCCCGCAAGGTTTCCGTCGTCGATGCGGGTTACCGTAGGCGTGTAGATGCCGAGCCGATCGGACTCGGGGAACAGCAACGCAACGAACACGCCGCGATCAGAATTGGCCGTGGTCTTCACGTATGCTGGGAACGACGCGCCGTCTTCGGAGGTGATTTTCTGCATGGTTACGCTCTGCGGTGTGGCGAACATCACGTCCATAGAAGACTGACTGTTAGAGAACCTGAACGACGCATCGGCCTGATCCGTCGTCACCGTCACGCCACTTCTGCTGTGCAGCAGCCAGGAGTAATCGTGGCTGCCGGGGGTGGCGCTTTGAATGTCGTCGGCGATCACAAAATAACCCTGCCGGCCTGGCTTGCGGATGAACATCACGTGACGCAGCGAATGGTCGACCGGGTTGTTGCCGTCATCGTAGGCTGGCTTGGAATTGGCCAGTGCATAGTCGCCAATATTGACATCGTGATAGAAGTCGTCCACGGTCCCATCGCGCGTCATGCGCCCGTTGCCGAACTGGTGATTGTTGACCTGGCCCTCGTCGTCGATCAGGACCACGCTGTTGCCCTTGGAAGTGTGCGCCCAGTCGTTGCCTGCGCCGCCGTAGCCGCCGTTTTTGCCAACGTGGCTGACAAGGTGGCCGTTGTACGCATCCAGAGCAAAGCTGCCCTGGTCGGCGTGGCCGTGATAGCCGCCCGAGTCGCCGCACTGTAAGACAAATGCAATGTCGTCGTCCGATTCGAAGCCCGTTCGCATAATAACGTGGCCGCTGCCCCATCGGCCTTCGCCGGTGGGGTCGTCCTCGATAAACGCCTTGGCCAGCGACATACGCGGCGAGCTGTCCGGGTATTCCACCGCCTGGTTCGGGTCGTACCACAGTTGCTGCCACATCGCCCTGCCGATCCAACTCGACCTGCCGGATTCCTCGCCCACATAGTACTTCACCAGCCACTGTGCGAGCGGGTCGTTCGTGTTGTACGCAATGCTCGCCAGCGTAGCTATTGGAGCGTAAGTCGGCCCGGTGTCATCGAAAGGAGCGAATCCGTCCATCATGGGGTTCATGATGTAAAGACTGAAAGGAACGGTCTTGACGATCACGCTGTCGTCATACTCAAAGAGATTCTCGTAGGGGACGTTCGGGTCCACAGAAGAGATATTTTTCAGCATCACGATGTAGCGAGTGAGCGAACCCAGGCCGTAAGAGTAGTACGTCCCGTAGGCCTCGCGGCACGAACCGCTATCGGTAAATGTCGTGTGGATGTAATTCTTGCACTGGTACTTGCCCCAGTCGCCATATTGCTTGGCGTAGCGGGATTCGTTGCGAAGGGTCAGCCCCACAGCCGCCATGCCCGAGTGCGCCACCGCCTGCCAGTTGTTCGCCCGAGTGTCCACGCTCCACCAGTCCTGCGTGATCGATTCGAGATAGAGAGAGCGAGCCTCGATGTCCATCTTGCGGCGGATCTGGTCACGCTGCGTGGGTGTCAAGTACTGGTAAAGATGATCGTATGCCATCGCCATGGCTCGAAGTACATCGCCATGGCGCAGCGTGCCTTCCTCGTTGAAGCTCCCCCAGCCGACGATCTTTTCGAGCAACTGAATCGCCTGGTCGCGCCGCGTTGTGTCCCCGTCGATGGCGCTGATAAGGGCGTTGTTGACAAGCTTCTCACTGATTCCGGAGTTGAACTGGTTGTAAGTCCCGTTCGCCAATTGTGACGATGCGTTTGCACTGCTCTTGAGATCCAGGTATCTGGAGTAGAGCATGGAACTCGCGTTCCATCTCGCCCAGAGGGTAACCGCCTCGGCGGACGTGAACATCGCGTTGCCGTGGGGAACGTTGGGATCGTTGGCGTCACTATCCGCGAACGCATCCTCGGCCAGCTTGGCAAGCACGATCCCGCTGACGCCCATCTTGTAGTCGGTCGAGTAAATCCGCATCGGGATCTGCGTCTGACCCGGATCAGTCTCCACCACCACAGAGTAGAGCCTGGTCTGATATAGGTCTCCGATGGGGAACAACAGAGAGAACAGAGTCACCTTGTTCCACTGCCCGTTCTGCTGGAATTCGAGGTAGTACTTGCCTCCTTTGTTGACGAGCGTCTGAATTACGACAACGTACTGGCCCGCCTCGGGCGCGGTCATCGTGAAACTCATGACGTTGTTCGGATCAAGCGTGAAGGGCCAGTGCGATGCGCCCCAGTCTTCGGCGATCGGGTCCCACACCGAATACGGCGTGGTGGTGAACGTGCAGCCGTGGTCGCCCACGCTGTCGTCGACGTCGTTGATTCCATCGTATGTATCGCTGGGGTCTGGGTCGCCCGACGCGTACGCCCAATGCCTGAAGCCCAGTCGCAATATGTCGATAACCTCGCCTACATCTTCGAGATTGACTTTGTTGCCGGTTGTATACTGCCCGGCCGCCGGAGATGGAAATAAGAAAATCCCCGCCAACAAAAAAAGCGCGATTACATATCCATAAAAAGAACGATTCAATAATACTGCACGCATTTCCTGTCCTTTCCAGCTAATTTGAGCGGAAGAACCTCTTTTGTACAACAGTCAGCCAACTCGATTGAATTGGTCTTTCTTCTCCGGTGAATCGTGAGCTGAGCTAAGTGATTTGATTATATCAGCTATAGAGCTTTTTGTCACGCTAATTCCGCCACGCAACCGACACAATTCGGCCGGGATACTCTATGGACGTGTCGAGCGATTGGGATTGCAACTCGCTTCTCGTTCCAATGGTTAAGAATCCGCTTGTCATCGACAAGGACGAATGATAGCCTCCGCAGAAAGGCTTCGAGCATGTCTGACACGAAAGGGCTCTTCTGGCGAAAAAGATGGCGGACAAAATGGCGAAGATCAGCCCCAAGGCAAAAAAACTCCACAAAGACGCCATCGTCATCGACGGCCATAACGACCACGTCATCTGCAAAGACCTTCGCGGAGACCGCCTGGATTTGATGAAGGTCAACCGATCGTATCACAGCGACGGGGCGCGGCTGCTGGCCGGAGGCGTTACCGCGTCGATGTTCATGGTGGACGGGCACTTTCTCGGCCGATCACTGAAGTACATCGAGCAGGTGCACCAGGAAATCGAACGGAACAGCGACAAGCTGATGCTCGTGACCAAAACGCGGCATATCCGCCAAGCCAAGCGGACCGGCAAGCTGGGGATCATCATGAGTTGGGAAAGCTGTCGGGCGGTGAAGAACGACCTGGAACTGCTCCAGGCTGCATACCGGCTGGGAGTTCGATGCAGCACGGTCACGCATAACGAAGGCGGGTTCGGCTACACGCTGCAAGGCTCGCCCTCGCCCTACTGCTACTGCACGCAACAGGACCGCGAGACGTTCCGTAAAACTTTCAGGGGGCTGACGGACTTCGGCAAACAAGCCGTCCGCGAAATGAATCGGCTGGGAATTCTGGTCGACGTCGCGCACGCCAACGACAAGACTTTTTTCGATATGATCGATCTGGCCGAGCGACCGATGATTTCCAGCCACGGCTCGGCCTTCGCGCTATGCCCGCAAAGTCGCGCCTCGACCGACGATCAGATCCGCGCCCTCGCAGCAACCGGCGGACTGCTGGCGGTGGTGTTCTACTGGAAATTTATCGACCTGTCGCAACGCAAAGCGACCGTCGGTCGGCTGGTGGATCACATCGCGTACGTCGCCGAACTGGTGGGGATCGATCACGTGGGGCTCGGTTCGGACTTCGACGGATTGATGCCCGGCGAATGGCCCATCCTGCGATCGGCCGACCAACTGCCGCAGATCACCGAGGAGATGGTCCGACGCGGGTTCTCCGAATCGGAAATCCGCAAGGTGCTCGGCAAGAACTTCCTTCGTGTCCTGGCCGCGACGATGGGTTGATCGACCTACAACGCGACCGACCATCGGCGTCATCAGGCGGCTGCGAATGCCTGCTTGGCCCACTGCCACGAGTTGTTGAACAGGTCCGGCATGTCGGACTCCGGCAGCGAAAGCGAGGCGGCGGCGTTCTCGAATCGGCTCCACTGGCCCATTTCGTAAGACTCTATTACATCGAGAATTGTGCGGAATTTTCCGGGCTTGCCCAGTAGTGCCGACGTTAGGTCGTGGCTCAGCGGCAGCCGCGGCAGGATCACCTTCAGCGGCATGTCCGTCAGTGCGTCGATGAACGAGAACATGCCCAGCAGGAACAGCTCGGGGCCCTTCTCATCCATGCCGATCATCGGCGCCAAGCCTTCGGCGATCTTCGCGCGAGTAATCGATCGCAGCACCAACTCCGGCGGTTTCTCGTCGGACAGGTTTCGCAGCAGAACCAGCGAGACCCACTTGCGGAACTCCCGCGGGCCCAGCAGCACCAGCGCGTGGCGGATCGAGCGAATTTCCGTGCGGAAGCCGAACCACGCTGAGTTCATGAATCGCAACAATTTGTACGTCAGCGCGACGTCCTGCTTGATGACTTCTTCGAAGCGTTCCAGCGACGTGTCGGTCTGGTTGATCTCGTGCATGATCCGGATCTGCGACAGACGGTTCGACGATATCTCCGCACCGACTCGAACGCTAGGCCGGCTGAAGAAGTAGCCCTGGAAATACGCGTATCCGCTTTCGAGCGCCTGCTGGTAGTCATCATCGCTTTCGACCTTCTCGGCCAGCAGCGAAACATCCTTGCCGGCCAGTTGCCTGGCGATTTCCTCGCGCTGTTCGGGCCTGGTGGCGACGAAATCGACCTTGATGATGTCGGCCAGTTCGACAAGTTCGCTGCCGCGATGGTTCAACACGAAGTCGTCCACCGCCAGCATGTACCCGGCCTCGCGAAGCTTGCGGCAGGCCTCGATCACGTCCGGCGTAGGCTCGGTATCTTCGAGCAGTTCCACGACGATCTGGTCTTGCGGCAGCAGAGTCGGCACGCCCTGAACGACCAGGTTCTTCGTGAAGTTGATGAAGCCCCGCTTGCCATCGGTCAGCTCGTCCAGGCCGATCACGAGGAAGCTATTGGCGATGACCTCCAACGTCGAGGCGTCGCCGTCGGGGTTGTTGCAATAGTTCTCCAGGCCCGAGCGAAACAGCAGCTCATAGCCGAACAAGTTCATGTTCTGATCGAATATCGGTTGTCTGGCCACAAAAACCGCCATGGTTGCATCCCTTCTGGTGGCTAACCTAACTCTATAACGAATCGAGGATAAGACGATCCAATGCGTTTGAAAAGGTCCTGCTGATCCATTCTTCGACAAGAACGGGGGACAACTTGATTAGCAACGCCCGGTTAGTCGCCAATCTTCCTGAACTCCCGGCCGCGATCCACGCCCGAAACGTTTTGCTCGCCATTTCTGACGTTTGCGCAATTGGCGCAATTTGCGCCGGTCGTGTCATATATGGACTCATCCGTACCGAGGCGTCTGCGAGCGTACCGAAACGCACCAAACCGTACGAAACTGTACGAAACGGTACCGACCGACCCAGCCGGGTACGAAAACGAACCAGCCGCGATGTCGTCAAGTCGTTTACATTCATGGAGTTAATATTATGCATGAGCGTTTTGCGCGAAGTGCACCAGGTTGATTGGTTAACCGGTGAATTGGTTAATTGGCCTTCGCAATTACAGCCGTTTTGTTGTTTCTTGCCGTTCAATCTAAAATCCTAAATCAAAACTCTAAAATCGGAAGGTCTGCGCGTAGCGCCTCTACTTAAGCGGAAAAGTACCTGTTTTGCGCGCGCAAACGGCACCGAACGCGGTTTTGGAAAATGCCAACTCCCGGCCGGGCCGTAAGAAATAATTTTGAATAATTCCTCCGTGTTTTGCGCGAAATACTTACAAAGTGCGCGCGCATGTTCGACCAATGCATTAGCTACTCGTCCACGGCCTCCGTTGCTTCGTCTTCCTCTGGTGCTGATTCGCCTTCTTCCAAGTCAATACCCAGATCCTCGGCCAACTTCCTTGCCTTGCCATGGTCGATGGAAAAGGTATTCTCCGACTGAGCCTCCCCTCCATCGTCACTCTCTTCGTCTGAACCGTTCGAGGAGAGAATGGTCTTCAGGTAGCCCTCCAGTCGGCCCCTAAGAGCACTAATATTGTTCTTGGACATGCTCGAAACATCCATTCGTTCTGCCAACAGACGAAGCAACCAATCGAGATGTACATGATCTTTTTGATCAGCCAACTGAACTAGCTTAGCCTCAATGGCCTGCTTATCCGATTTCTTATGAACACAAGCAAATGCTTCTTGAAGTTCCTCTCCATATATCGGGATCATCCGTGTCAATGGTTTCCTCCCATCACCTACGGCACACCTGATTAGGCCTAGCTGGAAAGGCTCCTTTTCGTGCTTAGCGATACAACCCAAGAGATTGGGCCATTTATCAGCAAGATCGCCGTTAACTATGCTCGAATCATTATCACGCATCAGAATTGCATGGTCGATAAGGGCGTAGGAGTAACGCTGATCCAGCGACAGCCCCTTAGGTTTCTGGTGCAAGTGTAACATCACATCAAGTGTGCATGAGTTGTTCCTCAATTCTGTCAACCATTGATCTTGCCCAACATCGTCGTGTAGGTAATTCCAGATTGTTTCTTCCAAGCTACTCGTGTCCAAATCATCCGCTTTTATTGCCAAGTAATAAGTACGCATGAGATCAAGGTCTATGTCTTTCGATTCAAGTGCTTGCAGAAGGCTGCCTTCTTTTGTGTGTAACAAACGCCGAACCAACTCTTCGTATTGGTTCGGCGCATCCCCATCGCCATCCTTGTCCAGCGCACCATGGAAGAGGTCGTGATGACCCAAAAATACATCAGAGGTAATTGCTTTCAATTCGGTATCAATTGAAACAAGTTCTGCCAGCAAGATGGCCACGAATGGCTTGTCCTCCAAACCACCTACCATGATTGAGCCAAGAATATCACTGGTCAACTGATTCTCGATGCAGGTCATTGCCACTTCATGGGCCATCTTCTTGTTGCTGTTGGCAAGCAGTTTCTCGTATCGCTGTATGCCTTGTTCAGCCAGTTCTACGCCCGGAAATTTTGGTCGTGGATTATGGAGCAGAAGGAGGGTCATACATAATGTTGCTTCTACATCTCCACGATGCTGATGGAGTGCCCCGCACAGGTAGGCAGATGCACAGTAGTTCCTTAGAGCGGTTTTGAAATCCTCGGCCGCATCTCCTGTTACTGCCTGTTCAAACAAAAAGTTCACGGCCAGACACAGGACATCCTTATCGATGTTATCTCGAGACAAGCATTGTTGTACGGCAGAGGATACGATCTTTGCAGTATCTTTGTGATCCCAACAGGACATTCGTTGCATCCCCGCCAGAACGTGTCGATCCTCTTCCCGAAAGGCACCGTCCCTTATATGTAAAACGAGTTGCTCCAAATAAGCTTTTTTGAGCTCGGGTGCTGGCTGGAAAAAGTGGATGACTTTCTGGCCTTGATCATCCTTAGCTAACAAATCCAAAATGGCTTGATATCTGGGCGGATCAGGCATCTCAATGGTTATACCGTCGAAACCTTTACCATTAGCGAGTTCGGACACAATCAAAGAGGCGCCACCAACCCATTTAGGCAGGCCTGCATCAATCTTCTCCACCTCCGCCGGGGCGGTCACACTGACATTAAGGCGATCCGCGATATTTCTTCCAATTCCAGGTTTAAACTGGAGCAATCGGACAATGTCTGTGGCCGAAGTCTTGTCCAGCCTACCGCCGATGATGGCCCATTCACCCCCATCAAACCGCGACAGTCTATAGGCGAGCCGATCAATTGCATGTTTCAGTGGTTCAGGAGCCGACTGCGGATCGTATTTACCAAAGGCTCGGGAAGCTGCGAGTACTGCGGTGAAGTCCATTTCAGGAGCTTTATCACGTAGATAGCGTTCGCAGCATTGCTGAGCCGGCACCTCCGCCACGAGTTTGTGCATCGCTTCTGCATTACCCTTTTGGAGGATATGGCTGAACTCGGGGCCATATAGAACTTCGGCAGCATCCTTACGCGGAACACCATAATGTATTGCCGCTAAACTCTCCTTCCACTTTGGGGTTAAGTAGTCGCTCAGTTTTTCTTTGCTTCCAAGCGGGTTAGCTGCCAGACCATCCAGAAGATCTTTGCCATTCAGTTCCAAAGCAGCATAAAGTGCAATTTCGGGAAGGCCGACTTCTGAGAGGTGCTGCTGAGCCAATGCCACCACGCGATTGATGAAAATTTTCATCTCCCGCGGGGTTGGTGTTTCCCGTTTATACGCTGGCAAGGCCTGAATCCGAAAGACATGGTACACCGCTCGCAGATCATTGTCCGAGGCTCCCTCCAAAGCTATCTGCAAGTGGTGCTTAAAGAACACCTCCCAACGTGAGGCCAAAGGGGGCGCAACACGGTATTTAATCTGGAAGGTCTTCTCCATGAAAGTCCGTGCAAGCCCTGCTCCCATATTATCATTGCCTCTGGTCCCGCCGCCCGCTTCTTCAGCGTCCTTGGGCCGCGCCCACAACTGTCGGATGGCCCCTGGATCGTATGGCACAATAAGCCATACCTTCTCCCGATGGCTTCGGAGCGGCGCATGCCCAGGTCGCAGAAATGTTCTCATTGTCGCCCAGGCCTTCAGCGCAGCATCCCCACCAACACGATCAAGATTGTCCAAGACGATCACAAGCCTTCGGTTGTCCTTGTCAGCTAGGCTAAACTCCATAATTTCTGAGTAATATGCTGCAAATTCAATAGATGTTGGCTCTATACCTCGATGCGTAGAATGAGTTGTAATATCCTTCGTTTTTCCGACAATTTCAGCAAGATACTTATCTCCCTTTTGATGGGTAAACAATCTGTAAAAAATGAAAGCGAGTATCCATAAAAGTGGGGCTGCAGCCGTGAAAAGGCCAATGTATAAATGCCAGTCAGTGAGATTTCTGGAGGCTGCCAATAGCGCGACCCCAATGGGCATTACTAATGTGCAGATAGCAAACCAGATGCCCCATTGAGTAATCTTGGGCTCAGACACTATAGTGCTGTCTTCTCTCCGATGGCGCAACTCATCACGGATTAGATCAGGTCTACAAGTTTGCCAACTCACACAGGCGCAACAGTCACCCCGTGGGCGGTCGCAGGATTCGATTTTGGCAGGCAACCAAGCATCGGTACCATCATTTGGCCGTTGAAGAAAAAGAATGAGTTCTTCGAGAAAACTCCTGCGCAGCGAATCGCCCTCATGGGCCCAAGCATCAAATGTGAACACCTTGATGTCGTTGCGTTTCTTCCATCGATCCTCAAGCATACTGATGATGGACGACTTGCCGCTACCCCAAGTGCCTTCCAGACTGATCGACATGCCTGGCCTATCAAACTCAACCTGCTGGGCAATGCTCTCAGCCACACGGGCATGGCTGCCAAACTCGTCTTTCGTCACCGGGGAATCCGGCAGGAACTTGAACTTGGGGCTATCAGTCGTCTCGGTCATGATCGTGTTCCAGTACCTTTGCTGTAAGTGGTTGCTTACTTTGCCAGCCGAGAGGTGATTTCCGGGGGTTTACTAATACTGCTTTGAGGTCGGAAAGATGGGCTTAACTAATGCTGACAGCGCCATCGTAAACGAAATCCCGCCTGCCTCGTCGATCACTCCCCGACATGGCCAGATCCCAGCACACATCTTCTGTTGGGACATATGCATTGGACAGCGTTTCCCCCTTGCTGTCAATGGGATGGTATTCGATAAGCCATATGAATTGGGTACAACCGCCCATTGCATCATTCTCACCTCACATCATCACCCCTATCGTCCCACTAGACTCGGGAATGAAACATCCAAGAAAACCGGCCGGATCGCTGTATTTATCGCAAATCATTTCAAATCATTACAAATCATTGGAAAAGTTCAGGGCGGATTTGCCGCATGGCGGGTTTGGATCGTATGCAACTAGTGTACGGTTTGTATGGGGCAGTTGTATTAGCTCTAATCTACGCTTTGGGGACGCACGAGGCCTGTCGGGGGCCTCGCAGATGCAAAGGAGGGCAACATGGGTGCGGTGAATTTTCACATGACGGCGTTGTCGCCCAGCCAGTGGCGATCTTACCTCAAGGACAGAACTTCGCGGCTCGAGGTGCGCACCGAGCCGCCAATGGTTCCGCCTGGCGGCGCGATGGAACGGTGGGAAGCCCACGTCAGCAGGCTCGCCCGCAGCATTAAGGTTCGCGCCGACCCGCCAAAGGCCAAAGACGGCCCGTCCAGCAGGTGGCTGGAGCAGATGCGCGGCCTGGTTGCGAACACAATGATTAGTACGGGCCTGCCGCGCGGCGTGAACTACCTCGCGTAGCCCTGCACAACTGGCGGACGGAAGCTGCACGGCTAGGCGAGCAAGCCGCGCGGCCCGTCCTCTATGCGAGGCAGAGCTACTCGGGCAGGATCACGCTGTCGACCACGTGGATCACGCCGTTGGTGCACTTGATGTCGGCCTCGATCACACGGGCATTGTTGATCATGACGCCCCGGCCGTAGCTGAAGACGCGCAGCTCCTTGCCGACAAGCGACGGCGTGGCGCTCATGTGCCGCAGGTCTTCGGCGTAGAACCTGCCCGGCGCGACGTGATACTTCAGCAGCGCCTGCAGGTCGGCCTTGTTTCCCGGCCGGAGCAAATTGTCCAGCATGCCGTAGGGAAGCTTTTTGAAGGCCTCGTCGCGAGGCGCAAAGAGCGTGAACGGCCCTTCGCCCTGAAGCGTTTCGGCTAGATGGACGGCTTCGGCGGCCGTCGAAAACGTGGTGAACGCCCCGTCCTCGTTGATGGTTTCCACGATATTGAGCTTCGGTTCACTCTGGCAGCCCCCTGCTACCAGCGCGAATGCGAGTGCGACGGCCGGCAGCAACGTCCAGGCCAGGCGGCGTTGTCGATTCATGGCGATCCCCTTCTTTTCAAATTATTCCGAATTCCTTCGAGCTTCTCACGCGGCTGGCGCGAACCCGCCGGCAGCACCATCGCCCCCGGCGCACAGCCACGCTCCACATTCTAGGCTCGCGCCCGCCAGACAAGCCCCGTCTACGATAGTTGAGTGCGATGTCGAGCACGTTTGGCCATTGCCTGACTTTTCTCGTTCGACACCAGACTTCAAGGGCGCTCGCAGGTCAAGTTCAGGCCAGCTGTTGGTATTGGCCACCCACTAAAAAAAACCAATAAAATATTATATTTATACTTGTCACGCCGCCGATGGCCCTCGTAACATACCGCCAATCATGTCGCGAGCTTGAACGAGCACGGGCGCGTTACTATTTTGGGAACTATTCAGGAGAGCAACCATGAACAAGAATGGAATGGAAGCAAAAATGCAAACGCCTCCGGCTATGGAAGCGTTCGAGCAGCGTCTGCTGCTTGCTGGCGATGTACTGGCCGAAGTCACCGCAGCAGGCGACTTGGTAATCACGGGCGATGAACTCGCCAATAACATCGTAGTCACCGAAGCCGCCGGCGTGATCACGATCACGTCGGCCGACACCGACGTCAACGGTGCAGACGCCGCGGGTGGGATTATTTTGGCTGGCACCTTCTCGCGACACATCAAAGTCAAGATGGGCGACGGCGCCGACACGGTGCTCATCGACGGAGAAGGTGTCCTCATAGCGGTCGGCGGCAACGTACAGGTCGATCTGGGCAAAAGCGACGGCGGCGCGCAGTCAGCGATCCTGGACGAACTAGCCGTGGCCGGCAGCGTCAAGATCACAGCCAAGGACAGCGTTCCAAGCGGCGACACGGCGACGATCCGAGGTGACTCGACGGTCGGCAAGAACGTGCAGATCAGCCTCGCCAGCGGCGACAACACCACCACCGTAGAAGACACGACCATCACCGGCAATCTGAAGATCAAGAACAAAGACGGCGACCAGACCGTCTTGGTGGATACCGCAGCCATTGGCGGCGGCGTCAGCATTGCCAACGGCACGGGCGAGAACGATGTGACTGTCATCGACGGCACGACGGTCGGTAAGAACCTGTCGATCAAGAACAAGGCTCTCAAAGAAGGCGGCGTGAAACAGGACACCATCATCACCGGCACAACCGTGACCGGCGGATTGAAGATCTCCAACGGCAAGGGCGAAGCCGATGTTCTCGTCGCCGGTACCACGGTGACCAAGAACCTCCAGATCTCCAGCAAGGACGGCGACGACACCGTGGTCGTCGATGCCGTCGATGCCGCCAACGTCAAGGTCAACCTCGGCAAGGGCGCCGCGGACACGACCATTGATACCGTTACCGCCACCGGCAGCCTTACGGTAGCGAACAAGGGTGAGGCAACCACCACGGTTATCGGCACCACCGTGACCAAGAAGACCAAGCTGACCGGCGGCAAGGCAGCGGGTACGGTATCGATCACCAGCTCAACCGCAACCGGCGGCCTGGCGATCAAGGGCGGCGGCAAGGCAGCCGGAGTGCTCACGGTCACAGTCGTTGACCTCGACGGCGGCAAGGTATCGATCACGGGCGGCGGCGACGCCGACGTTCTCACGCTGGACGACCTCGACATCGACAGCCTGCAGATCAAGACCGGTAAGGGCGCCGACACCGTCGACGTCGAGACGATCGACACAGCAAATGACGTCATCTCGACCGCCGACACGCTGAAGATCAGCACTGGCGACGGCGACGATACCGTTACCGTCGGCGTGGCAGCCTCGGCCGAACGCGGCCTGACCCTCACAGGCAAGGGCAAACTCGATGGCGGCAAGGGTGATGCTGATACGCTGGATGCGGCTCTCGCCCGCGGCAACGTCTACGACGCGGATCTGATTAGCATCAAGAACTTCGAACTAGGCGATTCGATCGTCTAAGCCGAACCATTAAAGGCCAAATCCATAACGGGTAGGCCTGCATGAAGCACTACTCGGGCGGTCAGAAATCAGTTTTCTGGCCGCCCGTTTTCTTTTTAACTCATTCTGCCCTTCCCGCATTTGCGACGATAGGTTGGCGACACACTGAAGCACACATCCGCACTTGCCCGGCCGGCTGTCTCGTCGTAAGATGCTTTCAATCACATCACGGGCAAAGGATGGCACGGGGCTCCTTTCCAGAGAAACTACAGGAGAACGAAATATGAACATCAGACGAATGGAACGTAACCCGCAAGCGCCCCCAGCTATGGAAGCGTTCGAGCAGCGGCTGCTGCTGGCCGGGAACGTACTGGCCCAGGTCACCGGGGGCGGCGATCTGGTCATCACGGGCGACTATGAAGCCAATTCCATCATCATCACCGAAGTAGACGGGGAAATCACGATCACGAGAGGCGACGCCGACACCAAGATCAACGGCGACGAAGACATACCTGGCGCCGGCGTGGTCATCGACGGCACGTTCTCGCGAAACATCAAGATCAAGATGGGCGACGGCGACGATAAGGTGTCCATCGCAGGTGATTATGGCGAAGATGAGGAACTTGGCGGCGTTGGTGACGACGCTGACACCCCCTTCGCCATCGGCGGCAACGTACAGATCGACCTGGGCGCCGGCACGGCTGAAGCGGAAGGCGATCCGCAAATTGACCAGGAAGCGGAACTGAACATCGTAGCCGTGGCGGGCGGCGTTAAGATCATCGCCAAGAACAGCAATGGCGACACTGCGACGATTCAGGATGGCTCGACGGTGGGCAAGAACGTGCAGATCGGCCTCGATAGAGGCAACAACAACGTCACAATCACAGACACGCTCATCGCAGGCAATCTGAAAATTCAGAACAAAGATGGCGCCCACAACATCGCCGTGACCGACATAACCGTCGGCAACCTGAGTATCGCTAACGGCAGGGGCAAGAACGACATTAACGTCGCCAACGCAACGATCGGCAAGAACCTCTCGATCAAGAACAAGCAGCTCGTGGTCGCTGCCGGCGATCCCGCTCCGAACCAGGCAATCGACGTTGGAGCCGTAACCGTTGGCGGAAGCATGAAAATATCCAACGGCAAGGGCGCAACGATAATCGAAGTGCGCGACGCCAACGTAGCCAAGAACCTCCAGATCAGTTGCAAGGACGGCGACGATGAAACTCTCGTCTCCAACGTCTCTGCCGCCAACGTCAAGATCAACCTCGGCAAGGGCGCCACAAACACTGGCCTGAACGACGTGTCCACCTCCGGCAGCCTCTCCATCACGAACAAGAACGGTGCGGCCGTTACTTCGATTCTGGATACAACAGTCGCCAAAAAGACAAAGCTGACGACCGGCAACGCGGCGGCCACGCTGGATATTGATGTCCTGACGGCTACGGGAGGCCTGCAGATCAAGGGCGGCGACAAGGCGGCCGGCGGCGGCAAACTTGACGTCGACATAGATGGCCTTACCGGCGGCAACGTGAAGATCATGGGCGGAGGCGGTGGAGATCTTATCGAACTCGATGACTTGACGATCACCAGCCTGCAATTGAAGACCGGCAAGGGCAACGACACCATCGACATCGAAACAGTAGACACGGCTGCAGACATAACGTCGACCATGGAAACACTCAGAATTGATGCGGCCGGCGGCGTAGATGTCATAACCATCGGCGATGCAGGCTCGGCCGACCGAGGCCTGACCCTGACTGGCAAGGGCGTCATCAACGGCGGCAAGGGCACCGACACGCTGGACGCGGCGGCTGCACGTGGCAATACATTCGGCGTAGATATGCTCACCGTCAAGAGCATCGAGGCCGGCGATTCGGTGGTTGTCTAATACCGGGCGTACCTGGTTAATGCACTCCGGCGCTCGTCGTTTATCCTTACTTTTCCCAGCCTTACGACGGCTGTATTTGGAAATGGCGGCGCAGGTTGCATGCACCTTGCCCGCCGGGCTCGCTTGCCGTAGTATGGCTCTAGTTACGTCACGGGCAAAGGATGGCACGGGGCTCAATATCAGTTGTGGCATTACCAGGAGAGCAATGATGAGTTCAAATAGAACGGCTTCAACTCGGTACACGCCTGCGACGATGGAAGCGTTCGAGCCACGCCTTATGCTGGCCGGGAACGTACTGGCCGAAATCACCTCGTCCGGCGACCTGATAATCACCGGCGATGACCTTGCCAACAGCATCCATATAACCGAAGTTACCGGAGTGGTCACGATCACCCGGGGCGATGCCAACACCGTTATCAATGGCGACGACGACCTTGATGGCGGAGGCGTGGTCTTGGCTAACACCTTCACGCGAAACGTCAAGATCAAGATGGGCGACGGCGATGACGAGGTGAAAATCCTAGGCGATTTGGGTGACGATGACGCTATTGGCGGCGCTGGTGCAGACGCTGACACCCCC
>SDBV01006796.1_pt1 | contig 15755 bp, 22 predicted proteins | sample 2277081 | NCBI WGS metagenome assembly SDBV01 (sample SAMN10402039, study PRJNA504765) | marine sediment metagenome | isolation source: marine sediment core GS10_PC15, 223 cmbsf | place: Arctic Ocean: Southern Knipovich Ridge | collected 2010
GTCATAAATTATTACGTTAAAAATGGTGGTGATATAAAAAAAATTATAGGAGAATTAGATCTATGGCCTAAATATGATAATAAACTAGAGGGTATGGTTGAAAAAGTTATCATTGATAACCCTGAGATAATAAGACAAATAAAAAGTGGGAAACACAAAGCTATCGGTTCTCTTATAGGTAAATTAAAACAAATAGATAAGTCGATAGATAGTAAAGAAGCAATGGAACTATTGAAAGAGAAAATATTATGAATTTAATTGAAGTATTAATGCCAGATCCTAACGATTTTTTTGTGTTTACAAAAAATAGAGAAAGAGCTTATATATCGGGATACAATAATATTAATATAGATTTTCTTCCTCAACTTTCTTATAGGAATGGGAATAGAGAGAGTACTATACAACCTACTATATTCTATACTGTTTTTATGTCTAATGAAAACAAACTAAAATTAGCTACTTTATTCAACAGTGAATTTAGTGATTTGTGGCAAACAAAAGATTGTCATATAGGAATAAAATCAAAAACAGAAAAAATTGTTGGTTCTAAAGAATATATTTTTAAAGGTAGGATTTCTGCTGTCCAATCATTCTTAAAATCTACTATTAGTAATGAAATGATTCCCAAACTTAAAGAAATAAAAATTAGTTTATGTTTAGATAATGTAGGTGTTGGCTCTTTATATAAAGAAGTTAATGCATCCTATAAAGAATATTATGAGAACAATGAAATATCCCGTTTTGAATTAATGGAAATGGAATAAGAAATTTAAAAAATAGGAGAAATTAAAATGGAAATTGTAATTGTTGATAGTTATAACAGTTCTAGTTCTAGCAGTTGCAGCAGTTCTAGCAATAATAGAACAGCTTATTTATCTAATAGGATTTATAATGGGGAAGAAAGATGTAGTTATTGTGATATGCGACTTTCTACCGAATATTATATTGCCAGTCATTTTAGAGCTTATTGTGATGAGAGATGTTACAAGAATTTTTTTATTGCACTACATGACGAAACAAAAAAAAATGAGAAATTAGCAACAGAAAAAGTTAGAGAATTGTCAGAAGAAAAAAATGAAATGCAAATAGTTGTTAATAATATAAATTCACTTACCGATGAACTATTAAAGAAAAACAAAGAACTAAAAAAAGAGATTAGAATTAGAAATGAAGGAATAGATAAATTTACGCTAATAGATTTGGAATAAACCTTCTTTTTCACAGAAACCAAAGATTTGAAGGCTTACTATTTATAGTGAGCCTTTATTTATTTAGAAAAAACTCTTGACAAACACATTAATTTCTGTTATAATAATCATAATGAAATCGTAAGATGTTTATTTGTAGAGACTTATAAATGTCAAAGGTAAAAAAATGTACGAAAAAATTGACAAAAAAATGAAAAAAAAGCTGGAAGCAGGTTGTGAACAGCTTTTGTACTTTGTGATCGATGGTCTTTGTGGCCTTGTCTGGAGGATGGAGCATGACCTTGGTGATGGAAGAGTAGAATCTACACCAGGTATCGAAAAAGATCTTTTAAGGATGAAAGAAACTCAACAATTTGCAGTCTCTCAATTACCCAGAGTCGGTGTAAAAGGTGCTCTAGATGAAGACGGAAGAATCACAGATGTATATTGGAATTGGTACAGAACATGGAAGACATATATAGATGGTCTTAATGATGCTGATTTTTATAAATTAGATAAGCTAAGTCAAGATGGGACAAGTCCTGACCTAAATTACATGAGACCGGATTCAAAAGAAATAAATAGATTTAATTTAATAGATTTAGAGGAATAGGAAATAAATTATGGCAGAAAAAACAGAAACAATTATGAATAGAGCAGCTACAAAAAGGTTTATTTTGAAGCAAGTAGAGGCGGTAAGACCAGGATGGGGATGCACAAGGGTCTCTGCTGATGTATTAGACCAGATTGAGGGCTTTGTAAGAATGAAAATAAAAGAGTCTCTCCGCAGACAGCCTTGTATTGGAAAAACATATAAGGATTTTTATTGATGAAAAAACCAGATCCAAATATAGAGTGGTTGACTAAAGATGGTAAAACAAAAAAACTGGGACAGATGGATATTAACCATTTGAAAAATTGTAGGCAAATGCTGATAAGAGGTAAAAGTACTAATAATCCTATGTTCCAATATGTTATTGCAGAAATAGCTTATCGACAGTGGAAAAAATTACATAAAGAAGATGATAAACCAACTACTAGATTCGATTTAATAGATTTAGAATGAAAGAGAAAAAATGAAGCTGAGAATAGAATTAGGAAGTTGCCCAAGCGAACACAAATTATTCTGTGGAGATACAGAGATATCTAATGCATGGATTGAGAGGGTTACTTATGAGGGTAATGTGAGTCCTCAACAAACTGTATTGCGGATAGTATTAGTAAAAAAAGAAGAAATTGAAAAAAGAAAAATGGGAAGTGATGCCAATCTTTTAAGATCTATCTATAATGGATTAAGACAAATGATTAGAGAAAAAAGATTTACAGGTGAAGAAAAAAAGAAGTATGAACAAGGATTAGAATATCCAGATAAAAAAGGAGAAAAAAATGGCACGTAAAGTAGAACCAAGAATATTAAAAGTAATTTCAGTTTGTTCAGAATGTAACTTAATTGTAGGAGCAACGAAGTATGACCTTGCCTATCGTCATGGTTTTAAGCGATATAAGACACCAATGAATAGTATCCAATGTCCAAATATGCAATTCTCCCAAGAGGATGGAAAGCGTTGTGAAGGAAGTGGTAAACCTGTTATTTTTAAAAGATACCACAATAGTAAAAAGTAAAGGGATGTAAAAATGAAAAGGACAGTAGGAATTAACGAATTTGTAAAAAGACAAACAAAAAACTCTGAATTTACACACTTTGATGGAACTTGGGATCAACTTGGATTACTAGCAACGGAGTTATTAGAGGACAATGATAGATTCAAAGATCAGATTGACCCTCCAATGGTGGAAAATGGATATAGAGAAGGTGTAGTTCTTATTCATATCCCTAATCAAATGGTTCATGGATTTTCCACTTATACAGATTTCCCAATGTTTGAAGGAATGAATTTAAGTGCTAAATATGAGAAAATTCCTGGCAGAGAACATGAACCAGCTAAAGTAAGAATCAAGATTAATGAGCTTAAAAGAATTTGTGAATTTGTTGATCTTATTCTTTACAGTCACGAAGTATTAGAAGAAGATAATGATGCTTCAACAGATATGCCTTGGGAAGTCGTAAGTATTAATGGGAGATTGGGTGAAGATATTCCTCCAATGGAACCTATGACAATAGTTAGAAATTGGAAACACCTTCCAGGTGGAACTGAAATGAAAGATGCAAAACCAGAAGATGTATTGGAAATGCTCTGTAGAGCAGTAATGTATAAGAATGGAATAAAAAATGGTATTAAGTAGAAAAGGAAAGTAAGATGAAAAATTTAAATGTGACAATTGTAGTAATGTATTTAGTATCAATATTAATTATTGTGGTTGCAGTTGGGTGTAAACCGACTCAATGGAATATTGAAAAAGACGAAACTTGGGAAATATGGGGAAGTGGAACAATATCTAAAATTGAGACAGTTCCCGGTGCTGGGTGCTCGCACGAAGAGCCTAACGATGGTTGTGCAAAAGCAACTAAATATACTTTTACAGATGGCACTGAAATTATAGCTGGACATATCAAAAATCCCGGAACATTAAAAGTGAGAGATTCAGGAGTTTTCTATAAATATAATGATGGTAGTTCTGATACAAAGGCATGGTTCCAATGGGTAGAAAAACCACAATCTAATTTTGTATCACCTGTCTCATTACCTGTTTCATTCATCGAAAATAATGTGGAAGAAATAAAAACATCTCCAGAAAAAGAAATAGTTGAAGTAATATATGAATGGGAAAAAGCAAATTCAATTACTCCTACTCCTAATACAATTGTTTTAGTTAAATTAAAAGATGGGATTGTCACAACTGCATATATTCTTTCAAATGGTGATTGGAAATTTGAATTATATAGAAATAAAACTGGTGGCGGTGGAACTGTTTTTAATATTAATCAGTGGAAAAAAATAGATATTAATTAGAGGGAATTATGAGTAAGAAAATTTTAATAGGTATTGGACTTCTTGTTGCGATTATAATATTGTTCTTAGTTGGGTGTGGCGAAATCGACCGACTGCCCGAAGATGAAAGACCAGATGCATGGGACATTGATGATCATGTATGGACAGAAATAGAAACAGGAGAAATTGAGGACAAAATTTTATACAGACATGACCTCTGTGACAGATCTCCCCAATGCTCTGAAAACTGCTTAAAGCATGGAAGTTATTTTGAATTAGTGTTTACAAATGGGAATAGATACTCAATTGGTCAAGTAAGAAGATACAGGGTAATTGAGAAAGGGAGATATGGGACTCTTTATAAATATGATATAGGAAGTCCCGATGATGAGTCATGGTTTCAATTTATATTAAAAAATAACTCTGAAAAAACCCCTCAACCAATAATATACTCGCAGAAAGTTGAAGAAAAGACCAAAAATTTTTGGAAAAATGCAAAAAATGTCTTGCCAAAACCGCACACAACTGTTATAGTAAGACTCAAAGGTGATATCATCACCACAGCACATATCAACCAAAAGAAAGATTGGAAGCTGGAATCGAATAAAGAGAAGACATCAGGTGGTCCATCTCTTTATAGTGTAGTAGAATGGCAAGAATTAAATTTAGAATAAAAAAGGGGTAGAACAATGGCACTAAAAGAATCTAAAGGTAATATGTATGATTTTGTATCTCATACCTGGTCTCCAGTAAGAGGGAAATGCAAGCACGATTGTAGCTATTGTATGCCATCAGAAACAATGATTCTAATGGAAGATTTTTCTTGGAAACATATTGATACTATCAAAAAGGGAGATAAAGTAATAGGAACAAAAAAAGAAAATGAAATTGGATATAATAAATTTTGTATTTCTGAAGTAGAAGCTATCTCTCAAAGGAAAGAAAAAACTATTAAAATTATTACACAAGATTCAGAAATAACATGCACTTTAGAACATCCTCTTTTGGGAAGCACAAAAAAAAGAGGAGGGACAGATTGGAAAAAGGCATCTAGCTTTTCTCCATACCAACATTTAAGATATATAGGAGAGCCATCTTATGATGCCGTAGATTGCGAAGATCGTCAAAAAGGATGGTTATCAGGGTTTTGTGATGGAGACGGTTGTTTTTTTATACATAGAAATGAATATAAAAAAAAGTATTCAGGATTTGAAGCTGTATGTATAGATGAAAAACTAAGAAAAGAAGTTATTTCTATGGCAAATAAATTTGGAATTATTTTAAAAGAAGGCAAAAAATATAACTCAAAAAAAAGCTATTCTCCAAAAGAGTATAATGAAATGATTTTTTCTAGAAGCAGTGATAATGTTGAAAAATTAAAAGATATTATAAAATTTGAGGGGACCAAAGATTGGCCTTATCATTTTTATATGGGTTATTTAGCAGGGATGATAGATTCTGATGGAAGTGTTGATAGCAAAGGGAAATCTGTAAGAATATCTCAATCAAAATTAAAAAACAGAGAAAAATATAATCGAATTATTTTTGCCTTAAAAGAAACAAAGTTTGATTATGTTGAAGAAAAAAATGGAATTAGAATAAACATGAATTTTCAAAAAAGAACAAGAATTTTATTTGACGGTAGACCCAAACATTCTATAAAAGCTAGTAGATTAATAATAGGAAGTTCATATAAAGGAGCTATGCTTTCTGAGATTTGTAAAATAGAACAAATGGGAGAACGCAAAGTTTTTAATTTGCAAACAACGTCAGAAAACTTTATTGCTAATGGTTTTATTGTTCATAATTGTTATATGAAAAGGTTTCCTCTTCCTGATATGAATATTAATGAGAAAGATATGAAAACAAACTTAGGAGAGAATAATTTCATTTTTGTAGGTCATACTATTGATTTGTTTGCAGATGATGTCCCAGCAAAATGGATTAGAAGAGTTTTAGAACATTGTAACAAATATCCTACAAATAAATATTTATTTCAGAGCAAAAACACAGCAGGATTTTTAGATTTTATAGAGGATTATCCTCCAAATTGTGTTTTCGGGACAACCATTGAAACGAATAGAGAAGATTATGTTATCTCTAAAGCTCCATCATACTACGATAGAGTTGTTAATCTTTCTATTATGAGCGACAATGGGTATGAAACAATTGTAACTATTGAGCCTATATTTGATTTTGACCATGAAGAGTTAGTAGATTTAATTATTGCTGCTAATCCTACTTGGATTAATATCGGAGCAGATAGCAAAGGGCACAAATTACCTGAGCCATCTAAAGAACAAATTATGGAGTTAATTAAAGATTTACAATCTAGAACTGATGTTAAATTAAAAGATAATTTAAAAAGATTAATTGGAGTGACAAAATGAGTACAAGTTTTTATGCGAATGCTGTAATTGGGATTGAAATTGATATAGAAAAAGTTCTTCCAGATCGTTTGGTTAGAGCTTGCCAATGTCGTAAAAAAATGGCAGAAGATGCAAAATTTTGCGGAAATTGTGGGGGACCAGCTTGGGAAAAAGAAGAAGATCCAATTGAAGGATTAGAGAACTACGATGATGAAATGACTGGTTGTGAAAATGTTACATTATTTGGAATACTTCTTATTTGTATTAGAGGATATTGCCCTATTAATAGAGATCGCTATAAAACTTTACAAATGTTCGCTGTGGCAGTGAAAGTAAGTCATGGTGATGTTTGTTACGATAAAACTCCTGAAATGATTTCTTTACCTGAAAACATTTCTGGAATAGTAGAAAAACTAAGAAATGCTTTAGGTCCTCATGATCTTTGGGATGAAAACAAGTTTGGATTATGGGCTATTGGAGAAGCTCACTGATATTAGAAAGGAAATAATATGAATAATTTAAATGACCCTACACAACCATGTGTGATGTGTGATGGAGAAGGTAGAGTTCCTTCTAAAATATATGCAGGTTATTGTTATAATTTTGATAATGATCCCCCTGCACAAACGTGTAAAATATGTAATGGAGAAGGCACTGTTTATTATATTGATGGAGAAAAAGAACGTTTTAATATGCTTGCTGAAAGATGGGAAATAGAAACAATGAATTATTCTTCTCCAGAAACTAATCATCCTTGTTTTGTAGCAATGAACAAAATGAAAAGTAAAGAAGCTATTGTATGGGTATTAGAAAGAATGCAAAAAGGAGATACTCTTCTTATGATGCTGCTTGGAATGTGGATTAAAAAAAAGGATAAACCAACCACTGAGGAGATGAGAGGAAAAATTGGAGAATTGACTAAGGCATGGATAAAATGGGGAATAGAAAAAAAAATTATAGAAAAAAAATAACTCTTTACTCTGATGGAGCTTGTTCTGGGAATCCTGGACCAGGAGGTTTTGGGACAATTGTTGATTTAGACGGTGAAAGACAAATTTATGAAGGTGGATATAAATTAACCACTAATAATAGAATGGAATTATTGGGGATAATAGATCCTCTCGAAAGAATAGAGGAAGCAGCAGATGTTACTATTTATACTGATTCTCAGTACATAGTAAATGCTATCAATAAAAAATGGCTCCAAGGCTGGATTAGAAGAAAGTGGAAAACATCTTCTAAAGAACCTGTTAAAAATCAAGATTTATGGAAAAGACTCTTACTTTTATTGGAAAAAAATAATATCAAAATTCAGTGGATAAGAGGGCATAACGAGCACCCAGAAAATGAAGAATGCGATAAAATCGCAATAGCAGCTAGAATGAAAAAAAATTTAAACACTGATTTTGAGTACGAAAAACGACAGAAAAAATGATGATAGAACCTTGTGTAAAATGTGGTTATTGCTGTAATAAGGGTCCATGCTCATATTCAGAATGGGACAAAGATAAATGTCTTTTTCTGGTAGAAGATAATCCAGAAAAAAAGACATTTATTTGTTCTATATACTACAAAATAAAAGAAAAAGAAAAAGATTCCAGATATCCTATGTTTGATTGTGGCTGCTCTAGTTCTATGTTTAATAATATTAGAGCAAATGTGATAAAGAGAATAACTAATGATTGATCATAATAAACTTACATTTGGAGATATAGGTAAAATTGTTACTTATACTGATGGCATAGGAGCGAAAGTATTTGGACGTATCAAATCATGGAATGACAGATGGGTTTTTGTTGTTTATAAGTGTGATGGAGATTGGGTACATTTTTTACAATATACAGCAGCAGCAACTAGACCAATAGATTTAGAGTTCACAGATACAAAAAAACAGGATCCAGATATCACTAGATTCGATTTAATAGATTTTGATTAAAGATTTCACTTCATTTCTGACGATTTTTCTGTATGGCTAAAAAGAGGAAAAGTCGTTACGACAGTAATAAAGAACCATTTAATAGAGATTGTCCTATTTGTGGGGATCACGTCAAAAAAGGTACGCCTACACACCATTGTAATGATGTTGTTTTGTTTCAATTAGAAGAAGAATGTATTGAGATGGAAAAAGAACTAGAAAAAGAATTTACAGATATTGATCGTTCATATTGTGATAAAATGGATGAATTAAAATATTATTTAAATGATGACGAAGAATAAGAATAATTCACTTCTTGTTTCCCCATATATTAAAGAGGGTTTTAATATTTTTAACGGAATAATGTAGATATAGACAAATGCGCTAGATGTATATACAGGACTAATAAATGAATTGGTATAAAAGAAATTTATTAAATGAATCTCTTATAATGACCTCATCTTTACATTTTGGGAAGAAGATGAGGAAATTTGCATATATGACTAAGGGTCATTCTACAGAATTTAATGATACAATGGATAGTGACGGATATACTTGTAAGGTTCAATTAACAGAATCGAAAAGTAGAATAGTTCTAACTGCTGTATTTATGAATGATGTGCATTCTTTTCCATTATTCTCTGAAGCATGGAAATACCCTAAAGAAGAATCTAAGAGGGCTGTCAAAACATTTAACAGATGTGTTAATGTTGTAGAGGATTTAAAAGCAGAATATGAAGATGATGATATGCCTGGACCAACTCTTCAAGGTATGGCTAGAGAAGCTATGAGATATCTCGATATAGATAGGAAAAATGTTACACCAAGTAGATCATTAGAAGCTGCTAAATATTTAGATGGAGTTACTGATTGGAGAAGTTCTATATACGGGAATAGAATGCCTCATCAATATGGACATCCTCTTAATCCTCCAACAATTAATATCACGAATACTGGCAGTGGGAATATCACTTGGAGTAATAATAAGTCAGTGGTATAAAGGAGATCAACGTGTGGATGTTAGAAAAGGTGAAAATGCTAGAGAATCTTGGTGGGTTAAAAATCTCACCAACAAAACAATCACCATAGGTGATTTGACATTGCTCCCTGCTATTAAACCAGGCAAATCTGTTGACTTGCTTCATCATTATACTAGAGAAAAAATAAGCCACTCCATAGTTCTTACCGCTTTAGTCAAATCTGGCAAACTTAGATTAAACAAAAAGAAACTTGTCCCTAATGATCTTCCAAGCATAATTGCTGTAGCCGATATTGATGAAGCTATAACCCCTGCTGAAGAAAATGAAAGAGGCGCAGGTACTGGTGTTCACAATGAATTAACTGGATTGCAAGGTGGGACTATTGATGAATATTATCATTTAACAGCATCACAACACGATACTATACCTTCTCTATTCCCTCCTGCCGCTCCTGATTTAGATGATATAGGTGTTGCTACATCTGGAGTTACTGGAGATTTAAGTTTCGATGATAGTAATTTACCTGGCAGTACAATTGCAGAAGCAACTTATGTAGCTGTAACTGGGATAGGGACTTTAGTTGCAGTTGCTTTTGATGCTTCATTTGCTGATAGCGGAGATAGAGTTGGAATTATAAATGCTTCAACTGATATAACTGGAATTCTTAATGATGATGTTGCTGCACATGCTTTTTCTTATCCTGTAAATGCTTTTGGTGATGCCGATCAAGGAGAATTAATATTAGAAGTCAATGGAACAGAAGTTAGGACTATAGATCTGTCAGTTGTTGGAGCTGTTAATGACGGATCTGCTACTTCTGGCTTTAACATTTCTGTTGCCGCTCCTTGTGAATTTTCTAATGGAGATCCATTCGCCGCATTTCAATATAGAAAAGGAACATATAGGGTTGATAGTGGAGATACTAATTTAGGTTATGGTTGGAATTATGCAAGGGTCATACATCGTATCAGCGGAGTAGATACTACAACAAATTATATTGATTGGGTAGTTGACAATAATATAGTTGATACTGTTTATAGTGCTGATGTATTCGATAATTTAACAATAAGTGGTTCAGCATATTTATCTGGTGTAAGATATTACACTGATGGAGATGCTGACTATGATATTACTATTGATCACGGTCAAAGAAATACATACATAGCCAGTGGTGCTATTCAATTCACAGAGACAAATGGATCTGTTCCAAATGTTAGTTTTACAGCAACTGCTGGAGTTGAAACAAGAACAGAAACTTTGACAGATCAAACATTCACTGTTAGCAGCGGCATAAGATTGTTGAATGAAGATATAACTTGTAGAACTACTGTCAATAGAACTATAGATGCTAATGAGGGAAATGATCCCAGCACATTAAGAACAATTTCTAGTATTTTGCTGGATGATTTAATAGATCATACTACAACAGCTGATGCTGTTGAAGTTTTTGTTGGAGAAGGATATAGAAAAGAATCTGATATAGACGAAACTGTTATTGCTGGTTATGGTTCTGGCGTAGGGAATGGTCCTTCAGTATGGGACTTTACACAAACTATAATTGACGCTGGTGCAGCGGGGTATCTTGACGGGTTATTAATATGTAATGGAAGATTAAGTTATCCTACTAATACCTCCGATATAGCCAATATAACAAATGGTGATTTTACAGGAATAACTAATGCTTACGCTGGTCAACCAGATTACTCTGGTACTACTGGAAGTAGAATTTATATAAGATATTTTTATAATGTTTCTTCTCGCCAAAATTTTAGATTTAATATAGATTTTACTGGCTCTGGAACATTTAGAACTATCGCTGCTGGAGCAGCAAGTGGGAATTTTTTAAACTGTGAGTTATTAGCACCAAATACTACTCAAACTAGTGGCGGGACTGTTGAATGGAAAGACATGGTGGCAGCTTATATAACAGAAGATGACATAGGTTGTTACGCTTCTACATATGGAGCTACTATCCCTACTGCTTGGGGAGTTACTTTGGGTCCAAGAGGGACTAGTTCATCTGGCAATGTAATATTAATAAGAATAACGGCAGCATCTGGATGGACAGGATATATAGATGATATAACATGCACGTTTTTATAATTAAGAAATATAATGGCAAAAATACGACCACCAATAGAGGAATGGAATGTAGCTTGTAATATTGATGCAAGTAATAAGAATCCATTAGTTATAAATGATATACCTAATCAAGTTAGATTTACATCTTTTGGGCAAATAATTAATGTTTTAGATGAGAATTTATATCCAGATAATACTGCTAGTCATATATCTAATTCAAGAGTATTAAGTGGATATGTAACTCATCATCAAGTGATAATGGAAGAGTACTTACATACTCATGCAGAAATAATGACAGGTAGTTCTGGTTCTTCAGGAACTTCAGGCTCTTTAGGTAGTTCTGGTTCTTCAGGAACTTCAGGCTCTTCAGGAACTTCAGGCTCTTCAGGTAGTTCAGGCTCTTCAGGAACTTCAGGCTCTTCAGGAACTTCAGGCTCTTCAGGAACTTCAGGCTCTTCAGGAACTTCAGGCTCTTCAGGTAGTTCTGGTTCTTCAGGAACTTCAGGAAGCAGTGGCACTTCTAGCATACTACCTTTAAATGGTTCTACAGCAGATGGAGTAACAACTTATGATGGAGATGGAACAGGAACAGTAGAAAGTGCTTTGTTGTTTGATGGAACTAAACTCTATTTTGGAGAAAACCAAGAAGCAAGTATTTCTTTTGATGGAACAGATTTAATTATAGAATCTACTAATCCTAGTTTGCCGGGTAAAATAAAAATAAATGATGATGTAGAAATAGATGGGGATATAGTATTAAATAAAACTTCAAGCGTTGGAATAAAAATTGACCTAACTGCTCCCACTTTTGGTTTTGCTGACTTATTGGGAGATCAATTTAGTAAAAACACAGGCGGAAGCAAGCCTGTATTGGCAGCATATAACGGAGCAATCGATGCTTGGCAGTTTGGAAATGGGGATGAAGCCTTTATGACTTATCATATCCCCCATGACTATGTACCGAGTACAGACATACACCTCCACATTCATTGGAGCCAGAATGCTACCGGAGCTACGGGAGGAGCGGTAGATTTTAAATATTCTGCCATATATGCCAAAGGTCACAATCAAGCATCGGGTTCAGCTTTTACCTCTACCCCAATAACTGACACTTTCTCAAGTATTGATATAGATGATGGCGGTGCGGGCTTAACCCAATATCAACAACATCTTACAGAAATTACTATATCAGCAGCAACTGCTACTAATGAATTGTTTGACCGTGACGATTTTGAGCCTGATGGAGTCATAGAATTGACATTTGAGCTTGTTACGAGCAACCTTACAGGAACGGCATCAACACCTTTTGTTCATTATGTAGATCTACATTACCAAACAACCAGCATTATAGGAACAAAATCTAGGACACCGGATTTTTACAATTAGAGGCAACATAATGATAATTACATTTATGTACATTTATGAAGCATGGACGGTATTGGCTTGAATTATAAAGCAAAAGATTTAAAAGTATAAAATATTATTTTAGGAGAAAAATGAATAAGCAAGAGTTAAAGTAGACATTAGGTAATATTTATTATCAAGTATTAATAATAAATATTAGAATTTCACAAGAAAGAAGAGAAAAATTGACAGAGTGAATATTAAAAACAGCGTAAATGATTACAGATATAAAAGAAGAAAAGAAAGAAGAATAATTTATTAAGCATTTATATATTTTTTGCCGATATAATAATATCTATTGAATAAGGAATATATAATGTTTACATTATTAGAAACAAAAGTTGTTGTAAAAAAAGAAAAAGAGTATTGTTCTTTTCCAGATATAATCCAAAGCAAAAAAAATCCTAATAAATTATTTTTAGTGTATAGAGAAGGCACTGCCCACCATCCAGATAAATCCTCATTAGTGTTATTAATATCTATGAATGAAGGAAAAACTTGGGAAGAAACTCATCGATTCCCACTTAGCCTCAAAAAAGATAAAATGGTATGGAACTGTCCAAGATTATCCTACATAGACTCAGATGATTCTTTCAATATTATTTGCGATACAAAAGATGGTAGGATAGAAAAACTCGCTAATTTTAAAACATTCTTTTTAAAGAGTTTCAATGATGGAGAAAAATTCTATTTGTTCAAAACACCTCTAATAGGGATGGTTCCAGACAAAATTGTACCATTTAAAGATAAATTGTTTTTAGGAAATCATAAAATAAAATCTACTAAAAATGATTTGGTTCAATTAGTGAATTGGACAAGGGGAGATGAAGAAGTATGGTATGATTGTAATTTAGTGGCAAATCACCCAGATAGACAGTATTGTGAGGGTTCATTTGTTAATATAGATGATGAGTATATGATAGCCTACTTGCGTGACAATCAATGGCATTTTAAATCTGTATACTATACCAAATCAACAGACGGAATTAACTGGAGTGAACCTAAGCCTCTAGGAAGCATTATGGGGCAACGTGTCACAGCCATAAGAGATAAAGACCTGATAATAGGGGCATATAGGAATACAAGTGATATAAAAGTCTCTTTGTTTTATCATCCAATTGGGAAAGAAAATGATGTAAAAAGCTTTGATATAGATAGTGAAATTAGAGATAATTTATATCATTTTGGATATACTGGAATAACTAAAATATCTAAAAACACTTTTGCTGTGGCATATTACATACAAAATAAAGAAAATAATCCATTTATTAAGATTGCTTTTGTGAAAAGAAATTAAAATATAATTGTCCTGGACAATCTTCTATCTCATCTGTTTTTGTTTCTACTGGTTCTGTCATAAATTCACAATCATAACATTTTTGTTCCAGATTTTCACTCCATGCATGAGGACAAGTTTCAGATGAGCAATACACTATTTTCCTCCTCCAGGATTAAATATGTATTTACTAGTTTTCTCTTATAGCATTCAAAATTTCTCTTAAAGTTCCTTTTTGTTCATCGGTAATTTTTTCATCTATCAATAATTCTTCAATGACACTTATTTTTTGTTCTTCTTCCATGTACTTAATTTCTTCTATTCTTCTATATTCTCTGTCTATCATCATTGATTCTTCTACTTCCATCTCATGTTCTTCTTCTTCCATCTCATGTCTTTCTTCTTCCATTCGGGATGTTGTTTCTTCCCAAATTTTTAAATTTTTCTTATACTCAGCATAATCTGCTCCATATTGTATTAGTTTTTCTTCATATGTTTTTTCTGGAGAATATTCAAGTAATATTTTTTCGAGAAATGGTCTTAGTATTGCAGCTTGAGGATCAATCATTAAAAATTTAAGCCTTTGTTCTTCTTCGTCCACAGCATTTGGATCTGGATAAGTTGGTTCAACTGGTTTTGTTTTTAATATATCTTCTCCACTTGGGTATACAGATTCATTGATATATGGATTTATTTGAGAGTTAACAACAACCCATGTTCCATTTATAAATATCCATTCTAATCTATCAGTAGTACCTAACCTATTAAAAATAGTAGGGTCATCTTCTTCTCTTATATATTGTATAGTTGTTATTTCTTTTATTTCTTTTTTAGTCATTTCCCAGATGGCGCTATATGGTAAAGGTCTTTCATAAGTTGTTGTTGTTCTATCTCTAGTCGTTATTTCATTTATTATCTCATGTTCTTTTTGAACGAGAATTCTGTCTCTAGTACCCCCATGAGGTGTCCATCTCCCATTTTTGTATATCCATGAAATTTCTCTATTATAATTACTATTTGTAGATGAAATCTTTCCATTTATATCTACCCACTCACCATATTTTTTCATATCAAAATTACCCTTTAGCCATGAATCTGTAAAATCTTGAAGATTTGGAACTCTAAATGGCCTTGCAGAAACTGCTAGCAACTCAGTCTGTTCTAGATCACTATTCCCAATAGCAACATAATCTCCTATATCAAACGGGGTAATTCTCCATGTTACAATCCCGCTTTCTGGATACCACGTTGCATTATTTCCTGCCTTAATAGAAGTTTCTCTATTTATCATTGTAAGTTCTACGCCCTTGAAATGATTACAGTCTTTTTTATGATAAAATTTACTTAAATAAGTAGTATAAACAATGTTATTGTAGGAATTAGGGTCATCCTCTTCAGGATTTGTATAAATATTTGGATCTCCACTATAATACAAACACATACCCAATTCACTATCCATTGCTTCTTTTAATGTGATTTCAAATTCTTCTTTTACTATAATTGGTTTCCCAACAGTTTCTGGATTATACTCATACCAACAATAGTCCATCTGTAAAACTACACCATTTATTGGAATTACAATAGAAGGTTGTTTTGGAAATAAATTAATGTCATTAGGATCAGGTTCAGGTTCAGGTTTAGGTTCAGGTTT
>SDBV01006797.1_pt1 | contig 15754 bp, 13 predicted proteins | sample 2277081 | NCBI WGS metagenome assembly SDBV01 (sample SAMN10402039, study PRJNA504765) | marine sediment metagenome | isolation source: marine sediment core GS10_PC15, 223 cmbsf | place: Arctic Ocean: Southern Knipovich Ridge | collected 2010
GTGGCACTGGCGAGCGTGTCGGATTCGTTGTCCTCGGCGAATGTGATGGTCAGTTCGTACTGGCCGGTCGTCCCGTACAAGCCATAGGCCAGGACGTAGTAGGTTTGCCCGGCGAAGACGTGCATGGATATCTCGGTGCTGTCCTGGGCGGAAGTGGGGTAGTTCACGGCCACTGCACCCATGTACTGGTTGTAGCCCACCACGTAGGAATGGAGCCCACCGCTTGTGACCTGCATTTGGATCTGCAGCCCGCCGGTAATCGGCGCGATGAACTGAAGGTAATCATAATCGTAGCTGTACTCAATACCGTCTGAGATCACGGTCGGCTGCTGGGCAGAAACCTGGATCTCCGTGGCTTCGTAGAGGGAGTTGCCGTGCAGGTCGGCGTCCAATGCAAACGTCAGGGTGTATGCGCCCTCGGTGGCTTGGCTGCCTTTGGCCTCCACGTAGTACTGTTGGCCAGCATGGACTTGAACTGTCAGGCCGGCGTACATACTTCCAATCGCCGTGTTGTCGTTTGACCCCAGGTACCTGTAATATTCGTCATAGACAATCAACATGGAATCCACATTGCTGGCGTCGGCCTGCATGTCGATTCGCAGCCCCCCCGAAACAGGGGATGTGAAGCTCAGAAAGTCCCGGTCGGACCAACTCTCGATGATTCCCTGTACCTGGAGGTTTTGGGCAACCTCAACCTGTATCGACTCGGTCGAGTCGAAGTAGTCGCCAAAATCCCCTACTTGGGATTCAAGGACGACACTGAGAAGGAGGCGTGGTTCAAGTGGCTCTAGCTTCGATATTTCTAGCGTTTTAACGGTAATAACTACAACCTCATGATAGTAGACGGTTAAAGCACTCACAATACGACGGACACTATTTGTTTCACAAAGAAAAAATTGCCGATTCAGTAAGGCATTTTTGAAGCGATGGCTCTGTTGCCTTTGGCGAAGTGAGGTACCGATGTGACCTACTACTGACCAACTGCGTGTTCTTATTTGCAGGCAACCGACACTGAGATTGCCGATCGCCTGATGTGGCAATGGTTTTCGGAACAACCAATCTAGGGAAACATACGATTCGGACCGAGCAGAGGGAAATAAAACTGCTAATTTATTCGGAGCAAGATTCAAAGGGGGCAATCTTGCAGGCTTGGGCTCCCCCCAAAACGGACAAACGACAAGCAAGGAAAAGCATAATGAAGCAATCGCAAGGCGGTAAAACTTGGCAGCGCTCATTCCTCCTCCTCGCTTCTCGTACCAGCCGAAAAGAGTTCTTTCCGCTACCCGTCCGTTGGCGGCAATGCTGCCGTGGCAGCAACTTACCTAAGTATACACAGCTTAGCTTCCGGTTTCCACCGCAATCGTAGTATCTGAGAAGAAAAAAGCGAACCTGGGGGGTTCCTATGACGCGCTTTCTTGGCCAGCTAACGACCGAGATTCCTTGCATGAAAGGCTGCATGGCAGGAATGACATAGAGTGATCAGGTTGGATTTGTCGTCGACGCCCCCACAGGGGGGCGGCTGCATGTGGTGGATCTCCAGGTGGCGCCGATTGCCATAGAACTGGCAGGTGAACTGGTCGCGCTGGAGAATATGCAGGAACGAGTGATCCTCAAGGCCATTGGACGAGAGTACCCGATTTGTAGATAGCAAGGGTTTCACCGGCACCACTCCTTTCTATGTTGTTTGCTCGATGCTTAGCTGGGTGGCCCGGGGGCCGGGGCCAAGAGCGCTCCCCCAAGTAGTCGGCATCCGGCTCCTTGGTCTAAGCGAATCTTACCAGGGAGAAGGAGGAGTATATACGAGCAAGACTGCCTGACTGTAAGTATTTGCAATACAGGTTATTACAGTTGTTTTGCATTTATGGGCAGCAGAATGGGAAAAACTGCGAAACAAACCAAATTCAGCCCATGGTGCCGTGGGGTACTCCACACAGTGGATTCAGGGGTAAATTTTGGCTGTACATTCCGATATCTTCTTGTAGAATATGGCGATAGGCTAGTCATGGTCCTGTGCCAGGAGGGCGCAGCCGAGTCTGCTGGTTTGTTGGTGAGACCCGTTTAGGAGCATAAGGAGCACTCGTGCATTGAGCCAATTCTGGTTCACACGGGTCAACACTACGACCAGGCCATGAGCGATCTGTTCTCACATCAGTTGGGCATTCACGAACCTGACGTGAATCTGGAGGTCAGTTCGACGTCGCATGCAGTGCAGACAGCGCAGATCATGATCGCCTTGGTACGTTGGTTTCAAAGGTCATGCTGCTATTTCACGAGGATGATACTTGTTAATTGTGAGCACTGAAAATATCGGATAATCGTCTTCGATCACGAGTGCAAGTAAGAGAGGCAAACATGAAGACAAGCAAAGTCTGGCAGAAGTGGCTGAGACGTGGGGGATGTGTCCTTCTTGTCGCGGGGTTGATACTTGCCTTTCGTCACAACTTCTATGAGATGTGGTTTCGTTGGTTTCCCGTTTGGAGGAGCAGCAATCCCGATCTGAGTCTGTACGACAGGCTCGTGGAGGGGGAGAGCTACTACACACACGGGCCGCTTATCCCGCTGGTGAGTCTTTTTATATCATTCCTACTGATCCGGTACACGAAGATTCGAATCCGTCCCCAGCGCCTGTGGGGTGGGCTCGCCTTGGGGGCTTTTCTAATGCTTCACCTGGCGTCCTGTCTGGCCCGTGTGAACTTCGTCAGTGGTTTTGCCTTTATTGGGGTTCTGGCGGGACTTGTGCTGTTCTTTTGGGGGTGGGACGCATTGCGACGGCTTTGGTTCCCATTGGCGTTCCTGGTATTCATGGTCCCGATGCCCATGGTGACCATTGCGGAGTTGAATTTCCGTTTGAAGGTTCTCGCCTCCAGGTTTGGGGTAGCTCTGGCCAACGCTGTCGGGATCATCGCCGTACGCAGTGCCAATCGTGTCTTTCTGGAGGGAGACAAAAACCTCGTCATCGCGAATGTGTGCAACGGCCTGCGGACCATAATCAGCTTGCTCGCTTTTGGCGCGCTATACGCGTATGTTTGCAGGCTCCGGGGCCTTTGGCGCGTGCTCCTGTTTGCGCTGACCATTCCGGCGGCACTGCTCAGCAATTCACTGCGGGTATTGAGCCTGATCTGGGTTGCAGATGTCTGGAACGTGAGGATAGCAACGGGGTGGTTTCATGATTTCTCCGGGATGATGATTTTCATCCTGGCGTTTATTCTGATGTTCTCGCTGGAGCGCCTGATCCTGTGGGTCAGAATGGCCGTGGGTCGGCCTGCGAAAGTTCGACCACTATTTGAGGGCCAACGCTTGGCGCCCGAGGAGCGAGGACAATGGAGCAGGATGGTTGGACAGTTTGGTCGCTTATCCGGGTACGGTGTGGCTTTAGTGTTGCTGCTGGTAGCCGGGGGCGCCATGAAGCTCTACGAGGATGTCCCTAGTTCGCTGAACGAGAAGCTTGTTGATAAGGCAGTCCCTGACAGGCTGACAATACTCGGACATGTTATGCATGGGTACAACATACCATTGTCAGAGAACGACTTGAGAATACTGGAGTATCCCAGCTACATCAACAGGCGGTATGTTGGAACGGATGTCGCCTCAATTAACCTGAGCTTCATTTTCCACAAGGACAATCGCAAGGCGGTTCATCCGCCTGACGTCTGCGTGGAGGGAGGGGGAAATGATATTGTGGCGAAGATAAATGTGGACGTGCGGCGAATTCCGGGGCAAGAAGTGGTTCCCTGTCGCGGGTTGCTGGCCGTGGACAAGGAAGGAAACAGGACTTATCACTTGTACGCATACAGATGCGGAGACACTAACACGCGCAGCTTCTGGTATCAGCAGTGGATCATTTTTATCAACGGATTGCAGGACCGTAACGCCAGTGGCGGACTCATTCACGTGACGACTCCCGTGACGACCGACACCAACGCAGCACAGCAGCGATGCGTCGAGATGATCCGTGCTGTTCTGCCGCATTTAGACAAGAATTTCCCTCGAGAAGCACCAGACAACAATTGACAGAAGTGATATCGAGCAAGATTACTCACTGTGGAAAACAAGGCCCTGAATTGAGGAGATAGATATGTCAGATACGAAGAAGCGAATCATCCTGATCGTGATTCTGGTGCTGGTCCTGGCCGGAATCAGTGGAGTCATTTTCTTGTACGTGCGAAGGAGCGCCCCGGAAAAGCTGCTTCAGCGGGCCAACTTAGCGTTGAAAGCCAAACAGTACGAGGAAGCAGCTGAACTGGCCGCCAAGTATAGCTCGAAGAAGCCCGACGACTGGAGAGGTTATCAACGCCAAGGCGATGCCTATCTGCGTTTGGGACGGTATGAGGAGGCCCGAAAGGCATTCGACCGCGGCAGCAAGTGCCCCAAGGCCCCGCTGGATCCGTCGTTGGGTATAGCGAAGAGATATTCCCATCCCGCCATGCGATTACTTGCCGAGAAAAAGAAGAGGAAAACCCTCAGTGAGTTGGAAGAGGGGGTCACACTGCTCGAAAGGTCCGTGGAGGTGCTTGATGGGCTGGAGACGAAGACGCCGGCCGATTGGCTGCGGGTCCTGGAAGCGATTGGTATTAACCAGGAGCGCATCGGGTATGCCCAGGGTCAGTTGGCACAATTATATCGCGAGGAGGCCAAGAAAGACAACAACGAGAACCAGAAGAAGCAGGCCGAAAAGCAAGCCAACAACTGTGACAAGGCGGCGAAAGACGCCTACGCGGAGGCCTACCGGTCTCTCTGGAGGGTCGTCCAGAGTGATCAGGTAACGGATACCACGGCCCAGATTCTATTTAGGGTGGTCAAGGAAATAGACGAACCCGAAAAACAGAAAGAAGTCTTCGACGCTATTGAGAAACACGACAAGAATCTTCCTATAGCCAAGACGAAGGTGATGATGGAACGACTGGAGGATGAACTGCTGCATATGAGCTTCCAGGAGCGAGAGAAGAAACTCGACAAAACGAAGGAATCCCTAAGCGGATTGATGAAGAAACATCCCCAGGCCACGGAAGTGAAAATTGCATTGATGCGGATTGCACTGAGGAAGGCAGACCACGAGGCTTGCGACAGTCTGGCTGCGGAGATACTGAAGGATCAACCCCGCCAGATCATGGCCCGTATGCTGCAGGCCCGGAGCCTGCTGGAGAGGAACGAGAGCGACAAGGCTGAAGAGATACTGTTCCGGCTGAAAGCGGACAAGCCAGGCTGGGCCAATGCGCATTACCTCTACGGCCTGGCGGCCGATGCGTCGGGCAAGAAGGAACTGGCCAAGCAAGCCATGCGCGAGGTAGTCAGGATCCAGCCCGATCACGCACCTGCAAGGAGGTTCCTGATTGGCACTTTGTTGAGGGAAGGTTTCTTCTCCGAAGCTGTGGAAGACGCCAAGGGGTTCTATGATGCGGCCCCCGAAAACCCTATCGCCATCGGTCTGTACGTGGATTGTCTCAAGAAGAATGACCAGGTAAGCACAGCGCGGGAGGTGCTCAACGAAGTCCGAGAGAAGAACAGTGCCAAACCGGTCGTCTTGCGTGCTGTAATGGCGGGATTCAAAATCCTGGAGGATTGGACTGAGCTAGGGGAAACCGCCAAACTGATTGCAAACCTGCCAGCCAAGTCCGTAGAAGAAAAATTCATCCGTGCCAAGGCGATGGAACTTTTGGTCCGAATCGCAGAAGGGGAATCAGAGCTGAGCGAGATCATAAAGGCTCATCCCAGCTTCGCCAGAGGGTGGTTCGAAATGGCCGGGCTGCATGATCGTACCAACCGGTCAATACAGGCAGCGGAGTGTTACCAGCGGGCGGTTCAGTTGGAACCTAACATTACCGGATATCGACTGGCGTTGGCTCGGCGCCTGTTCGCCAGCGGGCTGCTGGAGGAGGCACGCCAGGAGTACCAAACAGTTTTGTCCCGCGAGCCCGGAAATGCCGATGCCATTTCTATGGCCGAACGAGCCAAGGTCCTGCTGCATAAGCCCGACCAGCCCGTACCGGAACTCCCGCTGGTAGAACTTGGAGCTAAAGATTGGTACGCCGTGGCCCGCAGACATCTTCGGCGCGGAAACCCGGAGAAATGTATCGAGCTTTGCATGGACCGCCTGAAGAGCGACGCGGAAGACCTGGAAGCTCGGAAACTTCTGGCTGATGTCTACCTCCAACTGGATCAATTGGATGACTTCCTCGCCCAAAGCAGCGAGATACTGAAGAGGGTTCCGGACAGCCAACGGATCTACTTGCGCATCGCTCGAGTACTTTCGTCGAAGAAGACGCTGGAAGAGATCCGCCAGTACTTCCAAGGGATTCCCAACACCCGCAAGGAACTCGTAGGTATAACGGTGGCCCAACTGCTCGTGGAGAAAGCGGACTTCGAAGGGGCTATCGCTGAACTCGACCGGCTCTTGAAGTCAGTGGATCTCAATGAGGACCAGCGGGATTACATCCGTTTTGCGCGGGCCCAGGCGTTGGCTGCCGGTAAGAGAATCGACGAAGCCTTGGCGGAACTGGAAAAGCTGGAGAAGAAAGAGCACTGGCGGAAGCGCGCACGTTTGTTCCGTGCCAAGTTGTTGCTCTTCCTTCCGGACCGTCGGGACGAAGGGGTCAACGTTCTGGAAGGCATGGCCAAAGAGGCCGAGAAGAACGAGGATTTGCGCACTTTGGAGAAATCCGCCACGCTGCTTGTCCGTGCCCGCAGATTTGACAAGGCCCTTTCGGTCTGCCAGATGTGGCAGAAGCTTCGGGCCAAAGAACCTCAGCCGTTGCTCATGCAGGCCAGGATCCTCGCCAAAGCTGACAGGCTTCCGGAGGCCACGCAAGCCGTCCAACAGGCGATCGACCTTCAGCCGGAAAACTTGAGCCTGCATGTGGAGTTGGCCCGGTTCCTGGAGTTGCAGAATGAACCCGACAAGGTGCTGGAAGTATTGAAGGCCTTGGAGGATCGCGGTGAAGCGGGCAAGGTATACGCGCTATTCGAGAAGGTGGCGGTCTTCATTCACTGGGGACTGTTTGACCAGGCCATCGAGACTATTGAGAAGCTCGATGAGTTGGGCCACGGCAAGGAGCCCCGCCTCCTGTACGAACGGGCTCGGGCCTTGGCGGTTATTGGAGAAAGGCCCGGCGCGCGGAAGATTCTCGCAACTATCCCGGTCTATTCTCAATGGTACGCTCGGGCGCAGCGGCTTCTGGTGGATCAGCTCGATTCAACCGAGGAGAAACTGGCGATCCTCCAGAAGCAGGAGAAGAAGTATCCTGGACAGGTGGACGTTCAACTCCAGAAGTTGCGCGTACTGGTTGACGCTAAGCGGTACGACGACGTCGTTGCCTCGTACGAAAACTTCGTAGCCAAGCAGTTTGGTAAACATCTCCCACCAATGCAATTGTCAGAGACGGCGCTACAGATACTCTTGAGCAAACCGGACTACGCGGCCGCCGGAAAGATCGCCAGGGATATCACCGCAAAGCTCGGTCCGCGGGTGTGGCGCAGCCGGGCCTTGCTACTGGAGATGGTCCATAACCCTAACACCGGGCTGGATGTCTTGAACCAGCAGAAGGAACTGGATGGTCTGGCGATGCTGTTGGGCCTCGCCCACGCCATAGAGCAGGGCCAGGCTGAGGAAGCCAAGGTCTGGGCGAATCGCTTCACGACTTTCCGGGAGCGCATAGCCCAGGACGAGGATCAACGCCGAAGGAACTTTTTTGCCAAGTACCACGGCCTGGTGGCCCTGGCGATAGGCGAGAAAAACCTCGCCAAGGCTGAATTCGACAAAGCAGACAAAACCGAGAGAATTATGGCGGATTCGATAAACGATATCCTGTCGCAGGCTGAAGCCAACTCGACAGGTTCGCCCAGAGAAGCTGCCGCCTTGATCAAGTGCCTCTTAGCCCAGGATCTTGGTATGCCCCGGCTTGGGGTACAACTGGCGCAGAAGATTCTTCACGCCCGCCCGCAATGTCAGTGGGCCGCCGGGCTGGTCATGAATCTTGGGGGTGACTCCGAGAGTCTCCGTACGGTCGTGAAACTGCTGCAGCCGAAGGACTGCTTTCTGGGTCAGGTGGCTCGCGCGAAACTACTCATGCGGGAACGGGAGTACGGTAAGGCCTCAGATGTCTTCAGACAGATCCTCAGCGCCGACAAGGGCAATCCTCAATGGAAATTTGAGCTAGCCGTTGCCCTCGAGCGTGCTGACAAGAAACAGGAAGCCCTCAAGCTTTATCAGGATGTCATCAAAGAATTGGATAGCAAGAACCCCGTGGCGATCATTGCGGCCAACAACGCGGCATACCTCGTTAGTCTCATGTACTCGAGCGACTTGGCCCGGTTGGCCGAAGCACAGGAATGGATCTCGCGGGCGATAAAATCTACGACGAACGTATCGGCGTTCCAGGACACTCTGGGTTGGATTACCTTTCTACAGGGCGACGCAGAGAAGGCTGCTACCCTGGTTCGCGCCGCAGGTAGGGGATTGCCCAACTCCCCGCAAGTCCACTACCACCTTGGCCGAATCGAGCAGGACCTCGGCCACACCAAACGGGCCCGGTGGCATTTTCAAGCGGCTATTCGGCACAGCGAGGTCGCCAAACGCGGAGGCCAGCCGCTTGAGGCGGCCGATGAACACGCTGTTGCGGAGGCGCAAAAGTGTCTGGCCAAGTTCGATCAGGAGTCGGAGTGACTCCCCCGACGCCTTCCCATTCTGACACCACCGGCGCCGGTTCAGCGGTTCTCAGCTTCGACGTGGAGGAGTACTTCCAGGTCGAAGCCGCCATGCGGAGCGGCGTGGAGCCAGATCGCTGGTCGCAGCTCCCGAAGCGATTGGAATTCCAGATTGAACAGATCCTGGGTCTTCTGGCGGACTACCACACCACCGCCACGTTCTTCGTGCTGGGCTGGGTGGGGCAGCAGTCGGGCGGTCTGGTGCGACGCATCGCCCAGTCTGGTCACGAGATCGCCTCTCACGGGATGAGCCACGCCATGCTCGAGCGGCTCGGGCCCCAGCGGTTCCGGCGCGAAGCCCAAGACAGCAGGAAGCTTTTGGAAGATCTAACGGGTCGCCCGGTTGTGGGTTTTCGGGCGCCGACGTTCTCCATCCGCGAAGGGACATTCTGGGGGTTGGACGTTCTTACCGAAGCGGGATATGAGTATGACTCTTCGATCTTCCCGGTTCGACATGACCGATACGGCGTTCCTGACGCGCCGCGCTGGGTCCACTGGGCGGTAGGACCGGCCGGTCGTTCTATCCTGGAGTTTCCCCCGCTTACGCTTCGCGTACTGGGTCACAACCTGCCCGCCGGCGGCGGAGGGTATCTGCGTCTGCTGCCAGTGCGTGTGCTGGGTTACGCCATCCACCGGGCCATCCTGGCCTCGCAGCCGGCCATGATCTACCTTCATCCGTGGGAGCTTGATCCCGATCATCCAGACGTTGTAACCGGTCGATTACGCCGATGGCGGCACCGGATGAATCTCCACAAGACCACCGGAAAGCTTCGGTATCTTCTGGACAATTTTGCCTTCACGAGCGTTTCCGATCTGCGCAGGTGTTGTCTACTGAACCCTGGATTGCAGCGGCGCTACGGAGCACCCCGGTAACTGCTCTGAACCACTTCCGACGGGGGCTGCTGCGGAAATCGGTCTTCAGCCGCCTGACGGGCTACGAGGACTGGACATTGCAGCTATGATTAGCGTCCCCCGGGGGTTGCAAAAAGCAGAGAGGATTTTTTTTCTTGGGCTTGGCGGCTCGGGGACGATTGCTCGAAGTGGGGCGGAATATTTCATGAATTTAGTTAAAGTTAATATTGTTTTAAATAATGGGTGTTTTTTTTAAAAAAAATAATTAGGGGCTCCTAACAAAAAGACTGTTCTGATTTTATTGAAATAGCCGAAGTGAAGTCATGAATGCACAAGGAGGTGCAATCATGGCGAAACCGTTATTGGATGATGTACTGTGGAAACTGATCGAGCCGCTCTTACCACCGCCAAAGCAACGCAGGTTTCGATATCCTGGGCGAAAACCGGTTCCGAACCGCGCAGCTCTGACGGGAATCCTGTTCGTCCTGAAGACAGGCATCCCCTGGGATTGTCTTCCGAAGGAAATGGGCTGTGGCTCAGGGATGACCTGCTGGCGTCGCATGCGGGACTGGCAGGCCACCGGTCTCTGGGACAAGATCCACCGTGTCTTGCTGGACCATCTGCGAAAAGTCGACGAGATCGATTTTTCACGTGTGGTTGTGGACAGAGGCAGCGTACGAGCAGTTGGGGGGGGGGGAAACCGGCCTCAGCACTTTAGATTGCAGAAAAAGCGGCTCCAAGCATCATATCCTGACCGATACCAATGGGATTCCATTGGCGATGAAGCTCACCGGGGCGAATCGGCATGACGTCACTCAACTGATCCCGATGGTGGAGGCGATTCCGTCGATTCGTGACAAGCCTTGCCGCCCACTTCAGTGTCCAAAGAATCTGTTTGCGGATCGAGCCTACGATTCCTGGCCGCATTGGATGGAGTTGTCCTGCCGCCGGATTGAACCCGTCATTGTCGAACGGAACTCCGAACACGGCAGCGGTCTGGGGATTTTCCGGTGGGTGGTGGAGCGGACGATCAGTTGGCTGCACCAGTGGCGGCGGCGGGGTGTGCGTTACGAACGTCTGACTGACATCCACGAAACATTTTTGACATTGGGTTTCTGATCTGCCATAACTTCCTGAGATATTCATTCTGTTAGGAACATTAAATTAAAAAAACTCTTGACATAATCGAAAGCAGCGCCTATGATTAGCATGTTGTTTTTAGCTGTTGTTCCTTGCAAGGGAGAACCTTGCAGTAAGATAAACAATGGACAGGCTTCCCGGAGACAAAAGGGCGTATTCAACTGTCGACGAGGGCTTGAGGTTTTTTGTTCTTAGTGTTTTGGGCTAGAGGAGATAAGTTTTTAAGATTACGGAGGATCGGGAGCGGCGAATGATTTCTTTCTGTGCCATTAAGTATCTACGGAGGTTGATTTCTTCGGCTTTTCTCCAGAAGCCATAGTCCAAAAATGGAAACATATGTCCTTATATAGGCATTGATTTGCGTTTGTAAAAGAAATGGCTGTGAAATAAAAAAAGTGAGCCAGCAGAGTTTTTGAGAAGACAGTGCTGGCCCACGGGAGTAATAGCAGGTGCAATTTTTGCGCCCACTATGTACCTACATGTATATTATAGGAAAAAATTGCGAGGGAATGCAAGCGAATCCGAAAAAATTCGCAGGCTTGTGTCCAGCGGAGGGAGAACATGCCTGAGCCCATCACCATGATCGGGGTAAGCGCAGGGATTCTGGCCATTCTCGGGCAGCTTGCGCGGCGTTATTTCGAGACAGCCAAGGAGATTGTGGACATCATACTTGGCGTTATTGCCCTGCTGCTTGTTCTTCCGATTTTGGGACTCTGCGCAGCCATCATCAAACTTTCCAGCAAAGGCCCCGTAATGTACAAGCAAATCCGCGTGGGCAAGGATGGCCGGATCTTCCGCATGTACAAGCTACGAACGATGTACGTCCATGCCGAGTCGGCCTCCGGTGCTGTGTGGGCCAGGAAAAGCGACCCTCGCATCGTGCCAATCTGCCGCTGGATGCGCCGTAGCCACCTCGACGAACTGCCCCAACTGCTGAACGTTATCAAGGGCGAGATGTCCCTCGTGGGGCCCCGGCCCGAGAGGCCGGAAATCCTGACCGAGCTGGAAAACATCTACCCACAAGTCCGAAAGCGCCTGAGCGTCATGCCCGGGATCACCGGGCTGGCGCAGGTGCGGAACGGTTACGATACTTCGATCGATCAATTCCGCCATAAGCTGGAGGCGGATATGGAATACATTGAGCGACGGAAATGGAGCTTGGAGCTTTCGATCCTGGCTCGCACGGTGACCAAGTTACATGACTCCGATGCGCACTAGACACCGAGCACAGTGAGCGTAAGGACGGGGTTGGTTGGTAAAACAGAAACAAGTGGAAAACCCGCAGGGCGCGGGTTAATTGGATAATAGTGGCTATTAAAGAAATACCACATAGACATCAATGAAAAGGAGCAAGAAAATGAAGAAGTACAGACATTCGGTGTTAGCTTTGCTGGTCATTGCTGCTGTCGCAGTGCCCGCCGGAGCGGTTTCCTGGACCATCCAGGATGGTAACAACATTGCCATAATTGACGACAGCAGTATGGCCGGGAACTACAGTTGGACCGTCAACGGGAACGAACTCTACCCGGGTACTACTGACCTTCCCGGGCAGTGGTTCTGGTATCGAACAACTGGCATGACGCAAGAGAAATCAGTCGATACGTTGCCCCTGACACTCTCGGTTGCCTCCGACACCGATGGCGACGGGTTCAATGACACGCTTGTACTGACCTACACGCAGGCAGGTGCTTTCGAAGTCTTCCTGAAGTTCTCCATTGTAGGCAGCAACGTGGGCGCGTTTACGGGAGACATTTCCGAGCAGATCAGGATCACCAATTTGTCAACTACCGACAGCTTGGATTTCCACCTCTTCGAGTACGTTGACTTCGATCTGGGCGGTTTCCTAGGTGACCGGATCACCATCTCGGGAACTCCGAACCCTAACGAAGCCAACCAGGCAGACTTGATGGGCAGCTTGGTGGTTACCGAGACGGTCATCGGCGGAAACGTCAACCGCTCGGAGGCTGAGCTATTCAACACGACACTGAACAAGCTGACTGACGGTAACATAGATGATCTGGCGTACCTGGCGCCCGCCTTGCCCCCTGTTAACGTTGGAGACGCTACCTGGGCTATGCAGTGGGACAGGGTAATCGCCGTTGGCGGCGATTTCTCGTTCAGTAAGGACAAGCGGGTTGAACTTATTCCCGAGCCGCTGACGATGCTGGCTGTCTTCGGTGGCGTTGCCGCCGTGGGCGGGTACATCCGGAAGCGCAGAACTGCTTGATCAAATTTGTATTCGCAAATGACCTAGAAGATATCCCGTGGTGCGGGGAAAAGGAAAGACAGAAGCTTTTCCCGCCCACGGAAGTGGTAAGGAATTGGAGTGTTCCTGTCCTGAAAAAGGATCTTTGATACATGAAAACATCAAGGCAGATTATGGTGTTTGCTCTAATCTTGGCTTTCACGCCGATGGCTGGGGCGGTGAGCGAATATGGAACCGTAAGCGACGATAGTGTCGCTGATCAGTTCACCATATCGAGTGGTGTTATCCCCTCCTTGGGTAACGCGCCCGCGTATGCCGACTCGGGCGTGCTCCTTGGCGACGCCAACGGTGACGGACTGGTCTCTGCTGACGACTACGGCAGCGTGCAGGTTAACTTCGGGTCTATCGTTTCCAGCGACGGCTTCGGGTCTACGGTTCCCCTACTTGGCGATGCCAACGGCGATGGCGCGGTCTCTGCTGATGACTACGGTTCCGTGCAGGCCAATTTCGGATCATCTCTTCCCGAGTCGGCGCACACTCCCGAGCCGTTGACGATACTGGCTGTCTTTGGCGGTGTTGTTGGTGTAGCGACTTACATGCGAAAGAGAAAAAAGGACATAGAGAATAGGTAGATACTCCTCGCCTGCGCCCGATCCTGGCGGAAAACAGTCCGCAGGGCCCGGGGAGTGGCAAATGGTATTGTTAGGAAGCAAGACCTTCGGGCTACGGAGGAAAAAGAGAGGTGCAATCATGAAAGTATTGAAACGTGTTATAGTGGCAAGCGTGATCTTGGTTATTTGTACCGGTGCCTACGCAACCCCCTTCACACCGGCTGTCGCCGGCGACGTGTACGGTGTCGCACAGGGGGGCGCGGTGAACGGAATCCCCACGGCCCGGGACAATAACGACGGGATCCCTGACATCAACGATGCAATCAATCTGGTCCAGGGTTCCGCCTTATTGCGAAACAAGGATGCTGACCCCCTCTTTGTTGAGCCAGACTATGTGTGGAAGCAACTGGACGGGACAATCGTTCTGATCGGCCTGACGGCGGGTAACTTGAACACGATCGGATACTACACCGACCTTGGGACAGGAGCGGTCCAGACTCCACTGCTCGGACCTTTCTCGGGCTTTGGCTTCGCCGGGCCTCCATTCCCGGCAACTACGATCGGAGGAGATACGTCGGCACAGGGTTATCGTAAGGGGCTCACCCTTGCTTGTTGTGGACATGTATCTAGTATACGTATTAGTATACCGTTTACAAGGGCAATCGACACGCACCCACTATTTATGTTACGCCTAGAGCATGCTTGAAAAACACAAGGTCATTTACATAGCCCATCCCGTTAGCGGGGACATTCCCGGAAACCTGGCCGAAGCACGCAAGTGGGTGCGTCACCTCGAAGAGCACAATCACAACATCGCGATCGTAGCGAGTTGGATCACCGAAGTAGAGGTGTGGAACGACAACAATCCAGAAGAGCGAGCGGCTGGTCTCGAGCGCAACAAAGCTGTTATAGGAGTCTGCCACGGCTTGATCCTGGTAGGTCCTCACGTCTCGAAAGGCATGGTCATCGAACGCGATCATGCCATCAGCCTCAACATCCCTGTCTGGGATCGCACGGGCTACAACCGCACAAGCCTTCTATCGGCGACAATCCCATGCTGAAGCGAGCCAGACTCTATCTATACGTTGGCATCGCTTTCATAGGAGCGCCTCTGATGGTCGCGCTCGTGCTCTGGACCGTCTTCCGCACCCTGCCCGCGTCCGACAAAGCGATCGGCGTCAACGCCCTAGACGGCTACGCCGAAGAAACAAAATCCGCGATGGATAACTGGAACGGGTGGGTAGGCTGCAAGATCTTCGTGTCTGGTGATGACGTGGTCATCAAATCAGACGATGGTGATCCGTGCGGCGACCCATGGAGGCCTGAAGATGAGTGGGACCATGCCGCCACTGCTTACCGCTGCCCAAACGGTAGCTCGGAGATTCTCATCTCCAATCCTGGCAACGTGAACACACAAGCCTGCATCATCAGCCATGAGCTAGGCCATATCCTTGGCCGGCAGCACGCTAGGGTGGGCGCGATGGCGAACTGTCTCGCCGATGAGCAAAACCGCTTAAGCGTCCGAGATGAGGACGTGGCAGCGTTGAAAAAGGAGTTCTGCGAATGATTTACGACCCAGGGCCAGACATAGTGGACTTGCAAGCCGACGAGATTAGACGTCTGCGAGGAGTTCTGATGGATATCTGCCACGAAGCTGAGAAGAATCCCGACCACCCATCGCTAACGTATGCCATAGCAAAAGATGGGCTGCGAAAGTCCTTCGAGACACGCGAGCCGAGCGCATGCGGATGCACAGCGCCTTGCACTTGTTAACAGGGAGAAAATAATGGGAATGAAAGCAAGACCTTTAGAGATGGTGCCCGGTGTGTGGCCCGTGGCTTTCTACGGAAGTAGCCCACCAAAAGTAAGCGACGGATTCCAGAGACCAGGACCCAGCGCGAAGCGCGGCGGTAAAGGACATCTTGGCGCTGACATTATGTTTCGCCGCTCGAGCAGAGGCGACGAGAAGCGTCCAGAGCAGACGAAATGGTACTTCTGCCCAAGCGCTGTAGTGCGAGCTATCGCCGTTGCTCACGGGACGGTGACCCGGGTCAAGTTCTCGAAGCGACAAGGCTGGTGGGTCGAGGTCAAGCACGAGCGTTACGTGGTCGTGTATCGACACCTCGAAAGCGTGGCCGTGAAGTTCGGCGATTGCGTCTGTGCCGGCTACGATATCGGCATCGTGGGACACGCGCCTCACGCGGGCGAGCAAGGCATTAATCACTTACACTTCGAGGTATGGGAC